>LXNI01001317.1_pt1 | contig 22263 bp, 21 predicted proteins | sample 809091 | NCBI WGS metagenome assembly LXNI01 (sample SAMN04870527, study PRJNA318959) | sponge metagenome | biome: 01000161; feature: marine sponge reef; material: water | host: Sarcotragus foetidus | place: Greece: Milos, Mediterranean Sea | collected 2013-05-29 | depth 5-7 m | reverse complement strand
AAAGACCAACCGAGAAGCCCTCCGAGTACTCAAACGGCGCATCTCCGACCGCATCTGGACCCACCTACAACACTTACCCACACCCTCCACAGCCCCCGATTTGACATAGGAGCTCAGGTCAGGAGCCCAACACCCTCACTCCATACCCCGCACGAACCCCAAATCCTTGATCGAGGTCAATGGTGCGGATCCACGGTCCTGGTTGGACGACCCAGGACCCTGTCCCATTCCTCGAGCCGGTCGGCGATGCCCGCCTCCCGGCCCTGGCGGGTGGGTCGGTAGAGGACCCTCCCTTCCAGCTGCTCCGGCAGGTAGGGCTGGGGATGGAGGTGTTCCGGTCCCGTGTGAGGATCGACGTAGCCGGGCGGCGTGCCGTCCACGTGCGACGACACCAGCCGCCCGCCGGTGGAGCGCAGGTGGGCGGGAACGGTGGCGGCGGGGGTCTCGTCGACCGCCCGCCGGGCCGCTCCCATCGACCGCTTCACCGAATCGGATTTGGGAGCGGTCGCCAGGTATACCGCGGCCTGCGACAGGTTGTAGGCGGCCTCGGGCAGGCCGACCATGGCCAGGGCCTGAGCGGCGGCCGCCGCCTGGACCAGAGCGTCCGGGTCCGCCAGGCCGATGTCCTCCGAGGCGAAGATGACCATCCGTCGTGCCACGAACTCGGGATCCTCGCCGGCCGACAGCATGGTGTGGAGCCAGTAGAGGGCGGCGTCGGGGTCGGAGCCCCGCATCGACTTTATGAAGGCGGAGATGACGTCGTAGTGCTGGTCGCCCTTCTTGTCGTAGCGGATGATGCGGCGCTGGAGGGCCTCCTCAACATGGCGGTAGGTGATGGTGGTCCGTCCTCCCTCACCGGCAACGATGGCGGCCAGCTCCAAGACGTTGAGCGACAGCCGGGCGTCACCTCCCGCCCGCCCGGCCAAGGCCTCGGCCGCCGAAGGGTCGATCGCCATCTTTGCGGCCCCGAGCCCCCTCTCGCGGTCAGTTAGCGCTCGCTCGAGAAGCTCTACGACTGCGGCAGCGGAGAGCGGAACCAGCCGGAACAGCGTGCATCGGCTGATCAGGGGAGAGTTGACCTCGAAGAACGGGTTCTCGGTGGTAGCGCCGACGAGGATGACGGTGCCGTTCTCGACCGCGGGCAGGAGAGCGTCCTGCTGGGCTTTGTTGAAGCGATGGATCTCGTCCAGGAAGAGCACGGTCCGGGTCCCTTCCTCCCCGAGCCGGCGCCCGGCCCCCTCCAAAACCCGGCGAACATCACGCACCCCGTGGGCGGAGGCGGTCAGCTGCTCGAAGACCGCATCGCTCTCGGAGGCCATGAGCCGGGCCAGGGTTGTCTTCCCGGTGCCCGGCGGTCCGAAGAGCAGGACGGACACCAAGCGGCCCGACTCGACCATGGAGCGGAAGGCGGCGCCCTTCCCCAGGAGCTCGGGCTGGCCCACCACCTCTCGCAGGGACTGCGGACGCATGCGGTCGGCCAGCGGCGCCACCCGGCGGCGGCGTCTTTCCCGGCCGGCCGAGAACAGGTCAGGCCCGGACGGCATCCCGGTTACCCGTCAGGATCTGGCGGGGTCGGAAGGCCCCGGAGGGGATTGGTCCGTGGCAGCCAGGGCCACGTTGGTATCCGCGGTGAGATCGAGGCCGAGTTCCTCCAGATGGGCATCGGCCACCCGGGTGGGGGCGGTGGTGAGCGGGTCGGCGCCGCTCTGGGTCTTCGGGAATGGGATCACCTCTCTGATACTGGCCTCGTTCTGGAGGATGGCTACCAGGCGATCGATCCCCACCGCGAAACCGGCATGGGGTGGTGTCCCGTAGCCAAGAGCCTCGAGGAACCAGCCGAAACGGGACTCGGCCTCCTCATCGGAGATGCCGAGGGTCTCGAACACGGCCCTCTGCGTATCGGGGTCATGGATCCGTACGGACCCGGAGCCCAGTTCGGATCCGTTGAGCACGAGATCGTAAGCCTGGGCCACCGCTGTCTCCGGACTCCCGCACATCTCCTCCACCGAGACCGGAGCGGTGAACGGATGGTGGGAAGGAACCAACTCACCCTCTGCGGTGGTCTCGAAAACCGGAAAGTCCACTATCCAGACGAAACGCAGCTCCTCATGGCTACCGGGCCGGCCCAGGTCCAGACGGATCGCACCCAGCACCGAGGAGGCCATAGCGGCCTTGCCAGCCACCAGCAGCAACAGGTCGCCCGTCGATGCGTCCAGTGCCCGGGTCGCCTCCGCTATCTCGGAGCCGTCCAGGAACTTGGCCACGGGCGACCTCCAACCGCCGCCGTCCTTGACCACGGCCCAGACCAAGCCTGCGGCACCCAATTCCCTGGCCCGGCCCACCAGACCGTCCAGCTCTGCCCGGGAGGGATTCACCGGCCCGGCGTTGATGCCCCGGACCACTCCCCCCGCGTCGAGGGCGCCGGCAAAGCCGCGGAAGCCCGTGCCCGAGTACGCATCCGACAGCTCAGTCACTTCCATGCCGAACCGTAGATCGGGCTTGTCGGTGCCGTAGCGGGTCAGCGCCTCCTGGTGGGTGATCCTGGGTAGCGGTAGGGGGAGCTCGACGCCGCGCAGGTCTCGCACCACGGCCGCCACCACCCGTTCGATGGCTGCGAACACATCCTCCCGTTCCCAGAACGATCCCTCAAGATCCAGTTGGGTGAACTCGATCTGGCGGTCGGCCCGCGTGTCCTCGTCCCGGTAGCAACGGGCGATCTGGTAATAACGCTCCACACCCGCCACCATCAGCAACTGCTTGAAGAGTTGAGGGCTCTGGGGCAGGGCGTAGAACCGGCCGGGCCTTAGCCGGCTCGGGACCAGGAAGTCCCGGGCGCCCTCGGGTGTCGAGTTGACAAGCGTAGGAGTCTCCACATCGAGGAAGCCTGCTTCGTCGAGAGTACGCCGGATTGCACTGATGCACTTGGAACGGGCGCGCAGATTGGCGGCCATGCGGGGGCGGCGCAGATCGAGATAGCGGTACTCGAGCCGGACCCGCTCCTCGGCGTGGGAGCGGTCGTCGATCATGAAGGGGAGCGGGGCCGCGCGGCTCAAGACCTCGAGCAGACCGGCCTCGACCTCGAAGTCCCCGGTGAGGAGATCTGGGTTCTCGGTCCCGGCCGGGCGGCGGCGGAGCGTACCCTCGACCCGGACGCAGTACTCCATGCGAAGGTCCGACGCCGATGGGACCACCGCCGGATCGACCACCACTTGTACTATCCCCCGACCGTCCCTCAGGTCGAAGAACGAGATACCGCCCAGGTCCCGGACCCGAGCCACCCAGCCGGCCACCTTCACGGGCTGACCCAGCTGATCCGGTCCGAGCTCGTCGGCGAAGTGGGAACGGTAGGCGGTCATCCCCGCCCTCCCCCGGGACCACCGATCACCCACGCGGCTACCTCGCCGGCAGGGATGGTGCGCTCATCGCCGGAGCTGAGATCCTTGGCCGTCACCATCCCCTCGTCCCACTCGGCGCCGATCACCACCGCTGCCGCCGCGTCACGTCGATTGGCCGCCCGGAACTGCGCTTTGACGGATCGGCGGCCCGCCACCAGGTCACACCTGACCCCGGCTGCTCTGAGACGACGGGCGAACGCGTGGGCAAGGCTGCGGCGCTCCTGGTCGGCCACCACCAGGAACACGTCCAGCGCCCTCGCCGGAGGGCTTTGCCCGGCAGCCGAAAGTATCCGGTCGAGCCCGAGTGCCAGGCCTACGCCCGGCAGATCCCCACCGCCGAGCAGCCGTGACAATCCGTCGTAACGACCGCCGCCGCCGACGGCGTTGTGGGCCGCGGCATAGCCGGGCGGTATGTACTCGAACACGGTGCGGTTGTAGTAGTCCAACCCGCGCACCAACCGGGGGGCCTGCTGGTATGCGATTCCCCGTTCCTGGACACCTGCGATGAGTTGCTCGTAATGGGCGGCAGCCTCACCTTCCAGATAATCGACGGGAACGGGGGCATCGGCCACCACGTCTCGATCGGCTTTGGAATCCAGTACCCGCAAGGGGTTGGTCTGGATCCGCTGACGGGCATCCCGGGAGAGCAGGTGGCTTCGCTCGTCCAGCCAGCCCGACAACAGGGCATGGTATGCCACCCGATCCGGGGTATCACCGATCGAGTTCACGTGCACGACCACGTCGCCGAGGCCGCAATCCAGCAAGTAGCGATAGCCGAGCTCGATCACCTCCAGGTCGGCCTCGGCGTCACGGGAGCCCAAGTACTCGACCCCTAGTTGCCAGAACTGCCGGCGACGGCCCTCCTGCGGACGTTCGTACCGGAAGCAGGGTCCCGAGTAGGCGCCCTTGAACTCGCCCGACAGGCCCGCCTGTATGTAGGCCCGCAGAACGCTCGCAGTCACCTCGGGACGGAGGGTGAGATGCCGCCCTCCCTTGTCCTGGAAGCTGTACATCTGCTTCTCGACCACCTCGGTAGCCTCGCCTACCCCCCGCGCGAACAGGTCGGTGGCCTCGAATATGGGGGTGGCTACGTAGGCATATCCGTACTGCTCCGCCAGTAGGTCCCAGGAACGAAGCAGCTCACGCCAGCGCCGGGACTCCGGGGGCAATATGTCGTCGGTGCCCTTGGGCGCCCGAAAGCTCATTCACACACCTACCAGAAAGGGATTGGAGCACCGTTCGCGGCCCACCGTGGTCGAAGGACCATGGCCCGGCATCACGGTGACTTCGTCGTCGAGAGGGAGCACTTTCTCCTTCATGCTCGTCATGAGGGTCTCGTAGTCCCCGCCGGGGAGGTCGGTACGGCCGATCGAGCCGGCGAACAGCTGGTCGCCCGAGAAGAGTATCGCCTCTTCGGACGAATAGAAGCAACAATGGCCGGGAGTATGTCCGGGTGTAGCCAGCACTTCGAGCCGGAGGCCGGCCAGGGGGAGAGGCATGCCGTCGGAAAGATGCCGGTAGGTCTCGGGCGGTCGGTAGTCGCCGGGCGGAACGGTCCCCATCAAGATGCGCAACTGATCCTCCGGGCGCCGGGCCAGGTAGTCATCGTCTGGGTGGAGGTAAGCGGTGACCCCGGTTCGAGCCGTGAAGTTTCCGGCGCCTCCGAGATGATCGACATGGCCATGGGTGAGCAGCAAGGCCGTCGGGGTCAGATCGTGCGCCGCCATCAGACCGGTGAGGGGGTCGAGACAGTCCGGTGGAGCATCGATGACGACCGCCGGCCCGCCCGCCTCGCGGGCGACCACGTAGGTGTTGGTGGCGGCCAGCCACAACTCGAGTCGGCGGATGAACATACGGAGGCCAGGTTAGAGTCGACGGATGGCGCTGTGGAATGGCGCCGCACACGCCTGTCCTGTATCAACCCGGCCTCAGCCGGAAGGCTTCGTAGACGCTGGCAATCCGGCGTACACCCGCCAGCAGGCGGTCGAGCTGGCCGGGATCCGATAGCTCTACTTCGTACCGGAGCACCGCGACCCGGTCGCGATCGGTCCGTGAAGACGCCCCCACGATGTTGGCGCCCGCATCCGATATGACCGAGGTGATGTCCCGGAGAAGGTTGGGCCGGTCGAGTGCCTCCACCTGGATCCACGCACTGAAGCTGCTGAGCTGGCCCGGCGCCCAGCTCGCTTCGATCATGCGCTCCTCCTGGTCTCGGAGGCGCTGGATGTTGCTGCACTCGGTGCGATGGATCGACACTCCTCGACCGATAGTGACGAACCCCACCAGATCATCGCCCGGTACCGGACTGCAGCAGCGGGCGATACGAACCCAGACATCATCGAATCCTTCCACGATGACGCCCTCGCCGGCCGGTCGATCCGTCCTCCGCCGCACCGGATCGAAGGTTCCGAGATCCTCCCCCACCACGGGCACCGACAGCACCCGTTTGATCCGACTAATGACGGTTTGCGGGGCTACTACGCCGTCCCCCACCGCTATGTACATCGTCTCCGTGTCGCGGTAGCCGAGGGCAAGGGCCACGTCGTGAAGCACCCTGGTCCGCTCGTTCTTGATGATATGAACCCGATCCCGCCTGATCAGGTCCTGGACCGTTTCCCGTCCCTGCTGGAGGGACTCCTTCCGGCGAGCCCGCGAGAACCATTGCTTGATCTTGGAGCGGGCCTTGGAGGTACGGACAAAGCCGAGCCAGTCCCTGGTGGGTCCGGAGTCATCGGACTTGGTGGTGATGATTTCTATGATGTCGCCTGATTGGAGCTCGGTGGCCAGCGTCACCAGCCGTCCGTTCACCTTGGCCCCCACGCACCGGTGCCCCACTTCGGTGTGCACCGCGTAGGCGAAGTCCACAGGAGTGGCGCCGCGCGGCAGGGTCTTCACGTCCCCGTGCGGGGTGAGCACGAACACCAGGTCCTCGTACAGGTCAAGCTTGAGGTTCGCCAGGAACTCGACCGGATCCTCGTAGTCCTCCGGCAGGTTGCGAAGATCCACCATCCACGCCAGATCGGTACTGGTCCCGCCTTCCTTGTATCTCCAGTGGGCGGCGATGCCGAACTCCGCACGCATGTCCATCTCGTGAGTTCGGATCTGCACCTCCAGCGGCTTGCCGTCCGGACCGATCACGGTGGTGTGCAGGCTCTGATACAGATTGAACTTGGGAAGTGCGATGTAGTCCTTGAACCGCCCCTGGACCGGAGTCCATCGGGAATGGACCAGCCCCAGCGCCCCGTAGCAGTCCTTGACGACCTCCACCAGGATGCGGATCCCGATCAGGTCGTGGATGTCCTCGAATGACAGCCGGCTGTCGACCATCTTGCGGTAGATCGAATAGTGGTGCTTCGGGCGTCCTTTTAGCGTCGCGTCTATGCCGACCCGGGCCAGTATCTCCCCCGCCTCCGACATGACCTGCTCGATGACGGCCTCCCGTTCGGGCGCCCGCTGGCGGATGAGGTCCTCGATCTCCTGGTAGCGGCCTGGATAGAGGATCTCGAAGCAGAGGTTCTCCATCTCGTGCTTGACCTCTTGGAAGCCCAGGCGGTGAGCCAGCGGCGCGTAGATCTCCAGGCTCTCCCTCGCCTTGACCTGCTGACGCTCCACCGGCAACGGATAGATGGTCCGGAGGTTGTGGAGCCGGTCGGCGAGCTTGATGATGAGTACCCGCACATCCTGAGCCATCGACACCACCATCTTGCGGATGGTCTCGGCTTGGGCCTCCTCCCGCGTTATATCGAACTTCACTCCGTCCAGCTTGGTGACCCCGTCGGTTATGTGGGCCACGTTCTCGCCGAACAGGCGCTCAACCTCGTGGAGCGTCAGGTCCGTGTCCTCCACCGTGTCGTGGAGCAGTCCGGCGGCGATCGTCTCAGCATCGAGCCCGTACTCGGCCAGTATCTGGGCGACCGCGATGGGATGGGTGATGAAGGGGTCGCCGGACAGCCGGAACTGGCCGGCGTGGTGGCTCTGAGCCAGGTCGTAGGCATGGATGACGATGTCGTCGTCAGCATCCGGGAAGTGGCGCCGCAGGGCTAGGAGGATCGGTTCCAGCTCTGCTTGGGCGGCATCATGGCGACCGCGTGCTACCGCGAGGTCCGTCATGGTTCAGATGTCATAGGTCAGGATCGAATGCAGATCGACTCCGTCCAGTGCTTCCCTTCCACCCAGAAAGGTCAGCTCGATGAGTACCCCCATGCCGACCAACTCCGCGTCCAGGCCTCGGATCAGTTTGGTAGCCGCCCGGGCCGTGCCGCCGGTGGCTATCACGTCGTCCACGAGCAGCACCCGGTCGTCCGGGCCCACCCCATCGACATGAACCTCAAGCGCATCAAGCCCGTACTCGAGCTGGTACTCCTCCTTGCGGGTGTTATAAGGCAGCTTGCCCGGCTTGCGCAACGGTACGAAGCCGGCACCGAGGATCAGGGCCACAGCCGGCGCCAACACGAAACCCCGGGCCTCGATCCCCGCCACCGTGGTCACGCCCGAATCTTCGAACGGTGCCGCGAGCATGTCCACGGCCAGACGGAGGCCGCCGGGATCGGCCAGGAGCGGTGTGATGTCCTTGAACGTCACCTCCGGAACCGGGAAGCCGGGGACGTCGCGGACCAGCTTGCTCAACCGACCGGCATCCATAGCGCTTATGCTACAGGTGGCGGGTCGGATACAACCCAGCGGCCGGGACGCGGGCTCTCATTTCTTTCTCCTACCAGCGGAGCGCTGGCCTCTGGAACTGAGCCGGTGACCGGAGACACTGGATACGCCGGCCCTGCGTTCCGACCGGTAACGGCGCCTCGACCACTCGGTCTCCCGTTCCTTCCACAGGGCGAGCAGCGGCGCGGCCACGAATATCGACGAGTAGGTACCCGCGCCGATCCCTACGAACAGCGCCAGGGCGAAGTCGCGGAGCGTGCCGGCTCCCAGCAGCAACGAACCGATGAAAAGCAGGGAGCCGACGGGGAGCAGGCTGGTGAGGGAGGTGTTGATCGAGCGCATCAACACCTGGTTCATGGAACGGTCCACCAGATCGGTGTACGTCCGCCGATCCTGGTCGGACTCCACATTCTCCTTGATCTTGTCGTAGACGACCACGGTGTCGTAGAGGGAGTACCCGAGGATCGTCAGCACCGCCACCACGGTGGCTGGGGTGACCTCGAAACCCACCAGCGAGTACGCCCCTGCCGTCAGTATCAGGTCGTGCAGCAGGGCCGCTATCGCGCCGATCGCCATCTTCCACTCGAACCGGATGCTGATGAAGATCACGACCACGCCCAGGAACACCAGCAATGCCTGCACCGCCCGTCCGGCGATCTGGCGCCCGAACGTGGGGCCCACCGACTCCACGTCGGTCAGTTCGATCTGGGTCCCGGTCACCTCAACCAGTGACAGCACCATCGCACGCTCGGTGTCGAGATCGACCGCTTCTGTCTGGATCCGGACCTGCGCGCCGTCGTCGACCAGCTGCACGCGGGCGGCGCCGCCCTCCGATCCGAGGGCCGAGCGGATGTCGCCGATCCCGGCAGCAGCCGGGTTGGGCATGCTGATGGAGGTCCCACCGGTGAAATCCAGGCTGAGGTTGAGGTTACGGATGGCCAGGCTCAGCAGGCAGATCGCTATAGCGATGCCCGAGACGATGAACCACCGGCGGGCCTGACCGACGAAGTCGATGGATGTCTCACCGCGGTAAAGACGACCGATCGCGCTCATCGGGAGGCCCCAGGGGACAGCCGCTGCCCGGTGGTGCCTCGGATGCTGAAAAACCCTCCGTCGCCGAGACGGCCCCGGGCCATGATCCCCGACGCGTTACGCGTGAACACGGTGAATACGATCACGTCGAGCACCGTGGCGATGCCCAGTGCTTGGGCGAAGCCCTTGACCGGCCCGATCGCCAGTGCCCATAGGAGCACCGCGCCGACGAACGATACGAAGTCGGCGGTGAGGATGGTCCGGAAGGCTCGCCTGTAGGCCACCCTGGTGGCGTCGACCACGGTCCGGCCGTTGCGGATTTCCTCCTTGGTTCGCTCGAAGAGGACGATGTAGGAGTCGGCGGTGATCCCTACCGAGACGATCACCCCGGCCACCCCGGCAAGGGTCAGGGTAAGGCCCTGCCAGGCTCCGAGCACCCCGAAGATGACCACCAGGAAGCTGCCGAACACGCTCAAGCCCAGCAGGGTTACCAATCCCAGGGACCGGTAGTAGACCATCAGGAAAAGCACCACCAGCGCCAATCCGCCGACGCCCGCGAGCAGACCGGCTCGTAGGGAGTCCTCACCGAGAGTGGCGGAGACTTTCTGGACCGAGGATCGCTCGAATGCCACCGGCAACGACCCATAGCGCAACACCGTGGTCAGATCCTCCGCCTCCGCCTGTACGTCCCCCGAGGCGCCCAGGGTTATGACCGCAGTACCTCCGGTGATCCCGTCCGGACCGACGCCGGTTGAGATCTCCGGCGCCGACACGACTGCTCCGTCCAGCACTATCGCCAGCCGGCGGTTGGGGGTTCCCACGGGATACTGGGCGAGCAATCCGGTGACCGCCGCAAACCGGCCTGCGCCCTCTCCGGTCATGTTGAGCTGCACGGTCCATGAGCTATCGGCATACTGCCCGAACAGCGCCAGGGCCGAAGCCACCTCCGCACCGGTCAGGAGGCTGGGCGCCGTGGGTAATCGGGAGCAGTCCAGCCCGTCGTTACAGATGCCTTGGCGATGCGCGGCGATATCGGCCGGACCCACCTCGTAGATAGTGACGATGTTCCCCAGGTCGTCGTATTCCGGGATGAAGGACCTGCGGGCGTTGATGTCGTCCTCGATGCTGAGCCCGGTCTCGGGGTCGACGCCGTCGGGAAACACGAAGCCTTCGCCCTGTTGCTCAGCCTCCAGCTGGATCGGCGAGAGGGCCCCGGGTAGGCATCCCGCCGAGAAAGACCGCGTGGTGCAGGCCAGGACCGGGCGGAAGGACAGCAGCCCGGTTCTCCCCACCGCGTCCAGCGCCCGTTCCTGATCGGTGACACCGGGTAGCTGGACCAGTATCGACGTCCCACCGGTGATCGAGATCTCCGGCTCCTGGACGCTCCCGAAATCCTCGATCCGCCGCCTCATGACCTCGACCGCGGTCTCGATCACCCCCTCGTCGGTGCCTTCCGGCCCCTCCAGGATGACCGAGGTCCCCCCCTGAAGGTCGAGGCCCAGCCTGGGCGTCCAGCCGAGCGCGAAGATCGCGGCCAGCCCGCCCCAGGCGAGGCCCGCCATGATGACGACCGCGAGCCAGCGGCGGAACACGGGAGAGTTCTACTCCTAGGCGGAGTCGTCGGCGTTCATCCGGGCGGCGACGGCGCTGCGCAGCACCCTGATGCGCCCTTCCTCGATGCCGAGGGTCACCCAGTCGTCGCCCAGCCCGACAATGACTCCCATCAGGCCCCCGATGGTGCGAACCTGGTCGCCTACCTCCAGCGCGGACGACAGAGCTTGCTGCTTGCGGGTCCGCTTACGCTGCGGCCGGATGATCAGGAAGTACATGAGCCCGCCGAGAAGCAACAGCGGCCACAGGACGCCAAGACCGCCACCGGCGTCGGTCTGGGCAATGTAGGCAACGGACACGTTTCACACCTCTTTCCTACCGGTCTCTCTTGGGACCTGCTCGGATACGTACCCACCGTAGGGGGTGTGTCGATGCTAGTGGTCTGACCAAGGACCCGGAAGTTGGCGGTTACCGGGATGAGCCCTCGAGTCCTCGCCGGCGTCGGTCCACGACACGTCTATGGAATCCGGCGAAGGCGCCGGCCGCGATGGCCGCCCTGGCCTCGTCCAGCAACCGGTGGGTGGCGGCCAGATTGTGGATGGAGAGAAGCCGGGGCAGCGACAGCTCGCGGGTGGTGGCCAGATGGCGCAGGTAGGCACGCGAATAGGTGCGGCAGGTCGGGCAGGTGCAGTCGGGATCGAGAGGCCCTTCGTCTCCGGCGAACCGGGCCAGACGGATGTTGTAGTCGCCCCGGCTGCTGATGACCTTGCCGTGACGGGCCAGCCGCGTCGGCCAAACGCAGTCGAACAGGTCCACTCCCCGGGCGATGGCTTCGAGCAGCCCTTCCGTGTCTCCAAGGCCCATGAAGTAACGGGGCGCCTCGGCGGGCAGGCCGGCCACCGCCGCCTCCACAGACTCGTTCCGGCGTCCGAGGTCCTCGCCGACCGACAGGCCTCCGATCCCGAACCCGTCCACATCGAGTTCGGCGGTGCGGCGGGCGCTGTCGTAACGCAGGTCGGGATCCGCGCCTCCCTGGACGATCCCGAACAGCGCCTGATCCTCCCTGCTACGAGCCCGAACCGAGCGTTCGGCCCACCGCAAGGTGCGCTCCATGGCCTCCACCACGGCCTCGCCGGGCGCCGGTAGGCCGATGCAGACGTCGAGCACCATGGCGATGTCGGGACCCAACTCCTCCTGGACGAACACGGCCTGCTCGGGAGTCAGGAATTGATGCGAGCCGTCGTAGACCGACCGGAACCCGCACCCCTCCTCGGTGATGGAGGCTCGCAGGGAGAAGGCCTGGTATCCGCCCGAGTCGGTCAGGATCGGACCGTCCCACCCCATGAACGTGTGGAGCCCACCCACGGCCGAGATGCGCCCGGCGCCGGGCCGGAGCATCAGGTGATAGGTGTTGGCAAGCACCATCCGGGTGCCGACGGCGCGCAGATCGTGCGAGTCGAGGCCCTTCACCGCCGCCCTGGTAGCGACCGGCATGAAGGCGGGTGTGTCGACCGCGCCGTGGGGGGTTACGAGACGGCCCCGGCGGGCCGCACCATCCTCAGCCGAGCACTGGTAGGTGACCGGGCGGGCGCGGGTCATCGGGAACCGACCGGGGTCGGTGCTCGCTCTAGGAGCATGGCATCGCCGAATGAGAGGAAGCGGTAGCCACGGTTGCGGGCCGTCTCGTAGACCGACCGCCATGACTCCCCCACGAAAGCCGCCACCAGCACCAGCAACGAGGACCCCGGCATGTGGAAATTGGTAAGGAGGACATCCACCGCCTCGAAACGGTAGCCGGGCGTGATGTAGAGGCTCGTCGAGCCCCGGTACGGGGCAGGTCGTCCGTTGGGGCAGGCCGTTTCGAGGGCCCGGACCACCGTGGTTCCCACCGCCACCACCCTGCCTCCGGACCGGCGGGTTTCCATCATCCGCTCCACGGTGGGCTCGGGCACGTCTATCCATTCCGAATGCATCTCGTGATCGGCGATCTGCTCGGTCGTGATCGGGCGGAACGTGGCGAGGCCGATCTGGAGTTCGATCCGCGCCAGGCCGATCCCCCGTTCCGCCAGGTCGTCCAGGGTACGGGCGGTGAGGTGGAGACCCGCCGTGGGGGCGGCGGCCGAACCCACCCGGGCCGCGAACACCGTCTGGTAGCGCTCCGGATCGTCGAGTACCCGGTGGATGTACGGCGGGAGCGGGACCCGGCCGGCGTCGGCTATGGCTCGCTCCACCACCTCATCATCCGTTTCGCCCGATGCCGTGCGGAGTGCCAAGTCGACCTGGCCCTCCACCGGATCGGTCTCGATACGGGCCATCAGGCGACCGGCCCGGACCATGGAACCGGCCCGGAGGCGACGTGCCGGGCGCACCAATGCCTGCCAGCGGTCGCCCCTGCGGCCCAGCAGCAGCAGCTCCACCCGTCCACCTGTGGGTTCCCGCCGTCCGATCAGGCGAGCGGCCCGCACCCTGGTGTCGTTCACGACCACCAGATCTCCGGGACGCAGCAGCCGGGGCAGGTCCCGGACCGTCCAATCGGTCAGATCGGACGCGCAGAGCAGGCGTGCAGAGTCGCGGGGCTCGATCGGAGATTGAGCGATCAAGTGATCGGGGAGGTCGTAGACGAAGCTGGAGGTCTTCAACAGATCAACCTGGTGGTGGGCCGGTGGTCAGTCTGGCAGGGACCACTAGACCATCAGAGGGGGCTCGCTACAAGACCAGAACAGCCCCAGTCCCAACTGGCCACTGGTTACTGGTTCGTTTCCGTTCCGAGGAGGGAGAACTGCGCGGATCCGGGCGGCGGCTGCTGGCCGAGGTGCTGGTAGGTGAGCGCGGTGGCCATCCGCCCTCTCGGGGTGCGCGCCACCAGACCTCGCTGGACAAGAAACGGTTCGTAGGCCGACTCCACGGTCTCCGGCTCCTCCCCCACCGCGATGGCCAGGGTGGTCAGCCCGACCGGGCCGCCACCGAACTTCGACACGATGGCATCGAGGATCAGGCGGTCCACCTTGTCCAGACCGAGGTCGTCAACCTCCCAGAGCTCCATACCGGCCTCGGCGGTGGCCTCGGTGATGCGTCCGTCCGCGCGCGCCACGGCGTACTCGCTCATCCTGGTCAGCAGGCGGTTGGCAATCCGCGGGGTGCCGCGGCTACGGACCGCCACGTAAGCGGCTGCGCCGTCGGTAATCGGAACGCCGATGATGGTCGCCGACCTGATCACGATCCGCTTCAAGTCATCGGCCTCGTAGTAGTCGAGCCGGTCCACCATGCCGAAACGATCGCGGAGGGGAGCGGTCACCGTTCCGATCCGGGTGGTGGCCCCGACCAGGGTGAACCGGGGCAGGGTCAGGCGGAGCGACTGAGCGGTGGGACCCTTGCCGACCACGATGTCGAGTGCGAAGTCCTCCATGGCCGAGTACAGCACCTCCTCGATGACCCGGGCCAGGCGGTGGATCTCGTCGATGAACAGCACGTCGCCGTACTCGAGCCCGGACAGGATTGCGGCCAGATCGCCGGGGCGTTCGACGGCGGGGCCGGAGGTGGAGCGGAGCTGGGCCCCCATCTCGGCGGCGATGATCCGGGCCAGGGTCGTCTTTCCCAGGCCGGGCGGCCCCGACAGCAGCAGGTGATCGAGGGGTCTGCAGAGCTTGGCGGAGGCCTCCATGGAGATGGCGAGACGCTGCTTGATCATCCGCTGTCCGACGAACTCGCCCAGCGCCTTGGGACGGAGCAGCACCTCGCTGGCGTGATCCGCATCGGTGGGATGGGTGGTCAGGAGGCCGTCCTCACGCACCGGGGAGGCCCTTGTTACGACCCATCAACTGGAGCGCGCTCCGGACCATCTCCTCGACCGATCCCGTCAGCGGTATCTCCTCGAGAACTGCTCGAACCTCGGCCGGCACGTACCCGAGGGACTCGAGAGCCTCACGGACCTTCGCCACCTCCGAGGAGGAGGTGGAGTTCTCGACCATCGAGCCCAGCTTGGGTCGGAGATCGAGTATCAGCTTCTCGGCCTTCCGCTTGCCGATACCCGGAGCAGCTACCAGTGCCGCGACATCGTCCGTGGCCACCGCATGGCGCAGGTCAAGAGGGCGCAACGTCGACAGGATCGCCATGCCCAGAGCGGGCCCCACCCCGCTGGCGCCCAGGAGGATCCTGAACATGTCACGGCTGGCCCGCCCGTCGAAGCCGTAGAGGGCCATATTGTCTTCCCTCACCGCGAGATGGGTATGCAACACGATCTCCTCGCCCAGTCCGGGCAACGAGATCAGGTCGCGAGGCGTTACGTTTACCTCGTACCCGACTCCCCCGACCTCGATCACGACACCCGACTCGCCCTTGGCGACCAGGACGCCCCGGAGCCGACCGATCATCCGGCCGCCCCCCGCGCCGCCGCCTCCACGCGGCCCAACCGGTTGCCCATACTCTGCATGTGGCAGAGGGCGATGGCCAGGGCATCGGCGGCGTCGGCCGGTGCCGGCGTCGGCCGCAGGCCGAGACGCCGCGCCACCATCTGCTGCACCTGTTTCTTCGAAGCCCGGCCGTCGCCGGTGACGATCGCCTTGACGGCCGAGGGGGAGTACTCGAAGACCTCGAGCCCCGCCCGGGAGGCCGCCAGCATGATCACACCCGAAGCCTGGCCCACCTGAGTGGCGGTGAGACGGTTCCGGTTGACGAAGACCCGTTCAATGGCCATCACCTCGGGCCGGACCTCTTCGATCAGTTCCCTTAGGTCCTGGTAGAGGACGTCCAGCCGGGTGGCGGTCGGCGAGCCGGCTTCCGTGCGGATCACGCCGGCAGCCCTGACATCCGGCGAGCCGGCACCCGTGCGGACCACACCGAACCCGGTGGTGGTGAGCCCGGGATCGACACCCATCACGAGCACGGCGGCTCCGGGGCCGGTAATGCGAACATACGTTCTAGTCTAGCCCCCCATGGCTGCGGTTCCGGCTCTTTCCGGCCTTCCGCGTCGCGCTCGGCCGCCACTAGGACTAGTAGGCTACTGAGGGATGCCTCATGTGACCGGGTACTCCAACCGTGCTTCCCTCATTTTAACCTGTCATCTCTATAGACTGGCTATTCTACACGATCACCTAACTCATCTACAACATCACTCTAGGAGTGGCCATGCCCAGCTATACCTCTAACACAACTGTTCGATTGTTCTATTCATATTCACATAAAGACCAACGCCACAGGCAGGACATGGAGACGATTCTTGCCACCCTAAAGCTGAAGGGCTTCCTCCGCGATTGGTCCGACAGGTTGATCCTCCCCGGCCAGCAAATATCAGCGGCCATTCCCTCCATGCAGTCCAAGTCTGCCATTCATGCCTTCCTACTGAGCCCAGATTTCCTGAATTCCGAGGAGTGCCTCAAGGAATGGCATCGTGCCAAGACCCTAGAAGAAAATGGCCAATTAGTGTTCCGCGTACCGATCATCCTTCGCGACTGCCCATGGCGAGACTTTCTCGCGCAGGACGACGTTAAGGCCTTACCGGACGACGGCCGACCCATCGTAACTTACGACAACGCTGATGCTGCCTGGCTTCAGGTCTATGAAGGAATCAAGGCTGTCGTCGAACACATCCGGACTTCATTTACCGCTAGGAACGCGTTTCTTGAGAACCTTAATAGTATCGACCTCCCATCATCTACACCCATCACTCTTCCAAGTCTATTTGTGTTCCCAAACCTACGCAAGTACGAATACACCGGCAACGCAACAGACATACGCGAAACTGTTATTGTATCCACTTCCGATCTTCATCGCCAAGGTCACTCAATGATCCATGGTCAAGAACGGTCGGGAAAAACAGCGCTTGCTAAACATCTCACTCTGTCACTAATCGAAGATGATCAACCCGTACTCTTTGCAGATCTAGCTGGAGCGACCGGGAGACCTGTCAGAAAGACTCTCAGACGGCTCTACGAGGAACAGTTCCACGGCGATTATGACCTTTGGCTACGACAAGACAACAAGAGTCTGATTGTTGACAATATGGCTGCGACACCAGGCCTTCTGGACTTTATCGTCCAATGTGTCAGCCTTTTTTCTCACATTCTTATCTTCGTGTCGTCCGATGTATACTATTCCTTTCTATTAGACGAAAGACAGTTGTCGGCTTTTAACCAGATTCGCTTAGAACCATTGACTTACAAGCAACAAGAAGACCTAATTCGAAAGAGACTCGCCACCTTAAATCGAGACGATATCGACGACGGATTCGTTGACCACGTTGAAGACCGTGTAGACTCCATTATCATTTCAAGCAAAATAGTTCCACGCTATCCCTTCTTCGTACTTGCTATCGTCCAGACATACGACACACCGATGTATGCGTCGACGGCCAGTACGATTACTTCATACGGTCATTGCTATTTCGTTTTCATCTTGGCAAGTCTACAGCGGGCTGATATCTCACTGGAAGATGACAAAGTTAACGCATGTTTCAACTTTGCGGAGCGCCTCGCCTTGGCAACTTTTGAGGCGAAACGAAACCCCGAAGGGGCGCCCTTTGATTTCGCTACGTTCCGAGACGGCTACCTGGACGAATTCATCATGGAACAGTCTCTATTGAGCCGTATGACGCACCCCGAGTATGGGATAATTGCCTCGGACGGTAGCTTTAAGACCTCTTATATGTACTACTTTTTCCTCGGTAAGGCACTTGCTACTAACCCTAAACTAGCAGGATCATATCTTCCCGATTTATGCGAGCATAGCGATGTAAATCGCAATTACTTGACTTTGATCTTTGCCATCCACCACGCTTCTGATGACACAATCATACGAGATATTATGAGCAAGACGATGACGCACCTAGCAGATTCGGACATAGCAACGCTATGGGAAGAAGAGACCTCCACATTTTCCAGTATGGTTTTGGAAATACCGGAGACCGTTCTATCGGCGGATCCGGTTGAAGAAGAAAGGGCAAGAGAGCGGCATGCCAAGAACGCCCTAGAGGAGGAGGTTGACGACGTCGACGGCTCGGACGGTCCGGATAGTGCAGCCATAGAACGGATAGAGCTGAGCAGGCTGCGCATCCTCAAGAACAACAAAATCTTGGCACAGGTCCTCCGTAATCAGTATGGGAAACTCCCAAGGCACCAGATCGAGGAGATCGTCCAGGCGATAGCTGATAGCTCCTTTAGGCTGGTGAACCTGCTGCTGCTAGACGAGAATGAGCTTAGGAACGTCGCTCATTACATACACATGAAATTCCCAGATGTTGATCTAGCCCACATTCGGCGTATTGTCGGATGGATGGCTTTCATATCTACGTTGGCTTACATCGATCAGGCGGTGCATGCCGTCAACGTTCCGGCTATTCGTGAGGCTGTCAACGCGGTTGTTGCACGGAATGGTACGCCTGCCTACAAGGTTCTCGGATACTTCTATCAATTGGACAGTGGCGAGAAGTTGACCAGTAGTGTACGGAAGATGCTCGCAGAACTGTACAAAGAGCACCAGGATGTCTTTGTTAGGCGTCTTCTCTCGCTTCGGACACAGATGTATATGAATACTCACCGGAGCGATGTCCCTATCGAACAGGCGATCTGTGCGGTTCTAGAGATACAATACAGGCCGAGGTCGAGGGCATCTGTTGTACGCGTGCTATCCGGCTGATAGATCCCCGATTGTGAGGTAGCCAGCGTGACAAGTGATTGCAGCAAACCATGTTCTCCCAGAGAAGTACCGTGTCTCTGTGAGGAGGGGGCGTTACGAGGGATCGCAACGCCGCGTGCGCGCGGGGCCGTAGCTAGAATAGGGATTGACTAAGGCTAGTTGACAGACGGACTAAGGTGGGCGGAGAACAGCAGGGGGGAATGATGGGGGGACGGACCCTAACTATCTTCGACTTCGCTCGTCTGGTGCCGGACGAGGACACGGCCCGTGTCTGGCTCGAAGAACAACGCTGGGCATCCACAGGCCGCTATTGCCCGCGCTGCGGATCGTCCAGAACACGCGAAGCCACCCACAAGACCATGCCGTATTGGTGCACGGACTGCCGCTCCTACTTCTCCGTCCGGACCAATACCGTCATCGAACGGTCCAACGTCCCACTACGCAAATGGGTGTGGGCCATTTACCTGCACTGCACCCACCCCAAGAGCATCACCACCCGCAAACTCGCCGCCGACATCAGCGTGTCCCAGACAACCGCCTGGTTCATGCTCCAACGCATCCGCGAGGCCTACGACACAGCCACTGAGCCATTCGCCGGCCCCGTCGAGGTGGACGAAACCTACGTGGGCGGCAAAGAGCGCAACAAGCACGCCCGCAAACGTCTCCGGGCCGGACGCGGCGCCGTAGGGAAGACCCCGGTGGTGGGTGCCCGAGACCGGGCCACCAAACAGGTGGCCGCCCAGGTGATCCCCGACACCACCCAACGCCGTTTGCTGGGCTTCATCCGCGACCACTCATCGGAGACCGCCACCGTCTACACCGACGGCGAGCAAGCGTACCGGGCGCTTCCGCGCCACGCCTATGTAGAGCACAGCCGGGGCGAATACGTCCGGGGAGCCGTCAGTACCAACGGCATCGAGTCTCTGTAGGCGATGCTCAAACGCACCTACCACGGCACCCACCACTGGATCAGCCCCAAGCACCTCCAGCGGTATGTCAACGAACTGTGCTGGCGCCAGAACACACGGGGCATGAGCACCCTGGAGAGGATGGGCGACATCGTGGCCGGCATGGCCGGGAAACGGCTGCTCTACCGGGACCTCATCGCGGAGACCGGGCAGAGGGCGTTCGCCGTCTGAGTCCCGTCGCAGGCCAGCTGTTATCCTGCAACGCAGTGAAGGAACCTGTCGGGGTTCCTTCACTAGACAACATTCACCTACTGCTCGCCAGGGCAGAAAGGAGGCTTTGTGCCTTCCGATACTAACCCACGCCCCGAGGGCGCGCAACCGGCTACCACAACCGATCCGTGCCGTCAGTCCGAGTTCATGACACGAGTGATCATCGGTGGGTGGATCATCTGCGAAGGAACCCGCTGTGGCGGTCTTCACCGGTTTCGGGGGCTGCGGTTCCGTTGCCGTCACACCGGCGAGATTCGATTCGCGTATCGCAAGGAGACCGCCGACAGGTCCGAGTTCGCGACCATCGGGTTGATCGAACCGCCGCTGTGCTGTGACAGTGACCCGTTGTGGACTCCGGTTCCGTATGTACGAGTCCGTGATCTGGTAGCGGATCGGCTGCTGACCGCATGGTGGGTGCTGTCAGCGCAGCGGTGGATTCTCTAAACGTCATGAGCATCGGCTTCAGATACCAGTACGAGGACTCTGGCAGTGAACGATCGAACCGGAAACGGTTAGGCCTACTCGGCAAGATACGCAACGTCTGCCCGCACATCACGTCGCTGAACCCAACACTGGACGACGACGGACACCAAGGCGCCTCTGTCCATTACGCGTTAGAAACGCACTTCGGAACTATGAGCTACTTCTGCATGATGTGTGGCTCGGAATGGTCTCGTGCCCGTATCGACCTGTTAAAACACCATCTAACACAAGCGTTCAACAATGACCCGGTGGGCACCATTCGCAACATTCACCGAGACATCGACAAGACGCAGAAACTGATCCGCAAGCTCAACCGGCGTGGTGGAAGGCCCTAAGCCAGGGGTTCAACCGACACCACATGGATGAGAGAGACATCGAGCAATAACGGGCCGCTGGCTCAGACAGATAACACACTGGGGAGGTAAGGACAGATGAAGGCAGTAGAGGATTTGTCGGTCGACGAGTGGCAGCAACTTCAAGAGTTGGAAACGGAACTGAGGGAGTATCGGGACAGCGAAGGCGTGACCAAGCGCTACCGGACAAAGCTGACCGCCATGATGACCGAATTGGAGATGGCCAAGAACAGCGCCGATCGGATTGGCCTGGTGGAAACCGTGACCAAGATCGCAAATAGGCTGTAAAGCCTGATGATCCCTAGTGTGCGACAAGCCCAGAAGTAGGTGGAAGGCCTGATCTGACCGCCTAGTAGACGTCGTACTCCGGGCAGTACACCTCGGCAGCAGCGACGATGAATGTGCCCGAGTCGCGTTGGCTGAAGTCGCGGGACAGTGAGGGGATCAGACTGTCCGCCGAGCGACCAGCCAGTAGGTCCTCGCAAACCGCCCGGCCGAGGTTGGCCAGGTCAGACGGGTAGAACCAGTCGAACGATCCGTCCTGTTGCCGGCGGCCGATGATCGACCAGAACCTAAGGGGCTCATCGGATTTCAGTGGGGAGTGACCGTGGCTAGTAGGTCCCAGTTGGGTTTGCCGGCGTAGAGGAGGGCGCGGATTCGGTAGTTGGAGAAGTTGCGGAAGCCGAATGCTGTTCGTTTGATGCGTTTGATGGGGTTGTTGAGGGCTTCGGTGGCATCTGTTGGTGACTCGGGAGATGTGCCAGTTGGCGATCTGGGGGGTCCAGCGGGCGATGGTGCGGCCGAGCCGGTTGATCTCTGGTGGGCATGATTGGTCCTGGAGGTCGTCCGCGAGTTGGAGGGTGTAGGAGAGGGCGTCGACGGTGCTATCGATCCCGTATATGCCTCGGACGGTTTCTTTGGCGTGCCAGGCGGTGCGTACTTCGCTGTGGGGGTCGCCGGCGTCCAAGAGGCCACGGAGACGGGTTCGGCCACCGTCGCTGATCCGCTCCGAAGCAGCGGTGAGGAGACGCCGCACCCCGTATAGGGGGTCGCCTTTGCGGCCTCGATGCCCGAGGGTTTCGTTCTGGACTCTTCTGCGTACTTCGTCGAGTCGCTGGTTGGCCAACCGGATGACGTGGAAGGGGTCTGCTACCTGTGAAGCGTTCGGTAACACCCGGTCATACGCGCTCCGATAGGGGCCGGAGAGGTCCAACACCGCCCACAGTATCCCGTCCAACCACCCGGCGGGCTGGGACGAGAACCAGTCCTCGACGCCTTTAGCGGTTCTGCCAGGGACTATGTCCAATAGTTGGCAGCCTCCCACATCGACCACAGACGTGGCCCACTGCTTGGTCCGGAACCGGCCCCGCTTCACGAACAGGGTCTCGTCCACCCCCACAGCCTCCACTGCCCCTACCCGATCACCATCAGCTTCCAGCAGTGCTTCGCCCCAGCGACCGACTTCTTTGTTCACCGTATGCCAATCACAACCCAACTCGGCGGCCACTTCACCGACCGACCGACCCAACTGCCCGACCCCGATAGTCGCCCACCTAGCCGCCCTCGATGTCAACAACGCCCGCGGCGGGCCGATCACCGGGTCTTGCTCAACGAACGAGCGGACCGCGCACCCAGAGTCCTGACACATCCAACGGCGTTTACGCCACCGCAACCGCACCGGACGACCGAACGCCGGCAAATCCACCAACACAGCTGTCCGCTCACCCTTGGACCACACCAGCCCCCCCCCCCACATGCGTCACAGACCGGGCGGGGCTTGCGGGAGCGGATCACAACCCCAAGCGATGTTCCCTCACCAGAGTCGTCGACGCCCACCAACTCCACGCCGCCTAGGCCTACCAGCAACTCGCACATGCGCGTAGGATCAGTTTCCACAGAGGTCCTCCTGCCTCGGATGTCGTTTACAACCAGCCGATTATGGAGGACCCCTCCTCACTTCTGGTGGATTCCGACTCGCCCTGG
>LXNI01001316.1_pt1 | contig 22304 bp, 19 predicted proteins | sample 809091 | NCBI WGS metagenome assembly LXNI01 (sample SAMN04870527, study PRJNA318959) | sponge metagenome | biome: 01000161; feature: marine sponge reef; material: water | host: Sarcotragus foetidus | place: Greece: Milos, Mediterranean Sea | collected 2013-05-29 | depth 5-7 m | reverse complement strand
AGGCCCCACATAATGAGGAATGACACGGCCAGCGTGCCCCTCTCTGCCTCCCGAAGGGCGCTTCACGTTCGCAAGTACAGGATATCATGATTTTATCATCGGAATCAGCGGGAAATATGCGAAGTCGGGGCGTTGCGAACATGAAGCGCTGAACGAAGTGGTTTTGATCAGAGTATCCTTGAATACGTATCCTATAGAATACTCTGTACAGGGCCGGTTGTCAATGTCTCGTCGTCTGTTTCGATGGGTCCGCACACGAAACAAATTTACCATCACTTTTTTCAAATTTCGCCGTAGGCGCTGGTGGGAACCCAGCCCTGGACGCCGTTCGGCAGGCGCACTTCGCTCCAGGCGGCCCGGACCGTTACGACCTTCACGACAGCGCCTTCGTGTACGGTCAGGTCTGTGGGCGCTCCGTCCGGACGGTCCGTCAAGTCTGTTGCGTCTGCCAGCATGACAGCCTGCACCGTGTGCGTTTCTTCCCAGGATGCAACGAACCCGGACGTGACGAAAAAGGCGGCAAGCACTACCCCAGTCAGTACTGTACGTCGCAACCATGGAGACCGGGTGCGACGGATGCGCATTGCAAGGGCTGCCGAGGCCATTCCATAGCCCAACAGCCCGAACAGGAAAATGCCGGTTGGTGACAGGGCGCCAACAAGACGGTTCCATGCCGGACGCCAGAAGGGGGCGGGCAGTTGCGAGAAACTATCGGCGGTCCGGTTCTGGACGATAGCGAGATTATGCGCCAGTTCTTCGCTTTCCGGCATGTATCGCCGGGCCTTTTCGTAGAACCGGATGGCTTGTCCGATTTCGTCCAGTCGGAAATATGCATTTCCCATGTTGTAGTACAAGGCGCCGCTTGCATATCCGGCTTCCAGAGCGTTCCGGTAGCTGGTTACGGCGTCTCTGTGGGCGCCCTCGCGGAAGAGGCGGTTTCCCTCGTCGAAATGACGCACGGCTTCCGGAATGTCTTGCGCCTGTACGGGGAGCGCGCAGGGGAATAACAGGGTAATGAGCAGCCCGAGTATTGCGGCCCTGTTTGCTCTGGCTGTTCTTCCGTTGCGGGTCGATGCGACGGCTTCGTCCACGGCGACAATCAGCGAAGCGGCCCGTTCCTGCGCACTTTCCATGGCTGTGCGGTCGGGCAGTATGGGTGCGAACCGGGCCTGATCGCACTCGTCGAGGAGTTCCCGCAGCAGACCTCGGACGCCGGTTGTTACCCCGGCGGCGTGCAGGCAGGCGTCCAGTTGGTCGCGTGTCCATCCTGTTTCGGGAACGTTCAGCCGGTTGCCGATGAAACCGCTCAGCGCCCGCTCTATTTCTTCGTAAAAAGCGATGGGCTGTGCGCTTTCCAGCAATTTCCCGGCTTGCCGCAGATGCTTGCGGGCCAGCGGGTGCGCTATTCTTCCGCGCGCATACTGCGTATCGCTCGACAGCCGATCGGCATGGCGCCGTCGGACATACAGAAAGAGCAGAAAGCCCGGCGGAAACAGGAGTGCGGCATACGGCCAGACGCGTCGGTACAGGGGCGTTTCTTCGACCGGCCGCCAGTTGCCGGGGATCGTCAGGATACCCGCGATGTCGTCTATGGGGAAGCCCCCTGTCGTGGTCCCCGCCGCGAGCGCTTCCACCGAGCCGGTAACGCGAATAACGGGCAGTTCGGCCTGTTGCGTCACATAGCGATCCTGCCCGGGATCGTACCAGGCGAAGGTAACGGGGGGTATATCGAACGATCCATTGGAGCGTGGAATCACGACATACTCGAAGGTTTTGCGGCCCTGTATGCGTTGTCCTCCCCGGTTAATGGTGGTTTCGATATTCGGTTCGTACCGTTCGAAGGCCCCCGGGGGGGCGAATGCCGGTTCGTCCAGCGTGGCTACGTTGCCGGTTCCCTGGATAGTAACGACAATATGCAGCGGTTCGCCTACCTCCACATCCGTCTTGCTGACCGAAGCCGTTACATTCCACACGCCGACAGCTCCCGAAAAAGCAGGCGGGGCGCCTCCGGGCAGCGGCGTAATGCGCAGGCCAAGCGGTTCGGAGGCGATCTCGACAGGCTGGAATTGCCCGCGCAACGAAAAAAGCCGGTCGAACGGGCTGCTTCGCGTTCCGGACGGCAGGTGTACTTCGGATTCGACTTCAAGCGCATCGACCGTGAGCGTGCCGGGCCGGGTCGGGAAGATAGCAACCCGCTTCAGGGGAATGGTGTGATAAAGCAATCCATTCTCTACCACATTTTCGGGTAGGGGGCGCGTGTCGATCTCGAATTCCTCGCGCCAGAATCCCTCGGCGTCCCAGGAACCCGCAAGGCGGCTGTGACGCAGTTGGACGCCGTCCCGGAAATACAGCAGGTACTCGACGATGATTTGTTCGTTCTGGTATGCTGTGGTTGCGCTGGGCACGGCGCGGATGAACAAATCGTTCGGCTCGAGCGCCGCAGGGGCATCGTTGCCGCCGCTATCCTGGGGCCAGGTGGGCGAGGACGCCCCGAATGGCCAGTTTGAAGCCTGGGGTTGTGGTTGCTGCGGGCGTTGGGCCTGATCCACCACGACGATTTCCAGGGGCTGTGTTTCCCAGGTCTTTCCGTCCACGGTCACGCTGGTGGCCAGGAGGCGGGCCGGGCCTTCCTGGAGCGGGCGATACCCCCAGCGGAATGTTACGCTTTGCTCCAGTGCACCGTTCGTGAACGTCATGTTGCGATGTACGCTCGGGGTGCTTTGCAGGAGCGCCAGCCCCTCGGCCTCTGGTGGGGAAGGGGTTTCGACGCCGGAAAATCCGGCTCCTGCGATTTCTATGCTGAAAATCAGTTGCTCCTGAGCGCCGATGGTCGTTTCGTTGACCGTGGCGCGGACTTCGATATCCTGTCCATGCGCCGCCGGTATTCCGAACAACATCAGCACCCCGATATGCAACAAGATTTTTTTCATTTCAGCGTCCTTAAGGATACTCTGATTAAATCCGCAAAGATTCAGAGGCTGAAAGGGGCACGCTGGCAAGGAATGACGAAGCAATGTGGCAGGCCCCACATAATGAGGAATGACACGGCCAGCGTGCCCCTCTCTGCCTCCCGAAGGGCGCTTCACGTTCGCAAGTACAGGATGTCATGATTTTATCATCGGAATCAGCGGGAAATATGCGAAGTCGGGGCGTTGCGAACGTGAAGCGCTGAACGAAGTGGTTTTGATCAGAGTATCCTATCCTTCCTGCCTTGTTCTACCAGTCTTTTTCCACTCGATGCGGGCGGCTCTCGGTACGCTGGATTTCCCGTAGCAGGTTGCCCTCTTCCTGTTCCAGGGCTTGCAGGATGCGCTCGGCCTGGGCCTGACTCAGTTGCTGTTCTCCGGCTTGTCTGTTCTGCGGTTCCTGTTCCTGCTGTTGCTCCTGTGGGGATTCGCTTTGTTGCTGTTCGTTCTCGCCCTGTTGCTCATTCTGTCCGTTCTGCTGTTGTTGCGACTCGTTTTCGTCCTGTTGCTGTTCGTTCTGGCTGTCGTCGCTGCTTTCGTTCCCGGATTCCTGTTGGTTCTGTTCCTGTTCCTGATTCTGCTCCTGATTCTGCTCCTGCTCCTGTTGTTCCTGTTCCTCGATACGCCGTTTCACGAATTCGTAGTTGAACCGGGCATCCGCATTGTCCGGATTCCGGAGCAGGCTGTGGCGGTAGTATGCCAGCGATCCCTCAAGGTCTTGCGCGGCGAAAGCGGCGTTGCCGGCATTGTAGGCCGATCGGGAAAGGTCGATTTCTTCGCCGGTTTCGCCGGCTTCCGCCATGGCCTGATCGAAAGCCTGACGGGCGGATTCGGCGTTGCCCGACTTGAGGAGCGCTGCTCCAAGGTTGTTGCGCAGGCCATAGCGAAGGCGCGGTGCGGCGTCGTCGGGAAGGATGGCGATGCCGCCGGCATAGGCCGCCGCAGCATCGGCATAAGCCTCCTGACGGAACAGGTCGTTTCCGCGCCGTCCGTCCCGTTTGCCGCTTGGCGTCCATAGCCCGTCGGATGATGCCTGGGGCTCCTGTGTCTGCTCCGCGGCAGGCGGAGCAGTTCCGGATGCTTCGTCTTGCGCATCTTGTGCGACAGGAGGGGAAGCTGCGGATTGCAGCAAAAGAAGGATAGCGAAAACGGACATGATACGGATGCTTTTCAATCGGATCCGGGGCGATCCGCGTTGCGGTTTGTACGCCGGTCCGGAATGGATCGTTCAATCAATAGCAGCAACAGGGCAAGCGCCAGCGGCCATTGAAATTTTTCTTCGTATTCCTCGAATTCTTCCTGAGCAAACTCGCTTTTTTCCAAACGTTCCAACGCCTCCGTTATTTTGGAAAGGGAGCTGGAAGTACGGGCAATGCGGAAATAGGCGCCTCCGTCGGACAGTTGACGCAAGCCGTTTTCTTCGAGGCGGGTGCTTACGATATCTCCGTCCGCATTTTCCCTGAACCCGATTCGTCGACCGTTCCGGTAGATGGGAATCGGGCTTCCGCCCGTTTCGCCCACGCCTGCGGCATACATGACGATGCTTTCGTCGCGAGCCAGGTTCGCCAGCTCTTCGATGTCCGCGACATGGTTTTCTCCATCCGACACGAAGAGCAGCGCGCGGCTGCGCGCGTCATCCGGAGATTCGGCCGGTATATCGAAGGCCTGTACCGCCATCTCCAGGGCGGCCCCGAAGTCGGTACCCGGCACCGCGATGGCTTCCGGGGCGGCCACGTCGAGGAAGAGGCGCACCGCGGAGTAATCTGTCGTGAGCGGGCATTGCAGGAAGGCGTCCCCGGCGAAAATAACCAGCCCTATCCGGTCGCCCCGGAGTTCGTCCAGCAATTTTCGGATTTCGTTTTTGGCGCGATCGAGGCGGTTCGGGGCCACATCTTCGGCCAGCATGGAAGCGGACACGTCGAGGGCGATGACAAGATCCACCCCTTCGCGTTTCACATCGCGGAGTTGCGTGCCGAAACGCGGTCCGGCCAGCGCAAGAGCCATAAGGGCGATAGCGCATGTCACGATGGCTGCTTTCCATCGCCGGCGCCGTGAGCTGGTTTCCGGCGTGAGGCGGGCTACGGTACCCCGGAGACCGAACCGCCGCATCGCCTCGCGGCGTTTCTGCGCCGCCCACAGGAAAAGGACTACGGCCAGTGCAGGGCCTGCCGCCAAAGTCCAGAGATATGCGGGATGTAGCCAGTCCATGCAGGGTCAGGGAGTGCGCCGCAGGCGCGTGCCGGAGAGCAGGAGTTCGAGCAGCAGCAGACCGAATGCGGGCCACAGAAACAGGGCGTAGCGCTCCGTGTAGTCCGTGTAGAAGCGCTCCTCTATTTCCGTTTTTTCGAGTTCGCCGATTTCCTCGTAGATGCTTTGGAGCGTTTCCTTGTTCGTGGCGCGAAAATAGCGCCCGCCCGTTTTTTCCGCTACGGACGAGAGCATGTCCTCGTCGATTTGGACAGGGATCATCTGCCGCCGTTGGCCTCCGAAGGGGTCGTCGAAGGGGAACGGAGCTTCCCCATGCGTGCCTACGCCGATCGAGTAAATACGCACGTCCATCGTTTGCGCGACTTCCGAGGCGGTTACGGGATCGATTTCGCCCTGGTTGTTTTGTCCGTCCGTGAGCAGGATCAGCACCTTGCTTTCTGCGACACTGTCCTTGAGGCGGTTTACGCCCATGCCGATGGCGGTGCCGATGGCCGTACCGTCTTCAATCACGCCTACTTCCACTTCCTCGAGCATGCGCAGCAGGAAGTGGTAATCGAGCGACAGCGGCGTCTGTGTGTAGGCCTTCGCCGCGAACACCACGAGGCCCACGCGGTCCGATGTGCGCGATTCGATGAACTCCGCCGCTACGTCGCGGGCCGCCTCGAAGCGGTTCGGGGAAAAATCCTCGGCCCGCATGGACGTGGAGGTGTCGAGCACAAGGACAATATCCACGCCTTCCGCATAGCGCTCGCGGATCGTGTCCCGTTCCTGCGGACGGGCAAGGGCAAGTATGCCAAACGCTACCGCGCCGATCCTGAGCACGGCGGGCAGTTCGCGCAGGCGTACCCACAACGATTTGGGCGCGCTGCGCACCGGATCGATGCCGCTGAAGCGCATGCCTTTGCGCGTACGGAATTCGTACCACCACGCCCATCCCGCTACAAGGGGAACGAGCGCAAAGAGCCAGAACCACTCAGGTTGCGCGAACTGCATATCATCCTCGCGAAAGTGAAGCGCTGAGCGAAGCGGTTTTGATCAGAGCATCCGTACCTTGCTTCCGGTAAATTGTTGCGATCGGCGCGGTCATGTCGCAGGTGCGATGTATGGGTAATATCGTGTGAACGTTATACGATCCTTAGTCAGAAGAGTATCCTGATATCTTATAGTCAGGATGCGGCGCCCCGGTCGGTATCCGGCGTGTCCGTTTCCGGAGCATCCGGTTGGGCCGGTCGTTCCGGAAGCCCGGAGGCCGTGTCATGCATTGCCGCCGTTTCTGCTTCCGCTGCTTCCTCCGCCGCTTCTGCTTCCGCTGCTTCCTCCGCTGCGCGCGCCTGCATTTCCATCGTTTCAATAATACTGCGGGACGTACCGATCAGGTCTGCGCCCTGCTTCGCCGGGGGACGGGCATCGGCGAATTTCACGTAATCGCAGGCTACCAGCACATTCCGAAAACGGCTGATCGTCTGGCGGTCGGGCATATCCTGTTCCCGGAGCCGGGCGACCGTTTCGCCGGTTGTCATTTCCAGCGCCTGCACATGCAAGCGCCGGGCGACGTACGTTCTCAGAATCCCCGACAACTCGTCGTAGAAAAACGGTATGTTCCGTCGATCCGACAGGTCCGTTTTTTCAAGGGCATCCAGCCGTTCATAGGCTTCCCGGTCGGGAGGAATCGGAGGGATACTCTCCGTTTCATCGCCGTCATCCCGGTTCCGGCGCCAGCGAATCCACCAGGCAATGCCTGCCGCCAGCAGCAACAACAGGGCAATGCCCGCCACAATCCACCATACGGATCGTGGAAACGCTACGAGCGGCGCAAGGTCCCGGATGTCCTCGGCGTCTTCCGGTACGAAGGAGCGGACGGGGATCCATGTCGAATCGGTGTGAACGACCAACACCTCGTCGCCTGCAGTAAATGCGACCGGGATCGGGGCGACACGGGCGGTGTCGAGTGCAAACGTAGCCATCAGGTAGACCGAACTGTCTACTTGCGTCCCGTCCGGGAGCAGGCGTTCATGCAGTACCGCTTCCAGCGCCTCCACGTCTCCGAAAGCGAGCGCTTCCCCATTGTCCGGGAGTGGAAAAGAGGCGGTCTCGGTCGTGTCGTGCCGAGCGGTCACCGCAAGGAAGAATTGCTCGCCGATCGCTACGCTATCCGTCAGGACATGCAGTTGCACTTCCCGTGTTGCGTTCGCAGGGGAAGCATCCTGCCCGCTGGCCGGCTGGGTTATCCAGATAGTTATCCAGACAAAAACCGCCCAGAGCAAGCACATCCCGCCCCTTCGTGTCCGGGCTGCACCTGTTCGAACGGAAAAAAACGTTCTCCGCGCCGGGGAAGCTGCTCTGGGTATGCACCGCATCATGCCCTTTTTCTGTTTCGGTGACGGAAGAACCGGATCAGGGGTTCCACATACCCCTCGTCCATGCGGATGGTCACATGATCCATCCCGATGCGCCGGAACAGGTCGTCGAGTTGGGCCCGTCGCGCCTCGGCGGAGGCGGCGAATGCTTCGCGCACCCGCCGGTTATTCGTATCCGCGACGACCGTTTCGCCGGTTTCCGCATCGGTCAACTCGACCAGTCCCATGCGCGGCAAGGTCTGTTCGCGGGGGTCCTCGAGCCGCACCCCGACGGTATCGTGACGCCGGGCCACCACCCGTAACGCCTTCTCGAACCCCTCGTCCATGAAATCGCTGATGACGAGCACGATGGAGCGGCGATTAAGCATGCGGGGCAGATAATTCAGAGCGGCTGCAAGATCGGTTTTCCGGGATTCCGGTTCGTGGGCGAACAGGTCCCGGAGCAGGCGCAGCACATGCCGCCGCCCCTTCTTCGGGGGCACGAAGAGTTCGACCCGGTCCGAGATCAGCAGGAGTCCCACCTTGTCGTTGTTGGAAATGGCGCTGAACCCGACGATCGCACAGATTTCTGCCGCCCCCTCTCGTTTGAACTGCGCTTGCGATCCAAAATCCTCCGACCCGGACACATCCACCACCAGCATGAGCGTTTGCTCGCGTTCCTCCTCGAACACCTTTACGTAGGTCTCTCCCGTGCGCGCAGAGACATTCCAGTCGATCGAACGGATGTCGTCCCCCACCTGGTACGGGCGCACTTCCGAGAATTCGATACCCAGCCCCTTGAAGGCCGAGTGGTATTCGCCCCCGAAGAAATTATTGACGAGCCCTTTCGTGCGGATTTCGATCCGCCGAATTTTCCTGAACAGTTCCCGCGGAATCATGCGGCGTATAGGGCAGGCGTTAATGTGACCATGCGGTGGGTTCCCGATCCCAGCGATGCATCCGGAGTGCGTCCAGGAGATCGGCATCCAGTGCGCCTTTGTCGCTTGCGGCGATATTGGCCTCGACGTGGCGGAGTTTTCTCATGCCGGGGATAATGGTCGATACGGCGTCGTGCGAAAGAATGAACCGCAACGCCATTTCCGGCAGGCTCATGCCTTCGGGCAGTATCTTTTTCAGCGCGTCGGCGCGCTCGACGGTCCGAGCGAGATTCTCCGGGCCGAAGTAGATGTTGCGCCAGTCGCCTTCCGGCCAGGTGGCGTCTTTGGCGAGGTTTCCCGTCAATCCGCCCTCGTCGAACGGGACTCGGGCAATGACGGCGACATCCATTTCCGTACAGGCCGCGAACAATTCGTCTTCGGGCGCCTGATCGAAGATGTTATAGATGACTTGTACGGCGTCCACCAGGCCGCTCCGGACCGCTTTCACCCCGTTCCAGGGTTCCCACCGGTTCAGGCTGACGCCTATTCCCCGGATCAGGCCCTGCCGCCGGAAATCCTCCAGCGTACCGATCCACTGGTCGTCGTCGAGCCAGTCGTCTTCCCATACGTGCAGTTGCATGAGATCAATATGGTCGAGCCCGGTGTTTTCGAGGCTTTGCTCGATAGACGCCTTCACATAGTCGGGCGGAAACACCTCGTCCAGCGTGTATCCCCGGCGGCTGGGCCACTGGCGATTCTTTGGCGGCACCTTGGAAGCCGCGTACAGGGTTTTATCCGGGTGCGCCGCTGCCAGCCTGGCGAGCAACTGTTCACTGTGCCCTTCTCCGTAGGCCAGCGCCGTATCGAAGAAGGTGCATCCCAGCGCAACGGCCCGGTTCATGGAGTTCATGGATTCGTTATCATCAGAATCCACCCATTCTCCCATGCCCCACATCCCGTATCCGATGTCGCTGACTTTCCAGTCGAGGCGTCCGAAACGACGATAATTCATAAGCGGTTCTTGCTGGTTTGCGTGGAAGGCGCTGCGCGCGGCGCGTATATTGTAACCTTGCAGGACATTCCCGTTCGGCGTGCGTTTTTCTTCGCTTGTATTCGGCAGATATTCGAACGCCTTGCCGGATATTCGTTCCCCGTTACGATCATAGTATCCTTAAAATCTTTTCCGCATACTCCATGACCGTTCGATTTGGCGTTATCGTCTTTCCGGGGTCCAACTGCGATCATGACGCCTATCATGCCGCGAAGCATGTGTTCGGGCAAGAGGTTCGTTTCATCTGGCACAAGGAAAGCAGCGTCGGCGATGTGGATGCGGTCATTCTTCCCGGCGGTTTTTCGTACGGGGATTACCTGCGCTCCGGCGCCATTGCCCGATTTTCTCCGGTTATGCAGGATGTGGCGCGGTTCGCCGCGAACGGGGGGCTGGTGTTCGGCATTTGCAACGGATTTCAAATGCTCTGCGAGATGGGTTTGCTGCCCGGCGTCCTGATGCGAAACGCTTCGCTTCGCTTCGTATGCAAGCAGGTGCACTTGCTGGTCGAAAACGCCCATACGCCGTATACCACTCGCCTGAACGAGGGGCAGGTCGTCCGTATCCCGATTTCGCATGGCGAGGGAAATTATTTCGCCTCGGACGAGGTGCTCGATCGGCTTGAGGGCGAGGGGCGGATCGTGTTCCGGTATTGCGACGAAGCGGGTCGGCTTGCGCCGGAGGCGAACCCGAACGGGTCGGCCCGCCACATTGCGGGCATCGTGAACGAGGGGCGCAACGTGCTGGGCATGATGCCGCATCCCGACCGCTGTGCGGAAGGAATGCTTGGAAGCGCCGACGGGGAGTATCTGTTCGAATCCATCATGGACCACGTCGCGGCGGTTCCGGCGTAGCACGCATGTCCGCTCTTTTCGCTTCGCCGGTTACGCTTTTTCTGCTTGTCGCCATCCTGCTGACGAGCGGCTATACGCTATTGTTTGATCGTTCCCTCATGGATCGCCTGGCGTTCAGGCCGTATCTGGTGCTTCGCCATCGGCAGTACGCCCGGCTTATCACGGCAGGGTTCGTGCATGTGAGCGGGGCGCATCTGCTGTTCAATATGATTACGCTGTATTTCTTCGGCCAACCGATGGAGTATGTGCTGGGTCCGGGTTCTTTTCTGGTGCTGTACTTCGGATCCGAATTGGCGGCGCACGGGCTTTCGCTGGCGCTGCACAGGCGTTCCGTCACATACGCGGCGGTGGGGGCTTCCGGCGCGATCAGCGGCGTGCTGTTCGGCTATTGTCTGTTTGAGCCGCTCCGGCCTATCTACATTTTCTTTGTGCCGATAGGCATTCCCGCAGCGCTCTTTGCGGTAGGGTATGTCGTGGTCTCGATGTATGCGATGCGGCGTTCGCATGGCGGCGCAGGAGGCGGCATTGCGCACGAGGCGCATCTCGGCGGCGCTTTGGGCGGGCTGACGCTCACGATTCTGTTGGAGCCGCGGGCCGTGGCGGTGTTTCTGCAGCAGTTAGGGATACTCTGATTAAATCCACTTTGATCAGCGCTTCACGCTCGGGGGATAGGAATCGCTCCGGCGCGCCGATGCATGTTTGCGGTCGTCCTCCGGCTTATTTCCCTGAATATGCCCGACTCCATATTTTGCTGTACGGCCGGGATATTTCCAGTTACATCCGTTATTTCTTAGACCTTATAGAGGAGTATCTTTCCAGCACGTCAAAAAATATCCGTTATTGCTTGCTTTATTGAATACCATCCGTTATCTTGCTTCCACCTCATGCGCTGGAGGCCCCGTCCGGCCCGGTTAGTACCTCCTGTTAACCAGGCCGCGGGGTATCAGTCGCGTTTTAGTGGGCACCGGGAGCCCGGCCTGCACGTCAGGTCGGGCTTTTTGTTTTATACACACCCCTTTTTCAAGCGGTGCACACTTTGTTAACAACTTGTGAAATAAAATTTTGTCAGGGTCTTGACGCATCCATAAAAGGCGCTTATAATGCATTCAGTGCCTTCGGGCACCGTTCCTTGAAGCGACTGAGTACTCTGGCTGCATGAGGCGCCCATGCGTCCGTCCCCCTCACTTCGGTGCGGGGTATGCATAGGCTTGACGAAGCGGTTGACAAAGCCGGCTTTCCGGAGCGCAAGTATACGATGAAGCGGCGGCAGAAATGCCGACGCGGAGTGTGCAGGCGCGGTGAAAGAAGCCGGGGAGCGTTGGCTGTGGAGAGTGTATGGATACAGGAAGCGCGGGTAACCAGAAGGCCTGTGGCGCTTGAACCGTCTGCCCATGCGGTTCAGTTGTCCAGCCATCGGGAAACCGATAGCCGGGCATGCGTCACCACGTCGGCGTCGGCACGGACTTCGGTCGGTGTGCGGCGACGCGGGAGTCAGGCCTCCCGAATCCCGTTTTCGGAATGTCGCTTCGGCGACGCGCTGGAAACGCGGGAGGCCGGTCGCGGACAGGAATGCCAGTGAGCATGTATATTCGTGGGTTTTTCCCACATCCAGGCAGGAAAAGCGCCGGTTGTTATTACAGCTGGCGCTTTTTTTGTTGATAATTTCCTTGTTTCGGGGATTTATTCGCCATTTTTGCCCGTTTTTAGTTCGTTTTGTACTGTTTTTGGCAAAAAACGAGAAAAACTTGGTATTTTTTGCCGTTTTTGCGAAAAAATGAGAAATTATTGGATATTATTCCTGTTTTCAGGAGATTATATACAAAAAGGGGGGCTTATTACAGAAAATCGCTGAAGGCCCTTGAATCTTTAGTCCGGCAAGGTTAGTATGAAATAGTGAGTAAGGACCAAGAGCCTGAACCAGTGAAACGGACCGAAACGATATTGCTTTCCCTGGGAATCGTTATTGCCGTCTTTTCGGCCTGCGTACCCGTTACCCTGATCCTGCTTTTTAATTTTCAGGATAACGTTTATGACCGATTCGAGGATATTTCGACACGGATCGGGCGTATCGAGGGGCGGTTGCAAATCCCTGTTCCTGACGACGTGGATGCCGAACCTGTTTCGCTCACAGCGGATTCACTGGGAATTGCCGTGCGCGTATCTGACACGCATCCGGACTAATCAGGAGAAACCCCTGATGAGTCAAACGCTAACACATCAGGATTACGCGATCAGGTCCACGTACCGCAGTCTCTTCTGATCCATTTCCTTCAGAATTGATTCGATCTGGCGGATCGTATCGAGTTTGCGGATATTGTGCCTGCCAGCTGGCCGAAAACGCTGCAAGGCCTGAGAGGATGTGGCCGAAGTACATTCTGAAAGGCTCTTAAGACTTCGCCGCCATGAGCATCTTCAAATACGCCATACCGTTTCTGACAGGCCTCTTTTGCCTCGCTACTGTGGCGGCACAGGGCGTTGACCACTTCGCCGATGAACAGAAAGCCATAGCGGTAGAGCTTGAAAGCGATGATGGAGATCGTGTCCGAAAAGCAGTACGCGACCTCAGGCGCATGGTAAGGGACACAGGTGTGCCTTTAAAAGAACTGGTTACCCCGGAAACCAAAGCAGCCATTATTACTGCTTTTTCTAATGAGATGCAGTATTTCGACAGAGATCGTGACCTCTCTGATCGGCTTACAAATGCTGTGTTTGCCCTGGAAGATACCAGTACGGTTCGCATGCTTGTTCAAGCTGTAGTTATAGAGCGCACTATGGACCGCCTTCTTGACTTCTTCGGGCCGGAGATTATTCCAATGGTTGCGGAATACTCGATGGAACCGGCTCATACGGACTTAGAGTCAATGGGAATAATGATTACGTTGGAGAGAGCCATTTGGGAATGGGGGGATAATTGGTTGGATCCGGATATGCGTGCGCATATCAAGCAGTTTGCTGTTAAATACATGAAAATGTACCGTGACTGGAAAGAGGCATGGCCAATGGAGTCGTACGGCCCCCGCTTTTTATTCTCGCCTGACTATGCCATTCATCTTGCCTCTGCTCTTGGCGATGATGATTTGAAACTGATGGTTGCTGCTCTTCTTCCCTACATAGAGGAATTGTATACTGAAATGCTCAATGAGGAGATTGGCAAGAACAGTAGAAATCATGCACTTGAGCACATCGAACAATGGAACACGAAGCCCCGCGCAGGAAAACGGCAACGCTACGAGTTTAAACAAATCTCCGATTGGACGCTCAATGATGTGGCATACGAGCGTAATCGTCGTTCAATGCACCCGCTACCCTGAATCACCCCGGCGCTATGGTCCCGGGGGACTTATATCCAATAGTTCCGAATCAAAGCCCCCGGATCGCCAGCCCGATCACAGTATGGTGCAGGGATCGATCTCGATGTACTCCCGGAGCGGGCCATATCCCAGGACAGTTCCCTCCATAGCGATCCTGTCTCCCCTTTTCAGTTTATTTACAAGCGGTCTCTGTCCCTCGGGAAAGTAGCACTTTACGCCTTTTTTCCGGGCTCCATCGTACCGGACTGTATTGTAGTTGATGAATCTTATATAATCGCCCTCTGCCCTGTACACCGTGCCGCCGATTACCATAGTCCGGCCGCGGTAGTTAAACCCCGCCCGCTGTTCGTCTTTCTCGTATAGTGTCTGTATTTCTACCGTCGAGGCCTCCACGAAGATAGACGATACGGGAAGCAGGCTATCCTTGGCTATCCCCGGTCCGTACGGCGTCAGTTCCTGTTCCGGGGGTATTTGCTCCAGCATGGCCAGGGGCGCGCTTTCCAACGATTGTATCTGGCCCAGCGCTTCCGGGCACCACCCTCCAAGTATGACCACTGCGGTCAGGGCCGCAAACCTTTTCCATATGGATCGTTCTCTGTGCATATTTACCTCCACATGTATGTGCTGAGCAAAGCGGTTTTGATCAGAGCATCCTATAGGCTTTTAAGCCCCCGGATCGCCAGCCCGATCACAGTATGGTGCAGGGGGTTATCTCGACGTTTCTCCGGAGCGGGCCATACCCCAAAACAGTCCCTTCCATAGCGATCCTGTCTCCCCTTTTGAGGTTATTTACAAGCGATCTCTGACGCTCGAAAAAGTAGCACTTTACGCCCTTTGCGTGGACAGCATTGGACCGGGCTCCATCGTAGCTGGCGAATCTGATATAATCGCCCTCTACCCTGTACACAATGCCGCTGATTACCATAGTCCGACCGCGGTAGTTAAACTCCGCCCGCTGTGGGTCTTTCTCGTATAGCATCTCTATTTCTGTCGTCGTGGCCTCCGCAAAGACGGACGATACGGGAAGCGGGCTGTCCTGAGCCATCGTCGAGCGGTACGGCGTCAGTTCCTGTTCTATGTGCCCTTGCTCCAGCATGGCAAGGGGTGCGCCTTCCAATGCTTGTATCTGTCCCAGCGCTTCGGGGCACCACCCTCCAAGTATAACCACTGCGGTCAGGACCGCAAATCTTTTCCATACGGATTGTTCTCTGTGCATATTTGCCTCCACATGTATGTGCTGAGCGAAGCGGTTTTGATCGGGGTATCCTTAATTATTGTAGCACCTGCCACGGTCAAATGCAACTTTTTCAAGGCTGCCATGGCAAGAAATAGAGGGTGCTAACCATAGCGTTTTTCCGGGATCCGGCGTTTTCGCTTTGTATGCTATCCGGGCCTTTTATCTCATTAAGGCGCCTTTTTTATACCTTTTTTATACCATTTCTATACCTTTTTTATACCTTTTCTACTCATCTGTCGGAAATTCTACAAAAAAACAGCGGAGTGATTCGCTCCGCTCCGCCCTGCCCTGCCCCCCGCCGCTCCGCCCTGCCCCCCGCCGCCTTTCTATCCCGGCGGTTTCGGATAGAATTCCTGGTTTCGACCCGATTCCGTTCTTTTGGGGCCGTACATGCAGGAAGGCCCCGGGCCTCGCGCGCTGCACATGTCGGGCAGAAATCAGCGACCGAGCGCCGTCCTTCGCTCGGCGAGAGCGCTTTCGATAAGCCCTCGAATTGCCGAACGATGCACATCCTCCAGGGAGCGCATCTTCACATGGCGCATCTTTGCGCCAGTCCCCTCAAGCAACGCCTCCGGGTCCGCCAGATGGGCGCCCTGATAGAAACCGAGGTTCACCCACTGTCTGTAAGGCAGAATGTAGACATAGCCGTCAATCATTTGTCTTGACCCCACGCCATAGGTCGCAGAGCGGTAGCCAAGGCGGACCACCTCGCAGGCGCCGGGGTCGATCTCGAAAACAAGCTCTCGCAGCGCTTGCGCAATGGGACGCAGGGGCTCTTCCGTGATTTGGAGCAAATCGTCGAACGTTCCGGTTCTGGCTTTGGACATGCCTTGCTGTTTCCTTGGGGATACTCTGCTTCGATCGGAGTATCCCTTTATTCATGGAGATTATGTACGCAAGCGCCGGAGCGGCACGGCGTCCCGTCCGGTCCGCAGGGTATCTGTACGCCGCCCTATGTCAGGGTCTTCTCCATCATCGCATATTCCTTGTCGATGATGCTTCCGAAAGCGACGAGCGCATTCCGCTGGCGCACATTGGAGTCAAGAACCCAGCTGAATTCGCCCGCATCGTAGCCGCGCTTCTGGCCGTCGCGGAGCGCCGCAAGGTTCATGATAACATCCAGGCCTCGTCCGTGATATTTCTTCCGGATGCCGAGGATGGGGGTGCGGAGTTCCGTGATTCCGCCGAATTTTTCCCGGATCAGCAACTGGAACAACCCGAACGGAAGCAATCGCCCGTTGCGTACATGCCGGAGCAACTGGTTGATGTTGGGGAGCGATACCGAAAACCCCATAGGTACCCCGTTGTCCTCCAGAAAATAGATGATGCCCGGATCGACGATCTGCTTCATCTGCCGGCCAAGCTGGATAATTTCCCTCTCCGTCATCGGAACATGCCCCCAGTTGTTTTCCCAGGCGTCGTTGTAGATATCGAGGATCGTCTGCACTTCTTCGTCGAATCGCTTCATGTCCAACGTGCGCAGCGTAACACCCGGGTTGCGCTTTTTGACGATCGCGACGCCGCGTTCAAGTTTGGCGGTATTCAGGTACTTCTTGTGGAGATAATACCCCCACATGGTCATCGCGCGCTCGAAGCCGTATTGCTCCAGAAAGGACTCGTAGTACGGGGGGTTATACGGCATGAGAACCCCCGGCTCCTTATCGAACCCGTCCACCAGCAGGCCGCAGGTATCGTTGATGGAGGGATTCGTGGGTCCGCGCGCGCCCGTCAGGCCCTCTTCCCGGAGACGAGCGGAAGCAGCGTCGAGGAGCGCCTCCGCTACCGTGTAATCCTCGATCGTTTCGAAGAATCCGAAATAGCCCAGGTTATCCCCGTAGGTCTTGAGATGCATGCCGTTTACGATGGCGGCAATGCGTCCTGTGACAGTTCCGGAGGCATCGCGGGCAATAAACGGATAGATAGCGCCGTGCTCGAAGAAAGCATTCTTCTTCGGGTGCAGCGTGTGGCGAATATCCTGTCGGAGAGGGGGTATCCAGGCAGGGTAGTCGCGGTACAGGCGGTACGGAAAATCAATAAATGCCTTGAGATCGCTCCGGGAGCGGACGGGACGAATGGTCACGGAGCGCGTAGTCATGCGAGCAGGGAAATGGCAGGCACGGGTACGACCGGCATGGCTCTATGGCTGGGCGTCGGCCTGCACCAGGTATTTCTCGCGTTCTTCGAACGTTGCCGTGCCGTTTCTGTTGACGATGCCGTGTTTTATGCCCACACGGGTGAATTTTTCGAGGATAAAATCCAGTTCGTCGTTCGAGTGCGTCGCCATGAAGGAGGTGCGCATGAGGGATTGGCCCTGGGGCACGGCGGGAGGGGCGACCGCATTGGCGAAGACGCCTTCTTCGAGGAGGTCGTGCCAGAACTTGAAACAGGTCAGCATGTCGCCGATAACGACCGGAATGACCGGGGACTGGCTGGTCCAGATATTGAATCCAAAATTCCGGAAGCCGTTACGCATATAGTCCGAAATCTCCCAGAGGCGCTGGAGGCGCTCGGGTTCGGCCTCCAGGATGTCCAGGCACTTAAGGACCGTCGCCACACTGGGCGGCGGCATGGAGGCGCTGAACATGTGCGTGGAACTGCGATGGCGAATAAACTCGACGATGTCCCTGGTCGCCACGCAGAATCCCCCTATCGAGGCGAAGCTCTTCGAGAACGTCCCTGTGGTCAGGGGCACCCGTTTGCTGAGGCCGAAATGCGCTGCCGATCCGCGTCCGCCCGGGCCGATGACGCCGCAGGCGTGCGCGTCGTCAAGCAATAGCGCCGCCCCGAATTCTTCGGCGAGTTCAACCAGTTCCGGCACCTTCGCGATGACGCCGCTCATGGAGAACACCCCGTCCGTAACGATCAATTTGCCTGCTTGCGGATGGGTCCTGCGGGTCTTGGCAAGCAATCTCCGCAAGTGATCCATGTCGTTGTGCCGAAAACGGATCGTTTCTCCCATGCTGGCGCGCGTACCCGCGGTGATGGAAGCATGGTTATCCTTGTCGGAGAAGATGAAATCCCCCTTGCCTGCAAGAGACTGGATCACTCCCTCGTTCGCCATATACCCTGTCGAAAACACCACACAGCCCGGCGCCTTCATGAAGGTGGCAAGCCGCTCTTCCAATTGGATATGCAGGTCGAGCGTGCCATTGAGGAACCGACTCCCGGTGCAGCCGGTGCCGTACTGCTTGATGGCCCTGGCGGCGGCTTCCTGTACGCGGGCGTCGGACGTGAGCCCCAGATAATTATTGGAACCGGCCATAATGACCTCGCGCCCGTTCAGGATGGCGCGGGTGCCTTCATTCCGTTCGATCATGCGGAAGTACGGGTACAGGCCGGCTTTTTTAGCTCGTCCGTAATCTGTCGATTCGTCAAAGAATCGGTGACATTTTTTGAACAATGTCGGTTCTTTCGCCGCACAGGTATCCACTGACGCACCATTAAGGCGCTCTGACCGGGAATCAAGGAGCGTCGTCATATTGTCGTAATTCGTCTCGGGCGGTATGGCCAGGGAACGGGCCCCTGTCGAAGCAAGCAGACGGAATGCGTGCAAAATATCTCCATGCAATGCGTTAACGCATTAACGAGGTAAAATAAGCAATTTCCGGCATTAATATCCGCATGGCTTCTTTACCCGGTTCATCTTCGGTTTTGCCCCGGCCCGGCGACGGTGTTCCGGCGCCCGAATCGCCATGTGGCCGAGACGCCTGCGGGCTGCAGGGAAACCGCCAGATTCTCGCCCACATCGAAGTCGAGCAGTTGCGCGTGGACGTACGCATCGAGGATCGAAAGCCCGTAGAACACGCCGGCGCCGATATACAGCATGTCGCGATTTCTCCGCAGCGCGTCGCGTTGCTGGCGAAACAGGCCGGACAGCCTGTTCCGGAAGGCGTCCGATGCGGCTTCTTCGGGGGAGACGCCCAATTCGTCGAGCAGGCTCAGGTAGTCTTGCTCGTAGCTTGCAGGAACGTTTGTCGTGGAGATATCCCGGATGATCCACAGGTAGCCGTGGCCATACGTCCGGTAGCGCCGATTCGTATGGACGATCGCTCCGGTAAAACCTGCCAGACCGCCCCAGACAATGGCTGCCTTAACGTATTGGCGATTGCGGAGTTGGCCCCAGCCGGGTACGGCGGCTCGCCAAAGTACGGAGCGGGGGGCAAGGGCATGTGCCGCAACGGTCGTATCAGGTTGCGCCGCTGCGGGACGCGCCGCCGGGAAACCGGCCATGCATGCCATCAGGACGACCGCGCCGTAACCGATCCGGCTATCCACGATTATTTTCCGGTTATCAATTCGAGAAGCCGTTCCAGATCGTCGCCGGAATAATAATCGATTTCGATCCGGCCGCCATCGCCCTGATGCCGGATACCTACCCGGGTCCCCAGGTGATTGCGAAGTTGCACCGTGTATTGATCGAGTTGCAGGGCGTCGCGTTTCGGCACGCCCGTTCCGGGGCTGGCCGCCTTTTTGTTTTTTTTGCCCTCCGTCCGGCGACTTTCCCGCACCCTTCGCTCGATTTCCCGTACGGACAGCCCCTCCGCCTTGATGGCGTTAAAGAGCGCCATTTGCGTTTTTTCGTCCTTTATGTTGATCAGGACGCGGGCATGGCCGACCGACACGTCCCCGTCGCGGAGACCGGCCTGGACGATTGGCGGCAGCCGGAGCAGGCGCAGCATGTTGGTTACGGCAGACCGGCTTTTGGCGACGCTGTGCGCAACGTCTTCGTGGGTCATTTCGCATTCTTCCATCAGGCGCCGGTAGGCAAGCGCTTCCTCGATCGGATTGAGGTTCTCTCGCTGGATATTCTCGACGATAGCCATTTGCAACATGCTATCCGCATCCACTTCCCGAACGTAGGCGGGTATGCGTTCGAGGCCGGCGCGCCGCGCCGCGCGCAGTCGTCGTTCTCCGGAAATGAGTTCATAACCGCTCCCCCCCGTCCGCACCGTGACGGGCTGAATAAGCCCGAGCTGTTCGATCGAATGCGCCAGTGCGACGAGCGCATCTTCATCGAAATTCTTGCGGGGCTGAAAGGGGTTCGGCCGAATGAGCGCAATGTCGATCTCACTGATCTGACGGCTTCGTTCGGTCGGACGGCCGGGCGCAAGGGGCTCCTCGTTCGATTCCAGAATGGCGCTCAGCCCGCGTCCCAACGCTTCTTTCCGTGGTGCCATAGGGTGTAACAGGGGATAGTGCTGAGCGAAGCGGTTTGGATCGGAGTATCCTATTGTACGTATTCGACCGACGGCGTATCCGTACCGGCGGCGTTTTCTTCCGGTGCAGCGACAGGATTGTTTTGTACGATCTCGCGGGCCAGCGCGATGTAGTTGCGGGCGCCTGTGGATACCGCGTCGTAGAGCAACACGGGTTTTCCGAAGCCGGGCGCTTCCGAAAGCCGCACGTTGCGCTGGACAATCGTTTCGAACACCTTGTCGCCGAAATATTGACGTACCTCGTTCACCACCTGGTTCGCCAGGCGGAGTCGGGTATCGAACATCGTCAGCAGCACGCCTTCTATTTCAAGGGTCGGATTGAGGCGCTGCTGGACGATCCGGATGGTATTCAGGAGTTGCCCCAGCCCCTCGAGGGCAAAGTATTCGGTTTGCAGAGGAATGACGACCGAGTCGGACGCTGTGAGGGCGTTGACCGTGAGCAGGCCGAGAGAAGGCGGGCAGTCGATCACGATGAATTCGTAGTCCTGCCGGATGGCGTCGAAGGCTTGTCCGAGGCGGTATTCCCGTCCGGGGAGGTCCGCAATCTCGATTTCGGCGCCGACCAGGTTGATGTGGCTCGGCACGACATGGAGCGATGCAATCTCCGTCTTTTGTACGATAGCCCGGATTTCGACGTTGCCGATAAGCGCCTCGTAGATGGAATGGCCGCGCGTTCCGTCCTGTATGCCGGTTCCGGAGGTGGCGTTAGCCTGGGGGTCAATGTCCACAAGCAGGACGGAATGCTCCATGGCCGCCAGCGATGCAGCAAGATTGATCGCCGTCGTTGTTTTACCCACGCCGCCTTTCTGGTTTGCAACCGAAATAATTTTTCCCATAAATAGCGGTCAGGGTCGTGGCGCCCGGTTAGAGATTCGTATCTTCGATATTCGCTGGATCGTGCCGTGTTCCGGATTGACGAATGGTTTTTAGGATACTCTGATCAAAACCGCTTCGATCAGCACCCCTCGCAACCTCTGAATTTCGCGGACTTAATCAAAGTATCCCAAAGTATCTTATATCTTTTTCGACGGCCTCTGAGACTTTCCGGGGAAACAACGTGAATCGGGATCATGCAAAACGCGCCGCGGGGGAATCCGCGGCTTTATGGGTGCAAACGGGCATGCGCGTCGGTCTGGGCACGGGGAGCACGATGGCGTACGCGCTGGAAGCCCTGGGTCGCCGCGTGCGCGAAGAAGGGTTGTCTTTTGCGGGTGTTGCGACCTCGATGGCCACGGAGCAGGAGGCTCGCCGGCTTGGCCTGCCGATCGTTACGCTTGCCGAGGCGGGGCGGCTGGATATGGCGATCGACGGCGCGGATGAAATCGATCCGCAGTGGCGTCTGATCAAGGGCGGCGGCGGAGCGCATACGCGCGAAAAAATCATTGCGGCGCAAGCCGACCGTTTCGTGGTGCTGGTGGACGAATCCAAGGTCGTGCGTCAGCTCGGCGTCGCTTTTCCCGTACCTGTGGAAGTGGTGCCTCTTGCGGTGCATCCTGTCACGGAGGCGCTGCGGCGTCTCGGAGCGACGCCGACACTGCGCACCGTTGAGGGGGGCGCGCCGGCGTCCACCGACCAGGACTTTCACATCCTGGACGCATTCTTTGAGGGGGGCGTCGAAAATCCCGAACTGCTCGGACGGGCGATCAAGAACATACCGGGCGTTCTCGAACACGGTATCTTTGCAGGATATACCACCGATGTACTCGTCGGAGACGATACCGGGGATGTGCGTACGTTGGCGAAAAGCACGTAAAAACGACGCCGCCCGGACGAAATATCCGGGCGGCGGTCCTTGTGTGCTTATTTCAGCTTGAAGGTAACCGGGAGCGACATCCGCACCGGGACTGCTTTGCCGCGCTGCTTGCCTGGCGTGAATTTTGATTGTTCCACGACGCGGACGGCTTCTTCGTCGCAGCCGGCGCCAATACCCCGGGTGACATTGACATCCTTTACGTTGCCCTGTTCATCGACAACGAATTGCAGGAATACGCGTCCTTCCACGCCCGCCTTGCGAGCGATTTCGGGATATTTTATTTCATTGCTGATAGCAGCCATCCCCCCGATCAGTTCAGGCATCTGTTCCACGATCACGAATATTTCCGGCTCGTCTTCCTCTTCCTCCGCCGGGGGCGGGGGCGGGGGCAGGGCAGCCGCAGGGGCGTCAAGGTCCAGCGAGGCGTCGAGGTTGAGAATATCGTCCTCGAGGATTTCATCGTTCGGCACCTCTACGGGGACGGGCGGCTTCGGCGG
>LXNI01001315.1_pt1 | contig 22311 bp, 18 predicted proteins | sample 809091 | NCBI WGS metagenome assembly LXNI01 (sample SAMN04870527, study PRJNA318959) | sponge metagenome | biome: 01000161; feature: marine sponge reef; material: water | host: Sarcotragus foetidus | place: Greece: Milos, Mediterranean Sea | collected 2013-05-29 | depth 5-7 m | reverse complement strand
TGTGCTCGGCGGTGTGGCCGATGCCGGCACGAGGGGCATGGTTTTGGACCTCGAGAACCTCAGGTTTATCAGCAGTGCGGCGCTTGGGGTTCTGCTGGAACTTACAAAGGCGCAGGCGCGGCGCGGCGGCACGCTCGCTGTCTGCTCACTACCGGACTCCCTCCGCAAAATCTTCGAAATCAGCGGCTTCGATCAGATTATTCCCGTGCACGACTCCCAGGCCGAAGCGCTTGCCGCATGTTCAAGCTCGTGACCACCGATACCAGCAGAGCGCCGTCCGATCGGGCCGATTCCCTCGCGAGCCTGGAGGCGTGACTGTGGGCGCGGAGTCCCCATCCAAAATCCTGGTTGTCGACGACGAGGCTGATCTTGAGGTGCTGATGCGGCAACGGATGCGCCGAAGCATCCGAAAGGGCCAGTTTGATTTTGTGTTTGCCCGCAACGGCGTGGAAGCGCTGGAGCGGCTACGAGAGAGCGACTTTGACGTTGTGCTCTCGGACATCAACATGCCGGAGATGGACGGGCTGACCCTGCTCCAGCAGATACCGGACGTGGATCCGGACGTGCGATCGGTAATCGTTACGGCCTACGGCGATATCGACAACATCCGATCGGCGATGAACCGCGGGGCGTTTGACTTCATTACCAAACCCATCGACTTCCGCGACTTGCGCGCCACGATTGAGCGGGCCCTGGAACACCGTGCGCTCATGCGCCGCGCGGCGCAATCGAGTGGCGATGCCGGGGCGGAGACAGCCGACGACCCACGGGAGTTGGCTGATGGTCCGGTGTTGATCCACGTGGAGCGCGATGGCATGTATGCCGATGACGCGGAAGAAGGCAAGTCACCGGCTTCGAGTGGCATCAAGCTTTCGGTGCTCAATGCGACGTCGGACGGAGCCCTGGTGATTGCGCTTGAGGGGCGCGTGGACGCCAACACCATGCGGCGCTTCGAACGCGCCATCGAGGTAGTGCGCAAGGCCTGCGACGTGGCAATGATCCTAGACTGTCGAAACCTCGACTACATCAGCAGCGCGGGGCTGCGCGTGGTGCTGGCGCTGGCCAAATCCCTGCGTCAGCAAGGCGCCGAGCTTGGCCTTTGCTCGGTCACCGATGAGGTCGCCAGGGTCTTTAATGTGAGCGGCTTCGATCAGATCATTCCGGTGCGTGATACTCAGGCCGAGGCACTGGCCGCATGTACGAGTTGAAGTTCGATCGCCCCCGCGGGGGGCCTAGTTGCCCGAGCCACGGCACGGGAATCCCAGGGGTGAAATCGTGGTAGTCAAACCCCCGTACAAGATTCTGGTCGTCGATGACGAGCCGGACCTTGAACCCCTCATGCTGCAGCGCATGCGCCGAAATATCCGGCGCGGTCAGTACACCTTCGTCTTCGCCCGCAACGGGGTCCAGGCCCTGGATCGGCTGCATGAAGAAGACGATATCGACATGGTCGTTTCCGACATCAACATGCCGGAGATGGACGGGCTGACGCTGCTGCAGCAGATCCCCAAGGTGGACCCGAACATTCGGTCCATCATTGTTTCCGCCTACGGCGACATGGAGAACATCCGGACGGCGATGAACCGAGGGGCTTTCGACTTCGTTACCAAGCCCATCGACTTTCGGGATCTACGGGTGACGATCGACCGGACGTTGCAACACCTGATGGAGTGGCGCGAGGCGTTGGCCTCACGTGACCAGTTGGTGGCGCTGCAGAACGAGTTGACCGTGGCCAGCAAGATGCAGCAGTCGATTCTGCCCACGCACTTTCCGGAGAGCCCTCACTACCAGATATTCGCCAACATGGAACCGGCGCGCAGCGTCGGCGGCGACTTCTTCGACGTCGTGGCGTTAGAAAACGAGCGCATCGGCATGACAGTGGCGGATGTTTCCGACAAGGGCGTGCCCGCCGCGCTGTTCATGATGTCGACGCGAACCCTGATTAAGGGCGCGGCGATTGGTTCGGCCGGACCCGGCGACGTACTGCGCGAGGTCAACAACCTGCTCTACGAGGACAACGAAACCGAGATGTTCGTGACGGTGCTCTACGCGGAATACAACCCGGCGAGCGGCGAGTTTGTCTACGCCAGCGGTGGGCACGACCCACCCTTGCTGGTGAAGCCCGACGGAAGTTCGACCTCGCTTCCGCTGACGGGCGGCATTGCGCTGGGGCTTCTGCCCGACCTGGAGTACCGCCATAACTGCGTCGTGCTGGAGCCGGGCGACACCATCGTGCTCTATACCGACGGCGTCAGCGAAGCCATGACCAGCGACGAAGAGCAGTTTGGCCTGGAACGGCTACGCGCCTCGGTGGCGGCGGACCCGGGCGAAAGCGCCGAAGCGGCCAATCACGCGGTTTTTGAGGCCGTCAGCGAATTCGTGGGGGACAATCCGGCGTCGGACGACATTACCTGCCTGACCTTTCGCCGCACGGAGGGTGGGTGATGAGCCTCACGCGCACCGTCGTGATTGAGACCAGGTTGGAGGAACTGACACGACTGACCGAGGTCGTGGAAAGCCTGGGTGAGGAAGACGCCTGGTCGCCTGCCCTGGTTGGCAAGGTGAACCTGGTGCTGGAAGAGTTGGCGATCAACACCATCAATCATGGTCATGACGGCGGGCTGCACGAGATCTCGTTTACCTTTAGCTCCAGCGACGATGCGTTAACCATCGAGATGGTGGACGACGGCAAGCCGTTCGATCCCCTGACCGAAGCGCCCGTTCCGGACGTGAACGCGCCGATGGACGAACGGCCGATTGGGGGGCTGGGAGTCTTCCTGGTGCGGAAGCTGATGGACGAACTGACATATCGGCGGGAAGAAGGCCGCAACCACCTGACGCTCGTCGCCTATCGAGCTGAATGAATCGGTTAGTCCCTGTGCCCAGGGCGTGGTTGCTCGTAGCGCTTGGGATTGGGGGGCTTGCTGCCATCGCCGTTGCGGTGTGGGCCATGCTAGCGGTGGGCGGCACGACGGCAACGACGGATAGTGGGCCGGCACCTCCGACGGCCGGGACTGAGGCGACTCCCGCCCTGGTCGAGGCAGGTTCCGCACCCGCGGCCGGTGTTTCCGACGAGCGCGTCCTGTTTGGCCAGTCGGCCGCGTTTAGCGGTCCGGCCAGCGAGTTGGGCCTGAATATGCGTCTGGGCATTCAGGCTGCATTCCAAGAGGCAAACGCGAAGGGCGGCGTGCACGGTCGCCGGCTGGAACTGACGACGTTGGATGATGCCTATGAGCCCGAGGCCGCCATCGCCAACACCAAGCAGTTGATCGAGCAGGAGAACGTGTTTGCGCTGATCGGCGCCGTGGGTACGCCGACCTCGCGTTCGGCGGTGCCGGTTGCCGTGGAGGCCAATACGCCGTACCTCGCTCCGTTTACCGGCGCGGCTTTCCTACGCGGAGAGGATCTCCACAACGTGGTGATCAACCTGAGGGCTTCGTACAACCAGGAAACCGAAGAGATGGTGGAACGCCTGACCAACGACTTGGGCATCAGGCGTATCGCCTTGCTGTACCAGGACGATTCCTACGGGCGGGCCGGCTATAACGGCGTGCAGGCCGCCCTGGAGCGGCGCGGCATGACGCTGGCCGCGGTTGGCGTGTATCCGCGCAACACCACGGCCGTTAAGACCGCGCTGCTGGACTTGCGCGAGGGACAGCCGGAAGCCGTGATCATGGTGGGCGCCTACGAACCGGTGGCCGCTCTGGTTGCATGGTCACGGCACTTGGGACTCATCCCTGTGTTCATGACCATCTCGTTTGTCGGCAGCAACGCCCTGGCCCAGGAGCTAGGACCGGAGGGCGCTGGCGTCTTCGTTACGCAGGTCGTGCCCTTCCCCACCGACACGTCGCTGCCCGTGGTGCAGGCCTACCATCGCGCGCTGGCCGCCCACGATCCCGACGCGGTTCCGGGCTTCGTCTCCTTTGAAGGCTATCTGGCCGGTCGCCTGACCATCCTGGGCCTTGAGCGGTGCGGGCCTGACCTGAGCCGTGAGTGCTTTCTCAACAGCCTGCGGAGTGCCGACGAGATCGATGGGTTCAGCCTTCGCTACGGCGATGCCGACAACCAGGGATCCGACGCCGTGTTCCTGTCGGTAATCGGCGCGGACGGGCGCTACCGCTCCGTCAGCAGCCTGACGGGTTCGTAAGCATGTTGGACCGATTGAAGCAGTTGCTGGAGGCGCGGTATCGCTTGTCGACGCAGCTCTACCTCGGCATCGGCGGCGCCGTTGCGCTGACGATTGCCGCCAGCGTCGTCGGGCTGGCGTCCTTTACACGGGTGGGCGAGGCGCAGAGCCGGGTCAACGAGGGAAGCGTGCCTGAACTGGCGGCGGCCTTCGGCGTAGCCGAATACAGCAGCACGCTGGTGGCCGCGGCGCCTCGCCTGGCGGCGGCCACCACGGTTGACGCGGTGGACGAGATAGCCCAGAACATTGAGAGTTCGCGCCAGGACTTGGAGGTCCTGTTCGTCGTCTTGAACCGCAGCACCGGTGACCCGGAGCGAATCCAGCGCCTTCGACGTTACGCCGACACGCTGTTGTCCAACATTGACACGATCAAGCGCGAGCGCTTCGACCTCTTTGACCTCGGCGAGCGACGGCAGGCCCTGCGAACGGAACTTGAAGACCTGCGAAGCAGCCTGGAGGGCGTGATCGTGCCCGCCCTCGACGACCAGTTGTTCTACACGATGACAGGCTTCCGGGCGATTGAGGAAACTCCGCCGATCCGCCAGGTGTACTTCTCCGAGCCTGAACTCAACCGGTACCGACGCCTGGCGGAGCTGCAGTCGGACGTCAACATTGCGACGCAACTGCTGGCCAGTGCCTTCACCCTATCCAGCCCTTCCCTGATTGAGCCGTTGCGCGAACGGTTCGAGGCCTCGGTTCGCCGAATCGAACGCAACCTCAATGGGCTGTCGGAATCCGAATTTCACTCCGACCTGGTGCCGCTCTTTGATCGGCTATTCGAGGTTGGCACGGGTGAGCCCAGCGGCTTTGATGTGCTTCAACAGGAGCTCAGCCTGCTGGAGCGCCAGCAAGTGTTGCTGGCAGACAACCGCGCCCAGGCCATTGAACTGCTGGCCGAGGTCGACGGCCTGGTGAGCGCCGCGCGCGCCAGCGCGGATGAGGCGACCCAGAGTTCGACCGACACCATCGCGACCGGGCGCTTTTTGCTGCTGGCCATCGGTGCGATCAGCGTCGGCGGCGCTCTGCTGATTGCCTGGCTGTTTGTTGGCCGCTTCCTCTTGCGTCGGCTGCAAATGCTGTCCGACTGGATGGTCCGCATGGCCGGTGGCGATCTTGAGACTCGAGTCGAGATGAGTGGCCGCGACGAGGTGGCGGACATGGCCGCGGCGCTCGAGGTCTTTCGCCGTCACGCCCTTGAGGTCCAACGACTGAACCTCGTCGAAAAACTCGCCGATGAATTGCAGGACAAGAACGAGCAATTGGAGAGCGTGCTGGGCGATCTGCAAAAGGCCCAGGACCAGATCGTAATGCGCGAGAAGCTGGCGGCCCTGGGTGAACTCACCGCCGGCGTGGCCCACGAGATTCGCAACCCGCTCAACTTCGTGAAGAACTTTGCCGAGGCGTCGGAAGAGCTCTTGGAGGAGTTTCAGGAGGTCCTAGAAGAAAGCGGCGACAGTCTTCCGGAGGCTGACCGCGAGATTGTTGACGAGGTGACACAAGACCTGACTGACAACCTGGCGCGTATTCGCTCGCACGGGGACCGCGCCAACCGAATCGTGCAAGACATGCTTTCGATGGGCCGCGGATCGGGGGACCGCTCGCCGACCGACATCAATCAGTTGGTGGACGAATATACGCGCCTGGCGTACCACAGTGCGCGGGGTACCGATCAGAATTTCCAACTCAGCATCGAGCGGGACTTCGATGACGCGGTCGGGGAGCTCAATGTGGTCTCCCAGGACCTGGGCCGGGTGTTCCTGAACATGGTGTCGAATTCTTGCTACGCCACCGACGAACGACGGCAAGCGTCCGGGGCGGCCGCCGGCGACGGGCCGTTCATGCCCGTGGTTTGGCTCGCGACGCGGCGGCACGAGGACCACATTGAAGTCCGAATCCGGGACAACGGCGGCGGCATGCCGCCGGATGTTGCCGAGAAGATTTTCAACCCGTTCTTCACCACAAAGCCCACCGGCCAGGGCACCGGGCTCGGGCTGGCCATGTGCAGCGACATCGTGCGCCAGCACGGCGGCAACATCCGGCTCGATGTCCAGGAAGGCGAGGGCACGGAGATGATCATCGACCTGCCCCTGGTGCCGCCGTCGGACACGGCCGAACAGGAAGCGGATTCGCTGCTCGCGCCGTCGACCTGAGCGTGGCCGGACTCAGCCGCTAGCCTGGACGGCCGGGCCTGCCGTTGAGCAGGCGCTCGATCGCCTGGGCCACGCCGTCGTCCTCGTAACTGCCGGTGACCCAGTCGGCGGCGGCCACCACGCGCGGGTCGCCGTCGCCCATGGCCACGCCAATGCCCGCGGCGCGGACCAGATCAAGGTCGTTCAGGTTGTCGCCGATGCCCATGGTCTGATCGAGCGAGACGTTCGCCACGGCGGCCACGCGCGCCAGCGCGCGCCCCTTGTTGACGTCGCGCCGAACGATTTCGGCGAAGCGGGGATGCGAGCGCGTGGCTTGCACAGCCGGGCCAAACCGGCCGTCCATTTCGGCAATCGCGTCCAGCACCTGGCCTTCGTCCATTACGAAGACCAGCTTGGTGCTGCCCGCGGTCACGGCCGTGGCCAGGTCGTCGACGAACGTGATCGGGACGTTGGAACTGGCGGCATAGAAGCGGCCCTCGGGCGTGTCGGCTTCCATGTACAGCTCGTCGTCGATATAGGCATTGACGTGCAGCCCGCGCGCGCGGGCGAATTCGACGGCCGCCAGCGCCGGTTTCGACGGCAGCACATCGTGCTGGTAGGTCACGCCGGTCACCGGGTCGCGAACCAGCGATCCCTGATAGCAAATGATCGGCAGGGTGACCTGCAAGTCCTCGGCAAAGCGGCGGGCCGACTGGAACATTCGTCCCGTGGCGATCGTGATTCCGAGGCCGGCGGCTCGCGCGTCGTTGATCGCTCGGCGGACGCGCGACGTGATGCCGAGGTCACCCTTGACCAGGGTTCCGTCCAGATCCATGGCGATGATGCGAATCCGGGCGGGCTCAGGCACCGCGCCCGACCTGTTCCCGTCAAGCGCCATGGCGATATACTCCAAGCCAATGCTGTGTAGCGTCACACACGCCTCGGGCCCGTCCCCTGTCCTACGTGCACGGCGGGCCAATATTGGCACGGATGCCGCTGTAGAAGGCCGTTAGATGCGCTCCCGCCGCTGGCTAACGCTTGGGATCGGCGTAAAGCGCTACCTGTTGCTCATTTTCCTGGGCACTGTTGTGCTGGCTCTGGCCCTGGCCATGTTTTTGGCCTTCGTCTATCGCACAATCGACATCCCCGGACCGGCGGGGACGGTTGTCTACTACCTCACCCTTCAATTCCTGGCCCATCCCGTTCGCGAACTGACCGTGGGTGCGCTGGGACTAATCATCGCGGCCGCCGGCGCATTCCTGCTCGGTCGCAGCGTGCTCTCGGTCGTGGTGGATCCAAAGGATGACCTGGCCGAAATTCTCTATCAGAACAGGCGCCTGCAACGCGGACCGCGCATCGTGGCGATCGGCGGGGGGACCGGCCTGGGTGTTTTGTTGCGCGGCCTGAAGGAACACACCAACAACATCACGGCCGTGGTGACGGTGGCCGACGATGGTGGCAGTTCGGGTCGCCTGCGCGAGGAGTTGGGCCTGATGCCGCCCGGCGACATTCGCCAGTGTTTGGCCGCATTGGCCGACTCCGAATCGTTGATGCAGGACGTGATGGAGTACCGCTTCAGCCGCGGGCAGGGGTTGCAGGGGCATAGCCTCGGGAACCTGTTGATCGCGGCCATGGCCGACCTGAATCAGGGCAACTTCGAACGCGGCGTCAACGACCTGAGCGAAGTGCTCCGCGTGCGCGGGCGCATTCTCCCGTCAACCCTTACGGACGTCAGGCTCGCGGCGCAGATGACTGATGGGTCTATTGTGCGCGGCGAGTCTCGAATTCGCTCGGCCGGCAAGCCAATCGACCGCGTGCTCATCGAGCCGCGCTACGTGGCCGCCAACGATGAGGCGGTCAAGGAATTGCTGGCGGCGGACATGATCGTGTTGGGGCCGGGAAGTGTGCACACCAGCGTGCTGCCAAATCTGCTGGTCGGTGACATTGCAACCGCGGTTCGCGCGTCCAACGCGGTGAAGGTTTACGTCTGCAACGTAGCCACCGAACCTGGCGAGACCGACGGCTACAGCTTGGCCGACCACGTCATGTCGCTCACCTCAAACGTCGGGCCCGGTCTCGTTCAGTACACACTGGTCAACAACTTCACCGACCTGGGCGTTCAGCCGGGCAGCGGGTCGCGAATTGTGGATTGCGACCCCGCGGTCCAGGTCGAACTCCTGGAAACCGGCGTGCAGACCGTGATGGCCGACGTGGTTGACCACAACGACCCGCGGCATCACGACTCGGTGACGCTTGCTGCCGCGCTGGTCGAACTGTACGAGGAAGCCTCGCACCGGACGCCTACGCCGCTGGCCGTTGGGGCGGCGCGCTAGGGCGCCGGACCGGCTGCGCGTGTCGGGCCGCTGGCCTAGCGGTCGCGCGTGGCGATATACGTCGCCACAGCCTCAAGGTTGCTGCGTCCCCAGTCGCTCACGGCTAGATGCTCCAGGGCCTCCCTGGCTCGCCGCGCATGCTGGCGAATCCGGTCTTCCGTGAAGGTGCGGGATCCGGCTCGTTCCAGGATGGCCGTGGTTGTCACGACGTCAGGCGGCACGCCTTCGTCCCCGAACATGGAGCGTAGGCGAGTCCGGTCTGGCCCGTCAGCCGTCGCCAATGCGTGAATGATGGGCAAGGTCTTCTTTCGTTTCTGAATGTCGGCGCCTACCGGCTTTCCGGTCACGGCGGGATCGCCCCAGATGCCCAGCACGTCGTCGCGAATCTGAAACACGATGCCAAGTTCCCGGCCGTAGGCGCGGCAGGCGGCTCGCGTGGTCGGGTCGTTGCCAGCAAAGACGGCGCCGAGTTCAAACGCCACCGCCAGCAGCGCGGCCGACTTGCGGGCGATCATGTCCAGGTAATCGGCCACGCCAACGCTGGCGGCGGTCTCGAACGCGATGTCCAGGTGCTGTCCTTCGGTGACCAGTCGGCATCCCTGCGTCACGACTTCGGTGGCGTCCTTGGCCAGGGGCGCCGAATCGCCGTTACCGCCGCTCCGTAGCACGCTGAGCGTCGCCAGCACGTGCAGCAGGTCGCCGGCGTCGATCGCCTGGGCGCGTCCCCAAACCGCCCAGACGGTGGGGCGGTGTCGGCGCGTCCTGTCGTCGTCCATCACGTCGTCATGCACCAGGGTGAAGTTGTGCAGAAGTTCCAGTCCGGCCGCCGCCGGGAGCGCCGCCGCCAGATCACCGCCCAGCGCCTCGCACATCAGCAGGCACAGCGTGGGCCGGAGGGCCTTTCCGCGGTCGGTGGTCGCCGGCGATCCGTCAGCGTTGACCTGCCCGAGCTGGTAGCGAGCCATGGTGTAGAGGGGAAGGTCGGGCCCCTGGACTGCGCTGTGAAGTTCCGCGTCGATGCGTTCGCGATAGCGCTCAAGAACCCCTGGCGCCCGAGTTGAGCTCGACGGCCGAGTGCTCAGCGGTCCCGCCTCAGGATCCGACGATCAGCCGTCCCGCGTCGATGCGAACCGCAACCGCGTGGTCGGTGAGCGTGCACGCCGCGTCCACAATGCCCGACGCACTTACGCCGTGCGCCGCCCGAATGCTGTCCGCCGGCCCGTGTTCGTGGAACATGTCCGGCATGGCGACCCGTCGGACCTGCACGTCGCCCAGATCGTTATCGGCCAGGAGTTCGACGACGGCGCTGCCGAACCCGCCCATCAGATTGTGGTCCTCGACCGTGACTACACAGCGGTTGCGCGCGGCGAGCTCGCAAATCAGGTCACGGTCCAGCGGTTTGACGAAGCGCGCGTTGACGACGGCGGCCTGAACGCCCAGCCGCTCCAGCCGTTCGGCGGCCTCCAGGGCCGGAGCAACGCCCCACCCCAGGGCAAAGATCGCGATGTCCGAACCGTCGCGCAGCATCTCGGCCCGGCCAATCGGCAGAACTCGCGGGGTGCCTGACAGCGGGACTCCGACGCCGGAGCCACGCGAATAGCGGACGGCGAACGGCCGGTCGCTGTCGAGCGCCGTGCGAAACAAGTGGCGCAACTCGTCCTCGTCCTTGGGCGCCGCCACGACGAAGTTGGGGATCGCCCGCAGATAGGCCAGGTCCAGGACCCCGTGGTGGGTGCGCCCGTCGTCGCCGACGATTCCGGCGCGATCCACGCCCAGGATCACCGGGAGGTTCTGGATTGCGACGTCGTGCACGATCTGGTCGAAGGCCCGTTGCAGGAAGGTGCTGTAGATGCAGACCACGGGCCGCAGCCCCTGCGTGGCCAGGCCGGCGGCCATGGCGACGGCATGGCCCTCGGCGATTCCAACATCAAAGACCCGGTCGGGAAGCTCCCGCTGCATGTCCGCCAGCGCGGTGCCCTCGCACATCGCGGCGCTAATGGCCACGATGCGGTCGTCCTCGTGGGCCAGGTCCGTCAGCGTTCGAGCCAAGACCTTGCTGTAGCTGGTGGCGTTGGCGGCCCCCACCGCCTGCGCGGTTCCAGGTTGGTGCAGCGTCACCGGATCGGACTCGGCCGCCGGAAGACCCATGCCCTTGCGCGTAAACGCGTGAATCAGCACCGGCCGCCGGCGTTCGACGGCGGCACGAATGACACTCTCCAACTCCGGCCGATCATGACCGTCCACGGGGCCCACGTACTCGAATCCGAACGCCGCGCAGAAGTCGGCGGCGTCCGCGTACGGCTGCGTTGGCTGGGTGGCCATTTGCGTCGGTGTGAAGCGGGACCGGGCCTCGGCATCGTCTGGCTGCCAGGTCTCGCGGCCCCGGCCCATGTTGCGGCTCAGGGCGCCCACGTTCGGTGAGATCGACATGCCGTTGTCATTCAGTAGGACGACAAACGGCAATCCAAGGTCGCCGGCCTGGTTGAGAGCTTCAAATACCACGCCTGATGTAAAGGATCCGTCGCCGATGACCGCCACGGTGGCCGAGGTCTCGTCCCGCAGCTGGGCAGCTACCGCGATCCCCACGCCGGCCGACACGCCCGTGCCGGCATGTCCGGCGCCCATGACGTCGTGTGGGCTCTCCTCCCGCGCGGCGAACCCGGACAAGCCTCCGGGCTGTCGTAGCGTCGGAAAGTCGGCGGCGCGGCCAGTCACCAGCTTATGCGGGTAGGTCTGATTGCTGGTGTCCCAGACGATCTTGTCCCTGGGACTCTCAAGCACGCGGTGCAGCGCCAGGGTGATCTCAACTACACCGAGGTTGCTGGCCAGGTGGCCGCCGTTGGCGTCGACCGTGTCGATGATGACCTGGCGAATCTCGCCAGCCAGGCGGTCGATTTCCGCGTCCGTCAGGGCACGCAGATCCGCTGGATCCGCAATCCGTTCGAGTATGCGGTCCATCACGGTCCCCCTTTTACAAGCACCCGAGCCGCGGGTGCTGATCGATACTGCCCGTTAAACGGGGATTCGCGCAATACTTACGCCCCCGCCCCACGAGCGGTCTGACATCTATCTGGCATGGATATCGCCGGCTCCACCGCCCTTGTTACGGGCGCCAGCAGCGGGATCGGCCGCGTCGTGGCCATCGCCCTGTCTGAGGCGGGCACTCAGGTCGTCGGTCTTGGCCGGGATATGCCGGCTCTTCGCTCGCTAGCGGAAACCAGCGGCATCATCGTGCTGCAAGTAGATCTTGCGTCCGTCGACGAACTGCAGCACTTTGTCGAAGAGACGCTGCCCGGCCTTCCGCCAGTCGACATCCTGGTCAACTGCGCCGGGTCCGGGCACTTTGGGCCGCTGGCCGATCACAGCGCGGAGGACATTGACCGGCTGATCGGTGTGAACGTGCGCGCACCTGTGGCGCTGACCCGGGCCGTGCTGCCGGGGATGCGGGAACGGCGACGTGGGCGCGTGGTGAATGTCGCCTCAATTGCGGGTCACCTGGGCGTGCCGAACGAGACGGTATACAGCGCCTCCAAGGGTGCGTTGGCCGTGTTCAGTCGAGCTCTGAATGCGGAATTGGCGGGAACGGGCGTAGGAGTGACGGTCGTGACTCCGGGGGTGGTGCAGACGGCATTCTTCGAACGGCGCGGTGCGCCCTACGACCGGGGCTGGCCGCAGCCGATGCCACCGGAACGCGTGGCTCGGGCGATCGTTCACGCCATAACTCATGGCCGATCCGTAGTCGTGATTCCGGGCTGGCTGCGCATACCAATCTGGCTGCAGGCCACGATGCCCGGCCTGTACGCACGACTGGAGCGTTGGTTTGGCTAGGTGAACGCCTTAGCGCAGCGCACCGGTGAGGGCGCGAACTGACTCCCTGGCCGACGACGCGGTATCGAGCACCGCCGTCGGCTCATAGCCGCAGTGCGCCATGCAGTTGGCGCAGCGCGGATCCTTGCCGCGACCGTAGGCGTCCCAGTCAGTAGTCTCCAGCAGCTCGGCGTACGACTCGGCATAGCCGTCGGCCATCAGGTAGCAGGGCCGCTGCCAGCCGAAGATGGAGTAGCTGGGGATTCCCCACGCGGTGCATTGGTAGTCCACCTTGCCTTCGAGGAAGTCCAGGAACAGCGGGCTGTGATTGAGGCGCCAGCGATCGCGCCGACCCTCGGCAAAGGCCTCGCTGAAGACCGCGCGGGTGCGATCAACCGGCAGGAAGTGATCCTGGTCGGGCGCCTTTTCGTAGGCGTAGCCCGGCGAGATCATCATGCTGTCGACTTCCAGCTCGTCGTTCAGAAAGTCCAGCACCGCCCGCACGTCCTGCGCCGAGTCCTGGGTGAAGAACGTGGTGTTGGTCGTGACCCGGAAGCCGGCCTTCTGTGCCGCCTTGATGGCTGCAACGGCCACTTCAAACACGCCCTCCCGCGCCACGGACTGGTCGTGCCGCTCCTTCAGACCGTCCAGGTGGATGGCGAACGCGAAGTAAGGCGACGGCGTAAACAGGTGCAGCTTCTGTTCCAGCATGAGGGCGTTGGTGCAGAGATAGACGAACTTTCGCCGACGCACGAGTTCCTCGGCGATGCGGTCAATCTCGGGATGGATCAGGGGCTCGCCGCCGGCAATGGAGACCATCGGCGCGCCGCTCTCCTCGATAGCCGCCAGCGCCTGCTCCACCGGCATGCGCCGTCGCAGCGTCTCGCTGGGATGCTGGATCTTCCCGCACCCCTCGCAGGCTAGGTTGCAGGCATAGAGCGGCTCGAGTTCCACAATTAGCGGGAACTTCTCCCGGCCCTGCAGCCGCTGACGGAAGAGGTACCACCCCACCGCCAGGCTCTGACGCAGCGGAACGCCCATGAAAAACCATTCACCTTCGAGAGGCGACCGCCAAACCTACGACGGGAGCGCGCGAGCGTCCAGAGGCGTCAAGGGTGACGGCTGAAGTACGAGAACTCTGGAATCAATGACCCGCCACGTGTTGACGAGGCATTCGTAGCGGTCTGGGGCCAGAAGCAGGTGCATTCGAAGTGTGAGATTCGGAATCAGGTCCGAAGGCTGGACTGCCACTCCTGTGGCGGAAGGCTACGTCCTTGTGCCCGGCGCAGCTCGGGCGCCAGCCTGCTCGGCTGCTCACGATAGACCTGATCGAGCTGTGCCGTGCTCTTCCTGTCACGGCGCGCGGCAAGGTACTCGGCTACGGCGGCGGCGAAGCGCTTGCTGCACGAAGCTCCTGGGTTTCTCGCCACTGCGTCGACGCCGCGAGTCAGGCCGTGAGCAAGGGACGCGACGACCTCCACGCACCGATGAACCCTGGGAAGGCGACGCATGCTCGGATCACGCCGTCCCTTCGATCGGCTCGAAGCTGATTCTGAGTCGGACCCCGGCTGCCCGCGCAAACTTCTCGAGCGTGCGGGTCGACGGGTGGGCGCGCCCGCTCTCGAGTCGGGCCACGACCGACTGAGTAGTCTGCATGCGTTCGGCCATCTGCGCTTGCGTCAGTCCAGCGTTGGTGCGCGCCTCGATCAAGGCCCGGGCCAGCCGGAACTCTGGCGTGAAGTCGTCATAGATCTTCCGATAGACGGCGTCGCAAAGCCATTTCGTGTGCAGCGATTGAACATTCCTCATGCCTTGAGTCTACGAGCGCTTGGTCATACGAACGAGACGCCCCTACGTGGTCTCGATCGAAGTGTCGCCGTCACATGCCGTCCTCGTCCCGCCCCGCTTTCCTGGCATACCGCCCGAGTGCCTTCAACGGAAACAGCAACCGATAGAGGTGATAGTTGATGTAGAAGGCGCCTGGGAAACCGGTGCCGGTGTAGTAGTCCTCGTCCCAATTGCCGTCCTGGCGCTGGGTGCGAATCAGGTACTCGACGCCGCGCTGCACCGCTGGCGATTCGTCGTCCGCCTCCAGCAGGGCCATGAGTGCCCAGGCCGTCTGGGACGCGGTGCTGGCGCCGCGACCGATCCAGGCCGGGTCGTCGTAGGAACGCAGGTCTTCGCCCCACCCGCCATCTGCGTTCTGGTGTGCTTCAAGCCAGGCCACGGCCCGACGCAGTGCTGGATCGCCCGACGGGGTTCCTGCGGCGACCAGTGCCGGCACAACCACACTCAGCCCGTAAATGTGATTGGCGCCCCAGCGGCCGAACCAGGAGCCGTCGGTTTCCTGCTCCGCGCGCAGCCAGGCCAGACCTCGTTGCGCCGTTTCGGTGCCCAGCGCGTCCTCCTGCGCCAGGAAGTGCAGCGCACGCGCGGACACGTCCGCCGCCGGCGGGTCGATGACCTCGCCGAAGTCTCGGAACGATGGCTTGCGGCATAGCGTGTTGGTGTTATCGGCGTCGAACGCGCCCCAGCCACCATTGCGCGACTGCATGCCCTCGATCCAGCCACGCGCCCGGGTCAGCGCGGCATCGATACGGTCGGGATCGGGATGGTCGACCCGGCGCAGTGCCAGCCCGACCTCGGCCGTGTCGTCAATGTCCGGGTAGTTGTCGTTGGCGAACTCGAACGCCCAGCCGGCGGGCGCCAGGTGGGGGCGCCGGACACTCCAGTCCCCCTTCACTCGGATTTCCTGATCCAGGAGCCAGTCCGCCGCCTGAATGAGTCGCGGATCGTCGCTGGGAGTGCCGGAGTCGTTGAGCGCCTCGATGGCCATGGCGGTGTCCCATACCGGCGACTGGCAGGCTTCCACGCGACGCGTATGCCCATCGTCGATGGCGACGGTGTCGAGCCCCTCAAGCGCGCGTGCAATTACCGGATGGTCGAGCGGATAGCCGCGCAGCGTAAGCGCAATGATCGAGTTGACCCACGCCGGCTGGATACCGCCCCAGGAACCGTCGCGTTCCTGCCGCCGCACGATCCAGGCCTCGGCGCGGCTCAGCGCCGCCTCTCGTAGCAGACGAAGCGGGTGCTTTTCGTACCAGCGCAGCAACCGGTCGACGTGGTTGAAGAGTCCGGTCCAGGTAAAGAGCGACTTGTCCATTGGCGGCGACTCGGACGTGCGCAGTTCGTCGATCGGAAACGGCGCGGGTCGCACCGGCCGATGGGAGCGAATGATCGTCAGCGCCACATACGTCTGCCGAGCCCAACAGGCAAAGTCGTAGATGTTCAGCGGCCACCAGGACGGCAGCAGCATGACCTCCGGCGGCATGGCCGGCACGTCGTCCCAGGACCACCAGCCGTTCAGCGCCAGCCAGAAGCGCGTGAAGGTGCGGGTCGCCTCCACGCCGCCCTGTTCGCGAATCCAGGCCGCCGTCTGCTGCATGTGCGCGTCGTGGGGCTGGTCGCCGGCCAGCCGCAGCGCCACGTAGGCCTCGGTGGTCGTGTGCAGGTCGGGCGGGCCGCCGTGAAAGTTACTCCAGGTGCCGTCCGGTTGCTTCCGGGAGCGAATCCAGCGCGCGGTCCGCTCGGTCGTGCCCGCATCCAGGATGCCCAGGTAGCGCCGCAGGAACAGGTCCTCGGCCTCGATGGTGACGTTGCTCTCCAGCTCGCCTTTCCACCAGCCCTCGGGGTCCTGCAGGCCCAACAGGTAACGGCGTGCCCGTTCAATGGCGTTGGCGAGCGCGTTGGGCCTCGCGGATACCTCGACGCTCATGCGGCTGTCGGCAGGCCCCGATCACGCCCCAGGGCCATGAGGATGTTGCGGGCTGCCTGGCGGCCGCTGCGGACGGCACCCTCCATCGTGGCGGGCCAACCCGTATCGGTCCACGCGCCGGCCAATGCGATGCGCGGATCGGCCGTAGTCGCACGCGGCCGCAGCCGCAGCGTGCCGGGAGACGGACGGAAGGTGGCGCGGTGCTCTCGAGTGACATAGAACGCCGTCACCCGAGCCGCGGCGGCTGCGGGGAACAGTCGGGCGAGTTCGGGGACGAACATCGCGCGCAACTCCTCCGTCGGGCGCTCGGCATAAGCCGTGGCGCCCGAAAGCGAAACGGCCAGACACTGGCCTATAGTCAAGCCTGCCGCGGCGCTGCGGTCAAACACCCACTGCACCGGCGTCCCCACGCCCGCGGCAAATGCGTGATCCATGACCGGTCGATCGTAGATCACGTGCAGATTGACGATCGGGCTCTGCCCCAGGTCGGCGAAGCTCTCGGCGTTCGCGTGAACCTCCGCCGGTACCAGCCGGGTCGCCTGCTCGTGTGGCACGGCCAGGACCAAGGCCGTTGCCGACATCTGCTCCGCGCCGACGCTGACTTGAACGCCGTCGGCCTCGGAGCGCTCGATGCCGGACACCGCGCTCTGCAGCCGCACGTCTACGCCGGACGCCTCCAATGCCGCCGCCGCCCGCGCGCCGTGCGCCTCGCCCAGGGGGACCGTTGCGTATCCAAGGTCCGCGGCAGGCCCGTCGGTGAGCAGCCCGACCTGAAAGACCATGGCGCTCAGCCACAGCGAGGCCTCGTCGGAGGGCAGATTCAGCGTGGGTAGGACGATTAGGTCCCAGAACGAATCGAGCGCCCGCCGCGAGACGCCGTGGTTGCGCAGCCATGCGCCAAACGTCTGTTCGTCCAGGCTACGGTCGCCCAGGTCCAACCGCGCCAGCGCCGCCGCCGAGCGGACGATCCGCAGCTTGTCCAGCCGGCCGAGATGACGGTACGCCGCCAGGCTGCGGCTGAGGTGCAGTGGCGCGGGCAGATTGGAACGCGCCAGCCGGCTGACGCCGCGCTCGGGATGGATGACGGGTATGTCCAGCCGCCGCTGGAGCGTCACCAGGTCGCTTGCGCCGATCCTCTCGATGAAGTCACGGTAGGCCGTGCAGCAGCGCAGAAAGACGTGCTGGCCGTTGTCGAGCCAGAGCCCGTCGCGCTGAAATGAGTAGGTAGCCCCGCCCAGGCGTCCGCGTGCTTCCAGCAAGGTGACCCGCAAGCCTGCGTCCGCCAGCGCCAACGCGGCGCTGATTCCGGCGAGCCCTCCGCCAGCCACGACGACCGGCGCGGCGCTCACCCGCCCGCCAGGCTTTGCGCCGCGACCAGCGCCTTCTCCCAGGCCGGCAGCGCCACGCGTCCCCGCAAGACGGCAGCCGGATCGCGTTCAATGCGCCGTAACACGCGTCGATAGATGCCCGCCATCGCCCCCGCACAGGCGGAACTGCGCGGATCCAGCATTGGACGCAGCCGCAGCCCTTCGTCGAACCACTGCGTGGCGCGGGTGGTCTGGAATCGCATCATCTCGGCGAATTGCGGGTTGGGGGGAGCGTCCGGATCAAGCGTGCAATTGAAACGGCGCAAGTCTTCCCGCGGCAGGTAGATGCGGTCGTTGTGATAGTCCTCGCGCACGTCCCGCAGGATGTTCGTGAGTTGCAACGCGACGCCCAGGGCGTCGGCCAGCGGGATCGCGCGCTCCATGTTCTTCGCGCCAAAGACGCCAAGTGAGAGCCGGCCGATGGTGCCCGCGACTCGGCGGCAGTAGACCACCAGGTCGTCGAACGTCTGGTAGTCCGTGCCACGCACGTCCATCTCCACGCCATCGATGAGTTCGCCAAAGGCCGCGAGCGGAAGCGGCAGTTGCTGCGACGCATGCCCCAGGGCGGCCAGCACCGGTTCACTCGAATCCGGGTCGATGTCCGACAGCCGCTCACGCGCCTCGCCCAGCGCCCTGGCTTTGGCCTCAGTTGGAAGGTCGCCGTCGCCGATGTCGTCAATCTCCCTCGCCAGCGCGTAAACCGCGCAAAGCGCCTGCCGTTTCGGCCCCGGTAGCAGCCGAATTCCCCAGTAGAAATTTCCGGCCTGCGTTCGGGTGACCTGCTCGCAGTGCGCATAGGCCGCGACCGGGTCCATCGGCTACCAGTCCAGCGCGATACGCAACACCCGCAGCGCCGCGCGAGTCTTGGCCCGGGCGTCTGGCCGCGGCGACTGCGTCAGAACGTCGTAGTCCGCGTCGCGAATCGCCTGCAGAGCCGTGCGGCCGCCTTCGATGAACGCTGCAATGGCCATACCGCGCACACCCGGCAGCGTTCGCACCAGGGTCGCGCCCTGGTCGAAGAGGTCCCAGGCCCGCTCGACTTCGAACTCCATCAGCTCCCGAAACTCGCGGGTGGGCCGGCGTTGGGCAATCGCCTCGAGCGAGCAGTCAAAGCGGTCCAGGTCCTCCAGCGGCACGTACACCCGGTCCATCTGGAAATCCTCCGCCACGTCCTGCCAGTGCTCGGTCATCTGCAGGGCCGTACAGATCATGTCCGAGAGCCAAAACCGTTCCGGCGTGGCCGCCTCGAAGACATACAGCACCAGGTGGCCGACGGGGTTGGCGGAAAGTTCGCAGTAGGCGACCAGGTCCTGGTAGGTCGCGTAGCGCTTGACGTGCTGGTCCTGCCGGTTAGCGTTGATAAGTGCCCGGAACGGCGTATCCGGGATCGCATATCGCGCGACCGTCGGGACAATGCGCCGCATCACGTCGTGGCTGGGCAGCCCCCCGCTGAATACGGCATCTACCTCGCCGTCCAACCAGTCCAGCAGCGCCAGCCGGTCGCCTTCGGCGTAGTCCCCCAGTTGATCGGTCAGGCGGGCAAAGCCGTAGATGTTGTGCAGGTGCTGTCGCAGATGACCCGGCAGCAGCCGCGATGCCACGGGAAAATTCTCGCCGCCGGCGCGCTGCATCACTGCGGCCAGTGACGGTACGGACCTGGGTGGAGTCGAGGTGGTCATTGGCTCAGGTTGAACGAGGCGCTGCACTCGGAGCGATCATCGGTTACGCGCTCCTGTCCGTGGATCCGGCGGCCGCCCACTGCACGCCCGGTCGGCTCGAAGTCTAGGCTACGCCGCCTTCGCGAGTCGCGTATCCCGCGTCAGAGACTCCTTCGTTCGAAGCGCTGACCACGAAGTCCCAGTGATCGTCGCGTAACATCAGCGTCCGGCTGAATCGTTACGGCGAAGTGCGGCGCCCGGCAGCGGTCAGCGACCGCCGCCGCCGAAGCCGCGATCTCGACCACGACCACGAACGGTCGGGCTGGCCCACGCGGTCAGTCGATTCCACGTTTCTGACCTGAGGAGAGCCATCGTGCGAATTGGAATCAACGGATTTGGGCGAATCGGCCGCCTGGCCTTGCGGGCGCTGTTGGAGCGCCACCCCCAGGCCGAAGTCGTCGGTATCAACGACCTCGCCGAACTGCGCGCCTCCGCGCATCTACTGCAATACGACAGCAACTACGGCCGTTTTGGTCGCAGCGTCGAGGCCACCGCCGGCGGGCTGGTGGTGGGCGGGACGCCAATTCCGTACTACTCCGTGCGCGATTGGGACACGATGCCCTGGGGCGAGCTTGGCGCCGATCTGGTTGTGGAGTCCACCGGAGTAGGCACGGAGCGAGTGCGAGCTGCCGCACATCTGGAAGCCGGGGCCGGTCGAGTGTTGATCTCAGCGCCTTCCGGCGATGCTGATCTCACGGTCGTTCTGGGCGTCAACGACGATCAGTTCGATCCCGCCTCGCACTACGTCGTCAGCAACGCCTCCTGCACCACCAACGGTCTGGCGCCGCCCTTGGACGTGGTGCACCGCGAGTTCGGCGTGCGCAAGGGACTGATGTCCACCATCCACGCCTACACGGCCTCGCAGAGCCTGGTGGATACCGCCATCAGCGACCTGCGCGAAGCCAGGGCCAGCGCGCTCAGCATCGTGCCGGCAAGCACCGGCGCCGCACGGGCCATTGGCCTGGCCATTCCCGAGTTGGACGGCCGCATGCACGGCGCGGCCTACCGGGTGCCGGTCTCGACCGTCTCCATTGTGGAGTTCGTCGCGCACCTGAAGCGTCCGGTCGACGAGGGTGAAGTCACCGACGCGCTGCGCGCCGCCGCGGCTGGCCGGCTGGACGGCATCCTGGGCGTGTCCGACGAACCGCTCGTCTCGATCGACCTCAAGGGCGACACGCGCTCATCCATCGTGGACGCCGGTTCGACCATGGTTATCGGCGGCGACCTGGTAAAGGTCGCGGCCTGGTACGACAACGAGTGGGGCTACGCCTGTCGGATCGGCGACGCGGCAATGACTATCGGTGAGCGCGTCGGAGCGCCGGCAAAGGTCTGAGCGGTCTACCGGCGGCACGTGTTTCACGTGAAGCATTCGCGGTCGCCCACGGGACGGATGTTGTCTGCACGGGGTTGGAGAGCGAAATCGGGCTCTGTGCGTAGTGACGCTCCCGAGGAGGCCGTGCAGTGAAACGCAGGAGCCACGAACTCGAGGTGGGCGGCCGGCGTGTCCTTCTGCGCGTGGACGCCAATGTGCCGTTGGACGGCGCCGAAATCCGGGACGACACGCGCCTGCGGGCCATCGTGCCAACGCTGGCCGATCTGCGAGAGCGAGGCGCACGCCTGGTGGTGGCCTCGCACCTGGGTCGGCCGAAGGGACAGGCCGATCGGGCGCTGTCCCTGGCCCCGGTGGCTGCGCGCCTGAGCGAACTGCTGGATTGTGCCGTGGCGCTCGCCTCGGACAGCGTTGGTCCCACCGTGGAGGCCCAGTCACGGGCTCTGGCCGACGGCGAGGTGCTCCTCCTGGAGAACCTCCGTTTCCATCCGGGTGAGGAGCAAAACGACCCCTCGCATGCCGCCGCCCTGGCGAGGCTGGCCGACGTCTACATCAACGACGCCTTTGGCACGGCTCACCGGGCACATGCCAGCACGGTGGGCGTCGCGCAGCTGTTGCCCGCAGCCGCCGGACCCTTGATGCACGCCGAGATCCAGGCGCTGGACCGCTTGACACGCGACCCTGCCCGTCCGTTCGTGGCGGTCCTGGGCGGAGCCAAGGTCTCGGACAAGATTGGCGTGCTGCGTCGGTTGGCAACGCAGGTCGACGCGCTGCTGCTGGGCGGGGGCATCGCCAACACGTTCCTGGCCAACGCTGGTGGCGCGCTTGGGCGCTCGCTGGTCGAGCCGGGCCAGTCCGAGACGGTGGCTGCGGTACATGCGGCCGCGGCGGCTTCAGGCTGCCGAATCCTGCTACCCGACGACGCGGTCGCAGCCGCGGCAATTGCTCCAGACGCGGCCACGACCGTTGTTTCGGCCGATCAGGTCCCCGACGACCAGATGGCCCTGGACATCGGTCCGGCCACGACGGCGGCCTACCTGGAAGCGCTGGCGGAGGCGCGCACGGTTGTCTGGAACGGGCCGCTGGGCGTCTATGAGCACGAGCCGTTCGCCCAGGGCACGCTGGCCGTCGCTCATGGCCTGGCCGACTCATCGGCGTTCGTGGTGGTGGCTGGCGGCGACGCGCTGGCGGCCGTCCAGGACGCCGGCGTGGCGGATCGCATGGGTCATCTCAGCACCGGCGGCGGCGCCGCGTTGGAGTTCCTGGAAGGCCGTGTACTACCGGGACTTGCTGCGTTGCCCGACGCCTGAGGCTACGTTCGCTCAGAGTCCTCGCCCAGCCACAGGCGCGCATCGCCCACGCGCCGGGTAACCGCGCGACTGTCCAGGTATTCAAGCAACGCCAGCGCGTACTTGCGGCTGGTGCCCAGTGCGTCCCGTACCTCGCGGACTGTCACGGTGGGTGCGTCGTCGAATAGCCTGCGGACCGCGCCCAGCCACGCGTCGTAGTTCCGGCGCGAGAGCGCGATATCGGGCGCCAGCACGACCAATTGCCCGTCCTGTGCCAGCGCCGCCGCCAGGCGTTGGGTGCCACCGCTTGCCGCCAGCGCCTCGCTCAACGAGGGCGGGGCCGGTCCGCCCTGATCCAGCTGCGCGAGTAGCCGCGG
>LXNI01001314.1_pt1 | contig 22320 bp, 21 predicted proteins | sample 809091 | NCBI WGS metagenome assembly LXNI01 (sample SAMN04870527, study PRJNA318959) | sponge metagenome | biome: 01000161; feature: marine sponge reef; material: water | host: Sarcotragus foetidus | place: Greece: Milos, Mediterranean Sea | collected 2013-05-29 | depth 5-7 m | reverse complement strand
GGGCGAGAGCGGCGGCGACGGTGAATTCGGCCACGGAGGCCGCATTGGCCTCCGGCGTGATGCTGACCGGGATCCCGCGGCATGTGGCGTGCTCGACGTCAATGCTGTCGAAGCCGACGCCGTGCTTCTGGATGTGGCGCAGGTTGGGGGCGGCGTCGATGACGGCAGCGGTGATAGGAGCGACGCGTACCACGATGGCTCTGGCCGGGGGCACTGCTTCGAGAATGGACTCCTCGGTGGGGCGCTCCGGGCGGATGACCGTGGCGAACTCTTCAAGATCATCGATGCCGCCCTGATGAATAGGCTCAGTGACGAGCACGGCTGGGCGCTGGGTTGCGGTCATGCGGGCAACGGGTCGATGGGCGGCCGGGCGGGCAGGTCGACCAGGTGAGTGTATTTGAGAGCATTGCCGGTGTTGAGGAGCACGATTCGCTCGTCGCGACCTATGTCGCCACGCTCAAGCAGCGTAGTGAGGGCCGGGACGAGGGCGGCGCCTTCCGGAGCTGCCAGGACACCCTCGAGGTCGGCGAGCTGCCGCATGCCGTGGACGAGTTCGGCGTCGTCCACGGCAACGGCGGTGCCGCCAGTCTCACGAAGGATGCGCAGGATGAGTCGGTGGGCGAAAGGCAATGGCACGAGGAGTCCGTTGGCCACCGTGCGGGGATCGTCCGGGCGCTCGGCGTCGTCGGTACCCGCTTCGAAGGCTCTGACCACGGGTGCGCAATCCGAGGCCTGGACCGCAATGAGACGGGGCGGCGTGCCCCTGAGCCAGCCAAGTTCCTGGAGTTCACGCATGGCTTTCCAGACGCCGATTAAGCCAACGCCGCCGCCGGTGGGGTAGAGGACGACGTCAGGTGGGTCCCAGTCGAAGGCTTCGGCGACCTCGAGGCCCATGGTTTTTTTCCCCTCGACGCGGTAGGGCTCCTTCATGGTTGAGGCGTCGAACCAGCCGGCTTCGGCGGCGCGCTCGGAAGCGATGCGGCCAGCGTCACTGATTACGCCGCGGACCTCGGTGACGTCCGCTCCGTAGGCGATGCACTCGGCCTTGATCGGATCGGGGGTGTTGACGGGCATGACAACACGCAGGGTTATGCCCCAGGCGGCGCAATAGGCGGCCCAGGCGCTGCCGGCATTACCCGCGGTAGGGATGGCGATGTCGCGGATGCCGAGTTCATAGGCTCGCGCCACCCCGACGGCTGCCCCGCGCGCCTTGAACGTTCCAGTTGGATTAGCGCCTTCGTCCTTGAGCCAGAGGTTGGTAAGGCCGAAGCGCTGTGCCAGACGATCTAAGCGGAGGAGGGGCGTTGCGCCGGCGCCAAGGTCGGGAGCCCGGCGCGGGGCGTCGAGCGGGAGAAGCTCGCGGAAGCGCCAGAGGTCCTGGGGGCGTTGGCGGATGTCCTCGGGAGTGACGGCGGCACGGACGGCGTCGAGATCGTACTCAGGCAGCAAGGTCGCGCCAGCGCCGTGACTCACGGACTGAAGGACCGTAGGGTCGTGAGCCTCGCCGGTTTCGGCGCAGCGGAGGTTGGTGAGAAACGAGGTGAACGAGCGGTCAGACACGGCACGCCATGGAATCAGGTCGGGCGGATGCGGAGCCTAGCGCACTCGAAGGCCCCCACGTGAGTCTGCGCGGCTTGGGTTGACGTGAGCGTCCGCGACCTGCGGGTGAAACACGTCGGAGGCCGGTGCGGAGGAGATGCTCCACTCCGCACCGGTTGGGGGGCTGGCTTAGTGAGCTTCGGGACGGGCGCCGGCGAGCTGCTGGAGCTTGGGCAGGTTGAGAATCGAAATGAGGCGCTTTCGACCACGGGACGGTGCCAGCGCGCCAGCACGCCGCAACTGGTTGACGGCGAGGCTGACGCTCTCGCGGACGGTCCCCAGTCGTTGCGCCAATTCCTCATGCGTGACGCGCAGGTCGGTCGCGCGCTCCCGTTCGGCCATCTGGAGGATGGCAAGTGCCACCGTTCCTGCCACGGAGTCGAGCGCCGTCTGCGATACGCGTCGCTGAACAGTCTTGAGACGTACCAGCTGGCGCTGGATCAACTCGCGCACCATTTCTGGGCGCCGCTCAGTGAGACGGCGGAATGTTGGGATATCGAACCAGGCGATGGTGACTGGACCGTCAGCCTCAACGATCGTGCGGTCTTGCCCCTCGGTGTGGAAAACGTTTTCGATCCAGTCACCGTCGCACAGCGAAGCGGTCGCGAGCTGGCGGCCGCTGGGACTGATGCGCCAAACGGTCACGCTTCCTGTGCAAATCACACCGACTCGCCGGAGATCCGAGACCGGGTCGAACACGATCTGATTCGCTCGGTAGCTGGCCGACTGCGCGCCTTCGGCTCGGAGTCGGTCGACCAGCCGGGGCGATGTGGAAGTTGCCGGTGGTGACATGTCCGCCCTCCTTGGTCGGAAGCGCTGCACGTGCGCTTCTCCAATCGCCATTGAGGCTACGGAGGCAAGATGAGAAAACTCTAAGCCGTGGTTAACGGCTAGATTGCCGTCTCGATCGTCGTGGTTTCAGGGTTGTCGGGTGGTCGGCCAGCGGGTAGGCGGATCTCGATCTCGGCGCCGCCAATTTCGGCGCGGCGGGCTTCAACGCTGCCGCCGTGCGTTTCGGCAACACTTCGGACAATGGTGAGGCCGAGGCCAGTGCCGCCGCCGGCGCGCGAACGTGCCGGGTCGACCCGATAGAACCGTTCAAAGATGTGGGGGAGATGTTGATCGGGAATCCCCGGCCCGTTGTCGCTGACCACGAGGGAGACAGTGCGATCGCGTTCGGTGAGCCTGACCTGAATCACGCCATCGGTGGCGGTGGCGGTGAGGGCGTTCTGGACAAGGTTGCGAAGCGCGCGTTCGAGCTTGTCGGCATCCGCGAAGACCCAGGCGGTATCGGTGCCGGAAAGTGTGACTGTTCGCTCGCCGGCAACGGGACCAAGATCCGTGAGCACGCGGACGACCAGCGAGCGCAGATTCACGGGCTGCAACTTCAATTCGCCCGGGGCATCCAGCTCGGCGACTGCCAGCAGATCATTGACGATGCGTTGCATGCGGTCAGCTTCGCGGGTGATTGCCTCGGTGGCGGCGGTGTCCGAACCGTCCGGATCCCGGCCTAGAAGCTCAGAATTCCCGCGGATGACGGTGAGCGGAGTCTTGAGTTCGTGGGAAGCGTCGCCAACGAAGCGACGCTGGGCCTCCACGCTCTCTTCGATGTGATCGAGCATTCGATTGAACGTGCGGCCCAGTGCGCTCAAATCATCCTTGCCAGCGCCAACACTTATGCGACGGCTCAGGTCACCTTGGAGATAGATGGCTTCGGCGGTACGGGTGATGTCGGCCACGGGGTTGACGGCGGTACGCGTGAGGTAGAGAGCGCTGAGGGAGGCGACGACAAACACAACGGCGGCTCCGCCGATGAGGAGATTGCGCGACCGCTCGGTGGTGCTATCGGCAAGCTGGAGCGACTGCGCGCTTTGAAGAACGCCCACGAGTTCGTCACCGCGCTCGATGGGAACACTGAGCAGGCGCAGACGGAATCTTCCCGCAACGTTTATCGTTTCGAGAGACTCCTGACGGGTTTCGATCACGTGCCTGGCGCCGTCGGTTACGGGCAGCGATTGGCCGCGAAGGTTGACGGAGGCAACGACAGGTCGGCCCTGCGGGTCAAGAACCTGAAGGTAGACCTCGCGTTCGCGCAACTCGTCAACAGGCAGTTCGATCAGCATGCCCACTTCGGGGCGGACGCCTGTCAAACCGCCACTCACCTGAGCAATGCGAACGACTTCTCGCGCCCTGGCCCGCAAAGTCTCGTCGACTTCGGTATCAACGTGGGCCATGAGCAGGAGTTGCAGCCCGATCCCAAAGACGGTGATTGTGGCAGCGATTGACGCGAGGTAGAGGAGCCGAAGCTTGAGTCGAATGCTCACGCGGCGCCCTCACGCAGCACGTAGCCGGCGCCACGGACAGTCCAGATGAGTCGTGGTCGGCCGTCAGCCTCGAGCTTGCGCCGCAGATAGCCGACGTAAACGTCCACGACGTTGGAAATCGTGTCGGGCGCGAATCCCCACGCGGCTTCGAGAAGCCGTTCGCGGGAGAGCACCCGTCTGGGTTCGCCCATGAAAATGCGCAGCAGGTCAAATTCGGTGGCCGTCAGGGGAACGACGGCGCCGGCGCGGGTGACTTGGCGAGCGGCTTCATCGAGTTGAAGGTCGGCGAAGACGAGCCGGTCGGACTCGGGTGTGCCTGGTCGACGAAGCAGGGCGCGGAGGCGGGCGACAAGTTCGCCAAAGGCAAAGGGCTTGGGGAGATAGTCGTCACCGCCGGCATCCAGGCCGGCGATGCGGTCGCGGATTCGCTCTCGCGCGCTAAGGAAAAGCACGGGGACGTCGCTGGCGTCGCGAATGCGCTGAATGACGGCCAAACCGTCGAGGCCGGGCATCATGACGTCAAGCACGACGACATCGATGGGGTACTGCGCGAGTGCCGCAAGCGCGGCCTCGCCGTCGGACGCGACGCGAACGTCGAACCCTTCGATCTTGAGGCCTCGGTCCAGGAGATCGAGGATCTCAGGATCGTCGTCGACAGCAAGCACACGGGGCTTTGCAGTGGGCTGGACTGGCACCATGTCGGGAGCCTACACGCGGCGGCACCGGATTTTCGCGGTAGATTGAACATTGCAGATGACTGCGCGATTTACAACATCAACCCTTGCGGGCTTGCCCGCCCTCGTGCTGGTGGCGTGCGCCATGCTGGCCTTGGTACTAGGCGCCTGCGGGCCGGAAGAGCCCGACCCCGATGAGCCGTTTGTGCTGGCCCTGGACGATAAAACGCGCGTGACGATCGTGGCCGACATCGGGACGACGGAGATTCCAGCCGCGGGCTTGCAGCAGATTTGGGTTACCGAGTCATCCGGATGGGATCCGTGTCCGGAGATGCTGGGCACCGAGTTCCCACCGGATACTTGCTGGATCCGGGTGCTGATCGGCGAGACTCCGGTGGCCGTGCTGCTGCCGGAACCAAATGGGACGCTGGGGCCATACCCGATTCCGGTGCACTTCGACGTGTTCGAATTCGCGCCTGGCGAGTACCAGTTGTGGCTGATCCAGGTGGGGCGGTTAGAAGTCCGTCACACCGAAGGCGCGACGGTCCGGATCGAATCCGCGCCTCAGGAAACTCCGACCCCGTCGTCCTGATCAGGCGTTTCAAGCAACGTGTGCAGCTCCTCCCGTGGATCAGGCCGTTGTTTGCGCAGGCGGACCCGGACTGTCGGTTGATCTCCTCAGGAACCCTTTGCACAGTCCCTTAACGAAGGGTCGGGAAGGGAGCCGTTTCCGGCGGGAGAACAACGGCCTCTGTCGTCGAATGGCACGCCGAACCGGGACGAGTGCTTCACCTGGATGGCGAACCGGACGATTTCGTCGGCCGTGATCTTTGTCGCCCTCAGCCGCGCGGGATTTCCGAACCTAAGACCGCCGAGGCGAGCGCGATATCGTCCAGCAATTCCGCCGTTGACCCCTGATCGACGCGAGCGAGCTGCAGGATCAGCACCAGGATGTCGTCTTGCTCGGCAACGAGCAGACGGGCTTCGAAGGCGTCGGTTCCGCTCACGACACGCGTTCGGGCGGCGGCGGAACGCTCTCCGACCGGTGGAGGCGCCTGAACGACCAGGGCAACCACGGCGGCTGGGCGATCCTCCGACTGAAACCCTTCAGCAAGACCACTGGCCACGGTTTCCAGGAAGGGTCCTGGCGCTTCGAGCAAATTGTCAGCCAGAAACTGCTCGGCGCTCGAGGCAGTCTGGCCGACGAACAGCAAGGCGAACAGGAACGGATCGATCCGTCGAATGAGGAGCGGGTCGAGAAACTGGCCCTGTAGGCCATAGGTGGCCGCGGTGATGTCTTCATCGGCGCCAGCAACTACGGTCAGGCCGAGTCGCTCGGAGAGGATCGTTGGGTCAGGCAGCCGGCCCTCTAACTCCTCCCTGGAATAGCGGACCAGCTCCTCAGGCGAGGCCGTGGGCGGCGGCGGCGTGGGGCTGGCCTCCGTTACGACTACGGCGGTTGGCGACGGTGGCGCCACCGCCACCACGGGCGGCGCCTGGGTCGGCGTGGGCGTGGGCCGCGGCGTGGCCGTGGCGAACGGGATGGGAGTCCAGGTGGGGGACGGTGAGGGCGTCGGCATCGCGGCGGGCGCGACAGCCCGTGGCGCGCCGCACGTGGCAGCTGCCAGCGCCAAGCCGAGGACAACCACGAATGTCATCCGTGCGAACCGCGCTCCAGGCGTCTTCACACCGAGAGTCGCCCATCCTCGATGAGCGGGGTGTCGCCGGCCAGGATCGTGGGCCGGTTGATTACGCCGTCGCTGTGGAACGGAACATCGGTCGCACCTCCAATGTGGAGGCTGTTACCCAGGGCGACATGGGCGGTGCCCACGACCTTTTCGCACTCGAGGACGTTGCCGCTGATGCGGGTGGCGGGGTTGGTGCCGATGCCAAGTTCGGCAATGTTGCGCGCGTCGTCGCCGAGACGGTCGAAGACCGCCTGCAGGTCCTCGGCACCGGGGCCGGTGAGGCTCCTGGCCAGACCGTCGCGTACTTCGATCACCATCGGCGCGTCGGATACGGCGCCGTCCGGATCGTCGACCGGAAGTGCGGCGTCAAAGACAAGGGTGCCATGGGCGCGGGCCTCCAGCGGTGCGATGAAGGCCTCGCCGGCCGGCAAGTTGCCAAAGGCGCCGGCGGCGGTGAAAACGCCAGTGTCGGCAAACCCCGAACGTCCGTTGAGGTCCAGGTGCAGGTCGGTGCCTCCCGGCGCGGTCAGATGCACTGAGTCGGCGGCGGTCAGTAGAACCGCCAGCGCTTCGGATGTCCGCGCGATGTCACCGTAGTCAACCCGCAGGGTGCGCATCGCCATTTCGTAGGTGATTGAGGGCATGCTGGCGACGCGCGCGCCGGCGGCGCTGGCGTTCCGGCGCGCGTGGGTGTGGCTGAGAGACTTGCTGGTTGGGAGGAAACACACATCGGCCGCGGCCATGGCGGCGGCCACTCGCGCTGGCGGTTCGCTGCCGTGATCGGGTGCCTCGGGCATGATCAGCAGATGGACTGATTGGGTGACGCGAAGGGCCCCGCGGGCAAAAAGTTCGCCGAACGAACGCTTTGGAGGATCGGTAACCACAAGCACGCGCTCCCCGGATTGCACACCCAGCGACTGTTGCATGACGGCGTCCAGCATTTGCGCTTCGCCTGCGTCGAGCGCGCGCGGCGTAATGGCCTCCGGTCCAATCTCAATCACGGCCATGCGAGTGATTCCTCACGTTGCGTGTTAGCGCAGTGTGACATCGTGTAGGGCACTGATCGCCCGGCGTGCCCGACGCAGGCCGGGCGAGGGGATCGGCTGATGGGTTCCGTCTACCAAGGTATGCACCGCGATCGGCCGCGGGGGCGGCTGGCGTACGTGCCGCGACCGCCAAAGAACATCGGTCGGCTGCTGCTGCGGGTCGGAATCGGCGTGGTGGTCGTGGGCGCGCTGGCGTTTCTGGTTTTGTCAGGCCTGACCGCCTGGTTTCTCACGCACCCGCCGCAAGCAAGCGACGCGTCAACGCGGCTGGACTACGACGTCGGCTGGGTCCGGCTGAATGTACCGACGCGCGACGGGGCCAGTTTGGCGGCCTGGTACGGCCCAGTGATCGACCCGGCCGGGACAGTGATCGTGACGCACGGGATTGCAAGCACACACCGGGACATGGTTGGCAAGGGCAACATGCTGCGACGGCTGGGATTCAATACATTCGTCTTCGATTTCAGGGGCCACGGGCTCAGCGATCCGGGCGTGGTGACGCTGGGGGCGCGCGAAGTCGACGATCTGATTGACGCCGTTGACATGGTGGTTGGCCTGCCCGGGGTTGATCCGCAGCGGGTGGCGGTAATCGGGGACTCAATGGGCGGAGCGGCGGCGATCATGGCCGCGGCGCGCGATTCCCGAATCGCGGCGGTGGTGGCCGAGTCGTCCTATGCCCGGCTACTTGAAACCACGGACGATTCGTTTCAGGCTTTCCTGGGGGTTCCGGCTTTCCCGTTTGCCGGACCGGTGCAACTGCTGGCTCGGTTATTCAGCGGGGTGGATCCGGGTCAGGTAAACCCCGCGAACGACATTGGTCGCATTAGCCCACGGCCGGTCTTCATCATCCACGGGCAGGCTGACCGGTATGTGCCGACGGACGTGGGTCGGGAGCTCTACGAGGCCGCGGGCGAGCCGCGGGTTCTGTGGCAGCCGCCCCGAGTTGGCCACGTGGGCGCCTTTCCGCAACGACTGGGTGAGTACGCAGTGCGCGTGAATGCGTTTCTGCGACAGGCACTGGGCCGCCCGAATCCGAGCGAGCCGGCAGTGGCGGAGGCCTGAGGTGGTGCTAACATCGCGCGGCTTCCGCCCGGTGCGGAACGCACTGGGATATAAGCGTGGAACGTAGCGGTTCGGCTGTCACAGACACCACCATCGTTGTCTTGGTTCTGCTGCTCGGCGGAATGTTTTGGTTGTTTACGTGGCTCCCTTCTCTCGGGCTCCGGCAAGACATTGAAGAGTGGGTTGTGCCAGGGCAGTTTTTGGTGCAGGAAAACCCGGTAGCACTTACCGAGGAGGTGTTGGTGCGGGCCCATTACCAATACCGTTTCACCTGCGCCAAATGCCACGGGCACCTGGCCGATGGCAACGGGCCTCAAGTTCAGTTGCTGGTGCCGCGTCCGCGCAACTTCTCTCACCCTGATGTTCAGAACCAGACGGACGGCGCGATTTTCTACAAGATCTGGGCCGGACGCGGCGACATGCCGGAGTACGGGTCGCGGACGACGGAAGAGGAGATCTGGGAGTTGGTGTGGTACGTGCGGTCGGCGCCGCACATGCCGGGTTTCTACGACGAATCGGACCCTGACGACCTGGTATTGAACCCCGGTACCGTTCCGACGGTGCCAACGGACACGACGCTGACGCCGATTCCGCTGATCGCTCCGGATCGATAGGCGGTCCAGCGAGGAGATCGATCGTGGACCTCGGCGAATTGCCCAGCGCTTCGGCGGGGGAGATTGTCGCCGCCGTCAGCAATGGTCGAATCAGCGCCCGCGAGGTGACCGAGGCCGCGCTGGACCGGATTGCCGCCACCGACGACCGCCTCCACGCCTTTCGCCACGTTGACGCCGAGGGGGCCCTTGCGACAGCCACGGCGCTGGACGGGGCGCTCGCAAGCGGAGTGACGCCGGGTCCGTTGGTGGGCGTGCCGGTTGCCGTAAAAGAGCAAGTGGCGGTGTCCGGGTTGCCGCGCGAAGTTGGGTCGCTCCTCATGAAGGGCAACCGCGAGCCGTATGACGGGCCAGCGGTTGCGCGGCTGCGGGCCGCCGGCGCGGTGGTCGTCGGCATGACCGCCATGCCTGAGTTCGGACACTTGGCATTCGGTCACAGCCCACTGGGTCCGGCGACGCGCAATCCGTGGTCGGCCGGGCACACGCCCGGGGGATCGAGCAGCGGCTCAGCTGCGGCGCTAGCGGCGGGGCAGGTTGCGCTGGCACTCGGCACGGACGGTGGTGGCTCAATTCGGATTCCGGCCGCGTGCTGTGGGGTGGTGGGCCACAAACCGACGCTCGGCCGCGTGCCGCACGCGCCACTGCGAGCCGGCTTCTCGCCGATGTCGCACCTGGGGCCGATGGCGCGCTCGGTGGCCGACACGGCGCTGCTGCTGGACGTGATTGCCGATCAGGACCACAGGGACCCGGCCTCGCTGCCACCGGAAGGCGTGAGCTACTCGGAAATTGTCAGCAAGCCGCCGACATCCGGACGAATTGCCTGGGCGCCGCAGTTGGGCGAGGCGGAGGCCGATCCGGAAGTGCTGCAGCCGTGCCTGGCGGTCATGACTGCCATGGCAGATGACAGCTTTGAGGTGACGGAAGTCGATCCGTTCCTGGACGACTGGATCGAGTCGTGGGCAACGCTGTTCAACGTGTCACTGGCGCTGAACGTGGGTGACCGACTGGACGAAATGCGACGCGTTTCGGACGCGACACTGGTCGCGCGAGTGGAGCATGGGCATCGGGTCAGCGCGACCAGGTTCCTGGCCGCCGAGGCCGACCGACGCGACGTGTGGGCGTCGTTCGAGCGGCTGTACCGAGAGTTTGACGTGGTGATGACGCCGACGCTTCTGCAGCCGCCGCTACCGGTGGACTCCGCGACCGGCGTGACGGATGCGCCGGACTCGTGGGTCGAACGCTGGTTCCAGCACATGTACCCATTCAACCTGACAGGACAGCCGGCAGTGACGATTCCGGCTGGGCTGACGGCGGACGGATTGCCTATTGGCCTTCAGGTGGTTGGACCGCGGCTGGCCGATGGGGTGACGCTGGGGTTCGCCGCGGCGGCGGAGCGGCGGACGAGCTGGGACGCGGCGCGACCGTCAATTTAGGCAGCAAAGGGTGACCGTCGACCCATCGCCTACAATGGGTACCGGCGCGGTTGCGCGCCATCGCGCCCTCCGCGCCGCAGGCCGCTCGGCGCTGCCGATACCCGGCCTGCCCAACGTTGTGTAGTGTTGACGAATCGAGAGGGGGGACGTTGATGGCAGCGAAAGAGAGCGGCCTGCGAGGGGTCGTTGCCGGCCGATCGGCGCTGAGTTCAGTCGACGGCGAGGTTGGCCGGTTGACCTACCGCGGAATCGACATTGCCGACCTGGTTGGGGCGGAAACCACTTTCGAGGAAGTCGCCTACCTGTTGTGGCATGACGAACTGCCGAGCCGTAGCCAGCTCGATGCGCTGACCAATCAGTTGAACGAATCCCGCGGCCTGCCCGGGCAGGTCATGGACATGCTGGCGTCTTTGCCGGCCAACTCGACCCCGATGGTGGCCTTGCGCACGGCCGTGTCCATGCTGGGCAGCTTTGACCCCGACCAAGGGGACGACTCGCTGGCGGCCGCCGAGCGCAAGGCGGTGCGGCTGCTGGCGCAGACGCCCAACATCGTGGCGCAGGCCGGCCGCCTGCTGGAAGGACGCGACCCGCTCGACCCGCCGGACGGCTCGATCGCCGAGTCGTTCCTGGCCACCTACTTCGGCGAGGCCCCGAAGCCCGAGGCAACGCGCACGATCGACGTGATGCTGGTGCTGCAGGCGGATCACGAGTTCAACGCCAGCACGTTTGCGGCACGGGTAATCGCCGCGACCCTGACCGACATGCACTCGGCAATTGCCGGAGCCGTGGGCGCTCTGCGCGGGCCGCTGCACGGCGGGGCCAACCAGGCTGTGCTGGAGATGCTGTTGCAGGTGAAGTCGGAAGAGGAAGCCGAAGCCTGGGTGATGGACAAGCTGGCTAATCGCGACCTGGTTATGGGCTTCGGTCACGCGGTATACCGCACGGCCGACCCGCGGGCCACCATCCTGCGCGAAATCGCCCGAGAGCTGGCGCCGGCCTCAGGCCACGCCGAGTGGTTTGACATTTCGCAGGTGATGGAAGCCGTGATGCTGCGCGAGAAGAACCTGAACTCCAACGTGGACTTCTACGCCGCGACGGTCTATGCCTCGCTCGGAATACCGCCGGACCTGTTTACGCCGATATTTGCGATCAGCCGAATGAGCGGCTGGACGGCCCACGTCCTGGAACAACAGGGGAACAACCGGATCATCCGCCCGCGGGCCGAGTACGTCGGACACATGGACCGTGCGGTGACTCCGATGGCGGAGCGCGGCTGAGGCGGCGTCTGACCTAGGTCAGCGGGATTTCGGTTCGCTCGGCGGCGGACTGGTAGATCGCGTCCACGATCCGCGTCACCGTCACGCCCTGGGCGGCGGTGACGGTTGGCTGGCCGCCGGTCCGCACAGCCGTGATGAAGTCGGCGACGGAGATTTCGTGCTCTTTGCGCGTCTCGCCGCTCGTGTCGTAGGTCTCGGTGCTGTGGAAGCCGTCGCGGTCGTGAAAGACGCGTAGCGGGCTGATTTCGAGCCCGCCATCGGCGGCGGAGACGCTGAGGCGCTCTTCGCTCTTGCCGATACGGAGAATCCAGGAGCACTCTAGCAACAGGATCAGATCGCCTGCGAATCGGATGCCGGCGAAAGCGTAGTCGTCAACGTCATAGTTGGACGTATCCCAAGACCCCCAACGGTTGGTGACGCCGCCGCGGTTACCGAACGGTCGGCCTATGGCGCCCCAGACGCTGATGGGCTTTGGATGACCGAGTACATAGAGCGCGCGGTCGAGGGCGTGAACGCCAATGTCGATCAGCGCGCCGCCGCCGTTGGCCGACTTTGAGGTGAAGGTGCCCCAGGTGGGCACGCCGGCCTGGCGCAGCATTGTGGCGCGGGCAAAGTGCGGGGTGCCCAGATGACCGTCGGCGAGAAGCTGGTGGGCTCGCTGGGCGTCACGACTGAAGCGAGTCTGGAAGTCGATGGCGAGAACCAGTCCCGCCTGTTCGGCCGCGTCAGCCATGGATTCGGCTTCGGCGGCATTCATGGCCATGGGCTTCTCGCAGAAGACGTGCTTACCGGCTTCCAACGCGGCGATGGCGGCCTCGGCGTGGGCAAACGGCGGGGTGGCCACCGACACCATGTCGATGTCGTCGCGCCTGAGCAGGTCGCAATAGTCGGTGTAAGCGTGCGGGATGTCGAAGTCGTGGGCGAATTGGGCGGCGCGACCCGGCATTGGGTCGGCCGCGGCCACGATGTCAACGTTTGGCTGGGCGGCGAAACCCGGCTGGTGGGCGCCGCGGGCGATGCCACCCGCGCCGATGATGCCCACGCCGAGGGTTTCGGAACGTCGCTTCATCGATTGCTAACGATCAGTCGTGCCAACGCGGGCGTACTGGACGGCGAAGAGTTCTCGCCGCACGGTTGAGTCGTGCAATAGCGGGGCCAGCGACGACCAAAGAGCTTCGCTGTGCGGATCGGCGGCCATACGGTCCCACGCGGCTTCGAAGTCGGCGGCGCGCTTGAAAGCGAACTCCACGATCAAGGAAGGATGTCCGCCGCCGTGTCCGACCAAGACGCGCCCTATGGGCCAGTCAAGCGAGGCGGCCGCGAATTTGAGGAATACGTACACCGTGTGGCGAGCCTTGCGCCAGGACTTGGGACGCGGGACGGCCGACCAGCGGTATATGAGCGTTGGGGTTTTAGCCATGTCCGCTGCTGAGGCGGTGAACGTGGGACGCTAGCACACTCGCCGAGTGTGGATCGGGCACGCATGCAGCATTGCGCCGATTCTTCATTGCGCGGGCCGAGCGCGGGCTGGCCGGTGATACACTCATGGTCTGCGGCGTCCGAGGAAGCCGCGACCAGCTATGAAACGCACCTACCAACCCAAGGTTCGACGACGTAAGCGCCGGCACGGATTCCGTGCCCGCATGGCCACGCGCAGCGGTCGAGCGATCCTCCGCAGGCGCCGGCGGAAGGGCCGCAAGCGCCTGACCGTCTGACCCGCGACGCCGCACGTCGCGGTCCTCAACCCATGAACCGCCGCAACCGCCTGCGCCGGGCTCGAGATATTGCCCGCGTCCGGTCGCGCGGGGCGAAGGCAGTGACGCCTTCGCTGGTGCTGTTCGTGACGCCCGGCACCTCCCACGTAGCGCGGGTGGCGGTTCCGGTGTCGAAGCGATTCGGTGGCGCGGTGCAGCGCAACCGGCTTCGCCGCCGGGTGCGCGAGGCGCTACGCCGTCAACTCTCGGAGCTGCCCGCTGCGCTGGATATCGTGGCGCTGCCGCGGCAACGCGCCGTGGACGCGGCGCCGGACGAACTGACCGCGGCGGTGCGCCGCGGCTTGTATTCGTCGCAGACCCGGCTGGCCGAATGACTCCTGCGGCGCTGGGACTCATCCGGGCCTACCAGCGGTGGGTGTCGCCGGCGTTCGGACCGTCGTGTCGCTACGAGCCGGCTTGCTCGCACTACGCATATGAAGCCATCGAGCGATACGGCGTGCTGCGCGGATCAGGGATGGCCATTCGGCGGATTGCTCGCTGTCATCCCTGGCACGCGGGAGGCTACGACCCCGTCCCCTAGGGACGCGGCGAAGTCATGGAAGCGATCCCCAACACCTGGCAGACGTGGGCCGTCAATCCGCTGAGCGACGCGTTGACGCTGATTCACGACGCGGTAGGCAGCTACGCGATTGCGATCGTGCTGTTCACGGTGTTGATCCGGCTGCTGATGATTCCGCTGACGCTGAAGCAGATCACCTCGCAGCGAAAAATGCAGTTGATTCAGCCGGAATTAGAGAACATCCGCAAGCGCTTCAAGGGCGACCGACAGGCGGTTTCGGAAGCGACGATGAAGTTGTACAAGGAACGCGGCGTCAACCCGATGGCCGGGTGCCTGCCGATTTTCATCCAGTTGCCAGTGCTGCTGGCGCTGTACGGGGGCATCCTGACGCTGAGCAGCCGCGGGCTGCTGAACGAGCAATTCTTGTGGTTCAACCTGGCGCGGGAAGATTCGACGATTCAGATCGTCGGCGACGCAGCACCGACAGAGCCGGTGGACGTGGTGATTGCCACCACGGAATTGCCAACGCCGCTTGAATCCTCGTTGGCGGTGTCCTTCACGCAGTTCGCGGCCAACTATCAATTCCGTACGGATGTGGTTGATGCGGAGGCGGCGATCGGTCTACTGAATGACGGAACGGCGGCGGCGATCTTCCTGGACAATGAGGCGGATCTGGGCCAGATGCCCGCGGGGACCGAGGAAACGCGTCTCGTGCAGGCAGCGTCGTTCCTGGTGGAGCGAGACCGTCCGGCAACCCGGCTGACGGTGGACGAAGTGGAAGGAATACTGCGCGGTCGGATTGTGAACTGGGCGGACCTGGATGCCGGCGTGGGCCCGATCGTCCTGCACGGGCTGAAGGACGACCTCAGCGCGCCCACGCTCCTGGAACAGGTCGTGCTGAATGGCGATCCGATCCAGGTGCCGATCCGCGAGCACAATAGCGTGGACGACTACTTCAACGCGCTTCGCGCGGAACCGGGGTCGCTGGGGGTATCCCCGCCGATGCGAACGGACGACATCCGGATGCTGAACATTGAGGCTCCCGGGGCAGATCGCGCCTACCCGGCATTGGCGGACGTATTGGAAGACGGGCGCTATGCACTGGCGCGGGACGTGTATGCCTACTGGGGTCCGGCCAACGATTCAACAAAGGCCTATCTGCGCGACTGGTGGAATAGCGGCCAGGGCCAGGAGGCGGCGCAGGTGGCGGGCTTTACGCGGCTGCCGGCGAAATTTGACCTGTTCGCCTCCGGTGGCTTCTACATCTCGGTGCTGGCACTGCTGGCCGGGGCGTTTCAGTTTGTTCAGGCGCGCATGATGCAGTCGAGCACGGCGACCGGGCAGGCGGCGACAATGAACCGGGTGATGCAGTTCATGCCAATCATCGTGGTGGTGTTTGCCTGGACATTTCAGGCAGGCTTGGTGGTGTACTGGGTGATTTCGAGCATCATCGCGATCATTCAGCAATACTTCACGACTGGGACGGGCAAGCTGATTCCCGCCCACTGGCCGCTGGCGCGCGACGTGATGGGGGAACATCGGGCGAAGGTGGAAGAAGCGCAGGCCAAAGTCCAGGAGTCCGAGAGCGAGGCGACGCCGGAGGCGACGAGCCGCCCACGGCGACGACGACGACGACGGAGGAGACGCGGTGGCTAAGGATGCTGGCGCCGGCGACGGCGTAATCGTGACCGGCGGTTCGGTGGAAGACGCGGTCAAACGCGCCCTGCTGCAATTGAACGTCACCCTCGACGAAATCGACGTGGACGTGATCAGTTCGGGGTCACGCGGCGTGCTGGGCATGGGCCGGGAGGACGCGCGCGTGCGGGTGCGGCTGCGCAGCCAACCCTACTCGGAAGAGGAAGTCGACGAGGCTGTGGCTGAGGAGCCTGAAGCTGAAGCCGAGGCGCCGATGGTGGCCGAGGCGCCTGAAGTCGAGGACGCGCCCGAGGACGAGCCGTCCGAAGAGACGCCTGCGCCGGTCGCCGAGGCGACTTCCGTAGCCGAGTCGAGCGAGCCCTCGCCGCCGCCGACCCGTCGTCCGCGTGGCGAGTTGCTGGAGTCAGGCGAGGAGCTGGAGAACGAAGCCGAGGAATTACTGGAGAGCCTGCTTGACCGAATGGGGTTCATGTCGGACTTCGATCTGGTCTCCGAGGATCCGCTGGCCTACAACATCGTGGGCGACGAGGACTTTGGGCGCCTGATCGGTCGACAGGGCGAGACGCTGCGGGCGTTCGGGTACTTGGTGAACCTGATGCTGGGCCGGCGGCTGGGACGTCCGTGTCGCGTGATCGTGGACGTGAACGGGTATCGGCAGCGTCGCGCCGATCAGCTGGCGGAGCTGGCGGAAACACTGGCGGATGAGGTTCGTGCCACGCAGGAACCAATCACGCTGGATGCGATGCCGGCCAACGAGCGACGGCTGGTGCATGTGGCGCTGGCTGACGACGAAGACGTGCGGACCTACAGCATCGGCGAGGGCGACGAGCGCCGCGTCGTCATCAGCCCCAGGGCCTGATTTCCAGGGGCGCATGACCGCCGAGGCCGAGCGGCCGGTGTACCTGCTGCTCGGCAACGTCACAACGGACCTGACGCCGGCAGGTCCGACATTTGGCGGGACCGCTTATTACAGCGCACGGGCGGCCGCGGTGCTGGGATACCGGGTGGTGGCGGCCACGCGATTGCCCGCTGCCGATGCCCGGCGGCTGGCCATCAAGGCGCCTGAAATCGAATGGCACGTGGAGCCGGCACGCAATGCGGCGACGTTCTCGAACATCTACGGGGCCGAGGGACGGACACAGCTTGTGCATGCGCGGGCGCCGCGGCTGCGGGCTTCGGTCGTAGAGCGACTGGCGCCGCAGGCGGACATCGTGCACCTGGGGCCGATCCTGCGCGAAACCGGGCCGACCACCGTGGATGCGGTGGCCGGGCGGGGTTTTGTGGCGCTGACGGGGCAGGGGCTGCTGCGGCGGGTTGACGACCAGGGACACGTCCGAGTGGATTTGCCGCGGTCGGCGACGCGGGCGTTTGCGGTGGCCGACGTGAGCGTTCTCAGTACCGAAGACCTGGCGGGGGACGTGGATACCGCGCGGGCGCTGCTGGAACGGTCGCGCGTCGGAGTGCTGACGGACGGGCCGGGGGCTATTGAGGCGCATGCGGGCGGGCGGTGGCTGCGGTATCCAGTGATTGAGCGGCCGATGCGGAATCCGACGGGGACGGGGGACGTATTTGCAGTGGTGTTGTTCAGCACCTACCGGGCGACGAGCGACCTTCGAGAAGCGCTGGGGGTGGCCGCGGAAGCGGCGGCCCGTTGGATCAGCGAGCCTGCGGCGGAGCCGTTCCACGTGCTGCCGGAGCCCGGAGGCGCGGGTGAATTTTGACGCGCTGACGCTGGCGGCGGTGCGGTCGGAGATCGAGGACCGGGCGCTGGGCGGGCGCGTGCAGCGGGTGGCCTCACCGAAGCCGGGGGCGCTGGCGCTGGAGGTTTACGGGCAGCAGGAACGGCACTACTTGCTGTTGGACGTGGATCCGGACAAGCCGCGAGTGCGGTTTGCGGAGCAGTGGCCACGGGCGGGAACACAGGTGGCGAGCCCGTTGCTGCTGCTCGCGCGCAAGTGGATACGGGGAGCGCGCCTGGTGGAAATTGTGCAGCCGCCGGCGGAGCGGATCCTGGATCTGGCGTTCGAGTGGCAGGGGCCGGAGATGGCCGAAGCCGCGCGGACACGACTGATCGTAGAGTTCATCGGGCGGCAGACGAATCTGCTGCTGGTGGACGACGGCAGCAGGATTCGGGAGGCGCTACGGCGCGTGCGGGGCGGCGACGGGCGCCGGCGGATTCAGCCGGGAGCGGACTACGAACGACCGGCGGCGCTGGATCTGCCTGAGCTCGCAACGGTGAACCCGGAGGCGCTGCGGCGAAGCGGCGCGCGGGACGGGCCTGCATGGCGGGTGCTGGTGCGAGGGGTGCGGGCGGTGAGTCCAACGCTGGCACGGGAGGCGCTGGCGCGAGGCGGGTACGCGGCGACGGCCTTGAGCGGCGAGGTGACCGACTGGGTACCGGTGTTGCAAGGCCTGGGGACTATTCAGGCCGACGCGGCGCGGGGGGACTGGCAGCCATCGCTGGTTCCGGCTGCCGACGGCTGGCGGGCGTTTGCGCCGTACGAACTGACTCAGTTCGACGAGGCCTGCGTGCCAGTGGCTTCGATGAGCGAGGCGCTGGAGTCGTTTGACGCGGCGACGGCGGCGCCCCCGCCGGCGAGGGACGCACGCGAGGAACGGCTGGAGCGGCTGATCGCATCGGCCGCGGAGCGTGCCACCAGGCGTATGGCGGCACTGCGAGTGGAGCTGGAATCCAGTCCGGCGGCCGACGAGTTGCAGGCGGCCGGGGAGGCGCTGCTGGCATTCGGGCACGGGACGCCGCCGGGCGCGCCGGTGTTCGAGCACGAGGGCCGCACGATCGAGCTGGATCCGCGGCGGTCGGTGGTGGAGAACGCGCAGCGGTACTTCGCGCAGGCCAAGGACCGGCGGACGGCGGCGCGAGATACGCCGACGCGGATTCGGCGCACGGAGCTGGAGTTGGGTTTTCTGCGGCAGGCGGCCGACGACCTGGCACGGGCGGATTCGCCGGGAGTGCGGCAGGCTATCGAAGCCACGCTGGCGGAGGCGGGATACGGCACATCGAGTGCGAGGCGCCGTGCGGTTCCGACGGCGGCCCGGTGGACTTTTGGGGTGTACCAGGTGCGGGCCGGTCGTACGGCGGCGGAGAATCACCGGCTGACGTTTCATGAGTCGACGCCCGATGACCTGTGGCTGCACGCGCGGGGTGTGCCGGGGGCTCACGTGCTGCTGCGATGCCCCAGCGGGGATGCGCCCGAGGAGGTAATCGAGCGGGCGGCGTCGCTTGCGGCGCATCTGAGCGCCGCGCGGGACGACGCGACGGTGGACGTGGATGTGACGCAGCGACGGCGGGTCCGGCCGATTCGCGGGGCGGGGCCGGGTCAGGTGACCTATCGCGGGGAGCGGACGCTGCGAGTTGCGCCAAGGGCGCCCGAGGACGTGGGCGCGAAGCGGATAGCCTGAGGGATGGGACAACGGTTGATTGTGGCGGCCGTGGCGGTGGCGGCTGTGGTACTGGCTGCGTGCGATGGCGCGGCGCCCGGCGAGCGACCGTCGGTTGAGCCGACGGGGTCGACGCCTGCAGCCGTGGCAACGCCGGCGGACTCGGCGGCGGCGTCGGCGGTGGTTACCGCGGCGAACGCGTTCATCGGGGAGTTGAGCGCCGAGCAGCGGGCGGCGGCGGTGTTGCCGTTCGGGGATTCGCGGCGTTCGAACTGGTCGAATCTGCCGCCGGGTTCGGTGCGCTTTGAGCGGAACGGGGTGCGGATTGGCGACCTGGACCTGGAGCAAACGGATGCGATGCACCATTTCCTGGCGGTGGCGCTGAGCCGGGCGGGATACGAGGTGGCAACCGGGATCGTTCGGGCGGAGGACGCGTTGGCCGCGTCGCGCGGCGGGGACAGCTCGCGGTTCAGCGCCGAAAACTACTGGCTGGCGTTCTTTGAGGAGCCATCCGACCAGGCGCCATGGGGTTGGCAATTCGGCGGACATCACCTGGCGGTGAACGTGACGGTGGTGGACGGGCGGAGTTACCTGTCGCCGACGTTCCTGGGGATTGAACCGGCATCGTTTGAGGTAAACGGTTCCACAGTCGCGCCGCTGGAGCCGTACGTGCAGGCTGGGCTGGCGCTGGTCAACGCCCTGGGCGAGGACGGGCGGGCGCAAGCCACGCTTGCCAGTCGACCCAACGGCGTCGTGACTGGGGCGGGACAGGACGGTGTGATTCCCGAGCTTGAGGGATCGAAGGTGGCTGGCTGGAGCGAGGAGCAACTGCAGTTGCTCATGGACGCGATAGGGCTATGGGTGGGCGTGCTGGACACGCGAAGCGCACAGTTGCGGATGGACGAGATTCGGTCCGAGGTCAGCGAGATCCAATTTGCATGGCATGGGGCGCTCGACGGCAGTGGGTCGATGTACTTCCGGATCCAGGGTCCGAGTCTGATCATCGAGTTCTCGACGCAGGGTGCGTTGGGCAGCGGGGGTGCGCACTACCACTCGATGTATCGAGACCCCACCAACGAATACGGCAGCACCGCCGCATCGCGCTAGCTCAGAAACGTGGGCGGCGTTGGCAGAACGAGCAGTAGTGGGTGCTGCGCTGGGCGACAACGATGCGGCGGATAGGACGGGCGCAGCGGGGGCAGGGTTCCCCGGTGCGGCGGAAGACTTGAAGGTGGTTCTGATTACCGCCCGGCGTGCCGCGGCTGGTTTCGAAGGTGCTGAATGAGGTGCCGTGGTTGGCAATGCCTGACTCCAGCGCGTCCACGATGCCCCTGGCGAGTGCTTTCAGCTTGTAGGTAGAGATGCGGTCGACGGGTGCCTCGGGGTGAATGCGGGCGCTGAAGAGAGCCTCGTCGGCGTAGATGTTGCCAACGCCGGCAAGCGTGCGTTGGTCGAGCAGGGCCGACTTGACGACCACGGTGCGGTTGCAAAAGCCGTCGCGGAGCGTGCGCCAGTCGAAGGTGTCGCCCAGGGGTTCGGGTCCAAGCTGCCCGATCACGGTGTGCAAGTCGGCCTCGTCTAGCGCCCACGCGCGGCCGAATCGGCGCACGTCGACGAAGTGGAGGGCGGGGTCTTGATCAAAGGCCGCTACCAAGCGGGTATGGGGTTGCACGGCGTCGGCTGGTCGCAGGTGAACGCGGCCGCTCATCATCAGGTGCAGGACCAGGACTCGGTCGGTGAGGCGCAGCAGCAGGTACTTGCCGCGACGGTCGACCTCCTCGACGCGCTGCCCGATGAGGCGGAACTCGAATTCCGGGACCGGCACGCCGAGCGTGAGTTTGGGGTCAAGGACTGTCGCGCGCCGGACGATACGTCCTACGATGTAGGTGTCCAACTCGCGCCGGATCGTTTCGACTTCTGGCAACTCAGGCATAACCGCGAGACTCTGGATGTGGCGCGCGTCGCGCCCCAAAGCATGCAGATCGAAACCGAACCGTCAAGCACCCCGGCCGATAGCGACCCGCCCGCCGACAGCGGCGGGCGGGGGCCCTCGGCCGTAGACAAGCGCCTCTTCTGGCTCCAGGTGGCGTCGCTGATCGTCGTGACCTGTGTGAGCCTTGCCGCCATTCCCTACGCTGAGGAGATTCGGGCAAACGCCGGCCCGGCCTACTTGGCGCTGTTCCTGGTGTCGGTGCAGTCGGGCGCGCTGTTCATGCTGCCGGGGTTCGGGTGGGCGTCGATTGCCGTGTTCGCGGTGGCGTTCGACAACGTCTGGGGGCCGGTGCTGGTGGGCACCACGGGCCAGGTGGCCGGCGAGATGGTCTCGTACCTGCTGGGGGTGACCGGCTCGCCATGGATTCAGCGGCGGAAGTCCTACCAGCGGGTTGAGGCCTGGATCAAGCGCTGGGGCCTGCTGGTGATCTTCGCCATCGCAGCCCTGCCAAACCCGTTCTTCGACCTGGCGGGCGCCATCGCCGGCGCGGCGCGGCTGGGCTGGTGGAAGTTCTTCATCTCGTCCTGGGCGGGGCGGCTGATCAAGAACATTGGGTTCGCGGCGGCCGGGGTGCAAGGGGCGGATTTCATCCAGCAGTTCTTCTAGTCCCACGACTGGCTCGCGGCGATCGGGTGCGGTGCGACTTGCGTAACCGTCGTTGCCGGTTTCGAAGCCGGACGTGTGCACCGCGAATGCTGGCGAGGTTGACTTGGCATCGGTGTCGGACTACGAATCGCAGCAGACCGACCCACTGTTCAGGGCGCACTTCCGAAGGCGGCCAGTCGAGTCCCATCTTGAGGTCGCGGGCAACTCGGCGAAGCTGCCGGGACGTAAGCAGCGGGCGCAGGGCGTGGCCCAGAGATGAGCCGCCAACGAAGCCCTGGGTCACGAGATCCCGGAACAGGGTGTGGTCGCGGGCAGAAATCAGGGGATTGGGCCGAAGCCTCAAGTGGAGCAGAGCGGCGTTGACCGAGGGTGGGGGACGAAAGGCCGCGGCGGGAACCTGTGCAAGCACTCGGGCGCGCCATCGCGGGTAGAGAAGACAGGCCGCGAGCGTGAAGCGCTGACCGCGATCCACCGTGAAGCGCTCGGCTGCCTCACGCTGAACGACCAGGTAGGCATCCTGGGGCGGATCAACACCGCTCGTCAGCTTGGCGACAACATCTGCCGTGATGTTAAACGGCAGATTTGCGCAGACCTTGTATGGCTCGCGCGGAAGCTGGCACGTGAGGAAATCCGCGTGGACGAGCGACACCGACGCCGAGTCCCGGAACCGCCGCTTGA
>LXNI01001313.1_pt1 | contig 22323 bp, 18 predicted proteins | sample 809091 | NCBI WGS metagenome assembly LXNI01 (sample SAMN04870527, study PRJNA318959) | sponge metagenome | biome: 01000161; feature: marine sponge reef; material: water | host: Sarcotragus foetidus | place: Greece: Milos, Mediterranean Sea | collected 2013-05-29 | depth 5-7 m | reverse complement strand
CGGGCCGTGGAACCGACCAGCCCGCCGCTCGGTTCGGTACTCCAAGACGAAGGAACTCTGCACATTTCGGCCGTTCACGACCACCCATCGTCTGTGCCAGCACGGCCCGCCCGAACGCTTACCTATACGGTCCCCGGGCGTGTCGCGAAATCGCGCTTCGAATACGGCCCCAAATAGGGAGCAACGCTCTACGCATCCCCTAGAAATCGTTTCATTACAATAGTTTAGACAAGAGAAGTGGCGGAGGGAGTGGGATTCGAACCCACGGTACGGCTTGTCACCGTACAACGGTTTAGCAAACCGCCGCCTTCGACCACTCGGCCATCCCTCCTGAGGCGCTCCGTGCCGGCTGCATCACGCTCTTTTAGAGAGCCGGCCGGAACGCTGTCAACAACGGGGCGCGATGCCTATTCCGGCGCCTCCTCGCCCGCGAATTTCCAATACGTGTCCTTGGTGACCACCTTGCCGTCGTCGTTGAGCTCCCAGACGTCGATGCCGAGCCAGTTGATCTTGTTGCCGTTGGTCTCGGTGCCGGTGACGGTCCACTCGGAGCAGCCCCGGTTGCCGCCCACCCAGTGGCTGCGAATGTGCCAGTACATGTCGGGAATGGTGCGGAAGCGCCGGTGCGCCATGGCGCGAATCTCGTCCAGCCCGCGCGCGCGCCCGCCCTCCGGCGGCACGCCCCGCGAGAGCAGCCAGGACGAATCCTCGGCGAAGTGGCGGACGATGCCTTCCACGTCGTGGCGGTTGTAGGCATCGCAGACTTCGGTGATGACCGCGAGGTTGCGGCGTTCGCTGTCGTTCATTCTGTCTCCCTCATTGCATGGTGGCGCCGGCGGCGGCCGGCCAGAAACGCTCGGTCATCCGTCGGGCGCGGTGTCCAGCAGATGGCCGTGGTGGGTCAGGAAGTCGTCGACGGCCTCGATCAGGCCGTCGCAGTCGGCGTCGGCAATGGCGAGGCAGGGCGCCATGTAGCCGCGCCGGGCGGTGAAGAAGCCCTTGTCGATCAGGTCGAGGTGCAGGAGCTGGCGGAGCCGCGCGTCCCTGGGCTGGATATCTCGAATCGAGCGGATCGCCTCGCGCTGCAGGTGCATGGTCAGGATCGAGCCGAGGCCGGTGACCTGGAACGACGCGCCGTGACGGGCGGCCAGGCCGTTGAGGGCGTCGCGCAGCCTGTCGCCGGTCTCGTTGAGCGCGATCTGCACCGGCGGCGTGAACACCTTCTCCAGGCCGGCGGCGCCGGCGATCAGCATGAACACGTTGTTGTTGAAGGTGCCGTGGTGAACGATCGAATCGGGCCTGGACGGGTCGTAGATCTTCAGGATCTCCGCCGGGCCGCCGAGCGCGCCGCAGGAGAAGCCGCCGCCGATGTATTTTCCGAGCGTGGTCAGGTCGGGAACGATGCCGAGCTGACCCTGGCGCCCGTCCGGCGCCACCCGCGAGGTCATCACCTCGTCGAAGATGAGCAGCACGCCGTGGGCGCTGCAGGCCTCGCGCAGCGCGCCAAGAAAATCGGCCGAGGCTGGAATCGCGCCGGAGGCACCCTGGAGCGGCTCGACCAGGACGGCGGCGAGGCGGTGCGCGTTCTCCCGGATCAGGCGGCGTGCTTCCTCCGGATCGTTGTAGGGAGCCATCACGAAGGGGAACGGCACGGCGATGGGCGAAGGCTCTGTGCCGAAATAAATCGTGCCGCCGTGGTAGGCGCCCTCGAACACCATGATGGAGTCCTTGCCGGTCACCGCGCGGGCGGTGACGAGCGCCAGCATGTTGCCCTCGGTGCCCGAGGTGGTGAACCGCACCTGCTCGACGGAGGGGAAGCGCGCACAGACGAGCGCCGCGAGCCGGGCCTCGTAGGGGCTCGCCGAGCCGTAGGCCATGCCGGAATCCAGCGTCGCCTCGATCGCCTCGCGGATCACCGGGTGCGAGTGGCCGTAGAGGCCGGCGGAGAAGTCGCCCACGAAATCGGTGTAGGTGTGGCCGTCGACGTCGGTCAGCGTGGCCCCGGCCGCCTTCTCGATCGCGAGCGGGAAGGGCGGGTAGAACATGCCGGTCCGCGTGTTGCCGCCGGGCATGCTCTTGCGCGCGCGCTCGTACTGCGCCCGGCTGGCGGGATTGGCGCTTTCGTAGCGCGCCGTCGCCTCGCCGACCGCACTCTCCAGGTCGAGATTTCGGCCGGCTTCGTCGGGCCTGGTTGCCATGGCACGCCTCGTCATCGTTTGCGCGGCGGACGATACTCGCACCGTCGGCAGCGCGGCAAGCGCAGACCTGCCCGCGGGCTATGCCGGCGCGGATATGCGGGTGTGATCCGCTCCCCTCTGCGCTAGGATGCGGCCCGCGCGCCAGCGGTGCACGACATGTGTGGGGCGGGCGCAGGGGGGACTTCCAACGGACGGAGGACGGCGTCCATGCCAGAGTTGCTTCGGCCCGGCTCGATCAACGAGGCGGCCGATCTGATCGCGCGGCACGGCGCCGCTGCGGCGGTGATCGCCGGCGGCACGAGCCTGATGCGCGAGACCTACCCGTCGGACGGGGGCTACCTGATCGGGGTGGACCGCCTCGGCCTCGACAAGGTGGTCTTGCGCGACGGCGGCTGGTCGATCGGCGCGGCGGTTTCGCTCAGCGTGCTGCAAGAGGCGGTGCCGATTGCGGCGCTCCAGGCCGCGACCCGAGAGATCGGCGGCCCTGCGGTGCAGAACATGGCGACGGTGGGCGGCAACCTCTTCGCCCGCGCGCCCTTCGGCGATCTTGCGCCGGCGCTGCTCGCCCTGGGCGCGCGCCTGGTGTTCGCGACGGCCGACGGCGAGACGACGCAGTCCATCGACGACTTCTACGCGGGCTGGTCCGACGGCGCGCCGCCAAGCGCGGGCTTGCTGACGCGGATCGAGATCGACGCGCCGGGGGGGTCCGCCGCCTACATGAAGTGCGCGAGGCGGCGCTACTCGACGCCCTCGGTGGTCACGGTCGCCGCCTGCGTGGAGACGGACGGCGGCACGGTGAGCGCGGCCCGGATCGCGCTCAGCGGCGCGAGCGCGCAGCCCTTCCGCTGCGAAGGCGCGGAGCAGGCGGTGATCGGCTCGAGCCTCGACGAGGCGGCGGTGACCGCGGCGGCCGAGGCGGCCGAAGGCGCGGTCACGCCGCAGACCGACGCGGTCGCGAGCGAATGGTATCGCCGGCGCATGACGGGCGTCTTCGTCCGCCGCGTGCTGGCGGCGCTCGCCTGACGACGTTGAACGGGAGGCAACGATGGACGACAAGCTGATACGCCTCACGGTCAACGGCCGTAACGAGGCCGTTGTGATCCGGCCGCTGGCGACGCTGCAGGACGTGCTGCGCGACAACCTGGAGCTCACGGCGGTCAAGAGCGGCTGTGGCCAGGGCGGCTGCGGCAGCTGCTCGGTGCTGGTGGACGGGGAGCTTCGCCTCTCCTGCCTCACGCTCGCCGAGCGGGCCGAAGGGGCCGAGGTCACCACGCTGGAGGGCCTCAACGCGACCAACGCGATCGTGCCGCTGCAGCAGGCCTTCGTCGAGAACTACGCGGCGCAGTGCGGCTATTGCACCGCCGGCATGGTGATGGCGGCCAAGGCTCTGCTCGACCGCAATCCGTCGCCGAGCCGCGACGAAATCGTGGAAGGGCTCTCGGGCAATCTTTGCCGCTGCACCGGGTTCACGCCCATCGTCCGTGCCGTGCAGCAGGCCGCAGAGGCGCTCTCGGATAGCGGGGAGGAGGCGAGCTAATGTCGATGAAGGAACTCGGCGTCGTCGGCCGGAACGTCGGCCAGCGCGACCTCGAAAGCCACGCGCGCGGCCAGACGACCTACTACGAGGACGTCCACTACCCGCGCATGCTGCATCTCAAGATGCACCGGAGCGCGGAGCCTCACGCCAAGATCGTGAGCGTGGACACCAGCGCGGCCGAGGCCAGCCCTGGCGTCGTCTGCGTGCTCACCCACGAGGACCTGCCGGGCAAGAAGGTGTGGAATGGGCTTGCCGCCGTCGGCGTCGGGCCGGAGGACGAGCCGATCCTCGCCTTCGACAAGGTGCGCTGGCGGGGCGAGCCCATCGTCGCCGTGCTGGGCGAGAGCGCCGAGGCCGCGCGCGCCGGCGCCGCCAAGGTGAAGGTGGCGTACGATCCGCTGCCCGGCGTGTTCGACGTGGAAGAGGCGATTGCGGGCGCCGCACCGGCGCTGACCGCCCACTGGCCGAATAACCACTACATCTACCCGGACGATCACAGCGCCGCGCAGATCCGCTTCGGCGACGTGGAGAAGGGCTTCGCCGAGGCCGACCACATCGTCGAGGACAAGTACCAGACCAGCCCCATCGAGCAGGCGCCGATGGAGACCAACGGCTGCATCGCCAAGCCCGGCGGCGACGGGCGCATCACGGTGCACACCAACACGCAGGCCGTGCACTTCGCCCGCGACAACACGGCCGCGATTCTCGACGTTGCGCCGGGCAAGCTTCGCTTCGTCGGCGGCACCGTGGGCGGCGGCTTCGGCGGCAAGGTGGACGTGGCGGTGGAGCCGATCTCGGTGCTGGCCGTCATGCGTACCGGCCGCCCGGTCAAGTTCAAGTACACGCGGGAAGAGGAGATGCAGGTTTCGTCGACCCGCTCGGCCTGGCGCCTCTACATCAAGGACGGGGTGATGAACGACGGGCGCATCGTCGCCCGCAAGATCACGTCCTACCAGGATTCCGGCGCCTATCTGCGCTTCAGCTCCTACGGCACGATGAAGCACGCGGGCCACATGCCGGGGCCCTACACGATCCCCAACGTCTGGGTCGATGCGCGGGTGGTCTTCACCAACCGGCCGCCGTCGAGCGCAATGCGGGGCTTCGGCGTCATGGCGGCCTCGTTCTCGATCGAGCTGCAGATGGACAAGGTGGCCAAGACCATCGGCATGGACCCGTGGCAGCTCAGGCTGCTCAACGCCTATCGCAACGGCGACATGCGGGCGCACCGCAAGGTGAACGAGGACGCCGCGATGGTCGAGACCATCCAGGCGGCGGCGCGCATGGCCGGCCACGCGCTGCCGGCGGAATACCAAGCGATGACCTCCTGGGACAGAAAGGCAAGCTGATGGCCAAGGTAAGGGGCACCGGCTTCGCGGCCGTGAACTATCCGACGGGCATGCACCTGGGCGGCGATCCCACCCAGTCGCTGATCCACATGACGCCTGCGGGCGACTTCGTCGTCACCATGGCGAGCGTCGATCTCGGCCAGGGCCTGCGCACCGTGCTGGCGCAGATCGCGGCCGAGACCCTCGGCGTCCCCTACGAGAGCATCGTGGTGGAGACCGCCGATACCGATACCGGCCCCCACTGCACCGGCACCTTCGCGAGCCGCACCACGCATCGCGCCGGCAACGCCGTGGTGATGGCGGCGCAGGAGGCGCGCAAGGCGATGCTCGAGGTCGCGGGCGACCTGCTGGAGGCGAGCCCGGACGATCTCGAGACCGACGGCGAGGGCAGCATCCACATCAAGGGCGTGGCGGAGAAAGCGGTCTCGGTCGGCGAGGTCGCGGGCGCCGCCCACTTCGCCTACGGCAAGACCATTGCCGGGCGCGGCGCCTATCTCAAGCCACCGAGCCCGATGGACCCGGAGACCGGCGAGTGCGACCCCGATTCGACGCAGGCGCATGCGTGCACCGTGGTCGAGGTCGAGGTCGATACCGAGACCGGGATGGTCGAGGTGATCGACATGAAGAGCGTTTACGAGGTGGGCCAGCAGGTGAACCCGGACCTGGTGAAGGGCCAGATCGTGGGCGGCTCCTGGATGGGCATCGGCCACGCGCTCTACGAGACCACCGCGCCCGGCTATCCGGCGATCGACCCCGCGCCGGTGGATTTCCAGAACTACCTGCAGCCAGGCGCGTCGGAGATGCCCGAGGTCGCCTGCGAGGTGCTGGAGTACCCGGCGGAGAGCGGCCCCTACGGCGGCAAGGGCGTGGGCGAGATGGTGACCAACGGGCCGATCCCGGCCATCGTGAACGCCATCAACAACGCGCTCGACGTGCGCATCACCGAGATCCCGGTGACGCCCGAGGTCGTCCTCCGCGCCCTCGACGAGAAGAGGGCGCAGGCCGGAGGCTGACCCGCCCCCGTGCAGCCCGGGGGCACCGGGTCGGGCACAGAGGCTTGACGCAGCTTCGCTAGAGCGCGTCCGTACCTGACGGACGCGCGACGCTGCCCGATTAACACTCGCGAATGCCTGATAGTAATACGTAATCAAACGAATAACATATATTGCCCAACGTTTGTTTGTGGCTACAATGGGACGATCAAGGCGGTCGCCTTATAGCGTTCCACCCCGCCCCCGTAAGTCCAGAGTGTAATTAGAGACATATCCATGCAGCGGAGCGCGGGTTTATTGTGTTGAAATCACATAAAACTGCCCAGTTATCTCCTGGCACGCTCCGCCTAATGTTTGGGGTAATCAGACGGCTAGAGAGGCGACTGAGAAGAGTAGAGAGGCGGCTCAAAAGGCTGGTGGGACAGCTCAGAAGGCGCGTGAAGCGGCGGTCAATAAGGGCAGCCCGAAAAACCAAGAGGCTGGTGGGACAGCTCGGAAGGCACGTGAGGCGGAGGTCAATAAGGGTAGCCCGAAAGACCAAGAGGCTGGTGGGACGGCTCAGGACAAGGCAGGCGAGGCGGTTCAGGAGAGCAGCGGGAAAACTCAAGAGACTCGCGAGAACGTTCAAACGTACAGTACGGCAGTTCAAGAGAATCGTGAGGCAACTAAGAAGAGTAGCGGGGCGCCAAACTAGAAGGGTAACGAGGCTTGGAAGAACCGGATTCAAGCTGGCCTGTTCGCGCGTTTCGTGGCGGATCGTGATCGGACACCTCACAACCGTTTTGCTCAACCGTTCAGATTCTGAGACCACGCGCTTATCAACGAAGATTCGGCGCGCAAACGGGAATCTATCCACCCGAATGCTCTTCCTCATGGGTGATTTCAGAGGGGCGTTGGACCAAGCGCTGAGTGGCCTCGAATCAAGCCCTGACGACGCGGATGCCCGCTTGCTGGTCGTCGGTTGCGCGATCGAGCTGGGAAATCTCGAATGCGCCCGACGGCATCTGAGTCTGCTGTCTACAGGTTCAATGCCTGCTCAATTCAGGGAACAACTACCGTTCTTTCGGTACATGCTCACCAGAAATAATGGGCCGGACGGTGTGGTGCAGGCAATCCGGCATCTTGACGACTTGTATCTGGCGATGGGCTGCCAGCCGATTCGCCTGAGCCCGGCTCGCGACCGGGATCCATTCGATTCCCTTGAGGCCGTCGCGGCGATGGAGCCGCATTGCCACGATGGCTATCCGCCCCTGTGCGATGGGACGCTCGTCTCGGTCGTCATGACCGCATACAACGTCGAGCGCCTGGTGAAGACTTCGGTCATGTCCATTCTGAACCAGAATTATCGCAACCTGGAGCTGATCGTCGTGGACGACTGCAGCACCGATGGCACGCTGGAAACGCTTCGTCGCCTGGAGGAACAAGACGAGCGCATGCAGGTGGTTGCCAAGGACACGAACGAGGGGACGTACGTCAGCAAGAACCTTGGCATGCTTCGAGCCAACGGAGAGTTCATGGCGTTTCAGGACAGCGACGACTGGTCGCATCCCGACAGGCTGGGAAAGAGTATCGCCGTCCTGGCGTCGGAGCCGGAGATCGTCGCGCTGACGACCAACTGGGTGCGAATGACGACCGAGGGAGACCTTATCCTGAAAAGTACCAACCGGTACGCATTCAAGTCGTGCATTTCCCTCGTGTTCCGAAGGAAGGAAGTGCTGCAACGATCGGGCTTTTTCGATTGTGTTCGTGCCGGTGCCGATACCGAATTCGAGATTCGGAACGGCATCCTGTTCGGCGAGCACAGGGTGGTGACTTATGCTTGGCCGCTGGCATTTGGCCGCGTGCGCCCTGAATCGATTACCGCCGATGCGGAATACGGACTGGCGCGGTACGGAGGTAAACCCATTCGGGAGGAATACCGGAAGGCTTGCCGGAAATGGCACGAGAAAATTCGCCGCAGCCATGATGGCTACATGCCGTTTCCTCTTCACGAAAGACCGTTCGATGCCCCCACGGAGATCCTGGCCCCGATCCGAACTTCGACGCCCAACTGGCTGACCCGGGAGCATCCTGAGTGGATGCGGTCATATTCCTCAACGAGGCCAATTCGGAGTTCGACCTTTCTCGGAAGGCCGAGGAGTGCTTACAGCTCCCGACGCTCCGGTGCCTTTATCCAGTGGCGCCGGCGCTGGAGGGGATAGCCCGGCGGCGAGAATTTCATGGCCGCCTGACCGGCGATCAGCCGGCGGCGGAAGGGCGTTATGCCTCGCTCTCAGCCGCCGGTGCCGCGACGCGGACCGTCACGATGTCGGTGCCGTGGTACTGCTGATGGCGGACGGAGGACGCGAGCCGGCGCAACAGCCGAAGCGAGACCTCCTGCTCGGCCGAGCTCTCGCCGGGCTGGTCGCCGAGCAGCGAAAGGCGATCCTGAATATTGCCCTCGCGCGAGGCGACGATGAACTCGAGCACCGCACCGCTACCCTCCCTGTAGGCCACCAGGCGCAGGCGGCGCTCCTCCTTCTCCTCTTTCGCTTCCTCCTGCTGCAAGAGCGTCAGCAGCGTCTCTTCGCAGACGGCGCCCAGGCGGCCGGTCATCGCCTCGTCCCAGCCGCTGCGGGTCGCGAAGGTGGCGAGAAAGTCCCTGACCGTCGGCAGGGTCGCGTGATCGAAGGGCGCCTCGATGCGGCTGCGGCGGGGCCTCGTCAGCTCCACGAAGGCGGTCATCAGAATCGCCGTGAGACCGCCGGCCGTGACCCCGTTGCGCAGGAGACCGCCCGCGAACTCCCCGACATGCTCGGGAAACACCAGGTCGCTCTGGAAGCCGACGCCGATCCAGAACGAGACGCCGACGACGAGCCCCTTGCGGTAGTCGATGCCGTCCTGGATGGCGATCCTCATGCCGATCACGAAGAGCGTCGCCAGAAGCACGCCGAGATAGGCGGCGATCACCGGCCCCGGTATCGCGAGCACCAGGGCCAGCAGCTTGGGGAGGAACGCCACCGCGAAGAAGACCGCCCCGCACGCGATGCCGACGCTTCGTGCGCCCACGCCGGTGAGCTCGGTCACCGACGCGCCCACGGTGGTGGCGGAATTCGGCGTCGTGCCCACGAGGCCGGAGAGCACGTTGCCGAGCGCATCCACGCTGACCGCCCCCTGGACCGCGCGAAAATCCACCGCGCGCGGCCTGCGCCACGAGACACGCTGAATCGCGACGGCGCCGCTGATGGAGCGGATGGTGGCGATCACCGCCACCAGGAGGAAGGCCGGAAGCAACGCCCAGAACGACGGCCCGAACTCGACATCGAAGCCCGCCCATTCGCCCGCCGGCACGCCCACCCAGGGTGCGTCTGCCACGCGGCCCGCGTCATAGAGGCCGAACGCGGCGGCGACCCCCGTGCCTGCGACGACGCCGATGACCGGCGCCCAGAGGCGGAGCGCGCCCGGCGCCTTGAGCGCGATGGCTGCGAGGACGAGCACCACCGCGAGGGCGCTCAACGGCGCCGCCAGGGCGGGGCTCCCCTCCGGCACCGCCGCCAGGAGCTTGAATACGGCCGGCATCACCGTGACCGGAATCAGCATGATCACGGTGCCCGAGACCGTCGGCGTCAGGATCTGCTGGAAGAGCGCAAGGCGGACGGAAATCAGGAGCGGAACAAGGGAGGAGATGATGACCAGCGTGGCCAGCAAGGCAGGGCCGCCCGCTGCGACCGCGTTGATGCTGACCGCGATGAAGGCCCCGGAGGCCCCCATGATGAGCACGTGGCCGGAGCCGATGCGCCCGGTGCGGAGCGATTGCAGCGCCGTGGTCAGGCCGCAGATCGCGACCGTGCCGAACACCGCCCACGAGAGATAGTCCTCGCTCGCGCCGGCGGCCCGCATCACGATGGTGGGCACCAGGATGATGCCGGCGATGGTGAGCACCGCGATCTGGACGCCGAGCCCGAAGGCGAGCGCCACCGGCGGCCTTTCGTCCGGCTGGTAGCGGAGGCCGGTGCGGCCTCCGGGCCCGTTCGCGCTCATGCTGAAGCTCGCTGACCTCGCAGGGAGGGTCGCTATCGTGCGAACGCATCATTGGGCCTGCGGTGAGCGCTGTCGACCCGTTCCTCTCCACCCGGCAAACGTGCGTCGGCCGGATCGACCCTTCCTGCCCTCCGGACCATGGTGCGGTGCACCGCACCGGGCGTTCGCGCGATCATCGTGCCACGCGGCGCTCACAAAGCCCCGCGCGCAGCAGCGGGACACTTCGCGCGGGCGCGCGGGGACAGACATCGCGCCATGCCTCGGCTAAGCTGGGCGCAGTCAGGATACGCATCCAAACCCAAGGGGGACTTTCCATGAAACGACTCATCGTCGCCGCGCTTGCGGCGGCAGGCATCGCCGTGGGCGGCATGGCACAGGCCGAGGACTTCACGCCGGCCGTCGTCTTCGACATGGGCGGCAAGTTCGACAAATCGTTCAACGAGGCCGCGTTCAACGGCGCCGAGAAGTTCAAGGCGGATACCGGCGTGCAGTACCGCGAGTTCGAGGTCACCAACCCGTCCATGCGCGAGCAGGCGCTCCGCAACATGGCGCGGCGCGGCGCGCAGGTGGTGGTGGCCATGGGCTTCGCCCAGGCGGCGGCGGTCGAGACCGTGGCGCAGGAGTTCCCCGAGACCAAGTTCACGCTCATCGACATGGTGGTGGACCTGCCCAACGTGCAGTCCGTGATCTTCAAGGAGCACGAGGGCTCGTTCCTGGTCGGCATGGCGGCCGCGATGGCGTCCCAGACTGGCAAGGTGGGCTTCGTCGGCGGCATGGACATCCCGCTCATCCGCAAGTTCGCGCTGGGCTACGTGGAGGGCGCGAAGCACGTCAATCCGGACATCGAGATCTTCCAGAACATGACCGGCACGACGCCGGCCGCCTGGAACGACCCGACCAAGGGCGGCGAGCTCGCGCGCAGCCAGTTCGACCGGGGCGCGGACGTGGTCTACGCCGCCGCCGGCGGCACCGGCATCGGCGTCTACCAGGCGGCGAAGGACGCCGGCAAGCTCGCCATCGGCGTGGACAGCAACCAGAACTACATCCACCCGGGCACGATGCTGACCTCGATGATCAAGCGCGTGGACGTGGCGGTCTACGAATCCTTCAAGGCCGCACAGGACGGAACCTGGCAGGGCGGCATCCAGGTCCTCGGCCTGGCTGAGGACGGCGTCGGCTGGGCCGTCGACGAGCACAACCGCAGCCTCGTCTCGGACGAGATGGAGGCCGCGGTCGAGCAGGCGCGCCAGGACATCATCGCGGGCACCATCCAGGTGACCGACTACATGGCGCAGTAGCGCGCGGGCGCCGGCGCAGGCCGGCCAGCGAGGCGCAAACCCCGTGACGGGGGAGGAACACCGGGGGACTGCGGAAGAGCGCGGCCCCTCGGGCGGGTCCAGTGTGCCCGCGCTCGAGGTCGCCGGCATCCAGAAGTGGTTCGGCTCGGTACACGCGAACGACGACGTTTCGGTCGCCGTGGCGCCGGGCACGATCCACGGCATCATCGGCGAGAACGGCGCCGGCAAGTCCACGCTGATGAGCATCGTCTACGGCTACTACCAGGCCGACGGCGGCGAGATCAGGGTGGGCGACGATCCGGTCACCATCAAGGGGCCGGAGGACGCCATCAGCCACGGCATCGGCATGGTCCACCAGCACTTCATGCTCGTGGACACCTTCACGGTGCTGGAGAACGTGGTGCTCGGCGTCGAGAAGGGCTACCTGCTGCGCTCCACGCTGGCCGAGGCGCGGCAGGAGTTGGAACGGCTGGAGCGCGAGTACGGGCTCGACGTCGACCCCGACGCCATCGTGGGCTCGCTGCCCGTGGGCCTGCAGCAGCGGGTGGAGATCCTGAAGGCGCTCTACCGCGGCGCCGACATCCTGATCCTGGACGAGCCGACGGGCGTGCTCACGCCGCAGGAGGTGGACGACCTCTTCCGCATCCTCCGCGCGCTGCGGGACCAGGGCCGCACCATCATCCTCATCACCCACAAGCTGCGCGAGATCATGGCGCTGACCGACCGGGTGACCGTGATGCGCGCGGGCCGCGTGGTCAATCACGTGGCGACGGCGAAGACCGACCGCGCTCAGCTCGCCGCCATGATGGTGGGGCGCAGCGTCTTGCTCCGCGTGGACAAGGACGAGGCCGCGCCGGGCGAGGCCATGCTGCAGGTGGAGAACCTTGCCGTGCGCGATCGCGGCGGCGTGCTCCGCGTCCACGACGTGAGCTTCGCCGTCCACGCCGGCGAGATCGTGGGCATCGCGGGAGTCGCCGGCAACGGGCAGTCCGAGCTGCTGGAGGCGCTGGCCGGCACGATCGCCTGCGAGCGGGGCAGCATCGCCCTGGGCGGTGCGCCTGCGCCGGCCGGGGGCCGCGCCGAAGCCGCGCGGGCCATGCGCCGGCGCGGGCTCGGCCACGTGCCGGAGGACCGCCAGCGCATGGGGCTCGTCACCGCCTTCGACGCCTCCGAGAGCGGCATCCTCGGCTACCACCGCGAGCAGCGCTACAACCCGCGCATGCTCATGAGCCGGGGCGCGGTCACGGATGCCGTCGGGCGCACCATGGAGGATTTCGACGTGCGCCCGCCGCTCCCCCATCTGCGGACGGCGAATTTTTCGGGCGGCAACCAGCAGAAGATCGTGGTCGGCCGGGAGATGGGCCGGAGCCCGGACGTGCTGCTGGTGGGCCAGCCCACGCGCGGCGTCGATATCGGCGCCATCGAGTTCATCCACCGCAAGCTCGTGGCCATGCGGGATGCAGGCAAGGCGATCCTGCTGGTCTCGGTCGAGCTCGACGAGATCATGTCGCTCTCCGACCGCATCCTGGTGATGTTCGACGGCGCCATCGTGGGCGAGGTGGCGCAGGCGGACGCGGACGAGCGCACGCTCGGCCTGATGATGGCCGGCGAGCGTGCGGACGGCGCGGGAGCCGCCGGGGCGTGAAGGGCTTCGGCGGGCCGACGCAGGCGCCGGGCTGGGTCACCCACGGGCTGGTCCCGCTCATCAACCTCGGGCTCGCGCTGCTCATCGCCGGCATCATCATCGCGCTCATCGGCGAGAACCCGATCGAGGCGCTCAGGCTGCTCGTCCTCGGCGCGGTGGGGTACCCGGAGGCGATTGGCTACACGCTCTACTACACCACCAACTTCGTCTTCACCGGGCTCGCCGTCGCCATCGCCTTCCACTGCGGCCTCTTCAACATCGGCGGCGAGGGCCAGGCCTACCTTGGCGGCCTCGGCGCAGGGCTGATCGGGCTCTACCTCGGCCACTGGCCGGCGTTCGTGGCGATCCCGCTCGCCATCGGCTGCGCCATGGCCTTCGGCGCCTTCTGGGCCTTCATCCCCGGCTGGCTGCAGGCGAAGCGCGGCAGCCACATCGTCATCACGACGATCATGTTCAACTTCCTGGCGGCCGCGCTGATGACCTATCTGCTGGTCGAGATCTTCATCAAACCGGGCCAGCAGGCGGCCGAGAGCCGCACCTTCGAGACGGGCGTGTGGCTGCCCTTCGTCCACGACGTCTTCGCAGGCTTCGGCGCGAACATCGGCCGCTCCTCGCTCAACTTGAGCATCGTGGTCGCCGCCGCCTGCCTCGTGGCGTTCTGGTTCTTCGTCTGGCGCACGCGCTGGGGCTACGAGATCCGCGCCGTCGGCCACAACGAGTCGGCGGCGGTCTACGGCGGCATCTCGCCCGCGCGCTCGATCATGCTGGCGATGGCGATCTCCGGCGGGCTCGCCGGACTCGTCGGCGTCAACGAGATCATCGGCGTCCACCACCGGCTGCTGCTCGAGTTCACGGCAGGCTACGGCTTCGTCGGCATCGCGGTGGCGCTGATGGGCCGCAACCACCCAGTGGGCATCGTGCTGGCCGCGCTGCTCTTCGGCGTGCTCTACCAGGGCGGCTCCGAAGTCGCCTTCGACATGCCCAACGTGACGCGCGACATGGTGGTCGTCCTCCAGGGGCTGGTGATCCTCTTCTCCGGCGCGCTTGAGCACATGTTCCGCGGCCGGATCGAGCGCCTGTTCGCGCGCCGCGCGCGGCCGGTGGCGGCGTAGGGAGGCGGGAACGTCATGGAATCCGTGACCTGGTTCGTCCTGGTGATCGACGCCACGCTCCGCGTCTCCACGCCGCTCATCCTCGCCGCCTTCGCCGGCATGTTCGCCGAGCGCTCCGGCGTGGTCGACATCGGGCTCGAGGGCAAGATGCTGGGCGCGGCCTTCGCCGCCGCCGCCGCCGCCTACGTCACCGACTCGGCCTGGCTCGGCCTGCTCGCAGGCATCGGGACCTCCGTGGCGCTCGCGATGGTGCACGCCTTCGCCTGCGTCACCCACCGGGGCGACCAGGTGGTCTCCGGCATGGCGCTCAACATCCTGGTGGCGGGGCTGGGCCCCGTGCTCTCGCTCGCCTGGTTCGGGCAGGGCGGGCACTCGCCGCTGGTGGGGGATACGGCGCGCTTCCGCCCGATCCACTTCCCCTTCGCCGAGCGGCTGAGCGACGTTCCCTTCCTCGCCCAGATCTATTCCGAGATCGCGAGCGGTCACAACCTGATCGTCTACCTCGCGCTCGGCATGGTGCCGCTCGCGGCGTGGTTCATCTACAAGACCCGCTTCGGGCTGAGGCTCCGCGCCGTCGGCGAGGCGCCGGAGGCGGTGGACACGGCCGGCATCTCGGTGGCCGGCATGCGCTACCGGGCGATGATCGTCTGCGGCATCCTCTGCGGGGTCGCCGGCACCTCAATCTCCATCGCGCAGAACGCGCTCTTCGTGCGCGACATGACGGCGGGCATGGGCTATCTCGCGCTGGCCGCGCTCATTTTCGGCAAGTGGCGCCCGGTGCCGACGCTCTTCGCCTGCTTCCTCTTCGCCTTCGCCGACGCCGTGCAGGCGAGGCTGCAGGGCGTGGACGTCCCGGGCGTCGGCGTCATTCCGGTGCAGGCGATCCAGGCGCTGCCCTACCTGCTGACCGTGCTGCTGCTTGCCGGATTCGTCGGCAAGGCGGTGCCGCCCAAGGCGAGCGGCGTGCCCTATGTGAAGGAACGGTAAGGGGGGGTGCGGCGGTCAGTCGCCTGTGAGCAGGCGGTCCACCAGCTTGCGCACGGACGGGATGAAGCGGTTCGAGTAGAAGGGATCGTCCGCGAAGCGGAAGGCCGCGTGCCCGGCGAACATGAGCTGGTTCTCGATGTCCTCGCCGTGGATGATCTCCTGCAGCGTCTTCTGGATGCAGTAGCTGCGAGGGTCGGTCTTCTTGCCGGTCGAGCCCGTCTCGTTGGTCGCCCAGTTGCTGAAGCGGCAGGCGCTGAGGCAGCCCATGCAGGCCGCCTGATCGGCCCTGATCTCGCGCGCCTTCTCGGCGGTCACGAAGATGATCGTGGTGTCGGGGGTCTTCAGCACCGAGCTGAAGCCTTCGTCCATCCACTCTTGCGCCCGCGCCAGATCGCCCTTGGTCAGATAGAAGCTGCGCCCGCGCGGCCCCGGCGTGAATATCCGATCATGGTCGCCGATGGGCTCGGCGGTATACGCGACCTGGCGCTGCTCGCGCTCGGCGAGCTCGTGGATGAAGGCGTTGCGCACGGCGGACGAGTAGAATCCGGTCGGGCTGAAGCGGTTCAGATTGACGTCCCCTTCCTTCATCGTCAGCAGCTTGTGCTTCCACCGCTCGGAGATGGGGCTCTCCTCGGTCACCAGCGGGCGGGTGCCGAACTGGAAGACGACGGGGCCGATCTCGGGATTGTCGAGCCAGTCCTCCCAGTCGCGCAGGTACCAGACGCCCCCCGCCATCACGATGGGTACGTCGTCGAGACCGCACTCGTTCATCTGCTTGCGCAATGCGACGACCCGCGGATAGGCGGGCTCGGGCTGTTCGGGATTCTCGCTGTTGGAAAGGCCGTTGTGGCCGCCTGCGCGCCAGGGATCCTCGTAGACGACGCCGCCCATCCACTCGGAGAAGTGATGGTAGGCGCGCTTCCAGAGCGCGCGGAACGCCCGCGCCGACGAGATGATCGGGTAGTAGTGGACCTCGTACTGCGCGGACACCTCGGCGAGCCGGTAGGGCATGCCGGCGCCGCAGGTCACGCCGTGAATGAGGCCGCGCGTGGCCTCGAGGACGCCGTGCATGATGCGCTCGGCGGCGGCCATCTCCCACAGCACGTTCATGTGGAGCCGCCCCTCGCCGCCCGAGACGTCGTGGGCGATCCGGGCTTGCGTGATGCCGCCCCGGATCGCGTAGTCGACGAGCTCCTCGTGACGCTCCTTCCGCGTGCGGCCGCGGTAGACCTGCGGGACCGCCCGGCCGTTCTCGTCGTAGGAGTCGGCGTTCACGCCGGAGAAGGTGCCGACGCCGCCGGCGGCGGCCCAAGCGCCCGAGCTCAGGCCGTTGGTCACGCCGATACCCTTGCCCCCTTCGATCAGGGGCAGGACTTCGCGACCCGACAACCTGATTGCGTTCAACGCCTTCATAGTCGGTCCGTCCACCGTTGCGCCCGGCTCGATCCACGCACCGTGGCGAGACAGGGTGGCGGGACGGCGCCGCCGCTATGCCGCAATGTGGGCAGCGGGGGCGCCGACTGCAAGATGTCGCTTCTCTCGGCGGCTATTCCTACCCTGCCTGTGCTGCATCTTCGGCCGCGCTCAGGTCCTCTCCATTCTCCTGATTCACGGCTCTCATGCTCAGCTTGACCTTACCGCGGTCGTCGATTCCGAGCACCTTCACTTTGACGTTATCGCCTTCGCTCAGCACGTCGCTCACGCTCTTGATCCGGCGCGGCGCGATCTCGCTGATATGAACCAGGCCGTCGCGCTTGCCGATGAAGTTCACGAAGGCGCCGAAGTCGACGATCTTGACCACCTTGCCGTCGTAGATCACGCCGACCTCCGGCTCGGCGACGATGTCGCGGATCATGTTGATCGCAGCCTTCGCCGCTTCGCCCTCGACGGCCGCGACCTTGATGGTGCCGTCGTCCTCGATATCGATCTTGGTCCCGGTGGTCTCGCAGATCTCGCGAATGACCTTGCCGCCGGGGCCGATGACCTCGCGGATGCGGTCCTTCGGAATCGAGAAGGTGGTGATGCGGGGCGCGTTGTCGCTCACGCTGTCGCGCGCGTGCGCGAGCGCCTTCGCCATCTCGCCGAGGATGTGCATGCGGCCGTCGCGCGCCTGGGCGAGCGCGGTGCGCATGATCTCCGCGGTGATGCTGGTGATCTTGATGTCCATCTGCAGCGAGGTGATGCCCTGATCGGTACCCGCAACCTTGAAGTCCATGTCGCCCAGATGGTCCTCGTCGCCGAGGATGTCGGAGAGCACCGCGAAGCGGTCCTCGTCCTTGATCAGCCCCATGGCGATGCCGGCGACCGGCCGGGCAAGGGGGACGCCCGCATCCATAAGCGAGAGCGATGCCCCGCACACCGTCGCCATCGAGGACGAGCCGTTGGACTCCGTGATCTCCGAGACCACGCGGATGGTGTAGGGGAAGGCCTCGGCCTCCGGCAGGAGGGGATGAACCGCGCGCCAGGCGAGCTTGCCGTGGCCGATCTCGCGCCGGCCGGGCCCGCGCAGGAAGCGCGCCTCGCCGACCGAGTAGGGCGGGAAGTTGTAATGCAGCATGAAACGCTCGCGGTACTCGCCCTCGAGCATGTCCATGATCTGCTCGTCCTGCCCGGTGCCGAGGGTCGCCGTGACCAGCGCCTGGGTCTCGCCGCGCGTAAACAGCGCCGAGCCGTGGCTGCGCGGCAGCACGCCCACCTCGTTTTCGATGGTGCGGACCTGGGCGGTCGTCCGCCCGTCGATGCGCGCCCCGCTGTCGAGGATCTGGCTCCGCACGATGTCCTTCTCGAGCGCGCTGAGCGTGCCCTCCAGGATGGCGGCAGCGCCTTCCTCCTCGCGGAACCGCGCGGCGGTCTCGGCCTTGGCCGCCACCACCTTCTCCTGCCGCTCGGTCTTGGCGGCGATGGCGTAGGCTTCGCGCAGCGGGGCCTCGGCGCTCGCGCGGATGCGCTCGACCAGAGCCGTGTCCACCTGCTCCTCGGGCAGCTCCCAGGGCTCCTTCGCGCAAGCCTCGGCGAGGCCGACGATGGCGTCGATCACGGGCTTGATCGCCTCGTGGCCGAAGGTCACGGCGCCCAGCATCTGATCCTCGGAGAGCTCGGACGCCTCCGATTCGACCATGAGCACGCCTTCCTGAGTCCCGGCCATGATCAGATCGAGGTCGGAGGCAGCGCGCTGCTCGTAGGTCGGGTTCAGCACATACTCGCCGTCGGCGTAGCCGACCCGGCAGCCCCCGATCGGGCCCATGAAGGGCAGGCCCGAGATCGTGAGCGCGGCCGACGCGCCGACCATCGCGACGATGTCGGAATCGTTGATCAGGTCGTGCGAGAGAACCGTGCAGATGACTTGCGTTTCGTTGCGAAACGACTTGACGAAGAGGGGCCTGAGCGGCCGGTCGATGAGGCGGGAGACCAGGGTTTCCTTCTCGCTGGGCCGCCCTTCACGCTTGAAGAAACCGCCGGGAATCTTGCCGGCGGCGAACGCTTTCTCCTCGTAGTTGACTGTAAGCGGGAAGAAATCCTGACCTTCCCGCGCCGATCGCTGGCCGACGACGGTGCAGAGCACCGTCGTTTCGCCGTAGCTCGCGAGGACGGCGCCATCCGCCTGGCGGGCGATGCGCCCGGTTTCGAGGACGAGTTTGCGCCCGCCCCACATGACCTCACGACGTGTGATATCGAACATGCTGTTTCCTTCGTTCCATTGACGAGCCGCTCATTCGGCCCGCCCCTGCATGAGCGCAGCGTCGGAGGCTGCGGCCCCATGCCGCGCCTCCCGCCATGCCCTCTTGACCCGCGTGCCGCATGTGTGCGGACCACGCGAACGCCAATTCTATTTGCGCAAACCCAGCCGCTGAATCACGGTGGCATAGCGCTCCTGATCGTTGCGCTTCAGATAGTCGAGCAGGCGGCGCCTGCGGCTGACCATCTTCAGGAGGCCCTGCCTCGAATGAAGATCCTTCTTGTGGGTCCGAAAGTGCTCGGTCAGGTTGTTGATCCGCTCTGTCAGGATCGCGACCTGGACTTCCGGCGAGCCGGTATCGTCGGTCTTGGTGGCGTAATCCGATATCAGCTCTGTCTTCCGCGCCGCGGTGATCGACATCTGGCTACTCCGCTTATCATATGTTGAAGACCCGCACCGGGCGGGCCTGACCCGCGCCGACTTCGGCTAACGCTACGAGGCGGGAGCCAGCGGTGGCGCGGACCCTTCCGGGCGCCGCACCGGGCGCAGGCACAGGCTGGCCGTGGCGCAGACGATCTGCCTCGCGCGCGGTCAAGGGCAGAGCCGGGATGTCGGCCAGCACTGCATCGACCGGTAGCAGGCTTTCGGCGAGGGCCGGACTATGCCCGAGTGCGATCAGTTTATCCAGTGGTTTCGCATCGTCTTCGGTGAACGGCCCGACCGCCGCGCGGCGCAGCCAGCTCACGTGGCCCACCGTCCCTGCCGCCCGGGCAATGTCGCGGGCCAGGGCCCTGACGTACGTTCCCTTGCCGCACGCGACCTCGAAGGCGGCGCCGTCGTCGTCGGCCTCGGTCAGCGCGAGGCTCGCCACGTGGACTGTGCGGGGCGCAAGCTGCGGCGGCCGACCCCGGCGCGCCAGGGCATAGGCGCGCTCGCCGCCCACCTTGAGGGCGGAGAATGCCGGCGGCATCTGCTCGATGCGGCCGACGAAGGCGGGGAGCACGCTTGCGAGCGCCGACTCGGACGGGCGGCTTTCGCTCTCCTCGATCACCGTTCCCTCGGCGTCGTCGGTATCGCGCTGCTCCCCCCATCGCACGCCGAAGCGGTAGCGCTTGGGCGCGTCCATCATGAACGAGACCGTCTTGGTCGCCTCGCCGATGGCGACGGGCAGGACCCCCGTGGCCATCGGATCGAGCGTGCCGGCATGGCCCACCTTCGCCCCGCGGCCGACCAGGGCCTTGATGCGGGCGACGGCGGCCGCAGAGGTGATGCCGCCCGGCTTGTCGACCACCAGCCAGCCGTGGATAGCGCGCGGGGCCGCTCCGTCAGTCATCAGAACCGCCGCCCGCGTCGAGCAGGCTGTCGATGCGCTCGACGTTCTCGAAGCTGCGGTCAAGCTCGAAGCGGAGCGTGGGCGAGAATTTGAGCCGGACCCGGCGGTTCACTTCGCCCCGCAGATAACCTGCGGCGCGCTGCAGGGCGTCGATCGCTTCCGCCGACCGCTCGCCGCCGAGGGGCATCACGTAGACCCTGGCGGAGCGCAGATCCGGCGCCGGCCGCACCTCGGTTACGGTGAGACGGACTTCGCTCAAGACGGGATCGCGGAACTGGCTGCGGGCGAGCGATTCGGACAGCGCCACCCTGATGAGCTCGCCGACTCGCCGCTGCCGCTGGCTGGGTGCGCCAGCGCTGCCGCTGCTCCTCGTCATCGACCGTTGGGCAGGTGCGCTCTACGCCTCAAGCGTGCGCGCGACCTGCTCGATCTCATAGAGCTCGATGACGTCGCCTTCGCGCAGGTCGGTATGATTCTCGAAGGACATGCCGCACTCGTATCCTTCCTTCACCTCGCGCACGTCGTCCTTGAAGCGCCGGAGGGTCTTGAGCGCGCCGTCGTGGATGACGACGTCGTCGCGCAGCAGCCGCGCCTTCGAGCCCCGGCGCACGAGGCCGTTTGTCACCCGGCAGCCCGCGACCCGACCGACTCGGCCCACCTCGAACACCTGGAGGATCTGGGCGCTGCCCATCGTCCGCTCGCGTGCCTCCGGGCGCAGCATCCCTTCGAGGCTGGCCCTCACCTCGTCGACCACGTCGTAGATGACGGCGTGGTAGCGAATCTCGATCGCCGTGCGGGTGGCGAGCTCGCGCGCCTGCGCGTTGGCGCGCACGTTGAAGCCGATGATGGCTGCATCCGACGCAGCCGCGAGCGTCACGTCGGACTCCGTGATGCCGCCGACGCCCGAATGGAGCACGCGCACCGCCACCTCGTCCGTGCCGAGCCGGCCGAGCGCGCCCACCAGCGCCTCCACCGAGCCCTGAACGTCGGCCTTGATGACGAGCGGCAGCTCGCTCTTGCCTTCCTTCTCCTGAATTTCGGAGAAGAGCTGCTCCAGGCTGAGGGGCGCGCCGCGCGCGACCTCCTTCTCCCTGGCGCGTGCCTGGCGGAACTCGGAGACCTCCCGCGCCCGGCGCTCGTTGTCGACCACCACGACCTCGTCGCCCGCGAGCGGCGCGCCGCTCAGCCCGAGCACCTCGACCGGCACCGCCGGCCCCGCCTCCTTGGCGGCAGCGCCGTGGTCGTCGTACATCGCCCGCACGCGGCCCCACTGCGCGCCGGCAACGACGATATCGCCGACGCGGAGCGTGCCGCGCTGGACCAGGACGGTCGCCACCGCGCCCCGCCCCCGGTCCACCTTGGCCTCGATCACGACGCCTTCGGCAGCGCGGCCCGGATTGGCGGTGAGCTCCAGCAGCTCCGCCTGGAGCAGGATCGCCTCCTCCAGCTTGTCGAGGTTGAGCTTCTGGGTCGCCGATATCTCGACCGCGAGCACGTCGCCGCCCATCGCCTCCGTCACGATCTCGTGCTGGAGCAGGTCCTGGCGCACGCGGCCCGGATCGGCGTCGGGCCGGTCGATCTTGTTGATGGCGATGAGGATCGGGACGCCCGCCGCGCGCGCATGATTGATAGCTTCCGCGGTCTGCGGCATGACGCCGTCGTCCGCCGAAACCACGAGCACGACGATATCCGTGACGCTCGCGCCGCGCGCGCGCATCTCCGTGAAGGCGGCGTGGCCCGGCGTGTCGATGAAGGTGATGCGCGAGCCCCTGGGAGTCTCCACCTGGTAGGCGCCGATATGCTGCGTGATGCCGCCCGCCTCGCCCGAGGCCACGTCGCTCGAGCGGATGGCGTCGAGCAGCGACGTCTTGCCGTGATCGACATGGCCCATGACCGTGACGACGGGGGAGCGCGTGAGAAGGGCCTCGGCGGCATCATCCTCGCCCTTGAGCCCGATCTCGACATCGGACTCGCTGACGCGCCTGACCTTGTGGCCGAACTCCTCGACCACGAGCTGCGCCGTGTCCGCGTCGATGGTCTGGGTGATGGTGACGACCGTGCCCATCTCCATCAGGCGCTTCACGACCTCGGCGCCGCGCACGGCCATGCGGCTGGCAAGCTCCTGCACCGTGATCGCTTCGGGAACCACGACCTCGCGCACCACCGGCTTGAGCTCGTC
>LXNI01001312.1_pt1 | contig 22330 bp, 23 predicted proteins | sample 809091 | NCBI WGS metagenome assembly LXNI01 (sample SAMN04870527, study PRJNA318959) | sponge metagenome | biome: 01000161; feature: marine sponge reef; material: water | host: Sarcotragus foetidus | place: Greece: Milos, Mediterranean Sea | collected 2013-05-29 | depth 5-7 m | reverse complement strand
AGCCCCGCTGCATTCGACCGGCGATCCATCCCGCCTGGACTGCGTTGCTCGTCGCTTGCATATGCCCGATATGCGCGCTCCTCGCGCCTTGCCAGGCGGGCGTCTCGCCAGTCTCGGTGCGACACGGGGTTCTGCCACGGGCTGCTGAGGCGGGCCGCTTCGAGGGCCTTATACTCTTGCGTCCATCCTTGGCAGGAGGAGGTGGGAGATAGTGACCAGACTGAATCGGCGCGAGGCGCTAATGGGGATCGGTGCTGCCGCGGCAGTGCTCGCGGGGTGCGGTCGTCGGCCGGCTACCGACAGTGACGTAATCGTGATCGGCGCCGGGCTGTCCGGGCTCCAGGCGGCGCGGCTGCTCGAGTCGGAGGGCTTGAGCGTCACCGTGCTGGAGTCGCGCAACCGTGTGGGCGGCAGGATCCTGTCCTACCGGCACATTCCCGGGTCGCCCGAAGCCGGGGGCACGAGCTTCGGGGCCGGTTATGCGCGCCTCATGCAGGTGGCGCAGGAACTGGGCGTGGGCCTGGTGAACCTGGATCCGATTCGCGAGTCTTTCGGCATGCGGACGCTGGCGCTTGAAGGGGGGATTATTCCCACCGCGGAATGGCCCACGCACGAACTGAACGTGTTGCCGGAGCAGGCCCGCCAGTTTCCACCCTGGGCCTACCTGGGTTTCAAGATGTTCACGAAAAACCCCTATCCCACCCCGCCGGATTGGGTATCGCCCGAGTTCGCCCACCTGGACGTGTCGCTGCGGGAATACCTGACCGGTCAGGGCGAGACCGACGCCATAGTGGACCTCTGCTACGACAACAACCCGGGCTGGGGCAACAATGCCGACGAGGTGTCCGCAGCCCTGGTGTTGTTCGCCATGCGTTTCGCGGCTGCGCAGGACGGGTTTACGGGACCGGACGGCGGGACCGCGTACACGGCGGTGAACGGCAACCAGTCGATACCGGAAGCCATGGCCGCGGCGCTGAATTCGGAGGTGCTGCTGGAGCGCCGTGTCTCGGGCATAAGCGATACCGGCTCCCGCGTCGAAGTGCATTGCGAGGACGGCAGCCGCCATCACGCCGGCCGCGTGATCAGCTCGCTCCCGTGCTCGCTGCTCCGTCATCTGAATCTGGAACCGGGGCTTGAGGGCTTGCAGGCCGAGGCGGCCCGCAACGTCGATTCGCAGATACTCAACCAGTTGCACATGGTCGCCAAGCGTCCCTTCTGGGAGGACGACGGCATGTCGCCCAACATGTGGACCGATTCGCTGACGGGGATGGTGATCGCCGAGCGCAAGGGCGACACGCCGGACGAAGTCACCAGCCTCACGAGCTGGACGCGCGGCGCGCTGGCGGTGGAACAGGACAAGCTGTCCGATGAAGAAGCCGCCGCTCGCATCGTCGCGGACATCGAACGTTTGCGCCCCGCAGCCAAGGGTCAGCTTGAGGTCATGGCCTACCAGTCCTGGTTCAACGACCCCGACTCGGCGGGCGACTGGGCGGTCTGGAAGCCTGGCCAGGTCATGAAATACGCGCCCGAGGTGGGCAAACAGCATGGCCGCGTGCACTTCTGCGGCGAACACACGGCCGTGGCCAACCGCGGCATGGAAGGGGCGCTGGAATCCGGCGATCGCGTCGCCTTCGAAGTGCTCGACCTGATCTGACCGCCGGCAAGGTGAGTTCCCCCGGCAACATGCCCGGCGAGTTTCGGGTGGCGCCCCTTGCGGCGCTTCGTCCGGCGCCTGGCCGGGCCGGGGAAACCATCGCTCCTCCCTATGACGTCGTCAGCGTGGCCGAGGCCCGCGCGCGGATTGCCGATCGCCCGCATGATTTCCTTCGCCTGTCGCTCCCTGACGCTGCTATGAGGGAGGGGGCGAAGCCCACGCCGGAAGAACGCTACACGGCGGCCCGCCGGACGCTGGATGACTTCCTGTCAAGCGGAGTGGCCGCACGCGATTCGAAGCCGGCCTATTACGTATACCGTGTCCGGAGCGGGGGCCATACGCAGACCGGGATCGTCCTGCTGGTATCGGTGGACAGCTACCGGGCTGGCACGCTGCGCCGCCACGAGTTGACTCGTCCCGACAAGGAAACTGACCGCTCACGGCTCATCCAGGCGCTCGAATCGCAGACCGGACTGGTCATGCTGGCGCACCGCGCGCATGCGGGCCTGGCCACGCTGATTGCCGAAGCTTCGCAAGCCGCGCCCGATTGCGAAGCGAGCCTGCATGAAGGCGGCGCCGTCACCGGGCACAGCGTCTGGGTGGTGGACGACGAAGCCGCCCTGGAGCGGATCACGCAGGCGTTCGGCGAACTGGGTGAATTGTTTATCGCCGACGGCCATCACCGCGTGGCTGCAGGCAACCGGGCCGCCGCGGCGAATGCCGACCGGCCTGAAGCGCAGTGGCTGATCGGGGCCACCTTTCCCGCCGACGAGCTCAGAATCCTCGACTACAACCGCGTGGTGTCGGGCCTGAACGGGCACAGCCCCGCGGCCTTCCTTGAAGCGCTTTCGGGCAGCTTCGAAGTGACTTCTTCGGCGAAGGCGGCGCGCCCCAAGCAGCCCCGCGAATACGGCGTTTATCTCGACGGCGGCTGGCACAGCGCGCGGCTGCGTCCGGGACTTGCCCCGGAGGACGACCCTGTCGGCAGCCTCGACGTAAGCCTGCTGGGCGAGCATCTGCTGGCGCCGCTGTTGGGAATCGAGGATTCACGCACCGATCCGCGCATCGACTTCGTGGGCGGCGCCCGCGGTCTTCAGGAACTTGAAAGGCGCGTGGACGGCGGTGACGCATCGGTCGCCATCGCGCTTTACCCTACGCCCATGCAGGCGCTGATGGAGGTGGCCGGCGCCGGCGAGATCATGCCGCCCAAGTCCACCTGGTTCGAGCCCAAGCTCGCCGACGGCCTGTTGGCCTATAGTTGGGCAAGTTAGATCAAAATCCCGGAGGTGACTGAAAATGTCCGAAGAAGGCACTCTGGCGGAAGCCAACGAGATCGACGACGAGGTGAAATTCGCAGCGGATGCGGTGCCTTATATCGAGAAGGTTCCCGGCTTTGTACGCAACGTGGCGCTGAAGGCCATGATCGCCAAGGCCAAGGAAAAGGGAGTCACGCTCATTGATGGCGCGTTCATGGACGAAAACAACCCGATGAAATAGGCCGCAAACTACACGATCAGGAGGGAAGGGGACATGGGAAAACTCACTTTGACCCGGCGAGACGCCATATTGGCGGGCGCCGGAACCGCGCTCACGGGCGGCATCCTTACCGCATCGGCGGCCGCGCCGGCGCTGGACCTGGAAGACCCTGCCGTTCGCGCCCGCGTTCGCGCGAAGGTTTCGGGGTCCGCCGCGGAGGAAACGGTGTACAGGTTCTACCGCCTGCACCTCTACGCGTACATGCATGACGCCAACCTGATCCCGCTGTTCACCATGAACAACCTGAACGTGACGCAGTGCCGTCCCCTGGAGGACAACCAGTACGCATTCAAGGTGTTTGAGTGCGGTGTCTATTGCCAGTTCGACACGGACGAGGTACTGGAATCCTGGGAGAACCCCATTACGGGCGAAGTCAGGGAGCCCTGGACGTTCCTCGGCGGTCCCCTGAACGTGAAGCTCGGCGCCGACGGGGTGGAAACGCCGCCGGAAGCCACGGTCCATCCCGATACCCTGCGCATGGAAGCGTACGGCGGCATGGTGTTCGTGCCGGTCGCCTCGCATTTCTCCTATCCCAGCCCCTTCGACCCGGATGAGTGGCCGAAGGAATCCCCCGGTCGCACCCACTACTGGGATTCCCTGTTCGTTCACGCCTCCAGGGTGGAGGACGTGGTCAATCCGGACATCGACAACGCGCCGGCCTTCTGCCAGTTCCAGAACCTGGTGAGCTGGGGCCCGTGGGTCGGCATGGGCGGCCACGAGGGCCGCAGCTACGGCCGGGCTTACGGCACGAAGCTGGCCAGTATCGATGATCTGCCGGCCGGCGCCCGGAAGTCGCTGGAACTGAAGGCGCCGAAGATCTTCGATGTCGAGAACTGGACGGAGTACCACGACTACATAGAGGAATACAAGGACACCTACGGGTCATAGCCGCGCTGACAGGGGCGCGCGCCATGAAAGTCTTTGAAATAGGGGACTACAGCAAGGGTCTCGACCTGCATGCGGTCGAGCGGCCCGAGCCCGTTCCCGGCCATGGCGAAGCGGTCATGCGGGTGCGCGCCACAGGCATCAACGCCCGCGACCTCACCATCATGCACGGCAGTCTGGGCAGGACTGTCATGCCGCACACCCGCATCCCGCTGAGCGACAATGCCGGCGACATCATCGCGGTCGGCGCCGGCGTCGAGAACGTCCGCGAGGGCGACCGTGTGACCATGAGTCATTACTGGCAATGGCTGGACGGCGACTGGCACGCGTCCATGGCGGAGCAGGACTATTCCGCGACCCTCGACGGCTTTCTGGCGGAGCAGGTCGTGGCGCCGGCGGCAGCGCTGATCAGGCTGCCCGACAGCCTGAGCTACGAACAGGCCAGCACCCTGCAGAGCCCCGGCCTCACCGCCTGGAACGCCGTGGTTGAAGCGGGCGCGGCCAGGGCCAGCGATACGGTACTGACACTGGGTTCCGGCGCGGTGTCCGTGTTCGGAATGCAATGGGCGAAGATGCTGGGCGCGCGATGCATCATGACGTCATCAAGCGATGAAAAACTTGCTCGCCTGAAGGAACTCGGCGCGGATTTCGGCGTGAATTACCGCACCAGTCCAGACTGGCCCGCGGAGGTCCTGGAACTCACCTACGGCGAGGGGGCGGACATCATTCTCAACAACGTGGGCCTGGGCGAAACGGAGAACTGCCTGATGGCCGCCGCTTCCAACGGCCGCATCATGCATATCGGCGCCAACCCCGTAGTCCACAACCAGCCGCCGCAGGAACCACCGTCCCTGACCAAGCTGCCGAACGTCATTCTCAAGAACCTCACCGTGAGGGGCATCATCGTCGGCAGCCGGCGCATGTTCGTGGACCTCATCCGGGCCATGGTCCGCAACGACATCAGGCCCGTCATCGACCGCGTCTTCGACTGGGACGACGTCTACGACGCGATCGAGTACATGGAAAGCGGCGAGAAGATCGGCAAGATCGTGATTCGCGTAACGTAGCGCCGTTTCGGACGGTGTCGAGCCGCTAAAGAAAGTCCGAGGAATTACGCAGCAGAATTCAGTGCAGCAACTACATGCTCCGGATCGTTCTTGATCGCAATCAGCAAGGCAGCCGCAGGTCCGTCAGGTCGGCGTCGCCCTTGTTCCCAATTTCGGAGTGTGCCGACCGAAATATGAAAGAGACCGGCAAATTTCTCCTGGGACAAACTGGTGCTCTCGCGGATTTCTCGCACGATGTCGGACGTCACCTCGAAAGTCCGAGATGGATTGCGTTCTCCGCGCGCAATTTCAGCCGCCTGTGAGGCACTTTCGATCAGCTTTTCAAACAGATTCTTATCCATAGCAGCCGTTGGGTAAATCAGCAGATATTCCCGCATCCGTTGGTAGTTCGTATCTTCAAGGAGATCGGTGATGAGTTCGGTAAACACCGGTGTCTCAATGAAGGTGAGTTTCATCAGGGAAGGCTACGCCAATGACGCATATAAGTCAATGGCGCATAGCAATCAGCAGGACTTTCCTACGCTTGAGGCGCCAAGTGGTATTAGAGCCCGATTTGAAGAATTTTCGGATTCGTTGCGACGTTCCGTTCCTATTGTGGCATGTGATTGTGGGGGACAATTGGGGGGACTCGCGTCGGACAGGCGGGCATGATGGAGCAATCGACGTTTGCGGAGTTGGAGCAAAACATGAAGAAGCTTCGGACACGTAGGGCGATGGCGGGGCTACTTTGGAGCCGGCGGCAGCCGCATGTAAACGGGAGACCCAGCGGGCAGGCTGTAACAATGGCGGAAACGGGAAAGGGGAGTTATGAAGAAGTTTTTTGAAGGCGCTACCCCGATGCATCTGGCGGCAAGACAGGACGACACTGCTGCCTTGCGTACCTTTATCGAAATGGGCAAGGACGTGAACGCGAGAGACGATGGCGGTGAGACTCCGCTACATTGGGCTGTGGGTGGTGCCGAGGTCACTCATTTCTTGATTGACAAGGGCGCGAAAGTGAACGCGAGGGACCATAGCGGTAATACCCCGCTGCATAAGGCGGCGGGGTACTTTGAAGGAAACCACCAAGGCATCTACACCCTGATCGACGCGGGCGCTGACGTGAACGCGAAAAACATTTGGGGCGTTACGCCGCTACACGCGGCAGCGCGGACGGGCCATAGTGCCGCCGTTCGCGCCTTGATCGGAGCGGGGGCGGACGTACGTGCGAGCGACAATGACGGCCAAACTCCGCTGCATTGGGTGACGGCAAGAGACGATTCTGATGCTGCCAAAGCCTTGATTGCCGTGGGCGCGGACGTGAACGCTCGGGGCAATAGCGGCCAAACTCCGCTGCATAACGTGACGGCGAGAGACGATTCTGATGCTGCCAGAGCTCTGATTGCCGCGGGGGCGGACGTGAACGCTAGGGACAATGACGGCCAAACTCCCCTGAATGTGGCGGTTTCTAATCGCCATGCTCATCCTGCTAAAGCCTTGATTGAAGCGGGCGCGGATTGTAGCGGGAAGGATGAAGAGGGGTGGACTCGAATGCACCTCGCGACAATAGACGATGACGTTACTGCCTTGCGTGCCTTGATCGAAGCGGGCAAGGACGTGAACGCGAAGGATTATAGAGGCGCTACTCCACTGCATTGGGCGTCGGGTGGAGGCAATGCCGCTGCTGTGGGAGCCTTGATCGGCTCGGGCGCGAATGTGGACGCGAGGAGAGATGATGGCGAAACTCCGCTGTATAGGGCCGTGATACAGGGTTATGCCGCTATCGCTTCAATGTTGATTGAAGCGGGGGCGGACGTTATCGCGGTGGACGAAAATGGTCCGCGCGCGCTGTGCTGGGCGTTAGACCAGTATCCTGAAATCGCTGAAATGCTGACAAAAGCGGGCGCTATGAACGCGAAGGACAAGGACGGCAAGACTCCGCTACATTGGGCGTTTGATGAACTCAATCCCTCTTATGTGACTGTCGCCTTGATCGACAAGGGTGCAGACGTGAACGCGAAGGACAATGAAGGCCAAACTCCGCTGCATAAGGCGACGGCGAGCGGCGATTCTGATGCTGCTAGAGCCCTGATAAACGCGGGTTCTGACTTCAACGCGAAGGACAATGAAGGCTTAACCCCGATGCATCTCGCGCCAGTAGTGGCTGACGACTCTACTGTCTTGAATGTTTTGATCGACGCGGGTGCAGACGTGAACGCGAGAGACGATGAAGGCCAAACTCCATTGCACTGGGCGGTGGATTTTAGCGATAGTGGCGATACCGTTGCCGCCAAAGCTTTAATCGACGCGGGTGCTGACTTGAACGCGAGAGACGATGAAGGCCGAACACCGCTGCGCTGGGCGAAAGAGCTAGGCCGGACCGTTGTCGCCCCGATGCTGTGCGAAGAGGGCGCGCAGAACTGAAATGCAGCCAGCCGCTTCCAGCTTCTCACTCGCCGCCGCTGGCTAGGTGTTTGTGTCGCGGCTTTCAGAGTGACGACTGCCATTGCCAAGAATGGCGGGTGCCAAAGTGCATCATGAACCGCCACTTACGCGTCGCGACGGTCCGATCCTTACGTCCTGCCTGAATCAAGACTGATGCTTAGCCGAGTCCTATGAATTGATGACTCATTCCGAAGAAAGTCACGCCCCAATTCGGCGTCCGTTCCCATCGCCGCAGGGTGCGGGCGTTCTTCAGTATTGTTCTAGATGTATTTCTTGTTCGTCGACAAGGGAAAAATCAGAAAGCCAGGGGCAGACAATTGGGTGAGGAACTGCAACAAACGTCTCGCCGTTACTATCTATTTTCCAGACAAACCCATAAGCAAACTCGGTGTCTCCAGGGAACCACAAGATTCTCGGCGCGATTCGCAATCGTTTGTCCAAATGGCCAGCCGCGAGAAGGACACGGCGCAGGTTTCCCACAATCTCACAAAAGGAGTAGATCGATTCAAGCTCTGATATAACGTCCCCGAGAGTAGGAGCGTCAGTGTCGGAAGGAGGGAGCATTTCTGATAACTTGCTTGCGACGAATTCCCCGACAGCGGGAACAACACTCCAGTCGGAGTCAATCGGTGAAAGCGAATAGATTTTCCAGTCTTTCGGCATTAGTTCCTCCGAGAGTTCTTGGTAATCTGTTGATTTACAAGGAGTGGTGGTGGTGATGGGTGGGCTTGAACCACCGACCTGCGGGTTATGAGTCCGCCGCTCTAACCAGCTGAGCTACATCACCACATGGTGCCGGAAGAGGGACTTGAACCCGCAACCTTCCGCTTACAAGGCGGATGCTCTACCAGTTGAGCTATTCCGGCCCGGCCCGTAATTCTACCGCGAGAGCGGCCAGACCACGCAGGACGAGGTTCGGGGCGACTTGTGCTTGCGGCAGCTCGCCGGTGGCGACCAGGTCGTCGGCGCCTCCGCCCGTCAGCAGCAGCACCGGGGAACCCCCTCCCTCGCTTGCCAGCGTTTGCATGCCCGTGCGGATCATTCCCAACTGCGCCGCCAGCGTGCCCTTCTCCATCGCCTCGGCACTTTCGGTGGCGGGCACGAGATTACGCGGCTTGTGCGAATGATCCTTCAGCCTTGAGGCCAGTTCGGCTGTTCCTTTCGCCATGGCGGCCAGACTCATCTCCCGGCCCGGCGCGATGTAGCCGCCGAGATGGCGGCCATCGGCCAGCAGCAGGTCCATGGTCACCGTGCTCCCGGCGTCGATGATGCAATAGTCCCTGGGGCCCAGCGCGTGCGCGCCGACCAGCGCCGCCCAGCGGTCCGCGCCCAGATTCAGGGGATTGGCGTAGGCGGCGGTCACGCCGCAGGCGCAAGCGCGCGCCTGCACAAACGCGAGTTCGACGGCCAGTCGTTCCAACACCAGTCCCGCAAGCTTGCGGCCGATTTCCACGCCCGCGACGTTGCAGGCCAATGCACCGGCCAATGCCTCCCCGCGGTCCAGGAACGGCAGACCGGCCAGCCCGTCCGAGGTGCGCGCGGCGCCGGCGCCTTGAAGTTCCTTCCCGGCGCCGGAAAGCCAGGCCCACTTGATCCGCGTGTTTCCCACGTCGATCAGCAGGATGCGCGAAGCAGCAGCGTTCACAAGCGAATCTCCGCCGACAGTATGCGCCGCTCGCCGCCCGATTCCTTGAGCAGCAGGGCGCCCGAGGAATCGACTCCCGCCGCCACGCCCACGTGCCTTTTGGCGCCGCAGAGGGCCTCTATTCGCCGTCCGGCTAGCCAGTCGCGCTGCCGCCACGCGTCCGCCCAGCCGGCGAAACCGTCTGCGGGATGCCTTTCCAGCACTGCGGCGATCGCCGTGATCATGGCGCCCGCCAGCGCGTTGTGCTCAGCGGACTTGCGCTGGTCAAGCTCAGCAAGGCCGGCCGGGTTCATGCCGCCCTCCCTGGCGACTCGATTGCGTTGTTCGTCGCTGACCCGGATATTGACGCCCAGGCCCGCGACCACGCGAGTGTCCGCAGCGCCTTGCGAGGAACGTGCGGGAGCGAAGGCGTCTCCCCTTCGTGGAGGGCGGGACGCCCTCCCTCCCGGGATGCTGGACGTGGAGGTCTCCACCAGAATCCCGCCCAGTTTGCGGTCTTGAGCTACCAGGTCGTTGGGCCATTTCAATTCCACCCGGTCCGCCACGAACGCCTCCAGGCCCTCGGCAATCGCGACGCCCAGCGCCAGCGAAAGCGAGCCGTCCGGAGGCCTGGGCGCGGTCCTGCTCACGCTGAGCAGCAGTCCGGCGCCGGCCGGCGAATGCCAGCTCTTGCCGTTTCTCCCGCGCCCGGCGCTCTGATGGCCGGCCAGGCACACCGCCAGGCCGTCCCCGGGCGCCATGGCGGGAACCTGCAGCAGTCGCTCGTTGGTGGACGGCAGCGAATCGTGGATTTCGAGCAGCTTTATTCGCCGGAGCAATGCCGGATCGAGCGCTTCCAGCAGTGCGCGCCGGTCGTACAGAGTTCAGCCGCCGCTCTTGAACCAGTGATCGACCCGCACGCGCAAGAAACAATGTTCCGATCCGTCGAGCAGGCTGCGGATATTGTCGCGATGCGTCAATACCGTGAATGCTCCCGCCGCGGCGGCCAGCCAGAACAGTTCCGGCGGCGCCTCGGGCATGAAGAAGACAAGGAATAGCGGCCCCGAAACGGCCGCCACCATGGTTGCCAGCCCCACGTAGCCGCTGAAGATCATGACCAGCACCCACACGGCCAGCACAGCGCCCACCAGCGGCGCGTGCAACATCAGGTACGAGCCGAGCAACGTGGCGAATCCCTTGCCGCCCCGGAACTCGTGCCAAAGCGGGTAGCAATGCGCCGCGGTGACGGAGGCGCCCGCCGCCACCTGGACCCAGGCCATGGAAAAGGTCGGCTCTTCGGCGAACGAGTAGGCCAGCGAGGCGAGGGGGCCCACGGCCAGTATCGCCTTGCCCACGTCGCCGATGATGACCGCGAGCGCAAACCAGAAGCCCGCGGCGCGCAGCGCATTGGTGGCGCCGGCGTTGCCGCTGCCCGTTTCGCGAACGTCCAGGTTCCTGAACTTGCCGAGCGCCAGGCTGAAGTTGATCGAGCCGATCAGGTAGGCGAATACCAGTGAAAGGCCGAGTTCCAGCATGGTTGGTCTAGGTGGCCTGCGTGCTGGGGCGTTCGGAGACTCGGGCGTGCCAGGCCGCCAGGGCGGGACGTTCATCCAGTACCCTGAGGTCGAACTTGCTGGCCATGCGCGCCGCCATGTCCACGGCCACCCGCAGCGTGATGTCGGCGATCGTGAAGCGATCGAGCGCAAGGTAGCCGCGCCCGGTCAGCCGCCGGTCCATGAAGTCCAGAAAATGCCCGGCGCGCTTGCGGCCCCGCTCCACCAGCTCGGGAATCTGGGCGTAGGGCACGGATCCCGGCAATGCATGGTCCCTGAAGTTGTTGATCCGGTTGCGCAAGGCTTCGGCAAGTCCCGGCATGCCTTCCTGCTCCACGATGTGGTTCCACATCAGCACCTGCGCGCGGTCATCGGGGCCTGATCCGAACAGGTTGGGTTCCGGGTGCAGGTTCTCCAGGTAGTGGCAGATCGCCAGGCATTCGCTGATGCGGGCGCCGTCGTCGGTCTCCAGCACCGGAACCTGGCAGAGCGGATTGACCTCGCGGTACTCGGGGCTCAGCTGCTCCTTTTTGGTCAGGTCAATCTGAACCCGCTCTATTTCCAGGCCCTTCTCCGCCAGAAAAATATGCAGCCGCCTGGGGTTGGGCGCATAGGCGTAGTCGTAGAGCTTCATGCCTTTTCCAGTGTCTTTTTGGCGGTCTGACCATAAAGCATCTTGCGCTGCTCTTCGGTCATCGGCTTGTCGGAGCGCAGGTCCTTGCCGACTTCCATTCCGCGCTGCACTGCCCCACGCGCGCCCAGCCTTTCAATCCAGCCGGCGACATTGGGCAACTCGTCGACGCGCTGGCCAAGCCGCTCGTGAGGAGCCACCCAGGGGTAGCAGGCCATGTCCGCGATCGAATACTCGCCGGCAAGGTATTCGCGGTCCCTGAGCCTGCGCTCCATGACCGCCAGCAATCGCCCGTACTCGTTGGAGTAGCGCTCGGTGGCGTAGGCATGCTTGCCCTCCTGGTAGATGAGGAAGTGCCCCGCCTGGCCGGCCATGGGCCCCAGCCCGGCCATCTGCCAGAACAGCCATTGCATCGCGTCGAAGCGCTGGTGGGTTTCGTTGGACAGAAAGCGCCCGGTCTTGTCGGCCAGGTAGACCAGGATGGCGCCGGACTCGAACACCGAAAGCGGGCCTCCGTCCGCGTCGTTGTCCACGATCACCGGCATGCGGTGATTGGGGTTCAGCGCCAGGAACTCGGGGGTGAACTGGTCGCCCGCGCCGATGTTGACCGGCTTGATGTTGTACGGCAAACCACACTCCTCAAGCATGATGGCGATCTTGAACCCGTTGGGTGTGGGCCAGTAGTAAAGGTCAATCAAGTTGCTGCTCCTCTTGCAAAAGAACCGGGTCTATTCGGCGCGCAGCGCCAGAACGGGATTCATGCGCGCCGCCCGCACGGCGGGCGCTACGCCCGCGAGTATTCCGATGAGCACGGCGATCATCAAGGCCCCAATGGTATAGGCCACCGAAATACTGACCGGAATGATCGGGAACAGCGCGCCCAGCAGCCAGGCCGCGCCCTGGCCCAGGGCCAGCCCGAGCAGGCCGCCGGCAGCTCCAAGCGCCAGCGCTTCGGCCAGGAACAGGCGGCGAACTTCGCGGCGGCGGGCCCCAAGCGAGCGGAACAGGCCGATCTCGAAAATGCGCTCCTGCACCGAAATCGTCATGATCGTGAAGATGCCCACGCCGCCGACCACCAAAGATATACTCCCCAGCGCCGCGACCGCCGAGGTAATCGTGCTCAGAATCACCCGCATGGTGCTGAGCATCTGGTCCTGGGTGGTGATCGAAAAGTCTTCCGAACCGTGTCGCGCGATCAGCAAGCGCGTGATGTCGCCCTCCACTTCGCTGGCCGGCCGGTTCTCGTCGTAGCGCACGTCCACTTCCTGTACGCCCAGCATGTTGTAGATTTCCATGGTGTGCCTGACCGGGACGAAGATAATCTCGTTCATGTCGAAGCCGACCGTGGTGCCGGCATCGGCAAGCACTCCGACCACCCGGAAGCGTTGCCCGGCGACACGAATGTAAGCTCCCAGCGCGTTGTCCGTTCCGAACAATTCGCTCTTCATTTCGCTGCCCAATACCGCAAGCGGACGGGACGACTCGAAGTCCTCCTGCGGCAGGAAACGGCCCGACGCGACTTCCAATGAGAATATTTCGGGAAGGCTGGGGCCGGTTCCAAGCACCGTGACGTCGCGCCTGACGCCCTCGCGTTCCGCTTCCGCGAACCCCATGACTGCAGGGGCAACGGCCTTGACCGAATTCAGTCGCCCGATCGCCAGCGCATCGTCCAGGGTCAGCGGACGCACCGTATTGGTATTGAGTCCCGGGGGCCCGCCGATGGTTACGGTCTTCCCGGGCGTAATGACCAGGAAGTGCGTGCCGAAGCGAGTGGCCTCGGTCTCCATGAAGTCATACATGCCCTCGCCTATGGACGTCAGCAGAATCACGGCGGCCACGCCGATTCCGGTTCCGAGTGCGGTCAGCAGCGTACGCAGACGATGCATGGACAGCGCGCGCAAGGCCAGGCGCAACAGATCCAGGGTTTTCATCAGACGCGTCCTCTCAGCGCCTGCACCGGGTCCAGGCGGGCCGCCTTGCGCGCCGGCAGCGCCCCGAAAACCAGGCCGCTTCCCACGGCGGTAACCACCGCCGCGACCACGGCCCACCAGGGCGGCCGGATCTCAATCGCCGGGAACAGTTGCTGCGCGATCCAGATCAGCAGGTAACCCAGTCCCAGCCCGCACACGGTCCCGACCACCGCGAGCAGGGCCGCCTCGCCGATGAACAGCCGCATGATCTGGCGGCGGGCCGCCCCTATAGCCATGTACAGGCCGATTTCCGAAGTCCGCTGACTGACCGCCACCAGCATCACGTTCATGATCAGGACGCCGGCCACGATCAGGCTGATCCCGGCTATGCCGCCGAGGGCGGCCGTAATCGCGTTGAAGATGCCGTCGAATACCGACAGCACCGCGTCCTGGGTAATGGTCACGAAGTCCTGCTTGCCGTAATGCTGCTCGGTCAGGCGTTCGGTAAGCCGGCTGATTACTCCCGGCACCGACTCGCGGTCGCGCGCCTTGACCATGATGTTGGTCAGGGCTTCGGTATTGAACGTGGTGGCGGCGAAAGCAACGGGAACCACCACGATCTCGCCCACGTTGATCCCGATGCTCTGGCCCGTATCGGCCAGCAGTCCCACGATCCGGCAGCGCGAGTCTCCCAGCCGCAGCCAGGTGCCCAGGGCGGGTTCGGAGCCATACAGCTCCTTGACCAGTAACTCTCCCGCCACGCAAACCGGGGAAATGCGGTCCATGTCCATGCGCGGGAAGAAAGTTCCGGCGCTCAGATCAAGATCGCGGATATAGAAATAATCCCGGGTGGTGCCCATCACGAACGTTTCCCGTTCCTTCCCGCCGCGCGAGGCGGGAAGGGCGCCCATTATCATCGGCGCCGCTTGCACCACGCCCGGCACGCGCAACACCAGTTCGGCGTCGCGATAGGTCAGGTCACGGGGGGCCTCGCCCGAAAAACCGAACGGGTTGGACCCGGATTCGCCGGGATTGCCGGGCTGCACGATGATGAGTTCGGTCCCCAGGATCCGGAATTCGCCGGTAACGAAGAGGCGGCCTGCCTCGCCCAGGGCGGTCAGCAGCAGCACCGACACGATCCCGATGGATGTGGCGAGCATCATCATGGCGGCGCGCAGCCGATGACGAAACATCGAGCGCGTGGCCATCAGCAGCAGGTCGTTGGTTCTCATCGGCGTGGGTCTTCGCAGGCGCTTGAATTGTGCCTCAAGTTGCTTATCCCGGCAGCGGCGGTGCGGTTACAGTAACGGACTTCCGCTCAACCGGGCCCCCGACCATGTTTGCCGGACTCGAACAATTTCTGCAGGAACACCAGGCCTGGCTGTGGTTCCTCACCGTGCTCCTGGATCTCGGCTTCGCCGTGTTGCTGTATCGGCTGTTCGGCCGCTACGGCCTTTACGCCGCCATCATTTTCAGTCTCGTGATGGCCAATATCCAGGGGCCCAAGCTGACCACCGTGATGGGCCTGCAGACCAGCATGGGGGTGATCCTCTATTCGAGCATCTTCTTCGCCACCGACCTCCTGAGCGAGAAATTCGGCAAACGCGAGGCCCAGCGCGCCGTGATGCTGGGCTTCGTGGTCAGCATCATGGTCGTGGTGATCAGCCGCGTGGGGCTGTTCTACGCACCGTCGCCCGAGCCGGAAACGGCCGAGCACGCGCTCAGGATGCACGAGGCCATGGCCGCGCTGTTCGACTACACGCCGCGCTTCGTGTTCGGGTCGCTGCTGGCCTACCTGTTGAGCCAGAGCTTCGACGTGTGGGTGTTTCACCGCATCCGCAACGCCACCGGCGGCAAACACCTGTGGTTGCGCAACACGGGGTCCACCCTGCTATCGCAGGTCGTCGATACGCTGATTTACGGACTCGTGGTGTGGTGGGGAATCGTCGATTTCGTGACCGCTCTGCAACTGGCGGCGGCGAAGTACGTATTCAAGTTCCTCATTGCGGTGCTGGACACGCCCTTCATCTACTGGGCCAGGAACTGGAAGCGGCCAGGCGCATCGGCCGAGGCGGTCAGATAGAGTATTGCGTACAGCCATACCGCCGGAGGGACCCCCGGCGGTATGGGCGGCGCAAAGCGGTTGCCGCTATGCGCCTTGATGTGATTCAAGGCGTGCGAACGCCCTCTGGCGCCCGACGCCCGTTGAATCGCTTTACAGGCTTCCCTTGGTTATCAGGCTCCAGGCACGTACGCCCAGCACGGCGGCGCCGCCTGACAGATAAACGACGGCTACCTGGTCGACAATGGCGTCGAGAAAACCGCCGATGGCCGGGACGTTTGAAAGAACGTCAGCGCCACCCGCAGCGGCCACTACCAGGGCGGTAGTCAGGAAGGCCTGCGGATTTGCGGCATCAATGTTCATCACGGCGTAGGCCACTCCGAGCACCACCATGGCGAGCGGCAGAAGACCGCCGGGGATCGCGCCGGGCGCGACGCCCTCTATGACAGCAGCAAGGATACCAAGCCCGTAAACGAGACGTATCGCCATTTTCATTCCTCCCAAGTTGGTTAAACAAGCTGTGCAACCATATCACGCCCGCGTTTTTGAGGAATCCAGCCCGGCCCGGCGGCGGCGAATCAATTCCGCCGGCAGAAATCAGAGGCGTTCGTCGCCGCCGATGCGACCGTCCAGCATGGTCAGCCGCCGCCGCGCGCGGCGTCCGAGGTCCGGGTCGTGTGTCACCACAACCAGCGTCAGTCCGTCCTCGTTCAGCGATTCCAGAAGCCGGATGATCTCCATGCTGGAACGCGAATCGAGGTTGCCCGTGGGCTCGTCGGCCAGCAGCAGACTCGGCGACATGACGATGGAACGCGCGATGGCGACGCGCTGGAGCTGACCGCCGGAAAGCTGGTTCGGGCGGTGTTCCATGCGGTCGGCCAGTTCGACGCGCTCCAGCGCGCGCCTCACTTTCTCACGCCGCTTGCGCCGGCGCCAGCCGGCCAGCGTGAGAGGCAATTCCACGTTCTCGAATGCGGTCAGCCTGGGGACCAGGTGGAAAAACTGGAACACGAAGCCGATCACTTCGCGGCGCGTGCGCGCCAGCTTGTCGTCGGACATCTTCGCGGTGTCCTCGCCCAGCAGCCGGTAGCTGCCGCCGTCGGGCGAGTCCAGCAGGCCGAGGATGTTCAGCAGCGTGGACTTGCCCGAGCCCGACGGTCCCATGATCGACAGGTATTCGCCGGACTCGACCTCAATCGTGATGTTGCGCAGCGCATGCACGACCTGGTCGCCCACCGGGTAGTCGCGGAAGACGCTGGTGAGGGTCAACACCGGGCGATACCCTCAGCCTGAAATCGAGGGCGGCTTATTCCGCTGCCCGCACCGCCGGCGCGCCCGGCTCAACGCCCGCCCGGTCCAGGCTCAGGACCACGAGTTCCCCGTTCCCGGCCCCCTTTGTGATCTCGGTGAATTCCCAGTTACCCAGGCCGATCTCGACCGTACGTTCCTCAAGAAGTCCGGTTTCCGTGTTCAGCACCATGATCCGCTCGTCCTCGATCACCGCCTCCGTCGGCACGCGAAGGGCCTCATCACGCACGTCCACGATCACTTCCACGTCGGCGCTATAGCCCGGCATGAGTCCATACCGCTCGGGCTCGTTGATCTCCGCCTCGATCTCCACCGTGCGGGCCTGTTTCTCAAGGTCCAGCACGTAGGGCGCCACCCTGCGCACAAAGCCCGGGAAGAACTGGTCGGGGAAAGCGTCCAGCAGGATTCTTGCCTGCTGTCCCGCCTGGACCAATGGCGCATCCACCTCATCGATCGGCGCGGTGATATACAGGCAGGTGTTGTCGATCACGTCCACCGTGGGCAGTGTGGCCACGCCGACCGGCGAAGGGGTAACGTACTCGCCCAGTTCGCCGTTGATTTCGGCGATGACGCCGTTGAAGGGAGAGCGCAGATAGGTGCGTTCCAGGCGGGCGCGGTTGACCTGCACGCGTGCTTCGGCCGCACTGGCCGAATCCTGCGCGGCCTTGCAGGCCGCGGCACGCGCCTCGCGTTCCGCTTCGGCCCGCTCCAGCTCCTCCTCGGAAACCAGGTTGTCTTCGTGCAGCCTGGCCATCCGCACCGCCTCGCGCGCGGCCAGTTCCGAGCGGGTGCAGCTTTCCGCCGCCCGCGACTGATCGGCGACCAGGTTGCGCTGCGACAGTTCGATTTCCGACTTCAGGTCCTCGTTCCAGATTTCCAGCAGCACCTGGCCTTCTTTGACCGCGTCGCCTTCCGCCACCGGCAGGCCGGCGATCTGCCCCGGTGACGAGGGAGACATTCTCGCCCTCCGGCAGGCATCGACGGTGCCCGCGCGCGTATTGAGCACGGTCTTGCGGATTTCCCCGGTGGTCACTTCGGCGACGCGCACTTCAACCGCGTTCTCGCCGTCCGAAAACAGGCTGAAGGCTCCCACGATAACGATCGCGGCGATCGCTATCCAGATGCTGTACTTGGCGGCTGGGCGCATGGCTGCGTGAGTATAGCCGCGACCGCCCCCCGGTACCGCCCGGGACCGAGGGCGTCCCGCCCTCCCCAACCCAAGTAATATCCCTTCAGATGACCAAGCCCATCCGCGACACCTTCCCCCAACCCGGTCACAACATCCGCGGCCGGGGCGCCCGCGGCAACCTGCCCGGCCGTTTCGAACGCCAGACCTACGAACCCGATCCCGGCGTCGCCGAACTCGCGCCCCACCCCGACACCGAGCTGATTCCCGAGCTCAGCAAATCTATCATCAGCCGCAACAAGTCACCGGACGTCGGCTTCGACCAGTCCATCAATCCCTACAAGGGATGCGAGCACGGCTGCATCTACTGCTACGCCCGTCCATCGCACGCCTACCTCGACTTCTCGCCCGGTCTCGACTTCGAGACCAAGATCGTGCACAAGCCCAACGCCGCCGAACTGCTGAAACGCGAACTCGCGCGCCCGGGCTACAAGTGCAAGTCCATCGCCCTGGGCGTCAACACCGACTGCTACCAGCCGTTCGAGAAGCAGTTGGGCACCACGCGCGCGCTGCTGGAGATCATGCTGGAAACACGCCATCCGGTGGGCATCGTGACCAAGTCCGCCCTGGTGGAACGCGACCTCGACCTGTTGGGCGAGCTGGCACGGTTGGGCCTCACGCACGTTTTCCTGAGCATCACCACGCTTGACAACGAACTGAAGCGCCGCATGGAGCCGCGGACCGCCTCGCCCCGCCGCCGCCTGACGACGATCGAACGCCTGACGGAAGCGGGAGTTCCCGCGGGCGTGATGTTCGCGCCCGTCATACCCGCGCTCAACGACCACGAACTCGAAGGGATCCTCGAAGCCTCGGCGAAGGCCGGCGCGCTGTGGGCCGGCTACACGGTACTGCGCCTGCCCAACGAAGTCCGCCCCCTGTTCAAGGACTGGCTGGCCGAGCAATACCCCTTGCGGGCCAAGCACGTCATGAGCCGCGTCCGCCAGATCCGCGGCGGCAGGGAAAACGACTCGTCCTTCGGCCGGCGCATGCGCGGCCAGGGCCACTACGCCGACCTGCTCCGCCAGCGTTTCGACAAGGCCTGCCGCCGCCACGGCCTCAACGCCGCCCGCCGCCCGCCACTCAAGACCACCCTGTTCCGCCCGCCGGCCGCTCCGCCGAAGCCTCCGCGCCGTTCGCGCGGAAACACCGCGCCGGAAGAACAACTCTCGCTTCTGCCTTGATTGCGAACCTGGTCCCGCTATCCGCAATCTGGGCGGCGCCTGGTTAAACTTGTGGTCGGACTACCGCCTGCTCGCGCTGCGCCGCCGCAGCGGCCATCGACGCGTCATGCCTGAAGGCGGCGCGTTCAACCTCTGCTGCTGCCCCAACCTCCTGGGCGAGATCATCGAATGGATTGGCTTCGCTCTCCTGACCTGGTGCCTCCCCGCCCTGGCCTTCGCCCTGTGGAGCATCGCCAACCTGGTGCCCCGGGCACTCTGGCGCCGCTCCTGGTACCGCTCAAAGTTCCCCGATTACCCCAAGAACCGCGCCGCCCTTGTTCCCGGTCTGCTGTAGCAGTAGAGGATTCGGCGGCAGCAGACCGGAACAGCCCCACTCAGTCTCAACTTACGCCGGCTGCCATTCACGGAGTTGCTGATCCCGCTTCAGCACCAGTTGCTGGAACATCAAGCCGTCGAATAAGGAATCGAGCGTGAAGTCGTCCTCGCCGAAGCCGGTTGCAGGCAGGGCGCTGCGCGCCTCGTCCTCGAATGTTTCCTTCAGCCCAATGTCTTGCTGATACGCTGAGTGCCACCACTCCAGTACGCGCGGCTTCGCGCTGTCCAGCGCGTCTGGGCTTGGTAGCCGGTCGGATTTCTTCTGGTTTGTTTGGCGGCTACTGGGCAGGAGGTTCCACAAGTCGTTGCACGGCCAGGCCGTGAAAGGAAAGCAATGATCAATCTCATACCTTCGCTTCAGGTGCTTTCCTGTCCACACGCAAGAGAGGGATCCATCCGTGCGCAAGGTCTCAGCGCGCCTGCGGGCAATATCGGTATCGTGCTCCGGCGCAAGCCATTCGAGGGTCTTCCAGTGCGCGTCCCATGACTGCCGCCCCGCACTGCTGCGCCGTTCATATGTGCGCATCATCCGAATCCACTCGTTCAATACCGCGGGCTCCAGCCAGGCGGCGTAACGGCCCATGGCTTGCCAGAGATTACGCGGCACAGAAAAGGAACCGAAAGACCACAGAAAAGCCTCGTCAATGCTGACCGAGTTCTTCACGCGCACCGGATCACCGCGGCCACACGGAAAAACGGGCTTGTTGCTTCCGGGGTACGTAATGAAGTTGGCCGGCATTTTCCGAATTAGGTTGGCGGCAGTGCGAATCGCCAGAATCAGATTTTCGGCATCCTTTTCGTTGAAGCGCTGGCCTACGCGCAGATCGAATGGCGATCGGTCCATAAGCCCCAGAAAGCCTGGACTTACAAGGCCCAGGCGCTGGTTACCGCCGGGAAGTTGGGGAAGGTTTGCCTTGATCAACGGCTGATAGGATCGAATCCAAAAGAGCGCCACAAGTCCGATGGGCAGGTCCACGCGGTCATCATTCGCGCCGGATCGCGCGAATCCTGCGGCGCCGTCAGCGATCCGCAAGAGCGCCCGCAGCAAGGCAAGCTTGTAGGTTGATGACTTCCGATCATTGAACACAACATGCCGAAGCAGCGGCAGCGCGCCCGTGCCGTCGTCCGGCAACTGCAGCCAAACGATTTCCCATGAGACTCCCTTTCGCCCGCCCGCATCCCCGCTTTTCGCCACACGGATGACCTGCAGTCCGTGTCGGCGCGCCAGCCTTTCAATCGCTTCGGACGTGGCGGGTTCCATAGGGCGTCCCGGTGCGGGCGGGCCCTGGCGAAGGCTGATCATCATGCTGCCGCCCGGACTGAGCACCGAAACGAGCTTGCGAAAGGCCCGATGTCTTTGGCCTGCCGGCAGGTGGTGCCAGACGGCGCTTACCCATACGAGATCGAAAGAGGACTTGGTCCGCAGCACCTTCTTGAGCGCCGGAAGCTGGTCGTCAAGCCAGCGAATTCTCGACGATTTGTGTCGCGACCTGCCGGGCTCACGCATCCCGGAAGAAGGCTCAACGGCAACCACGCGGTGGCCCTCCTCCGCAAACCAGGCCGCGTCCCGTCCGCTTCCCGCGCCCACGTCCAGCACATTGCTGGACGATTCGGGCAGCAGATCCGCAACCTGCCGATGCACGCTGCCAAACAGTAGGCGTTCGTAGTCCTCGACAAGCCGAGGCGCCGCGGCGTTGTACGCCGCCACGACATCGCGCACGCCGAAACTTTCGGATCGCGCGGTGGCCGGGATGGCCTCCGAGCTATTGCTTGACGGGTCGGATTCTAATTCTGCAGGCATCTCTGGCCGGGCACTGAGGCTTGTTCTTGATTTCTTCAGCCAGCCTCCAGCTGTATACCAAGGCCTTCCAAAAGCCGAGGGCAAAGTTTGCCATTGTTCTTGACAATACCATGCATGAGGTTGGCCATGAGCGGCCAGTTGTTCAATATCACGTTTTCCCTGACAATTCACCGAGCAAGGAAACCCGCCATCAAGGCGGGGAGTCAATTCTGAGGAAGGAGCGAATGATGTCGATTCAACTTACTTTGCTGGATATTGGGATGCAGTTGGATGGCGCAAAATGTGCGTTTTACTCGGAGCGCAATGAACAGCAACCTGATTCCGAAATGCTGGGCCAACTGGTGGAGGATTTCCGCGACGAGCTGGACAAGCTCGATAATCAGGTGTGCTCGCTGCGCAGCGGTCTGCGGCGAATGGAAGACAGCCTGGAACTTATCGAACTGCCAGAGGCTTGAGCGGCAGGGCTACGTGAACAGTCCGAAGACGGCGATGAGACCGGCCTGACCTATCGCGATCACGTAGATGCGGTTCATCACGCGCGTTTCGAGTGCGGACATTTCCGATCGAAGCTCGGCTACTTGCGCGGCCAGCTTGTCAATTTTTCCTCGCAGGTCGGCTTCAAGCTTATCAATTCTTCCTCGCAATTCGGTCCCAAGTTCATGTATCTCTGTTCGCAGTGCGGTTCCCTGGCGCGTCACATCCTCTTTTGATGCGTAGTCTTGACGCTGCTGTATCGCTTCGGCGATGGCCTCAGCCTGGGTGCGCTCCACGCCCGCGCATTCCAGCGCGCGGGCGGCCTCGAAGGTGTCGAACGCGGTGGCAGCCATGCGTGCATTGTAACGCTGCCAGGCGATGTGGCCTGAGCGGAATTGGGCGCGAGCGGGCACATTTGCCCCGGCGCACGCAACCGGCTGCAAACGCTCCGCTTTGCTGTGTAACTACCCAGTGGGATTCTGTGTATTGAGGCGCGGAGCATCATCCGGCCGGTTATCCGGTCGGTGGTGAAGTCGTCGCTGCGGCGCGCTGGCGTTCGTTTTTCGGCGGCCCCGCTTTATGGCCTGGATTCGGACGCGGGTCGCGCTTGGGCGATGTGGATTGGCGCGATGGTCAGGCGGCGGCCGGTTTCTTGTGGT
>LXNI01001311.1_pt1 | contig 22334 bp, 21 predicted proteins | sample 809091 | NCBI WGS metagenome assembly LXNI01 (sample SAMN04870527, study PRJNA318959) | sponge metagenome | biome: 01000161; feature: marine sponge reef; material: water | host: Sarcotragus foetidus | place: Greece: Milos, Mediterranean Sea | collected 2013-05-29 | depth 5-7 m | reverse complement strand
GCCGAGATCTTCGAATGGACTAAGCATGTAGGCTCTTCGCAGTGGCCTTTTTCGGACGCGGGTTCGATTCCCGCCGCCTCCACCAACCCTTGTAGTGTCCCATGGTTCCGTGTGTTCCAACTGGTTCTAGGGTAGTCTCTTAATTTACTGAATATAAGGAAGTTATAGACTGTCCGCAAGTTTCCCTAGGATTTGCATGGTCCGTTCGATTCCCGTATAATCCATTCCGAAGCGAGAGAATGGCGCATTCCCGGCTCGCGCATACAGGCCGGAATCGAGCATCGCGTCCCGCTCAGCGACGCGGCGCTGGCGGTGCTGGAGCGAGTTCGGTCGCTTCGCGACGAATCGGACCTGATCTTTCCCTCTCCGGCTCGCCCGCGACGCCCCATGAGTGATATGACGCTGACAAAGGTAATGAGGGACACGCGACTCCCAGCCCGCGCGACCGTTCATGGGTTTCGGTCCTCCTTTCGAACTTGGGCTAGCGAACAGACGGACGCGCCACACCCCGTCATGGAACTGAGTCTCGCCCATACGGTCGGCACGGCGGTCGAGCAAGCGTATGCGCGTAGCGACTTGCTGGCACGGTGGCGGAAACTGATGCAGCAGTGGGCAGATTTCCTTTCCGCTGACTGACGCCACGCGATAACCCCACAACATTCGGTGTGTCTGTTTGGGTAACCAGACATAACATTTGAATCAGCTGATCGGGATATCCACTTGCCTCAAGTAGCCACTACATGTGGTGATTGAGGGCACCGGAGGATTGCTGGTGGACTTCGCTTGAATCTTGAGGCCCGGTTCGCCAGCGACCAAGCCTGCCGAAGGTGATCGGGGTTACTCTAGTGCCGCGGCAATCCCTTCTACAAGCTGGTCCACCGGGTGGCTGCCGCAGAGCCGACTCCCTATCAGTCGATCGTGGAGCGGTATTTGAGAAAGCAGGCCCCGAATGTGTTCGTTTGCAGCGCAATGCGGGTGGCAAAGTAGTTGTCGCCGCGCAGCTTCCCCCATCGTGCCGACTGGCCGACTACTAGGCCGCCTGCTCTGCTTCAAGGCAGAGAGAGTTGACAAGTTCCTCAGGTGTCGGTAAACTACCGACAGTCGCCTGAACTAGAGATAGAATAAATGGGCGGCTTACTAAAAGGCTCCTGCGGGAGCCTTTCTTTTACGACAATCTCTAGATGGATCGCGCCGCGATTTTTGTCGACGCTGGCAGCGCGACGACTGCGTCACCGAGTGAATCGAACACCCGCAGCCAGGACCACCCGCAGACTCCTCAGTACTCCCAATCATCGTGCCGCACGGGCAGGCGATTGAGCAGTTCCCGGCGGTGAACCCATCCTGGCATGAACCGATCCATCACGGCCACGAATCGGGCGTTGTGGGTCGGCTCGATCAGGTGCGCCAATTCGTGCACGATGATGTATTCGAGGCAATCGGCGGGCTTCTTGGCCAGGTCTGTGTTGAGCCGAATGGTGCCAGCCTTAGGGTTGCAGCTTCCCCAGCGGGTTTTCATGCGCCGCACGAAGAGTGAAGTCAGACGGACATCGAGCCGTTCCTGCCACAGCTCGATCAGCGGCTCCGCGGCGGCACGGAGTTGCGCACGGTACCACGCCTCCAAGATCTCAGAGCGGCGCTCGCGGGGCGTATTGGGCCGCACGAACAGCGTCAGCCGTTGCTGACGCCACTCCACCACCGGCGGGGCCTCGTGCTCGACGACGCGGAGCAGGCAGCGCCGGCCCCAGACGAAGTGGGTCTCACGGTCGATGTACTCGCGCGGCGTTTCGCGTTCCTGCTCCTGTAGTTTCCGCTGTTGCTCCCGGATCCATCTCAGCTTGCCGATGGCAAAGGCCCGAACGGCGGCGTCGCTGAGGTGTCGGGGGGCGGAGATGCGGATGCGTCCGTTCGGCGGATGTACGCTCAAGTGCACGTTCCTGATGTCCTTTCGTACCAGATCGATGCGCAGGTCGCCCAGCCGCAGCGTCGCCCCCATCAGTATTCCGCCTTTACCTTAATGACGTCGAACAGTCGTTCGACGAGCGCCGTGTCCTGCACCACCTCATAAATCAGGCGCTTCACCTCTTGCTCCTTCGGCAGGAAGCCGCGCCATCCATTCGGCGCACCTCCGCGGATCGACGCGTCGATCTGCTGCGCGTGGTCAAGCGTCGGGTTCGCCTCGGGCCACCCGTCCCCTGACGGGCATTCCGCCACACCCGTTACCGACGCGGCAGCGAGCGTGTTGTAGATCGCTCGCAGTCCGGGGCTACGCCGCAGCGGCTCCGGGGTGTCGTCGGCTAACCCGGCGTGCACCTGCCCCGCCAGCGTCGCCACTCGCTTCAGGAACTCCTCGTAGTCAATGCGCTTTGCCTTTAGGTCGGCCAGCACTTCACTCAGAAGCATCGACATCTTCTCGTAGAAGGCGGGGTCGTGCAGGTGCTCGCGGAGGATCTTTCTGCGGACGTTGTTGGCAATTGTTTCGGCCACGGCTCCGCGGTCGCTTTGGACTCCTTGGGGGAGGCTGGCAATGGCCGCGGCGATGCCGCTCTTGACGATCACGTCAAGCAGGCCCATGTCCGCGAAGTCTGAAATCGTTCGCGCCTCTTCCGCCCTGATGTAGGTATCGATCAGGTGGCGCATGTCGGCTTCGTACGCCTTGAGATCGAGAGTCTCGCCACTCGCCTGGCGGATAACCTCCCGCAGGGCAACTGCGTCCGACAGTTCCAGCTCGATGGCCTTCGTCTGCGCCGGGGAGTAGCCTGCCTCCGAAAGGTTGTCGGAAATGGACGCGTACGCGCGAACCAGTGCTGTGACGGCCTTGTAGAGCGCCACGCGCTGCGGCTCGTGCTGCGCCAGATCGTCTGGAATCTCAGTGTTGCCGCAGAAGTAGTGGATGTGCTGTAACTCGTCTTGGGGCGGCTGGACCGGCTCGCACAGGGCGATCAGCGCCTCACGGGCCTCCTCCAGCCTGGCACGGCCGGCCTTCAGCCGGTCCTGCATTAGGATCTCTGGGCTGGCGTCGCCCCCGGTCGTGTCCAGCTCTGACGTGTAAACAGCCATCGCTCCCTGAACCTTCGGGAAAAGATCCTTGTAATCGACGATGTAGCCGAACGGCTTGTCCTCGCCGTCGAGCCGGTTAGTCCGGCAAATGGCCTGGAACAGACCATGGTCCTGCATCGACTTGTCGATGTACAGGTAGGTGCAGGAGGGCGCGTCGAATCCGGTTAGCAGCTTGTCTACCACGATGAGCAGCCGCATATTTGCCGGCTGGGTCCGGAACTTCTCCTTCGCCTCGGCTTCGTAGGTCTCGGTCTTCGTCTTGCCGGGCCTTGGCACGACGCGCTTCATCAGCGCCGTGTACGTGTTGTAGAGAAACTCCTTCTCGGTCTCGGTGTTGGCGCCCGTATCCTCCTTGGTGACGTCTCCCGCCTGCGGGTTGTAAGACGTGACCACGGCGCAGCGACCCTTAAACACCGTCTTCTCGAAGAGCTCGAAGTATCGGCAGGCTTCGTAGATGCTGGACGCCACCAAGAGCGCGTTCCCACGCTGGCTTGCCAGGCGGGGCCTGACGCTAAAGTCGAAGACGATGTCCTCGACGACTCGCTCCATGCGCGAGCGCGACGACAGCACCTTCTGCATGGTGCCCCACTGCTCCCGCAGCGCCGCCTTCTGCCAGTCGTTGAGCCCCTTCGTCTTCGCCTCGAACCACTGGTCGATCTTGTGCTGTGTGCCGAGCTCCTGCGGGATGTCGCGAGCCTCGTACATCAGATCGAGCACTACGCCATCCTCGACCGCCTCGCCGAACTGGTAGGTGTGAATGTAGCCGCCGAAGACCTCGCGGCTGGTCTGAGCGTCATTGCGAAGCAGCGGCGTCCCGGTAAAACCAATGAATACGGCGCCCGGGAGCAGCGCCTTCATCGTCTTGTGCAGGCGGCCGCTCTGCGTGCGATGGCACTCGTCCACAAAGATGAACAGCTCGCCCACGGCCGGGCTCGGGCCCTGCTGCAGCTCCTCGATGAAGGCGTCAAAGTCTGCTACGCCTGGCCTACCGAACTTGTGGACCAGCGAGCAGAGCAGCCTCGGCTTCGCCTGCCCGAGCTGGGCCATCAGGTCAGCACCGCTCTGTGTGCGGTGAATGGTTTCGCCGCCCTCGTGAAAGACCCGCTCTATCTGCGCGTCCAGTTCCTCGCGGTCCGTGACGACGAGCACGCGGGCATGCGGCAGATTCTCCAGGATCCACCGAGCGAACAGCACCATGACGATACTCTTGCCGCTACCCTGCGTGTGCCAAATGATGCCCCCTCGGTAATCGCGGGCGTGCTGTTGGGCCGACTTGACGCCGAAATACTGGTGCACGCGCGGCAGCTTCTTCACACCGCCGTCAAACAGGACGAAGTCACGCATCAACTCGATGAGCCGCTCCTTCGCACAGATCTTCAACAGGTACTTGTCAAGCTTGTAGAGCGTGTTGTCGGCCTCGTCCTCCTTCCAGGCGAGGAACATCTTCTCGGGTGTCCCGATGGTGCCGTACCGCAGCCCCTCGGCGTCGTTGCCCGCAAACACGACCTGCACGGTACTGAAGAACCAGGCGTTGAACTGGGGCTGCTGATTGGAGATGAGCTGACGGATACCATCGCCGATACTCACCGCGCTGCGCTTGAGCTCGATGACGCCCACGGCGAGTCCGTTGACGTACAACACCAGGTCCGGCCGCCGTTCGTGCGGGCCGGTCAGCGTCACTTCCTCGGCGATGGCGAAGTCGTTGGCTTCTGCGTTCTGCCAGTCGATCAGCCAGATCTTCTCGGTGTTCTTGCCGGCGGCCAGTTTCACGTCCACGCCATAGCGCAGCAGGCTGTACACCGCACGGTTGTTTCCATAAAGGCTGCGCGTGGGGTTGTTCGCTTCGCGGCCCAGGAGGTCGAGTGCGCGGTCGATCTGCTCAGGCTTGTGTCCCAGATTCGCCAGCCAGTCGCGCAGTAACCGTTCCTCGATCTGGTGATTGGCCCGGTCGGACCAATCACCCATGAATCGGTAGTCCAATTGGTCCCGGAACAGCGCGATGACGCGGTCCTGGGTGGCTCGCTCTGACTTGCCGATGTCGCTCACTGGTAACCCTGACAGTCCTGTTCGATCATCCTCAACTGCTCACCTTTCAGGCACAGTCTGATGGTCTGGATCGGCCGCTCGTAGCCCTTGGACTCAAGCTGCGTCCCCCCGCCGCGTGCATCCAGTATCCGCCGATGGCATGCCTTGCAAGCGAGCTCAATATCACATCATCGATGAGTGGGTGCCGGCTCTTCAACAGAGCGTGGGCGTGGTGCCCGGCGGAGACGAACCGGGACTTCAGGCAAGAGTTGGTGGGTTTCGACGCTCCGCGGTGGGTGAAGGTCAGGTTTCGACAAGCCGCCTGACTCATCACCAGCTTCTTCCACGCCCGATAGCGTTCGATGCGGTCGGGCCTTACCAGCCTATTCACCAGGCAGAAGGCGCGCCGTGTCCAGCAGCCAAGCCGCCGTTCACGCCGATCTGACTGACCACGATCGATCACACCACGGTCCCCTCGCCGAGGATCTCGACGGTGACGTAACGCTTGAACTCGTCGACGCCCGTGAAGCAACGGAACCCTGCCTCACTGGCGAGGGCCAACGTCTGCCTTTCCTCGTTGAGCAACACTGCCACGGGCTGGCTCAGCTCCTCCTGGATGCCGCTGGGCCACACGAGATCGAAGACGGCCTTCTGTTCGCCGGACTGCGGGTCCGAGAAATCGTAGGCCATCACACCGCGGGGGAAGCGTGCATCCTCCATCCACTCGTTCAGCGAATTCAGCTCTGCCTCTTCCTCCTCGCTCGAAATGCCACCAGGGACACCGGCCGGCACAGGCGCGACCGCAGCTCCACTCGCGAGCCACCGGGTGTCGCCATGCAGCAGATCCTCCATGCGCCGGTTGAGTTCCGCAGCCAGCAACTCCTTCCTGGCTTCGAGGAAGTCCCGAAACCGTTCCAATTTCCAGAGTGCCGGGTCCATCGGGATCCATTGGGACGCCAAGCCGCCGGGGTGACGTGCCTCGAACTTCGGGAAGTATTCTTCCGGCAAACGGTCGCTGATCTCTAGGTTCGTTTCCTTGGTCTGGAAGCAGAAGTTCGCGAGGGCGTTGACTTCCGAGCGCCTGTATTCGAGCTTGCTGTTGTAGAGCTTGGCCTTCGGGAAAATGTGGTGCACCTCCAGGCGACTCATCTTGCCGAGCAGGTTCGCCTTGAGCGCCAGCCCGGTTCCCCAGTCCTTGGCTTCTCCCATGCGCGTAAGCAGGTACAGCACCGGATAGAACCGCGCGCCGAGGCTCCATCCTGTGAAGTGGCCCGGTTCGGCCCGCAACCCTCCGTGCCATAGCCGCAATTGCTCCAGCAGCTTATCAAGGCCGCCGCCGTCGCCTTCGAGCGCGGCGAGGTCCTGGTCGATGTAAGACTCGGTGGAGCCGGAGAAGCGCCCCCACATGGCCGCCTGTACGAACCAGAAGAGCAGCTTGTCGCGCTCCTTCTCACTCATCGCGCCACCCTGCTTCACCTGGCGCTGGTCGAGATAGCGCGTCATCACCGGCACACCGAACCGACCAAAGAACACCTGGTCGTGATCGAGACCGAGCCGCCCGCCGATGAGATTGAGGCACGTGTCGATGTGTTTTGCCGTGCGGGCGAGCGCGTCCTGTACGTCGATGGCACTCTTCTCATGGAGGTACTGAAACTTCGCCTCCCCGGTCAGCACCGTGTTCACCGAGCGCAGCAGCCAGTCGAGCGTGAACTGGTAGCCGGCGTTGTTCCACTCCTTGAGCCTGGCCTTCATCACATCGCGCCCATTTGGCCACTCTGCGCAGATCTTGGCGAGGGCAAGGTCGCCCTTGGAGAGCTTGGTGCCACCGCTATTCACCCGGTTGAAGATGTTGACCACCACGTCGAGCGACTTATCCGCGCCGGTGACTTCCTCAACGTGCAGGTCCAGGTCGACGATACCGAGAAGCCAGGTCAGGCGCCCGACGTAGTCGCCGACCTTGGGCGCCAACGCCGGCTGCTCCGTGAGGCGCGTGACGAACTCGCCCAGCCCGACATTGCCCTTCTCCATCAGCTCGGTCACGTCGATCCACAGCGGATCGCCCTTCATCTTCACCGGCTGGTAGAACTCGAAGGTCTCCGTCTCCAACTGAAAGCGCAGTCCCGTGAACGCCCGGGCGTTGCCATCAAAGAACTGTGGCGCCCTTCCCCGCACCACGCCGTAGAGGGAGGTCATGCGCTGCTGGCCGTCGAGCAGGAGCTTTACAACCCCAGGTGCAAGCTCGCCGTCACCACGGTGCGTGGCGGTCTTCGACTCGGTAGCCCACACCAGGAGCCCGCCAACCGGATGGCGGCGGTAGAGCGAGTCGAACAGACCGCGCACCTGCTCGCGGTTCCAGACATAGCCGCGCTGGAACTCCGGCAACGCCATATGCCCGCTATCGATGTGGTCGAGAATCGTGGAGATCTTCATATCAGCCTTGTCCTGCCGGTGAGGAGTTCCTGCATCATCCCCTGCTTGAGGTCACGGGTCTTGTCGCGGCGGGCTTCGAGCGCGGCGATTTCGGCGTCCATGTCGGAGAGGACGGTGGCGATTGCGCGCTGTTCAGAGACGCTCGGGAACGGAATCTCTATTGATCCGATGATCGTCAAGTTCAGGCCACCGCGCCCGCCGCCACCCGACGAGAGTTCACGCAATTCGTCGTATCTGCTATCGAGATTGTGGTAGAGATAGTCGGACACGAACTTTGAGTGGGGAAGTATCCCAGCTATCGACTGATTTGTGCAAAGCGGAACCATGTTCTTGGCGACCGTTCCGCGAGTCTTTCCTTGGCCAGCTAGACCGACCAGCACGCAGCCAGTTGGCAAGATCTTGGCGCTAGAGTTCAGCAATCCATATTCACTGATGCGGCCTTCGACATCGTGGACTTGCTTGAGATGTAGCTCGCCAGAGTTCATCCATCGTATCGAACCGCCCCAATACTCAGGAATCAGTGTGCTGGGTGTCCCTCCCGCGGTGCACGATGCGAACTCTCGTATCCGCTTTCTCTCCCACTCGCCATCGAACCCGGAGAGACGCGTCTGGCCGGTCAGGAGCTGCTGCATGCCAGCCTGCTTGAGGTCGCGCTTCTTGGCGATGAGCTGATCCAGTCCGCCCAGCAGCGCATCCATGTCGCTCAGCGCTTTCGCAATGGCACGCTGTTCGGAAATGCTCTGCGGCAGCTTGATCGGAATCGCGTCAGCGATAGTCTGGTTAATGTTCGTAAGCGCGGAGGATTGGGAGTTTTCGACGATCCAGCGCCGCGTCCCGTCACTGCGGAGCGCATAAAACAGAAACGTCGGATCGGCAGTTCCCTGGCGAGCCCTCGCGCGATAAGTGAATCCCGAATACACGACCGGCTCGGCACAACCGCAGAACTGACTGGGGTAGCCGATTCCGTCCCGCTTTACTGACGACTTACCAAACACGATGTCGCCTACTGCAAGGGATTTCCTCTCCAGTTCCGCCGGTGTGACTCTAATGCGGCCCAGTCCACTCGTTCTTATCGAAGTTCCGTCGTACAAATCTTGAACAGTGACATACAGAGCGCCGGTCCCCATTTCGCCGACCGGCTTGTTGATTCCAGAGCTAACCTCTGCAGCTTGTTTCAAGGTCGCGACCTTCCAAGCCTTCGAAAGGGAACACACCTCCATCTGCGTGTATTCTGGCTTCATCTCCACAGCGCCCCCATCTTCCGGAGGTGCTCCTCGACTCTGGCCGCAAGTGATTCCACCTCCTCCGTGAGCTTCGGCAGCGGCGCGGCGTAGCGTTCGGCCAGTTCGCGGATGCGGCCTGTGAGAATCTGCGACACGCGGTCCAGTTCACCCTGCACCGCGGTCGACAGATGCGCCAACCACTTATCGTCTACGACCAGCATCTTGATCTCACCCTCGGCGAGCTTAGGGTACTTGGCGTCAACCTTCCGTCCCAGGTCCGCTTGCGCGGCCCTGCGCTTGGCGTTGGCCCCCGATTGCTGCTCCAGCAACTGCAGGTAGGTCTCAAGCGTTGCCCGCTCATCCGCGTACTCGGCGTCCTTACCAACCTTCATCAGAGCAGCCTTCAGGCTCTTGGCGGTGATCTTCACTTTCTCGCCCTCTTTGCCGTCGATGGCTTCGGCCAGCAGCCCCTCCTCTGCGCAGTGCTCCTCTCGCATGTCGTCTAGTTGTTGCCCGAGCGCGTCGAGTTGGTTGTCGAGTTCTTCGATGACTTCGCGTTCGGCCACGAAATACCGGGCTTCGAGAATCGACGCGGGAACGAGGTCCGACTTGAAGCGTCGCTTGCCGCTCAAGTAATCGTGCGGCTCTGACCAGCTGAGCCTGTTGGCCTTGTTCTTAACCCGCACGATCTCTCGCGGCTGTGCTCCCTTTACCCAGCCAGCAGCTGCGATCAGGTGGCAGTCGTCTTGTATCGACTCGGCCCACTGGTCCAAGAGGTGTTGGTAGATGTCGTAGGCGTCGAGCAGCGGGACCCTGGCGAACGTTGCGAGCAGATCCTCAGAAAGGACCTCGATGAGCTCCTTGGGGTGGCCGCCCTGAGCGAAGCGTGTGAGGCCCGGTCTATTGGCAGTCTTCCACGTTGCGAAGAGCTCCTCCACGCTGGTTCTGAACGCAATGAACTCGGGGTGGCCGAAGATGGTGGACTTTACATCGGCGACTGCCAGCTCGCAGTATCCTGCGTGTGTGGCTGGTCTGAACAGGGAGGCCCGTAGAGTCGGCATGACCTGCCAGTAGCGGTCGAGGGCATCGATATCGCGGTTCGGGATTCCCCCGAGGAGATGACCGTTGATGTCCTGGAAGTCCTCGGGCTCGGTGCTGTCGATGTAGCGTGGCAAGTTGAGGTTGTAGTCGTTCTTCGGGTCGCTGATTTCTGCAACCGGCACCATGCGGGCGTACCGGGGTACTTCGGCAGCGCGGGTGAAGGTGTCCACGATCTTGTGAATGTCCTGGGCGCGCAGGCGGTTCTTGGGGCCTGCTTTCCGGAATCCCTTCGAGGCGTCAATCAGAAAGATGCCCTTGCGGGCCGCGGCGCTCTCCTTGTCGAGCACCACGATGCAGGCGGGTATGCCCGTGCCGAAGAACAAGTTGGGCGGCAGGCCGATGATGCCCTTGATGTATCCACGTTGGACAAGGTTGCGCCGGATGGCACCTTCCGCACCGCCGCGGAAGAGCACGCCGTGCGGGAGGATGCACGCGCCTTTGCCCGTGGGCCTGAGAGAGCGCAGGATGTGTAGGAGGTAGGCGTAGTCGCCCTGTTTCTGCGGCGGCACGCCGTAGGGAGCGAACCGGTTGTACGGATCGTGCTCCGGGTCTAGGCCGGTGTTCCAGCTCTTGTCGGAGAACGGCGGATTGGAAACGACGTAGTCGAACGTGTCGAGCGCGTCGCCTTTCAAGAAAAGGGGGCTCACAAGCGTGTTGCCCTGCCTGATCTCGGCCGTGGCATAGTCGTGCAGAATCATGTTCATGCGCGCCAAGCCGGCCGTGACGTTGTCCTTTTCTTGCCCGTAGAGCGTGACGCGGACGTCGCGCCCGTGCGCCGCCTCCTCCGCCACCCTCAGAAGCAACGACCCTGACCCGCAGGTGGGGTCGTAGACGGTGGTCTGGGCCGTGGCCGAAGCGTCGCGCACGCCGAGAATCTGGGCAATCACGCGGCTGACCTCGGCGGGTGTGTAGAACTGCCCCTTGCTCTTGCCACTCTCGGTGGCAAAGTGCCGCATCAGGTATTCGTAGGCGTCCCCCAGCAGGTCGTCGCCGTCGGCTCGGTTCCTCGAGAAATCGAGGGCCGGATTCTCGAAGATGGCGACCAAGTTTGTGAGGCGCTCAACCAGTTCCTTCCCCGAGCCGAGTTTCGCCGGATCGTTGAAGTCCGGCATGTCAGCCAGCTTGTTGGCCCGGGCGAGCGGCCCGAGTATGTTCTTGTTGATCTGATCGCCGATGTCGGGCTTGCCTTTGAGGGCCACCATGTCGGCAAAGCTCGCGCCCGGTGGGATGGTGATCGCCGCGTAGGGTTGGCCTGCGTAACGGTCGCTGATGTACTTCACGAACAGCAGCACGAGGACGTAGTCCTTGTACTGCGAAGCGTCCATGCTCCCGCGCAACTCGTCGCAGGAGGCCCAGAGGGAGGAATACAACTGGGACTTCTTGAGTGCCATTTACGCTTACCGGTTGTAGGGCGACGTATGGTCGCCCAAAAACAGGGGCGCCTGTTCGGGAACCCTGATCCCATTCCAGGCGCAATGCTCTCGGATGAGCACCTCACCCATGTTGGCGATGGACCTGTGCTCGCGGTCCGCGGTCATGCGCAGCACCTGCTTGAGGGCAGGCGCAATGCGGAGCGGCAGCGTACTGGTCTTGCCCGTGGCCATGAAGCTCTCAATGGCAGCGAATGTACTGCGAATGCGAGCAAGTCTCTTCCAAACCAAATACGAGCCTTACCTAGACCCCAGGAGAGGAAGGGAGAATAGAGCATTATAGTGTGTCCGTGGTGAGCGGCGGCGATCGCCACCGAAGAGGAGCTCCAGATTCCGTTGGCGGGTGTGATCATCAGCATCGTATCCTTGGACCCGCGCCAGCAACCGGCAGGGAGAGGGGTGCGCGCTAAAGGCGGCCCACCCGTTTCCGACCACTGAGCCGTTCGACGGAGATCTGGTTCGCTTCCGTCTCGAACTCGAGGCCGATCGGAAATCTGAACTGGTACTTGCGGGTTGGCCCGGAAGGTGATCCTTCCCCGGATGAATCTCTTGGCTTTCCAGCTTCTTAACTCTCCTATTGTTCCAGTAAGTCCCGGCGCAACTTTGCCAAGGTTGAGGCTATCCCCGCGATTTCCCCGGTCGCCACGTGCACCTCAACGAAGATGCTGTCCCTCCTGGGCTTCTGTTGCACCATCTCCCACGCTTCCCATCGGCCTCCGTTTGTTAGTACTGCGTAACGAGCACCGATTTCCGTTGCGTATCCAGACGCTTGTCTTCGATCCGTGTCCTTCGGTCCAGAACCTGCGGGCTTGGCCTCCACAACCGCGAGGAATTCACCGGTTGACGATATGAGAACGTAGTCCACCTTGTTTCCGTTTGCACGATGTTCCAACCGGACACACGCCGGATCTCTGATGTCCCAGCCTAATGCGTTCAACACCCCGTCGATAACCAACGCCCGCGTCGCTGTCTCGTTCCCGCGGAGGTACTCGTTATGCTCGGTCAAGGCCTTCCGCGCTTTCGCAATACTTTCTTCAAGCACGGTCCCACTGCCATTCTCAAGCTCAGCCAACGCTCACTCCTATTCCTATCGTCCGCAAGAGTTCCCTTAGTCATCCGACAAACTACTCCCCACGACGCTCTCGTCTCCTGCCCAAGGCCCGAATCCCCCCCCAAATCGATCTCCATGATCTAGGCCGTGGCCCCCGTCTGGGCACTTCGGTTCGTGCAGTCTGGTAGTAACTCCTGCGCCTGCTCTGGGCCTCTTGCCGCACCAGCGCGATTTTGCCGTCCGAAAAGCCACGTCCCCACTGGACGATTCCGTCATCGATCCAGTAGTGTGACCTGCACGGAAAACTCCAGTTCCCTATAGATGGCTCCAGCGAGATCGTTCTCCCGTCGTATGTCAGCCTCCACTCTCCTGGGCCGAGAGGGGTCACCACTTCTTCACCGCACCCGCACGCACATCGGTGGACCACCGTGCCAAAACGCATTGACACATACAGAACACCGTCATCCAGATGTTCCGGTATGTGATCCACGAATTCGTTGCGCAATCTCATCGGATGTCGTCCGCCTATTCCAGCGCCCTGTTGGTCATGTGATTTCCGTCGATCGTGTAAGTGCTCCTGCCCTCATTGCCAAGATCCATATAGAACCCTCGGTGCTTCTTCCACCGGATTACTGCGAGGGCTGCGTTTAGGGCGTTCAATTCCACGATCTGCACGTTCCTCTCGTATTCGCCGATATCCCGCAAGCCAACATCATTGCGTCGTGTCGCGGAACTCGTCGGCGTCTCGCAGAAGCTCGTTCTCACGACCCCTAGCAGCTTGTTGTCCGTCTTCTCAACTCCCATCCCGACGTCGACGAATGGCACTCCCATCTTGTTCAGTGTCGGAAGCAGCCACTGCCTCGTATTGTTGTCGTCGACAGCGACGAACACGAAGTCGAGGTCGCCGAGTTCCTTGACGTTCTCGGCCTTCACTTCGAACTCGTGAGGCACGACGCCTCTCCTCATCTCCGCGTACCGTGCGCCGTACAGTTGAGCTTTGGACACTCTCTCCTTGAGCTCGTCGACTGTCGTCGGACCAGGCGCGCGGAACGCGTTGTGCTGCTCGAAACGGTCGCCGTCAAATAGATGGATCTCCGCAACGCGAGTCTTGCTGACGTAATCCAGAATGTACGATCCGGTACCTCCGAGCCCGACTATCCCGATCCTGTCTCCGGAGAGTCTCTCGTTCAGACGGGTTATCCCTGCGCGGCTCGATGCAGTTTCCATGAACACAAAAGGGTCGTTTGGGTCTGCCGACATCACAAGTTTCCCCGCGCGAGCCATTGCACAGGAGTCTATTCGCTTCGCACACCTTCCAATCACCTGCGCGTAGTGCGTCATTTTGTGATGGTAATCTTCGTAGTTTCCCGCCACCGGCTTTGCCGAAAAGTAGTGGTCGACCCACAGGCCCTCGGCTAGTTCTTGGCGGTGACTACTGTTCCGCAGAGCCTCAATCGGCTCACCATGGTCGTCACATGGGTACTCGCCTGCAAAGTACATCGTGTGATCTGGCGGTGGCTCCGTTTCCGATCCGTCGACGGCTAGGGTGCAGACGAGCTGACCGTACTTCACGCTTCGCTCGCTTGTAACATACGGGACGCGATGCAGCACCAAATGCCCGGAGCGGACCTCTATCTCGTAGCCGTCCTCAACGAGTCGCTTGAGGTCCGTCCTACGACTGATCAGTTCTTGTGACATTGATGATCGTTCCGTCCCGCAGCTTCAACCATTGCCCCTCGTCAAGCTCTCCTTCCGGTATTCGACCGCCGGCCTCCCGGAACGTGATTGTGAACACAATCTGCGGCCCCTTGGCCGGATCATCGAATGCCAGGTCTACTAGCTCGTCGAACGACAGTTCGTCACGCTCGACCTGCCTTTGCCGCCCGTTGATCGTTATCAAGAACGTCTTGTCGTCCAATCGGTCAATTTGGTTCTCTTTACTCACGAGAATTTCCTCCAATGCTGTCAGCCGGATCGCTGCTCCTTCGGAATTGGTGATGCGGTCGCTCGCTGCGCGGCGCCACACTGTTCACCTACCCTCTAATGCCGCCATGCCGCTAGTCTGCGGACATCAACGGCTAACAACTTCTTGGGACTGCCACTTGGGCCGATAGGAGGCCACGATGTGTGCCGAGCGTAAGCGCTTCGTAGCCGTTGAAGAACGTCTCCATGTGAAAGACGTGGCGTTCTCCACGACAGTCGTTGAAGACAACGTCGTCCTCCCCTAGCGAACCGCGTCTCGCCGAAGAAGCGTAATCCTGGATGGACCGAAAGACTGCCACCCCGGTGACGACGGCCCCAAAATTTTCACGAAAAGCGGGCGACTCAATAAAATAGCGGCATGGCGCCTTTGGGTCGAATTCACCATGCCTCGGATGCGGTGAGATAGCGCCGAACATCGGTTCTTCTCCGTGAGCCTCCTCGACGAGCCGCCATAGGGTCATCGTGAGGGTATTTCCGAAGGTTTTTGCCAACGCCTTAACAGAATCAAGATTCTTCGGCAGGTCGTTCGCTTCTGCCGGAAAACGCTCTCTGAGAAACAAGAGCTGTCCGGAACCAAAGTTGGCCTCCGACTCAAGAATCTCATGACAGGAACTACGCAGAGTCTCGCGGTCATCGCCGAACAGGAATCGGCGATGGTGCGGCGTGATGCTGTGCGTAATCTCGTGGGCCTCTGCGTGTCGTCGCTTCAACTGCGGGAGATCCTCGCTGATTAGAATGCGTTTTCTGTCGGGAATCCAAAGCGCCTTTATGCCTGCCCGCCGAACCACATCGAGAATGAGCGTCGGTCTCATCGCAAGCTGTTTGGTGCCGACCTTGACCTTACTCACAGATTCGCGCAGCCAGCCAGTTTCCTTGGTGCTGTAATACTGTCGGTCGAGCTTTAGCAACTCGCGCACGTCGAGTAGGTCCAGCGGTGGCTCTGGGTTGCCAAGCCCGCGCAGAATCTTGTCAACTTGATCTCGGATGTCTTGCGCGGCAAACGGATCTATCGGCCGGTTCTTCATCAGTCAGTGTGTTTACGCAAGAATCTCACAAAGTGATTAAGGAGCTTGCGTTCCTCCTTGGTTAGTTCTTGGATGTCCTCCGAACTCGCTGCAAAGCGAACCGCTTCCTCGCGGACGTCGTCGCCTACGTGTATTGCGCCAGAGAGAATCACGAGGCACCTCTCATCGAGATCGAAGTACTGCTCGAGTTGGTAGATGGTTCGCGGGTTCGGGTCAAACTTCGGATCGTGTTCGATACGGCGCAGTTCAGAGGCCGCGATTCGCGCGTTCTCGGCCAGTTTGTCGACGGAGAGTCTCTTGCTTCTTCGCAACATCTGAATGAGTGTTCCGAGGGCATGGTGCAAATCTTCAACACTAGCGGCTCCAGTTACCTTTGCGATGGCACGGTCGGCAGCCGCTTTGCCTTCAGCTGCAAGTGCATCAAGGTCTTCCTCCGCGCCGGCGAATGCTTCGTGAAGCTCGTCTTCAGACGCCTCGATGAAGATAGACCGCAGGCCACGGTGCATTGCGATTCGATCGTGGTGGTTGGGCTGCATGGCTGATTCCCTCACTCTACGGAAATGTTCGCAAGTCGACGCCGTATGCGCTTGGAAACGGTGTCGTACTCCAATTTGCTCATGCCGAGCTTCTCCCGGATTTCGGACGCCGAGTGATCTTCACCCTTGAGATGGATGAGTTGGAGAGCCCTCTCGTCGCCGGTGAAGAGTGCGAGGACTTTGTCGAGTGTTTCGCTGAATCGAAGGCGAGATTCAGGGCTTGGATCGTGGGTAGCAATTTCGGGGTGATCATCGAGCGGTTGCGTCTGTTCTCGCACTCGTCGCTCAGCCAAGTGGCCTGAGTCGCTCTCCATGACGCGGTCGAGATGCCTGATTATGCTCACATTTCGGTTCCACCGCCGCTGACCGACGAGAGTCTTAGCGATTGCTTCTTGAAGGAGGTCGTCGGCTCCTACAACGGCTCCGCTCAACCTCGTCTTCGTAAAGCTACGGGCGATTACCATGAGCTTGACGAAGTTCGAATTTTGGAGGTGCTGGATAGCATTGTGAACCTCCTCACGGGTGGCGTACTGTCCAGATTCGGGTCTCAACGTCATCGGGGGTATCTGCCTTCTCCTAGTGGCGTGCGTTCCGCGGAATGCTCCCTCCCCATAGGCTCTTGCCGACCAGAGACCGGAATACGGACAAGCAAAGCGTGATTTTCTTCTGGCGTCATGTTGGAATCGATGTTTCCATCGAAGATTCCGCCAATCTGACCAAGTAGAATCCTCCGTTCTTCAGTTATAAGGAGCACCAGTGGCGTCGAACGTGGAAATGGCGGCGGATGCGGCCAAGACCAGTGCGGCGAAGAAGGATGCGCACGCCCGTGGCGGAAGCCCTTGCAACCCCTCGGGGGGCACTCCGCCTTCCTGGAAGGAAAGATCTCGGGAGCGACCTTCCCGAAAGGCCCGGCCGTGCAAGCGAGGGGCGTTTTCGGGGGGGTCGCTCCCGCCCCGCGGTCCGTGCGCTCAAGGGGTCCCATCCGTCCCGGCCATTTGAATAACTCGCTGCTAGGCAATGAGTTAGACTAGTCCCACTTGTTGCGCTTGGCGGATCTCAGTCGCCCCGGAGGTCGTGCGCTGACATGATTTCCCCGCACGAGCCGTGCGCGGCCTCGGCGCTCTCTTCCCGACGCTCCAGTGCACAAGGGCACTTGTTGGGAAAATTGTTGGAAATCGACCCCAGAAGATCTTATAACTCTTGCTATATCAATGAGTTGCACTAGCAGTTAGATTCCCGCCGCCTCCACCACTCCTTGTAGGGCCCATGGTCCCGTGTGTTCCAATCGGTTCTAGACTAGCCTCATAGACCACTGAATATAAAGATGTTATAGAATATCAGAAAATTTCCCAAGGGGTTGCATGGTCCGTTCGCTTCCCTTAGAATCCAATCTAGTCTAGAACGTTGGGTAAACGTGGGAAGACTAACAGCCGCTAGAGTCAAATCGATCACGAAACCCGGCATGCACGAGGACGGCAGGACACTGTACTTGGCCGTTGCCAAGGGCGCCTCGAAGAGCTGGGTCCAGCACATCATCATTGACCGGAAGCGTCACGATCTCAGCCTGGGTGGGTATCCGTACGTCGGCCTAGCAGATGCACGCCAAAAGGCGTTTAGCAACCGCACGGCGATAACGGGCTGACGAAATCTGCTTGCAGAGAAACGCCGACCCAGCATTCCAACCTTCGCAATGGCTTCCGTCCGGACTCACGCGAAGCTCAGGCCGCGGTGGAGGAACCGCAAGCATGCGGACTCGTGGTTGCAGACCCTAGAGCGCCACGCTTTCCCCATCCTCGGCGACTTGGACGGCGATCGCATCACTCGAGCGGACGTGCTGGCCGTCCTGACGCCTATGTGGGGAACGCGACCAGAAACGGCGCGGCGCGTCCGCCAGTGGATCCGTGCCGTCCTGCGCTGGTCATGGGCACACGGACATGTCACTGAAAACGTCGCGGGCGAAGCGATCGACGGCGCACTCCCGGCAATGCCAGCCGTCAAGTCCCATCTTCGAGCCCTGCCCTATCGGGAAGTCGCTGCCGCCCTCCGAACAGTGGAAGCGTCCAAGGCGTCGCTGACGGTGAAGGCGTGTTTCCGATTCGTGGTCTTGACCGCGACTCGATCGGGCGAGGCGCGTCTGGCTACCTGGTCGGAAATCGACGTGGTTTCGAAGGAGCGGCGAGTCCCGCCGAGTCGCATGAAGGCGCAGGTCGAACACCGCGTTACCTGTCTCATTCGGCATTGGCCATGCGGGAGCGAATCCGGCCCTTACGTGGTGAAGCCGATCTGGTCTTCCTGTCACCGTCACGCCAGAATTAACCTCTGTCCGACATGGCACTCACAATGGCGCTGCGAGACTGCGGCCTCGCAGACCGAGCGACCGTCCACGGATTTCGAAACAGTCTTCGGGATTGGGCGGCAGAACAGACGGACGCGCCACACGCGGTCATGGAACTGGCTCTAGCCTATCCGGTCGGAAATCGCGTCGAACAGGCTTACGCACGATCGGACCCGCTGGACAGGCGACGGCGCCTAATGGGCTCTTGGGCCAATTTCTTGGCATCCAGCGACGCCTGAACCGGAACCACAAGATATGTGGCTTCCGCTCTGGTGTCCAAGTGAAATCTGCAACGCCACAACAGTAGGGGGCGACCCCTAGAGACCATTTTCAGAAAGCGACTATTGGCCGGATTCCGTGAGCCATAGACCACCACCTCGACGGGCACACGCTAAGCTGACGATTTTGAGGTCCTGTACAATCAGTTCAATTCAATGCGGGTTTCCAGCGAGGACATATGCTATTCTATATATTGTAGGGGATTTCTTGACACACCATACACGTTGTGATTTCTCGCTGAGCACTCCAAGCATTACGATGCTGGGGGTGAAAGCGGAGACACCAAGAATCTAGAACCTCATGACCCCGAACGCCCGTTTCACCGAATTCATCTCGGACATCACCCCGAGCCGGACTACAGTCACGAACTCCCAGAGAGCGCATCAAAGCGTCAGGAAGGCCTTGCTCAATGACAACGAGTTCAAGGACAAAGTCAAGCGTGTCTTTCTGGGCGGGTCATATAGACGATCGACCGCGATCCGGCCAAGAACCAAGCAAGGATCGACGGAGCGTCCAGACGTAGATCTCTACGTGGTGGTCGACGGGAGTCCCTGGGATTCGGACCCGGCCGAGTTGATTGACGAACTCTACGCGGCACTGAACCGGGCACGGAAGGATCTAGGCATCACTTCGATCAAGAGGAATCGCTGTTCGATTGCGCTTTCCATGACCAAGGCCGACCTCGACACCTCGATCCTGCTGGAACGACAAGGCGACGATCTCTACCGAATCGGCAACCGCAACACCGGGGAATGGTACGAGACCGATCCGGAAGAGCACACGAATTGGTCGGCGAAGCAGAATGGCAGGTGCTCGGAACGCTTCAACCCGATGACCCGCATGGTGAAATGGGTGAGACGTCACCACAAAACGGTTTCTCGCCACCCAAAGAGCTTCGCGCTCGAAGCCTTTATTGCGCCGTATATCGATGAGGACGAAGCCAACTATGGCCAACTCTTCCATGACTGGTGTCAGAGTTTTCTCGATGCCTACGATCTCAATCGGCAACTGCGGCTCTGCCCGAAACTAGAAGACCCCGCCGTGTCCGGCGGCGACATTCTCGCCGGCGTCACGAATGATGAGTTCTGCGCATATTTTGACAAGATCAAGAAACATCGTGATGACGCCGCCAAGGCGCTAGCCGAAGACGACCAAGATAAGGCCACTGAGTATTGGCGCCGGATTTTCGGAGAGCGGTTCCCAAAGCCGAGACTACCCGGGTCGTCCACGAAACGTGCCGCGGCAACAATGTCGCCACTCAGCTTCACGGATCGAAAGGCAGCACCGACAGCGAGGCCGGCCAAGTTCGCGTGAGCCTATGTGGTGGCTGGCGGATCCGAAGCGCATGCTAGCTGAACGTCAAGCCATCGAGGCGCTCGACGCCGATTGGTTTCGCCATCCCATTTGGTCGGTCGATGAAAAGTTTCGGTTGACTCTGGATTTCGATCTCGAGCTTGCGCACGGACTGTATCCCCTCCGCCTGACGTATCACAACACGTTTCCGGCGTCACCGCCGAGCATTCGTCCGGCCGACGGCGAAGCACGGTTGACCGGTCATCAATACGGAGCGGGCGGAGACCTGTGTCTCGAAATCCGCAACGATAACTGGACACCGGACGTCACCGGTGCTGATTTGATCAACAGCGCGCGACGACTTCTGGAGGCGGAAACGCCAAATGCGGACGGCGTGTCGGTCCATGCGCCATCGGCACATAACTTCCCCGACACGCTACAGCTCAGGTCCGAGACGGCGCGTGTCTATCTCGACCCCATGGCTCGGTCCGTCCTTGCAGGTGACCGGGTAGACGGGCTGCTGATCGAGGTCGGTGTCGTCTTTCGATGTGGAAGCACTTTGATGGCGCATCTACTGTCGATCAATGCTGAGGGAACGGGGAAGAAGCCTGTGATGACCCCAGCTGCACTCCGCGAACTCTGCGCTGTCTATAGCGGCGTGGTGTTTGACTTGGATGTTCCCGCAGTGAAATTACGCCGACTGAGGACACTCGACGGGTTGCGCGAGTTACTAGGCACGCGTTTGGCACTTCCGAACAATGAAGATTGGGCTGCACTGTTGCGGGGATCGGATGGCGGTCTGATCTTGCTATGCCATTTTGCGAGCAACGAGGACCTCCTACGCTTCACAACTGTTCTATCGCCGCACGAAGCGAGCCGTTCAGGCGTCCTCACATCGGACCTTGGAGAGAAACGAGTCGGACTTGTAGGACTCGGGTCGCTTGGGTCCAAAGTCGCCGTCTCCCTAGCGCGTGTGGGCGTACGCCGGTTCGAACTGGTTGACGGCGACATCCTTCATGTCGGCAACCTCGAGCGATATATCGGTGACTGGCGGGACGTCGGTAGGCACAAGGTGGATCTTGTCGCACATTCAATGCGATTGATTCATCAAGACGTCGAGATCCAATCTTGGCGAAGCGCGATCGGCGCGCAGGTGTCGTCGCAGGAGGCAGCAAATGTGAACCAAGCTCTTGCAACCTGCGATCTTCTCATCGACGCGACGGCGAATCCCGACGTCTTCAATCATTTGGCAGACCTCAGTATTCAGCATGGCCTCACGCTTCTCTGGGGGGCGGTCTTCGGTGGAGGTGTTGGCGGAGAGATTGCGCGGGCACGGATAGGTAAAGACCCGTCACCTTACGACATTCGCACTGTGGTCAACCAGTCTTATGAAGGTGGCGATGAGCCAGCGCCGGTTGCCACAGGACGAGGCTATGACGGGTCCGTAGGGGACGCGGGCCCGATGGAGGCGACCGACGCGGATGCCGCTGTATTGGCCGCGCATCTCACAGACTTTGCGCTCGACGCGCTGATTGATGCCGAACCCTCCAAGTACGATGCCCATGCTTACCTAGTTGGTTTGAAACGCGGATGGCTGTTCGACGGCGCATTCGACACTCACCCACTCGTCGTTGATGCGCCGATCCGCCGCACTCTATCGGCTAGGAAAGCGGGAACCATAGACATTGAGTTCATTCAATCCTTGTTCAAGGGCACGAACTGTGAGGCTGAGGATACCGAGTGATGTGATCAATCGCTGGCGCAAAGAAGTCAGCCGCGCCGGTGCAAGGGAGATTGGCGGCATTCTCTTTGGTGAGCAACTCGCTGAAGGCGATTTCAGGGTTGTCGAGGCGAGGCAGCAGCGATTCGGGGGTGGGACATGTACGAGGTTCCATCGCCGCGGCGCCGGCGCGCGCAAGCAAGTCCTAGCCTTGCACAAACAGTTCGGCGACGATCCGGAGCGCTTCAACTATCTGGGGGAATGGCACACCCATCCAAATGCGCCTGTTTGGCCAAGCCTTCAGGACGAAGTTACCATGTACCAACTTCTTGCCGACCAAGGGGAAGCTGTGAACTTCCTAGTCCTGGTTATCTTGAAGGTAGACGAAGAGGAAGGATTGCAAATCGGTGCCATGACGTTTCTTTCATCGGGACACAGAATCCGTTGCGAAATTGAGATAGAAAATGACCAGCCAGATTCGTAGGCAGGCGCAGCAATCAGAAGGAGACATCAAGATGAGCGACTGGTCACTAAAGGACGTTCTCGCGGGTTTGCATGACGATATCCAGCAGCGTCTCGAAACTGTTCGAAGAACGATCGCGCATCCCGGGACTAAAGGCGATGCGAGTGAAAGCGTTTGGATTAAACTCTTCAACGACTACCTTCCTGCCCGATACAAGGCGGACAAGGCGCACGTCGTTGACAGCAAAGGAGTGTTCAGCCGTACCGCGTCAGAATTCGGTTGCCGATGTTGCAAATCGTTGATATAGATGGGCTTACACGTATCTGATGCCTGCATACTGTATCATTTTCCGCCCCCGAATCCGGCGTTTCTTGCCGATTTAG
>LXNI01001310.1_pt1 | contig 22335 bp, 15 predicted proteins | sample 809091 | NCBI WGS metagenome assembly LXNI01 (sample SAMN04870527, study PRJNA318959) | sponge metagenome | biome: 01000161; feature: marine sponge reef; material: water | host: Sarcotragus foetidus | place: Greece: Milos, Mediterranean Sea | collected 2013-05-29 | depth 5-7 m | reverse complement strand
CTGTGGTCGCCGGTTCACACGTTCGGCGATATGTGCTGAGTCGCAATGGGCGCAGCGCACCCCGTCCCGCCAGCGCCGTACAACGAGCCAGGCTTCTGCCGCCGCTTCATCGGGCGCGAATTCATCGAGAAACTGGGTAAGTGTCATGCCTTCTCGCGGGCGTCGTGCATCGGCTAATCGAACCATGATGGGTTTGGATTAAGGTCGGTCGAGAAGTAAATTTTCCTAAGTTACGCGACAACATGAGACGCGAATCGATGATTTGTAGCTTAGTAAATAATCCCCATTGTCAAAGATGGTTATTAGCTCTATCAACCCACATCTCGATGAACTTGCAACCTCAAGGTCGTCAAATGTTGTGAACACCTATGGAGCGCAGTCCACAAAAACGAACATAGATTTAACCGTTTTAGTCGACGAGACTCTAATATCGCGAACGCTCGCGGTTCGTTGAACTGGAATCTACATTTCTCTTACTATACGGATTCCATTTGCAGAGGTTTTTCGACGAGCAGTATACGCATAAAAAACACTAGGAAATAGCGGATCGTTTTGTGCAGATTCTTCGCGAAAGGAGGAGTGTCGCGTGAACCACCACGAGGAACCTTTGACGTGAATCCAATAACAATCGCGAAAAAACCGTGGTTCTTCACCAAGCTTGTGTTTAAACCGATTAAACGGCCTCGATTTCTCTCCTCTCAAAGCGCAATCTTGTGTAAATTCGCTTACATTTCCATGCATGTCATAGATTCCCCATGGATTAGGTGGAAAAGAGCCGACAGGAGCAGTCTGTAACTTACTCCAATGACTGCCACATTGACTGCAATTAGCTCGATTTTGTCCGAGTTCAGCTCCCCACCAATATGCCGTTCGCTTACCTGCTCGTGCAGCATGCTCCCATTCGATTACAGTAGGTAGTCTATATTCGTAACCAGTCTGGTCGCTTAACCAATCAACGTACGCAAGAGCATCTCGCCATGCGACAAAAATGACCGGGCGGTTTGCTCTACCCCAGCTGTTATCCTCAGGCACTTCTCTACCTGTCTCGCGTCGAAATAGCTCGTAGTCGTCGAAGGTAATCTCGTACTTTGATATGGCGTAAGGCGAAGAAATCAGGGATCTCACGATGTCCGTGATCGATTCACTACATTTCGGCTTTGGTATGCAATTCCCTGTGACTGGACCCTCGATTGGCACAATGATCATTTCGGGTCCTAACTCACCAGAGATTAGGCGATCACTAAAAGACTCAGCAACCGAATCATCTCTAGTCGAGGGTATTTCAGATAATTGCGCTGAAACGTGTAAGAACACAACAAAAAAGATGGTGACACGCCGAACGAATGTCCATCCCAATGAAGAAACGGTTCCTATAGACAAAAGCTCTTACAACACAAGATTCTCGACTACCAAGAACGGTACATATGCTCAATCGCACACATCGCATGGATTTTTAGCGGCAAGCCAAACCACCACGCCTCAACTATATAGGTTTAGAAGTGCTGCACTGAAAAATGGGTTCGCGGTTTTCTTCCGAGCCTATGCCGCAATCCTCTTGCGGGGGTGTCGCGACACAATTATCATGAAAAATATCCATGATATTCTCAAATAAGCATACCCCAATCTTGAAAACTTGAGCAAAGACTCGCTTGACCTTGCACCAGAAACCACAGTCACCGTCAAAAAACGTCTCAACAACTGCACTCGCATGAACCGCTGAACCATCTATGGCGGTGGGTAAGCCTCCTAAAGACATCACCACCATAGGTCTTGAAAATCCAATTGTGATATTCCGAATCATCCTACTCCTCCGATGAGCGAGTGCGTTGGACGTCTACCGAACGATTGCTCTAATTCTGACAGGAAACAGATTCGACGACTGGATTCAGCTCAGTTTTGCGTACAACGGTACTTTTTCTCTTAAATGCAAGTCTCACTTCTACCCTCGGTCAACTAAGAAAGCCAGTTTATCGTGCAGATCTCGACAAACCACGAAAGCGATGCGCACCAAAGGCTGAAGCCGCAGCATGAGAATTCACCGTGGCGAGTCAATCTAAACGATCTGAAGGGGCTGTGTTCTCGCTTTGTTCTGTTACCAAACGTAGGTGCCCATCAATGGTGTATACGCGAATGAACGAGAATGACCTAACCGAGCCTTACGAGTCGTCTCGCTACTAGCAGCCGGAAATTCAACCCAACAAGCATCTCGCGCACACATAACACGATCGCTCATTGCTCTTATTGTGTCAACACAATACGACCCTTAGTTCACCAGCTTGACCTCAAGGAGTCTTGAAAGTGAATGTCCTGCACGCCCTAACTCCCTCTCCGACAGATTCGCCTAAACATTCCCGGTTCGGACGTTTACTTGTTTTGTGGCTTAGCTTAACGTTTCTATCACTTAGCGTATCTCCCACTGTTCGCGCTGAAGATACTCGCGTCGAAAGCAGAGCGACTCACGCTAGTGCTCGCGACGATTTCACCCGACTTTCTAAACATCAAAAAGCCGATCACAGGTTTGACAACGAGATCATTCTGGATGAGGAGCTTCAAACCCCGAACCGTCGGTTAGACAAACTGTCAGCGGACGCACTACGAGAACGGATAGGTATACACAACAACATACCTGAAGCGTATGTTGGTGACTTCGCTCCTACATTAGATTGGCATGAGAATTTGAATGGCGAATTCAGCGCATCTTTCACGGTTAGGTTAACGCATAGCCATTCTTTCCGGCTAAAAATGCAAGTATTGGCAGCGTCAAGATTGACGATTCGTTACACGGAAATAGGAGAACATACGCTCGACTCACTGTTGTATGAGCAAGAAATCCCGTTCCAACCAATAGAGCCAAGCCGACCAGTATCTGTCTGGTCACCTACGGTTCAAACAGGCGCGCTCGGGATTGAGTTCGTACTACACGATTCAGCTAATCTAAGTGAATTCTCGATCAGCCTATTGAGATATTCCATTCCAAATGTAGGACAAAGTAGAAATAGTCTGAACTCAACAAACGTCGCCAGCTTGAACCAGTGCGAAGGTCTGATTGATGCGAAGTGCGCTGAGTTTTCTGGACTACAAAACAAGCTCTCGGCGGTTGGTCGCATTTTGGTTGAAAAAGACGGTGTGCCGGTTTTTTGCACGGGTACCCTTCTAAATTCAAAAGAGCCTTCCGATGATCCGTTAGTTCTCGGCGATGGTCCCGCTCCATACCTTCTTACCTCCAACCAATGCGTGTCTACACAAGACGAAGCAGATAGCCTTGAAATTACTTGGTCGTACGAGCACCAATACTGCGGTGACTCCAAGATCGACGAACGGGTGGAATCCAGCTATGGCGGAGGAGAGTTGCTCGCCACAAGTATCGAACATGGTTTCTCGCTCATCCGTTTAAGAAACAATCTACCCGGGGGTCTTGTTTATTCAGGTTGGCGCGCCACTAGTCTCGCGGTTCCGAGTTCCGTTCTTGCGATTCATCATCCGAGCGGCGGCGTGAAAAAAGTCTCTTCCGGTACGGTAACACAACATCAAACATACGCAGGCATAACGGACGCGGTCCAAGTCGAATGGGATAACGGCGGAACCGAGCGAGGGAGCGATGGTGCGGGACTCTTCGATGACCACTACCTGGTAGGTACGCTTGTACGGAGTGAGGCGTTTTGCGAACAATCTGTCAGTCACTTCAGCACGTTTGCTTCTTTCTTCCCTGAAATTCGCGGGTACTTGATGGGTGACCATAGTGATGTGGTCGAGAATGCGACTCGTATCCGAATACCAGTTTCGATACAAGAGAAACTCACACCTGGCGATGTCGACTACTACCAGTTTGAAATACAGGTAGCAAATCAAGTCGTACTCTTTTCCGAAGGAGACACGGATACGCTCGCTCGGTTGATATATGACGGCGAAGTAATCGAAGAAGACGATAACGATGGGTTAGATGAGAATTTCCTGATCGAACGAATGCTTGATCCGGGTACGTATCTACTACAGGTCACCGGCGGAACAGGTCAAAGCGCAGGTCACTATCGTCTTCGCACGACATACAACGGCGCAACGGCACCAACCGCTGCGCCAACGAATGTTCAAGTTGAGCGCAAAGTTGGTCGACTCGAGGTCTCTTGGGACGGGATATCTCCTGATGGAGATGGGGGTTCCGCCATTACGGGATATCGAGCAACAGCAAGTAATCCGAGTGCAAGTAGTCGATTCTGCTCAACGACAGCGAATGTGACTAGATGCGAAATCCCTAATCTGACTCCTGGATTGGACTATGCTGTGTCTGTGCATGCGAGGAATACATATGGACCGGGGCCAGCATCGATACCAGTCCACGCGGTGCCCTTGTCACATGACGCATCAAGACTATTCGTCGCGCCTTCAAACGTTAGTGCAACGATAAACCACTCCGATGGTTCAGTATCCGTTCATTGGGACGCCATACCGATCGATTCAGGACGTGCGGAGGTCATTAGCTATAAAGCCGAGGCGATCAGAGAAACAAATGTCAATAGTTGTGAGACTACACCGGACAGTACGTCGTGTGTTCTTACAGGATTTGAGGACGGAGCCACGTATCAACTGACCGTGTTCGCTATCAGTGCTGCGGGTAACGGTCCTCGTTCGAATGTACTTCAGATCACCCCGATTCACTCGGCTGACCATAGCAATACTCAGAATAACTCCCAGAGTATTAGCTTGAATTCAAGAACAGCCGCTTTCCTTCAAATCGATGACGTCGATCACTTTAGATTTTCTATCGACTCTGTCGGTTCCATCCATCTTTGGTCGGAAGGAGACGTTGATACTTACGGTAGATTACATTCCAGCTCCACGGATTTGCTTAGCGACAATGACGATGGCCAAGGTTCAAACTTTGCTATTCGTTCTGTTCTCGCACCCGGTACGTATTTCCTCCAAGTCACGGAGAGATCCAACACGTCTGGCTACTACACTCTTTCTGCTGCTTTTGTAGCTGATGACCATAGCGACGGTCGGGTTGGTGCAACGAGAGTTGATCCCGATTCGGAGACACCCGGGTATCTTGCCTATGACGATGACGATTACTTTCGAATTGAACTCGAAAATCCAGGTACTCTCCACGCTTCAACCCTTGGCGACGCCGATACATTTGGACAGCTGCAGTCCGAAACCAACGACTTAATAAGTGATAGGGATGATGGTCCTGGTCGTAATTTCAACCTTTGGCATGTCGTGGATCCAGGCACTTACTACGTCCGTGTTTATGGGGAGTCAGGTTCCATGGGCGACTATCTGCTTAATACTTCGTTTGATAAAGACGACCATGGAAATAGCCAGATTCATGCGACGATCATTGACGCAGATTCACGAACATCAGGTCACCTTGCACTTGGTGATGAGGACTATTTTCGATTTGACATATCGAATCGGGGGACAGTGCACGTCTCGACACTTGGTGACGCCGATACATTTGGACATCTGCAGTCGGAAACTAACGACGTAATAAGTGATAGGAGTGGTGGCCCCGGCCGCAATTTCAACCTTTGGCATGTTTTAGAACCTGGCACGTACTACATCCGCGTATTAGCAGAGTCTGGTTCAACAGGTGACTATGTCCTTCTCACTTCATTTGAAAAAGATGACCATGGCGATGGTCAATCTAGTGCAACTGAACTGAGTCCGAATTCAACAACTGAGGGTTTCATTGCTCAGGGCGATGTGGACTACTTCAGGATTGAGATTACCCAATCGGGAACTCTTACGCTTGCTACCAATGGCGAACTAAACACGCTCGGTTTACTTCAATCTGAAACCGCAGATCTTGATTCAGATTCCGTGAGCGGACCGGGCAGCAACTTTCGCATTACTGCTACCGTGGCTTCCGGTGTGTACTTCCTCAGGGTTTCTGGACAAGGGAGTTCGAATACAGGCAGCTATACCCTCATAGCCTCGTTCGAATCAGAGACGTAGTCCCCGGTAATTTCGAATGGCTACCGTTTTAGACAAAATCTACTGGTATGAACAAATCTTCACCGCTTAGTATCTAATGCTCAAACGCACATCAATTCTCATCGATTCCGATGCCAACAACGAACTCGACGATCAACATGCGATCGCGTACGCAACGTTTAACAGCGATGCCTTTGATCTCGTAGGAGTCACAGTAAACAACACCCCACTTGGTGACGGCATACAAGGCCAATACGACGAAGCAAAACGTGTATTGGAACTGTGCGATGCGTTTGATACGGTGCCGCTCTTCAAAGGCGCGGATCAAAACTACGAGGACATTCGCGAATCCGTGCAAGCGGATGCTTTTGATGGCAAGGACGCGGTTGACTTCATCGTCTCAGAAGCGAGACGCGAGCGTTCACAACCATTAGTAGTGATTCCAATTGGCAAACTCACAAACATTGCATTGGCAATTGACTGTGCGCCTGATATCGAGGAAAAGATCCGAGTAGTCTGGCTTGGAAGCAACTATCCAGCGGAAGGCGAATACAACCTAGTCGCTGATATTCCTGCAGTCAATCGCGTTCTTGAATCTTCCGTTGAGTTTGAATTGGTCACGGTGCGTTACGTGCAACCAACTGGGGCGGCGGCTGTTGCGGTCGAGACAGAATTCGTGAAGCAAACGATGCCAGGTCTTGGCCCACAGGTGAAGCCTGTAGAGGGGCGCCATGGTGGTGAGTTCACCTGTTTCGGTGACTACTCCATTTCGCTATTCGAGCACATGAACTTCCCAAAACGACCGCTGTTTGATGTCGTAGCCGTTGCCGTAGTCAAAAACCCAGCGTGGGGTGAGCGGCGCGAAATACCGGCACCAATTCTTGACAACAAAGCATGGGGCGAGCGACCGAAGAACACGCGTCGCATCGCAATTTGGGAGAACTTCAACAAAGACGCAATCTTGGACGACTTCTTCCGGTCAATGCGAAGCTATCGCTTACCTTCTTGAATCGCGATCTTACGTCCGTACATCGCATAAAGTGCAACGCCGACACAACTCCACATCCCAATGATCACCCACTCTGGTCGCCCGAGTGCCGAATCAAACGGTGGGAAGAACAGGACGAACAAACCGACACCCAGCACAATCGCAATTGAACCAACGGTCTTACCGTACTTCAATCGATAAGGTCTCACGAGTTCAGGCTCTTTGGCTCTTAACACTAAGAACGCGATAGGAACGAAGATATACGCTAGTACCGTGCCGAAACTGCCGGCATTGATAAACCAAACCAGGATTGAGCGACCGAAGAGCGGCGTAATGCACGACAACACCCCGATGATCAATATCGCTAGCCACGGCGTGTGATACCGAGGATGCAGCTCGCCTAGTTTTTTTGGTAGAAAGCCGGAATTCGCCAACGCGAACATCAACCGGCTCCCTCCAATGATGAAGGCGTTCCAGCTAGTAAGGATGCCGCCAATTCCTCCAATCACCAATATCGCGCCAGCGGCTGGGTGGCCCCAAAGCGCAGCTGCTGCATCACCGCTTGACATGCTCGTATTCGCTAATTCGGGTCCTGGCATTGAAGTCGCAGCAGCGAAGGAAATCGCACCATACCAGAGAATCGCAAGCATTACGGAGAACACTAGTAACCATCCGAGTCGTTTCAGAGGTACGGCTAGTTCCTCCGCTGCTTGTGGGATCACGTCAAATCCGACCAACAACACTGGTACCATGATCAGAACCACCAACATCCCTGATAAACCTTGCCCGAACAGCGGTTGCAGGTGAGCGGGTTCGCCGTGTAATGCCCCACCCGTAAACAACGCAACACCTGATAGAAGGATTACCATCGTGACGACAGTCTGTACGAACGCGGCCATTCTGATCCCGAGTATGTTGATGACGGTCATGACGATCGCACCACCTACGCCGATAAGGACAAAACCGATATCGACCGTGAAATCCTCTAACGTCCACATTTCGCCGAATCGAACTTCTGGTACGAGATAAGCGACTGCCGTGGGGAGAGCTACGGCTTCAAACAAGCACACTGTCGTATATGCCATGAGCAGTGCCCAAGTGCAAACGAAGGACGGCGTCGCGCCTAGTGCGTGGTGTGTATACACGTGCTCACCGCCTGCGCGTGGCATGGCGGTTACAAGCTCTGCGTATGTCAGCGCGATAAACAGCACCGTAATTCCGCCGATGAGAAACGCAAGCAAAACACCGACGCTACCGGCTTGATTAACCCAATAGCCGGTCATCAGAATCCAACTCCACCCGATCATGGCGCCGAACGACAGTGTCAACACTTCGCGTGAACGCAATACCCGTTCGAAACCTGAAGATCCTTCAGCCACTATCGTTCCTACCTTCCTTTTGACATTGGCGCTTCTGACGGTACGTGATTTGCTGATTCCAAGTGTCACGTTTTGAGCGCTAACTGAATTTAACGACTCGCGAAGATGGATCCCCTTACCCAAGGCAGTCTAGGCGCTGTCCTACCACAAAGTGTGCTCAAGCACGAGAACTTGGGTCGGCTGACCCTATGTGGTGCGCTGGCAGGTATGGCACCGGACCTGGACATATTCATCGCGAGCGACGTGGACCCGTTGATGTTTCTGGTCTTCCACCGGCAGTTCACCCATGCGCTGATATTCATTCCGATCGGCGCATTGATTGTCGCCGGTTGTTTATTCCCGTTCCTGCGGAAGTCGATCGACTTCAAGCACATTTACTTAGCCTGTCTACTCGGATACGCCACGCACGGGTTCCTTGATTCGTGCACCTCCTACGGGACGCAGTTGTTCTGGCCGTTTACCGACTATCGCGTTGCCTGGAATACGGTTTCTGTTCTAGATCCAGCGTTCACGGTTCCGCTCCTACTCGCAGTCGTTGCAGGACTGATCTGGCGCCGGCGGTGGCTGCCATGGCTTGGTATCGTCTGGGTGATCGCATATCTATTACTTGGCGTCATTCAAAGCCAGCGCGCCATTCACGCGGGTAAACAGTTAGCCGAGGCAAGAGGACATGTCCCGGCACGACTCACGATCAAACCTAGCATCGCCAATCAGCTTCTTTGGCGTTCGATCTACGAACATGAAGACGTGTTTTATGTTGATGCCATTCGGGTTGGACTCACGACGAATCCGATGGTTTGTGGCGAGCCTGCTAGCGCGGAAGTATTGAATGTGGAGAAGCACGTGCCATGGCTTGGACCGAGTCAACAGATGGTCGACATTGGCCGCTTCGCTTGGTTCTCACAAGACTATGTTGCGCTCGATCCCCATGCCTCGAACCGGATCATTGACGTACGTTATTCAACGGTACCGAATCAATTGGCAGCGCTTTGGGGTATAGAGCTAGACCCTAGTTTAGGACCCAGTGAACACGTTAACTTCGTCAATTTGCAACGCGTGGAGGAAGGTCAGATCGATCAATTTACATCCTATCTACGCGGCGAAGACTGTCGTACCATCACAACAGATATGCCACAAAAAACCACCAACATGCCTGATTAAGATAAACCGAAGCCAATCGACGCGATTCGGTTTACGCGTTTCGATCTGGCATCATTCATGCGTCAAAGTGACTCGGAGTAGAAATGAAGAAAAATGTCATCGTTCTCGTGACCGATACCTTCAGGTTCGATAACTTATTCGACTACGCAGAACGCCCAGTGCGAACTCCTTGCCTCGACGCTTTCTGCGACTCACATGCCACCAACGTCACGAATTTCTTCACTGCGAGTTTCCCAACTATTCCGAATCGAACTGACCTCGCGACCGGCATTTTTGGGTGGCCTCACTACGGTTGGCAACCAATCGACCAAAGTGGTCGCAATCACATCGGCAAGACGCTGCATCGCCAAGGCTACAAGACACAATTGATCTGCGATTGTCCACACCTTTTTAACAGTCGCTTCCAGTTCGGTTTTGATGCCGCATACCAACATCGTGGTCAGGAAGGTGACAAACACCTGCTGCATCTCAACCACCCTATTCGGAGTGAGATGCCGTTCGATAAAACCCGTCAAATGCCGCTCTGGAATGACAGCAGCTTGGCAGACGCCCATCGGTGGATCAATCGATATTTCGAGGTCGAAGAAGAAACGTTCATGTACAAGACTGCGGCGACGACCGCACGCTGGCTTGAGGAGAACTATCAGTGGGAACCGTTCTTCTTATGGGTGGATTTCTTCGACCCCCATGAACCGTGGGATCCGCCCGAATACATGGTCAAAAACTACGACCCCGACTACGACGGAGCACCCATGATCCACTGCAACTACGGACCCGCCACCGATTACTCACCTGCTGAACTGCACAATCTCTGGGCCCATTACGCCGCGGAGTCGGAGCTCGTCGATAAGCAACTCGGCGTCGTCTTACAAAAAATTAATGAACTACAGCTGCTTGAAAACTCCATCGTGATCATCACCAGTGATCACGGTACGAGCATCGGAGAGCACAACCGCACCGGGAAGAGCAACATCTCAGATAACGACGATCGATTCTGGCCGATTTACCCAGAAGTTGGGCATGTGCCGTTCATCATCGCGGGTTCGGGAGTGCCTCAAGGCAAGACCGTGGATTTCCTTGCCCAACCTCCAGACATCTTGCCTACGCTCAGTGAATTGGCGGGCTTCGAACTCGATGTTCGGCAACCGGTTAACGGCGAGAGTTTTGCCGGTGCTCTGCAAAACGGGAAGGCGCACCGTGATCTGGTCGTTAGTGCAGGTTACGTGAGCCCACGTTCTGACGGTAACTGCCCTCCAAACTCGGTGACACCATTTGTTGTAGACGGGCAATGGGGCTATACGGCGGTAGGTGCCAATGGGAAGCCAGAGCTCTACGACTATGCCAACGATCCGAACGCGGCGAATGATGTACTAAGCGAGCACACGCCAGTGGCAAATGAAATGCAACAGAAATTCGAATCGTTTATGCGCTCAATCGGCGCTGACGACGGATTAATAGGATGTTGGTCCCCGTAACGTAATACCCGTTTCATAGATAGGAGCAAACCATGCAATTTGGCGCGCAAGTCACGTGCTACCGGAATACTTGGGACTCAATTCGCAGAGTCGTCGAACTCCTTGATGCAGGCGAGCAATGGGAGAGTGTCTGGTTCGCCGATCACTACCTCCCGCCTCCTGGACGCAAGGAGGAAGAACATCTAACCGCCCACGAGGGATTTACCGTAGCGGCGGCTGTTGCTGGATTTACATCGAGTCTCCGTATCGGTCATCTCGTCCTCGGGAACACATACCGCAATCCGGGCTTAGTTGCAAAAATGGCAACAACCGTCGACCAGATTTCTCATGGCCGATTTGTGCTTGGTATCGGTGCGGCATGGTTCAAACGCGAACATGAAGCCTATGGTTGGACGTTCCCCAGCATGAAGGAGAGGCAGGATCGTTTTGAGGAAGCATGTCAATTAATCCGTTCATTGTTTCACGGTGAAGGCGGGTCGACGTTCAGTGGCACCTACTATCAACTTGAAGACGCACCCATGTCTCCGGGGAGTTTCAATCCCGAAGGTATCCCCATTTTGGTTGGCGGCACCGGTGAAAGACGCACACTTCGGACTCTTGCTAAATATGGCGATGTGATGAATTTAGATGGTTGGTCAGGAGTACCCATGACCGCCGAGACGTTACATCACAAAGTTAATGTCCTTAATGCACACTGCGAACGAGTTGGTCGTGATCCGACCGAGATCAAACACACGGTTCTGATACCAACCATGGTCTCTGACGACGAGGAAGAAGTAGCCGCGTTCGTGAATGGCAGACGCCTTGGTGAAGGCTCCGCAGCGGGACCAAAGAATTACGTAATCGACCGCATCGGCGAGATCATTGAAGCCGGGGCTGACGGCATCATGATCGGTGGCATACCTACTGATGATCTCGAACAATACGAGTTAGTCGCCAAAGAGGTATTAAGCCACTTTTGAGCACGGAATTAGTGCAACGACCGTTAACCAAAACTGCGACATCGCCTGACTTAGTTTTCTCGGACAACCCTAGACGACGCGTGCTTCAATTTCGCCGTAACGATGATTTTGGTACGAAGGAGCGAATTTGAGCGAGAGCCTTTGAAGTGGCAAATCGATCGCTTGATAACCCGGTTATCAACGAACTGAACACACACTTTGATCACCGCAGAAACCGTAGGCACCGAATAGGCGTAGGATCGAAAGCAACTAGTCGAGTGACCTAAGCGTTGCATCTCCTTCTTGGTTCACGGCGCTTTGGTTCGCTCGCGAACGTTGCCATTGCAGATAACCCCAAATCGCCATGCCGATATAAACGACGTACAACATCATGAATCCCCACAATTCGGTCATCGCGTACAGCGTGACTGTCCCGACGTTCACCACGAACCAGATAAACCAGTTCTCGATGAATTTACGCGCGGTAAACCACATGGCGACGAGGCTGAGTACTAATATCGAGTTGTCAAGATAGATGTATTCCGCTTCTTCAAAATAGTTAGGCACGATTAGGGCAAAGAAGTACGGCAACAAAAAGATCGCTACGATACTGAGAGCAATCACGACAAACCAAACGTTTTTCGGTGTATTGGTGATAGGAAGCTCCGCCTTGTGTTCTGTACCAAACAGCCAGTAATACCAACCATAGAGATTTAGAGGCAGAAAACCGATCAGCGTCAACGTGAAGTAACCGTATAGATTGTTGTACCACATCACCGGCGCACTTAAGACGCAGAACAACACGCCAAGTGGCCATGCCCAAACCTTTTCGTAAATCAGACACAGGACGACCAAGACACCTATAACGGTGCCTGCGTATTCCATGACCGTCAACAGTGTCGTGATGGATTCCACGTCTATATCTCGCTTGTCACACTAAACTTGTGGCTTCTCAAACGCTCCGATTCTACGAAGCCATGGCGGTCCCTAACACCGCAAGTAGATGGGTTAAACCCCTTGACGTCGAACCAGGTCATTGGAAGAAGCAACTCGCCGGTGAGCATCTCAAACTTGCCGAGCGTGGGCACATCGACAAAGTACAAGAACTCCTTGAAGCACATCCGGAGTTCCTGAATAAACGCGGCAGCCACGGGCGAACACTACTTTGGTCCGCCGTCCGCCACGGGAGGCTGGGGCTGGTAAAGTGGCTACTGGATCACGGAGCCGACATAAATCAGACTGGTTGCATCAACAGCGAGAGTTTCGTCCAGCTCTCGCCGCTATCTGCGTGTGTGTTCTATCGACGAAAACGCATTACAGGATTACTCGAAGCGTACGGCGCCGAGGACGACCTATTTCGCCACACCTTTCGTGGGGAAACCACGACGGTTTTGGATCAGATTGACAGCGATCCCATGTTGCTACACGCAGAAGACCCGTACGACGAAATCTATTACTCACCACTGTTGAGTTTCGCCATTGTAGGAGGCGCTCTGGACTTAGCGAGAGCTTTCATCACACAAGGATTTGACGTCAACAAGTACAGCTTCCAACTGATTTTCATTGCGAGTCACTTTGGTCGCAACGCAATCCTCGAGCTACTCTTCGCAAACGGCGCATCGATCGAAACAGCCGATGCCGGACTCTGGATGGCGACGAATGACATGACGATCTTGCAGCGGCTTGTTCAAGCGGGTTTGTCGGCAAATCAGCGGCCGAACGGTGATCTAACCCCTCTGCTCTACGTATGTCGTGCTGACAAAGGTACGCGGACGGACAAACTGAAATTACTCCTAGAACTCGGCGCCGACGTCAGCGCAACGTCTGAGAACGGACGTACCGCATTGCACTACGCGGCGGTATCCGGCAACTATCAGGCATGCGAGATGCTTCTCGCTGCCGGGATTGACCCACAACGATGCAGCACCAAAGTACCTCCTGCAGTGGATTTGGCTGAACAGAAGGGATATGGTGAAATCGCCACCTTAATACGGAAACATTGATGAATATGCGTTCATCGACTGCATTCGGCTTACTTATCTCACTTTGTGTATTTGGTACCAGTATGACTGACGCTCAAGTCCCGTCACAGCTCGACACGGTAGATGGAGCCGACTTTGGTGAACTTGATGAATTGATGCGATTCTTGCGTAGCGAACGGAAGGAATCTTTATTCGTTCCAGTCGCGAAGTTGCAGCTGTCATACCTCGATCAAGCCGCATCACGCGCAGACTCTTCGAATCCTGGTCAGGCTATAGAGATACGACGATTCGCACGCGGTGTCGCGTTCAACATCGCGTCGTTCACGTGGCCCGGATGGGGTGACTCGCCTGAACCAGTGAGTCAAGAGAGACAACAGCTTGGTCTAGAAGCCGCACATCGCGCAGTTGAAATCGCGAAACAGATCGACGACGTTACCCCTAACTCGCTCTGGATCTTAGGCGCGCACCAACTCAACGCCGGGTATTACGACGATGCGATTCTGTCGTTTGAACAAGCGAAGGGACTGGCACGTAACGATTTCTATCGTTCAATGCACGCCGCGTGGCAACAGCTGACGCGCGTGGTAGCTGCAGATGACAATGCCGGACTGAAACAACTTGAGATTGCAATTGACAATTTGCGTGATGCAGATTCTGAAGACGCCGAATTCTTCGCAGATCAACTAAGTACTGCAACTCGAGTTTATCTCGAAAATACCCAGCCTTAAAGGCCGACACGTAACGCTCAACTTCTGTAACGTGATCACAAATCAATAGAAGTGATTGACAGGTTCCTGATAAAGCGTGTGTGGTTCGCCTTACTCGCAGTCTCACTTCTTTTCTCGACGCGGGCGACTGCAAGCGAATCCGAGACGACCGGCGCCGACGAGCCAAAAATTGAGGAGCTCGTCGTGGTTGGAACCCTCATCAAGCGAACGGACGTTTATGAAGGGCGCGCACCGATACAGGTGCTTGATAACGAACTACTAAAGTCGGTTGGAGCTTCGCAACCAGTCGACATGCTTTCAAGTCTGACGTCGAATACAGGGTCCTATCTCGCGACACAGCAGAACTACCTTCAAGGCGTCTCACAATTCAGTCTCAGAGGCGTTGGTTTGTCTTCAACCTTGACGCTCCTCAATGGTCGACGTGCTGGAATAGCACCGGTTTCGAACGACGTCGGACAGAGTTTTTTCGACATTAACACGCTACCCGTGCTGATGATCGACCGTGTCGAGATTCTCCGTGACGGTGCGTCCGCAACATACGGTTCCCAAGCCGTAGCAGGAGTCGCCAACATCGTCACTCGAGAAGACCTGCAGGGATTTGAAATCGCTGGAGGCTATCGACACGCCAGCAACGATGCCTTTGACTTAAGTATCGCAGCTGGATTCGATCTTGCAAGGGGGTTCGTCAATCTGTATGGCACATGGCTCCAGCAGAACGAGAACTTTCGGACTGAATTCGATTGGCTAATCCCTCGCGCGGTTGACCCCAATCAAGATGGCGACATAGTTGAAGGCTCCTTTGATTCAGGACGCGGTTCACCGGGTAGTTTCCGTCGGGTCGTCATTACCCCTGCTGGGGCTTACGAGCCGTTTCAAGTAGGTGGCATTGACGCACCTCGCATTCCGGACCCAGATTGCCGCGAAGGCGGAGGCTTCCCGAGTGGTTCACTCTGTAGGATGGATTTCTCAGACCAGCGGACCATGATCGCAGCAGAACGTCGCGCGCAGTTCTTCGCTGACGCTGAACTCGCACTTACTGAGAACATGACACTCGTATCAGAAATCGGCTATTCAGACAATGAAATCAAAGATCGCGTCGGGAATATGCTGCTCTTCAACGGCAATGTGGAGAGAACCAACGAGTTTTTTGTGCCGAGCAACCACCCTTTCAATTTCTGGACGGATCCAGATAACGACGGTTCTCTCGAATACGTCTCCCCTGAGGACTGGGATCCGGGAGTGCACGAGGCGGTATCGCTAGGTTACTTCGGACGTCCCCTTGGCGCGGAGGCGAGTGGTCGTCATTCTGGCGACGAATTTCGCCAATTCGATAACTTTCGAATCACGATGGGAATTCAAAACGACTTTCTGAACGGGTGGTCAAGTGAAGCGTATTTGACGCACGCACGTTCAGACCTATCCGTGAATTCTGAACGTCATTGGGAAGCGGCTGCGTTCGCGGATTCGATCATCCAAGGCGAATGGAATCCGTTCGGAACCCGCTTAGTCGCACCGAATTTGGTGACACCAAAGACGCCTGAACACGACGGCTTAATACCCTCACTAGCCGGTAAACGCGCGGCAAACGATCCGGGATCTCTACTGCAATTCGAACGCGTACGAATGGAACAAGCTAGCAGCGTCCAAAACGTTGCTGAGATCGTGGCGTCGGGTGGTGTATTTGAGCAATTTAAGGTGCCAATTAAGTTAGCAGCCGGAGCGCAATTGCGTGATTTGAGCTACTCGTACCAACCCGATCATCTAAATCAAGCAGGTACCGGACCGCAAGAACTACAGGAGTTTCCACGAGATGCAGCGCAGAACGTATGGGCGATTTTTGTGGAGAGTCTAGCCAATCTTGGTTCCCGAACTGAATTGCAATTAGCAGTCCGTCACGAAAACTACGATGAAGCCGGGAACACAACAGATCCGAAGGTTGCTGGACAGTTCTTCTTTAGCGACGCTTTGTCACTACGGGTTTCGTGGGGAACGTCGTTCCAGGCGCCTAGCGTATTTCAAATTGCTGGCAATACGAGTTCTCGGACGTTAACGGATCCATTCCGTTTCGACGGGCAAGGAATCGGCCAATGCGCGATAAACACCGAGGGCGCGATCATAAATCGAGGTGACAACTTCAACTCAGTCACGGTATTACATGGTTCGGACCTCCGTCCACAAACCGCACGATCGCTAAACATCGGTTCCCTGATACGACCTACAAGCAACGCCGGAATCAGTCTAGATTTCTGGTCACTCGATTATCGAAATGTCATAGCTCAAGGTCGAAGTTTTCAGGCAATTGTTGACGATGATTGCCGCGACGACGGACAACCGAATGATCCACGTGTTCAACGTGACTCGTCTGGGCAACTCAGTGTCGTGTCTACGACTTACCAGAATGTCGGCGCAGTACGAACCGATGGCGTGGACTTAAACACGTATTACGAATTCGATTTGAGCAATGGTGGATTTCGGATTAGCGCCGACGCTACAGTACTAACGGGATTCGATGTAAATTCCTCCGGTGAGGGTTTCGTGGACCAACTCGGAAGTCGCAACGACACCAACGGCTTCGCGCCAACGCCGGCAATTCGCGCTAATCTCGGACTAACGTGGCGAGGGAGTCAACAAGCGGCTAGTTTGACGATCCGCTATATCGACTCCTATAAGAACGACGAAGTCGCCTCCTTTCCAAGAATTGCCTCTTGGACTACGTTGGATGCGAATTTCCAACATGAGCTTCCGGGCTTTCGACGTGGCGAAGTCTCATTTTCATTTGGCGCTAGAAACCTACTTGACAGGGACCCACCACCCTTACCGAGCGGTCGTGAAGGGATTCATCGACACAACCTGAGACCTGGGTTCGATGGCTTCGTACACGACATCAAAGGCCGTACCGTTTACCTTCGCTTTCACTACCGTCAGAGCGATTAGTAGAGTTCCAACTTACTATCCGAGATCAGCGAATTTACCCGACATCCGACCGATATCGCGGTCCTGGTTATGTCAGCGTCGAACGTAAAATAGGTCGGGAATCCAAATAGCGTTAACCCGTAGGAGGGTTGTATAGTGGCGCACGATCTCGTTATTCGCAACGGCACGATTGTCGATGGAACAGGTGCTGAACCGTTCGTCGGCGATATCGCAATCGACGACAAAGTCATCTCTGCAATCGGCGACGTCAAGGACCGAGGCAATGAGGAAATCTCTGCCGACGGTCGAACCGTCACACCGGGTTTTGTAGATCTCCACACGCACCTTGATGCACAGGTTGGATGGGATCGAAGTCTCACATCAGTTTCCTGGCATGGCGTAACGACAGCTCTGCTAGGTAACTGTGGCGTGACGTTTGCGCCTTGTAAGAAAGAGGACCGAGATTTCCTCGCGGGCATGATGGAAACCGTTGAGGATATCCCGAAATTTGCGATATTGACTGGTCTCCCATGGGATTGGGAGAGCTACGGTGGTTATCTCGACAGTCTCGAACGACTCGGTCCGATGATCAACATCACCGGCTTGGTCGGGCATAGCGCGACGCGCACCTATGTTATGGGTGAACGTGCAATCGAAGAACAGGCCACACCCGAAGAAATCGAGCAGATTGCCGCGCTGGCCGGACAATCCGTCAAAGAAGGAGCCATCGGCTTCTCGGTCAATCGGCATCCAGGCCATACATTGCCGGATCGCCGGCCGATCCCGGGTACGTTCGCAAGTCGCGAGGAGCTTTTGGCTATCGCGAAAGCCGTGGGCGACAACGGTGGACTGATGCAAGTCGTACCGCACTTCGGCGATCTAGAAAATGAATTGGATCTGCTTGAAGCCGAAGCTGAAACAGCAAAAGTGCTGTTCAGCGCGGTTGCCGAGCACCGTATAGCTATGGACGAACGCGTCTCCACGATGAGAGCCAACGGTTTAGACGTGACCGCAGTTACGGTACCACGCAGCGGTGGTGGCGTCGACGGTCTTGCGAACAACAATTTCTGGCGAACGCCGTCGTGGAACAAGCTCCGAGAGATCGAGAAGCTTGACGGCAGGCTAGAAGCGATTAAAGATGCGGAGTTCCGCAAGGACTTGGTCGACGAGATCAAGAACCATCCACGCCACGACGAAATGATGCGACCGCTCAAGAGACGTTACTACATGGGCGACGGCCTCCGCCCGAACTACACTCAAACACGCTACGAAAGTCTGCATGACATCGCTGAGGAAGCGGGCGAACATCCAGTAGAAACCTGGCTTCGCTTCATGCTCGAGACCGACGGCAAGGCAATGTTTCATGCACGCCTGTTCAACGTAGATCTAGAAAACCTTGAAGCAATGATCACCACGGATTGGGCAATGCCGGGACTCGGTGACGCCGGCGCTCATGTGAGTCAAATGATCGACTCGGGCTGGTCAACTTTCGTTTTGTCGCATTGGCATCGAGATAAGGGCGTTTACAGCGTGCAGGAAGCCGTTCGCCGCATCAGTGGCGAGCCAGCTCGAGTCCTTGGTCTACGTGATCGTGGCACGTTACGTGTAGGAAATCGTGCGGATGTAAACGTCATCAACATCAACAAGCTTGCAGAGCGTCAACCCGAATTGGTTCATGACTTCCCGGGTAATGCACCTCGTTTTATTCAACGAGCTGTGGGTTACGATGCAACCATCTGTAATGGTCAAGTGATTCTGCGCGATGACGAACACGTCGGCAATCACGCTGGAGAGGTTCTGCGGAGTTTCGCACGATAACGCCACGTTCGACGGTGCGGATTCAGACGATTTGAACGCACCGTCGAAACCTTAGGATCAAACTGAGTACGCTTCGCAAACACGAATAGCGGGTTGACGTCACATGACTGATACGAGTCAAGACGAAGATTACACTCAGCTACTGAATGCCGTCCATCAGCTTCGGCGAGATCATGACCGAGATTTGGAGCGGAAATCTCGGAAGCTTCTACACGAAGTCGAGAACTCTCGTTATCAGCGTCAGGAGGATTGTGCTCGACTCCTTCATGAGTTGATGCCGCTTTTGGAGGCCGCTCGCAGAGTCGATCGCGAGCTGGATTTCCATGTCGCTCATCGGTTCAACGCGCTACGTTACCTTCGAAACGACGAACTCGGTCTCTCGAACATCATCGCAGATTTATTAGACCCGTCGGGGGCACACGGGCAGGGAACGACCTTCCTCCAAGCAATCCTTGAGCTGCTCTCGGTTGCACCGGAGGGATCTGATTCGCAGCAGACTAACGCGATGCGCGTACCACAATCAGTTCTGCGTACAGCCGAAAATATCCTAGTTGAAAAGGAGCGAACCATCAAAGTCAATGGACGCTCTAGACGCATCGACATCACCGTCGATATTCGGACAAGAGACAGCACGCGATACTGTCTCGCACTCGAGAATAAACCCTATGCACGCGACCAGCACGATCAATGTAGTGACTACCTGACGTTTCTCAAGCGAGAGTACTCTAAACACTTTCTCTTGGTCTACTTGCCAAAGTACCAGAGGATGCCCGACGATCTAGCAAGCAATAAGAACCTGGACTGTTGGACCGAACATTTCCGCGTGTTGCCGTACGTGGCACATGGTGATCCTATTGATGAAGACCTGCCTCCAATTGATTCTGAACTAGCCGACAGCGGCAAGGACTCGACTATGAACCAAGTCGAGGCGGCTGACTCAGAAGACGATCTTTCGAAATTCGTCGTTGGTGACGGCGCTTCGCTCGCGGATTGGTTCGGAACCTGCATCGCACGTACGCACGCAGAGCGGTTGCGTTGGTTTCTTCGAGAGACGCAACTATTCTGTCAACAAGAATTTGGAGGATTTTTCATGACCGATACCGAAGCTCGCTACATCGTAGAGTACCTTGAGAAAAACCTGCATTTGGCGGATTCAGCGCATGCAGTGGTACGTGCTTGGCCGGAGTTTACGCACGTCGTATGCAAGCGATTCCTCTCGCATATAACGGAACAGATTCGCGACAATTTGCCGGATGAACTAGGTGAATTGACTGTAAATGACGAGGACTGGTCTGACCAACAGTCGTACGTAACTATTTACAGAAAGGGTTGGCGGCAATACGACGGGGACCAGGAGTTTCAATTGCCATTCCAGAGAACCGCAATCTATCTTCTTTTGGAGCATAACAAGAATTGGTGGTGGGCTGATTTTGGAGTGACTCGTCCAATTGAGAAAACGAAAATGACGCCTAACGAGTCCAAACGCCAGGAGATTCTCGAGAAGAATCTAGCTCAAGAAGAACTCTCTAATTCGGATGACTGGTGGTTGCACCTGGAGAAGCAAGGGCACAAGAACTGGACCGTAATTCTCCCTGAGCTCGCTGTCGAACTTTATAAGGGACAGGGTAAGTTCACTACTTACTATTTGGAAAAGCTTCTAAACATCGTTGAAAGAGCGGTCCCCATCATTGATGCTGTCGAGATGAACTGAGAAATCTCTGAGAAGAGTAAATTCAATCCTACCCTAATACCAAGTACTGCCTACCTCGGAGCATTATGTCAAAGCTAGGCAGACGTGTCTCCGAGATTAGACCGTGATCGTTCGTACCTACAAAATGATGGTTGACTCAGGATTTGCGCCGAATCCTTTCGAACCCACGCTAACGCTAGCAAATTGCAAACCAAGCATACGTAGGACACATGAACCTGGCGACTGGCTTGCAGGATTCACGTCCAAAGGTCTCGTAGGGGACGAAGTTGGTTCCGAACGCCTTGTATACCTTATGAGAGTCAGCGAGAAGATCCGCTTTCGAGACTATTTCCACGACCCTCGATTTGAAGACAAGATTCCAGATCTAGACGCATCCAATCGAACAGCTCAACTAGGAGACAACATCTACTGTCCGTTGTGTCCAGACGCTGAATTGCCGGAGGAATTCGATCAACTGCCTAACTTACAGCATGACGAACGCAATCACGCACTAGACGTTAACGGGAAGTACGTCCTCATTGCCGACGAGTTTTATTACTTCGGTCGAAAAGCTGTTGCGCTGCCTGATCACATCCGTCCCAACGTACCTCGTAATCAAGCGGCCTATGGCATAAAGACGGAATCGCCACGAGCTGAGCAATTCGTGGACTACATTAGAAGCAACTTCGCGGTGGGTCGTCACGGTAAACCGCACTATTGGATTGATGAAACAGACCCGATACGCCAAGAAGTCCGTGATACCGCGACAAACAACATAGAAGCACACGGACCAAGACTGTCAACAAGATCATGTGGCGGCTCGCCTCATGTGACGCCGACACCTCGATGTGCAGCACGACCTACAGAACCACCGAAGAAGCTGCGACGAGCGCCTCGTTGCTGAATGCCAAGGCCATCCTGACGACATCGGAGTTTGCAGAGCGGCAAGTTGTAGATGCCTAATAAGTTTGACTTGCATGCTCCCGCACACAAAGATTTCAAGTCGGTCAATCTGTTGAACGATATTCGATCAGAACCGATCTTCCAACAATATGGGTGATAGATATTGTCAACTCCGTGCCGTGCGCGTCTGTGAGCTTTAGTGGCTTGCCAACACTAAAGTGGACAGGTTGCTGTCGCCCATCTTCAATCGACACGTTGTCCGCATAGAGGTAAGTTCGATCGGAGGTATCCAAAATCGGATTTAACCGCCCGCTGAGCCCTGGAAGGTGTCCGGTACTTTGAGGGAAAATTACTGCGCCTCCGTTATCCAGAGGTGTGAGTTCAATCATCAGGCCGCCGCTATTCGGTAACCACTCCAGGCTCAAC
>LXNI01001309.1_pt1 | contig 22340 bp, 18 predicted proteins | sample 809091 | NCBI WGS metagenome assembly LXNI01 (sample SAMN04870527, study PRJNA318959) | sponge metagenome | biome: 01000161; feature: marine sponge reef; material: water | host: Sarcotragus foetidus | place: Greece: Milos, Mediterranean Sea | collected 2013-05-29 | depth 5-7 m | reverse complement strand
CACGGGCCGGTAAGGCCAGCGGGCCAAGGGCTTCAGGTGCGGCCGCTCTACCTCGAACCGGTCCACGGGCCGCTCCTTCAGCGTGCCGTGGACGCGGACGTTGGCCACCTTGGGGAGCCACCCCAGCACCCGGGCGTTCAGGTCGTCGTCCGACACGAAGTTCCGTCCGTAGAAGAAGCTCCGCCGGATGTAGCTGACCGGCCGCTCCACCTTGCCCTTCGTCTGGGCCCGGTACGGCCGGCACGCCCGGATCCGGAAGCTCCAGTGGAAGGCGAAGCGCAGGAACTCCGTGTTCTCCATCAGCCGCCCGCCGACCTCCCGGTTGTCCTCCACAATGACAGCCTTCATCTGGTCGAACAGCAGCTCCGAGGGCACGCCCCCGAAGTACCGGAACGCCGACTCCAGCCCCTCCATCACCACCGCCATCGTCTGGCGCTCGTAGTACCGCACCCACATCAGACGCGAGTAGCCCAGAACCACGACCAGCGCGTGCCGCTTGCCCCACGGCGTCTTGAACTCCGCGAAGTCTACCTGCCCCTGGTGCCCCGGTGGGGTCTCGAAGCGCCTGACCGGCTCCGGCGGCGGCTTCGGCCGAACCTCGCGGACATGCCGCCTCACCTGGTCGTAGCCGCCCGTGTAGCCCGCCGCCCGGATCTCCTCGAACAGCCGCACAGCGCTGAGATCCGGATACGCCTCCAGGCGGACCTTGATGATCTCCTTATAGGGATCGAGCTGCGAAGGCCGGGGCCGCCTCGGTCCGTACGTGACCCCCTCCTCGTCCAAGTCCCGGTCCAGCTGTCCCGCCGCGATCCAGCGATGCACCGTCCGCCGGCTGACGCCGGCCAACCGCGCCACCGCGGCCTTGCTGAGCCCCTGTTCCAGATAGTGCCGCAACAGCACCCGCGTCTCTCTCCCGATCATCGCGTCTCCTCCGCTCGGTGGAGACGCCACGGCAAACAAACCGTTCGCGATCCCTCTCAGTCCCAACCACCGACGCCGCAGCCACTCCACGGCCGCGGCTCCAATGTGGGACATTTTGCATGCCGACTTCAGGGAAACTTTACATGCCGGGTAACACATGCCGCTTCACCTGGTCGTAGCCGCCCTCGTAGCCCGCCGCCTGAAGTTCCCTGAACAGCCGCACCGCACTCAGCTCCGGATACTCGGCCAGACGCGCGCCGATGATCTCCTTGTGCGGGTCGAGCTTCGAGGACTGCCGACGTCTCGGTCCGTACTGAACCGGCCCTTCGTCCACCTCGCGGTCCAGTTGCCCCACCGCGACCCAGCGGTACACCGTCCGCTCGCTGACCCCCAAGCCGCCGCCGCGCCACCGCAACCTTGCCCTCCCCTGTGTTCCAAACAGTGCCGCAGCAGCCCTATCCCGGTAGGGTTCTCGGCATCAACGATTCTTCCACAGACCGCCTTGTTCGGCCAAAAAGGGCTTCCTCACGTTTGGGTCGGCCTTGGAGGACTGGGCTCAACAGCCCCGCTATCTGCCGATCGTCACGCGGATAAGCGGAACCAGTGCCCCGGTGGGCAGGCCGTTGTCGGTATCGTCTTCGTTGGACCCTCCAGCTACTACCTGGTTGACCACGAGACCGACGCCTGCCGCGGCCAGTGCACCCATCAACGCACTTCGCCAGACGGACAGCTCACGGGCCTCCAATGTCTCAAGACCATCTCGCGGTATCACCAGCGACTGACGGAACTGTCGAGACCCGGATACCGCTGTCGTTCCCCTGAATGTCGCTATGGATACGAAAAGCGAGTCGTCCGTGATCCCCACCAGCCTCCCATCGAGGGTGCGAGACAGCTCTCCGGTCTGACTGCTCAGCTTGAGCGCCTCCTCGTCGATGACGGTGGCCCGGATATCGGCTCCCACCATCGGATCACCCTGGACGGCCGTGAACGTGTAGCATCCGCCCGCGAAGAACAGCGCCGCCGCTGCAACTACCGGGCAGCGCCAATGTGGAATCGTTGCATTCATGGCTCAGAGCAGCACGAAGTCCTGAATAATCTGCTGGTTGAAGAGATAGATGTAGCGAATGGGTTCGTCGACGAGCACGGTCACCGTTCTGTCATAGTCGGTGTCGCCGTCGATCAGGACCCTCAGGCGAACGGTAACAGAGCCCGAGTCCGCCGGGAACCCCATCAACAGGAAACGCTGCTCTTCGCTGATGTCCCAGCTCTGATCGAACGGAAAAGATGCAGTCGTGGTGTCCGAATCGAACACCTGAACACTTACTTCTCCCAATTCATTGGTCGTCGGGATGAACTGGGTCGAAGTGATGAGCATCATGGACTCGTCGTCGCTCTCGATCATCACCCGCACGAATTCGGGGCTGGGGTCTTCCAGCCAGTCGCAGCTTCCCGTCCATAACGCCAGGAGCAGAACCAGACCCACCGATACCCATTGTCTCTTCATTGTCCAGGTATTATTCCCCACTTCAGTGCGCTGCGACGGGGCCCGGGAGCCAAGCCCCGGGCCCCGTCTGAGCAGCCTCAAACGTCGGCTGTACTACCTTGCCAAAACTCGCTCTAGCTCGTGCAGGGGTGGAGAGCGTTGTCGGGATGATGACAGTTCGCCAGGATCTCGATCCTTGTGATCGGCAACATCGTCCCGGGTGCAGTCGCCGCCTTTGAGCCGGCAAGCCAGTTCATGCTCGTCCCACCAAAGCGATAGAGATCCTGCAGCCGCTTGTACTGCAGGAACAGGTTAACCCGCCGTTCATGCTGGAGCATGTCGCTCCCGGGGATCTGACCTGCGTAGGCAGTGACTCCATCGAGTCCTTCACGGATCATGTTGATGTGCTCGCTGAACGCTGCCATGTCGCCGCCGGCAAGTGCGGATTCGGCCAGAATGAGCCGCAAGCCGCGTTCACTCACTACCGTCAGGGTCGCAAATTCCTCACCGGCGAGAAACTCCGTGACCCTCGCCTCGTAGCGAGTATCCAGAGCGTCTTCGATGGGGTCCATCAAGTTGTGAGACACCAGGTCCGTCGGATCCGACTCACTCTGCGTGGCATACTCCGGCCCGATCTGGAGCTCGCCACGCTGGTTTACCTGAAACGCCAGGTTGTTGCTGACCGTCGCGCTGCTGTAACCGAATCGGTAGTCCCAATCGGTGCCGGCGACCGAGCCCAGAACGGCGGCCGCGTCACTATTGGCGTTTGCATCGTTGACCAACGGGTTGCCCGGCGTCGAGCCAGGCGGATTCAGCAGGCCCCAAATTGCCCGCTGGTGGTAGGCCTGCGCGCGAGCCGCCTGCGCCCGCATCGCCGTCTCGCCTCCGCCCGCCATGGCGGCGGTGAAGTAGGCGATCGCCTGGTCAAAGACCTGGACCATGTTGGCAGGGCCAATGAGGGGGCCGGGTTCCGTCCGATCGCTGAAAGCGAAGTCGTCGAACATCTGTGCGATGGCCGAATAGGCAACTCCAGCATATAGATTCGCACGGTTCAAGTGGCCCTGCAGAGCCGCGTCACCAGCGTTCTCCGCAACGTGGCCCTCCAGCAGCCCCACAGCAAAGTTGGTCATCCAGCGGGCCTGCGCGATGCCGGGAAACGCCCCGTCGGCAAACTCGTTGCCCGGATTGTCGGGGGTCCCCTGGTCCAGCTCGTTCCACGCGTCGCGCGAACCGATCCAGGTGATCTCGTCGCCAACCGTCGAAAACGGAGCGTAGATGCCCCCGATCCCACTGGCAGTCAGCGCCTGCGCACCGTTTACGGCAGCGCTGGCCGCAGCAACCTTCTCGATGTCTTCCTGCACCAGCGCGTTCGGGTTGTCCACCTCCAGGATGTCACACGCCCCCAGAAGCGCCATACCACACACGGTCAGGATCGACCTTGAAATCTTCTTTGTCATATCTTGATCTTCCCTTTCTAGAAGCCGAGGCGGGCGGACAGTGCAAACCGCCGCGGAATCGGCACGCCGAACGCTTCCGTTCCGGTGAGGAAGTTGCAGTTCACGCCGCCACCAGTACAGTTGGCGGAAGGGTTGATCTCGGGATCGATGCCACGGTAGTCCCCCAACATCCACAGCTTGACGTTGCGACCGCCGAATGTAATCGTGGCATTGTCGAGTCCCAATCCTTCGATCATGTCCGAGGGCACCCGGTAGGACAGGGAGATCTCGCGCAGCCGGATGAAGTCCGATGTCCAGATCTGATTCATGCCGGACATCGGTGCGAGCGCCCGGTATTCCCTTGCCCACTCAAGTGCGGCCTCGAGCCGCTGCTCGGCCGTGGAGGCCGGGTTCTGCAGGATGGATGCGACCCGGGCAGTCCCTGGCACATTGCGTCCGATCACCGCGTTGGCCTGCCGGAAGGCACCGGTCAGATCCTGCGTGTGATAGTTGCCGGCCCGGTATTCGAAGTTCGATGAGAGTTCGAAGTTGCCCATGAAGCTGATATCGAATCCGGTGGACCCGGCCCAATCAGGCGTCGGCTTGCCAATGTATGAATCCAGGTACTCCGCGGACCCACCGGCGCAACCGACCGGAATAACCTCGAAAGCGGAGGGGTTGCGCGGCACGCTGAAGTATTCGAGTGCCGCCGCCCTGGACGGTTCCGCACAATTCCTGGTCAGGTCCAGAGGGATGGCCATGTTCGGATCGAGGATCGCGCCGAAGAATGCACCGGGCGCGTGGCCCTCCTTCAGGAAGTTGCGATAGCGCGGATACGAACCCCCGGTCTTCAGGGGCGGGGCACCGCCCAGGTCGGTCACGATCTCGTCGATATAGGCCGTGTTCGCAAACACGTTGATCGACAGATTCTCGCTGTTGTAGACCGAGCCGTTGACCGCAACCTCGAGGCCCCTGGCGTCGATCTGGCCAATGTTGTCCAGCTGAGTGCTGGTAAAGCCACCCGTGACCGGGAACTGACGAGCAACCAGCGCGTCGGAGGTTGAACGGTCCCAGTAGGTCAGGTCGACGGCGATCACGTCGTTGAACAGGCCGAACTCGGCACCGAACTCGATCTCGTTGGAGATCTCGGGCCGGAGCCCCTGGTTTCCAAGGTTGGCCGGTGCGAGACCGGCACCCACTTCGGCAGGCCGCGGTGTGAATGTCGTGAACTTGTCGAAGGCGCCGGGCTGCAGACCCGACCGACCCCAGGCAGCCCGCACCCGGAAGGTGGAGAGCGTTTCGTTTTCCCAATCGAACAGGTCGGTCGGAATCACCGAGATCGCCGCCTTGGGGTAGGTTGCGGTCTCGAAGTCCGAGCCGAAGGCGCTGTTTGCGTCGAAACGGGCACCCAGGGTCACAAAGGCCCAGTCCTGCCAGCCAAACTGTTCCTGGAAATACACACCGGCATTGACGACGCGGTTCCAGCTCTCGCTAGTGTCCTGGTTGGCCCCCGCACTAGCAACCTCGAGTCCGGGACCCGGGAAGGTCTGTCCGTGGCCGCCATGGTAGACGTTCTGGCTCAGGAATCCCTGTCCACCAGCCAGGAACTGGCTGCTGATGTTGTCGCCAAAGTCGTTGTCGTATGAGAGCTTGAAGTCACCGGTGACCTCACGATTGTTCCGATCACCGAACCACCGACGCCCCGCAGTGTTGTAAACGGTGAAGTTGTCTACGTTCCACCCGAAGGGATAGAAGGAAACGTTCGTGCCGTTGGTTACGTCCACGCCGAAGGTACCGTCAAAGACAACGTTGTCCGTGATTGTCCAGTTGGCGTTCACACTGCCGGCGAAGTGCTCGACATCTTCCGTGACCTGCGCCTCGCCGGTCTCGCGCAATGTGGCGAAGGCCAGGCTGCCGTACCGGTTGTTGTCGTCGGCCAGGCGAAGCTGACCCATGAGCCCGAGCGAAAAGACACCATAGATGTTGTTTCCGCCCCTGAGGCGAGACTGGTTCAACTCGGAGTACAGCCCGCTCACCCGCAGGCGCAGATTGTCGAACGGGAAGATGTTCAGGTTCATTGTGCCTTGACGACGACGGATCGTGTCCTCGTTGCCCAGGCTGCCGCCGTCGGCGAAGACGCCTTCCAGCTTGCTGAATGGGCCGTTTTCGCTGTGGTACCGGCCGGAGGCGAAGTAGGTGATCAGGTCACTGCCACCGGATACCGAGCCCGAATATGTCTGGGCAAAGCCGGTGTTGTAGAGCTCGCTCATGTAGTCGACCTCGTACACTTCGTAAGGCTGCAGCGAAACACCCCAGCGGTGCTGCATCCGCGCCACTTCCTCCGCCGTGCGGGGGAAGTCGGCGTGCGGAATGAAGCGATCGTTGGGCGAGGTGACCGCGGTCTGGTCCGTTTGGAAGGTCCAGCGCGCCGCACCCTGCTGACCCCGCTTCGTGAAGATCTGGATCACGCCGTTCGACGCTTCGGTGCCATACAGCGTCGCCGCTGCGGCACCCTTCAGGATCTCGATCCGCTCGATGGAGTTCGGGTCGATGTCGTCGAAACGACGCGTGGCCGCCTGAGCGGCACCCCAGCCGCCGCCGCCCCCGCGATCGATCCGCACACCGTCCAGGTAGATGACCGGCTCGTTCGTCTGGGAAAGCGACGCCGAGCCGCGAATCCGAATCCGGCCGCTGGAGCCCGTGTCTCCGGCACCGGGAAGGCCGACGACGCCGGGCTCACGGCCCTGCAGGATGTCGCTGAAGCTGGTGATCGGCTTGTCCTGTAGTCGGGAAACATCGACCGTCGCGATCGAGTTGCCCAGTCTCTTCTTCTCGGTTGCCACCCCGGTCCCGGTTACGACGATCTGGTCAAGCGCGATCGCTGTAACGGTGAGTCCGAAGTCCGCTCTGGAGGTCTCGCCGACGGTGACCGTTACCGTTTGTGAGCCGGCCCGGTAGCCGACGAGCTCGGCGATAACCGTATGCTCGCCCGCGGGCGCGTTCACGAAGAGGTATTGGCCGCTGCTGTTGGTGAGCGTGCCGAGCGCCGTGCCCTCGATATACACCTGGGCCGATTCCAGCGGCCGGCCCGACGCGGCGTCGGTTACTTGCCCCGTGACGGTCCCTGTCTGGGCCTCCGCCGCGGATGCGAAGGCAAAGCCGGCCATCAAGGCCAGGCAAAGCCCTCCTGCCCCATTCCTGAGGCTTACTGCTAACCAGTTACGTGTCATGATTGTCCTCTCCCTTTTGAGTGACTGAACGTCGACACACCCTGCTATCTGCACCGGGTCGTTCCCGGCTAGGGCCAACACTGCATTTCAAGTCCACCATCCCACCGCACAATACACAACGCAAGCGCACCGGGATAGGTGCGGGACGCATGGATCCCGCCCCTGCCGGTTCGCAAGGGACCAACGAACATACTTGCGGCAGACTCTTTCCCTGTCAAGCGAGCCCAACCGATGCCGTTTGGCCCGGGCGACCCGGAACCGGAACAACCGATCCGGCAGGAGGCACTGAAGCGGCTCTCCGCCAGCGGTCATCCAACCCTGGCGACCACCTCGATCTCGACATCCACGCCCTGCGGCAACCCGCCCACGCCCACCGTCGCCCTGGCGGGACGGTGATCTCCGAAGTGGCGCGCGTAGACCTCGTTCATATCGGCGAAGAGCGCCATGTCCGACAGGAAGACCGTTGTCTTGACGACCGTCTGCAGGCTTCCGCCGGCCGCATCGAGCACCGCGGCCAGGTTCCTGAGCACCTGGTTCGCCTGTTCGCTCACGTCTCCGTCCACGAGGTCGCCGGTCGCGGGATCGATCGCGATCTGGCCCGAAGCGAAGATCCAGCCGTCGGTGACGATGGCCTGCGCATAGGGGCCCAGGGCGCCCGGCGCGCCGTCGGTGTGTATGGTGGTGAGTTGAGCCATGAGGGGAAGTCTCCGAGAGGGTTCGTTGGTTGGAGGGCACGCGGTTCGGTCCGACCTCGCGCGGTGTTTCCCCCTACGATAACCGGATCAGAGGACCGTGTCCCAGGGCACTGCCAGCACCCGGTCCGTCAGCCAGTACATTTCCTGGCCCGTGTCGCTTACGATCTGCTCAGCGCCGCAGCGATCTCCTCCAGGGTCACCGTCGCCACACCGACCCTGGCAACCCCGGCAGCGGAGGCACTGGTGGCCAGCTCCACCGCTTCCACCAGGGAAGTCCCGGCCGCGACCGACACCGCCACCACTGCGGCCACCGTGTCTCCGGCGCCGGAGACATCGAACACCGGATGGGCGGCGGCTCGGCTCGGAAACAGCTCGCCGCCCGGCGAGGAGAGCACCATGCCCTCGGCTCCCAGCGTCACGAGCAGGTGCTGCGCCCCCGTGCGCACCCGGGCGGCCTCCATCCAGTCGGGGTCGTCCGGGCACACCGGCTCTCCGAGAGCGGCTTCGAGTTCGGCGCGATTGGGCTTGAAGACGGTCGCTCCCGCAAAGCCGAAGAAGTTGCGCCGCTTCGGGTCCACGATCACCGGGACATCCAGCGCGGCGGCCGCATCGATTGCGCGCCGGATCAGGGGGGCCGACAGGACGCCCTTGTCGTAGTCGGCCAGAACGAGGCCGCCGGCGCCGGGCAAGGATTCCTCGAGGCGGGCCTCCAGAGCCGACCGTGTGGCCGCGGAGGCCGGGGCGACCTCCTCCCGGTCGATGCGCACGACCTGCTGGCCACGCGCCAGGATCCTCGTCTTCACGGTCGTGTCCCGGCTTCCGTCGCGGACGAACCGACAACCGCCCCCCATCGCTTCGAGGGCGCGCAGGATCGACCTGGCCGCCCTGTCCTCCCCCACCACCCCTATCACGTCGCACTGCGCCCCGAGGGCGAGGACATTCGCGGCCACGTTCGCCGCGCCGCCGGCCGCGTGCCACTCGCGCTCCACGCGGACCACCGGCACGGGCGCTTCGGGCGACACGCGGTCCGCGGGGCCGGCCACATACCGGTCGAGCATGATGTCGCCCAGCACCACCATCCGCGACCGCGCGAAGGCGGCGGCGAGTGCCTCGAAGTGGGTGCGGTCCACTACGCTGCCGGACGACGCGCCGCCGGGAGGACCCTGCGCTCCGGGTCCATTATCCGAGCCCGGCGGGGCCGCCGAGAGCTTCGACCATGGCGGCACCCCTGCCCCGCCCTTCGAGGGCGATCGGACGAACGGTGCCATCCTCTCGCTCGAATCCCCACAGCTGGTCCTGCAGGTTCACGCAGGCGCACACGTGATTTGGAACGATGCGCACCCGGTCCCCGACCGATGGCCGCCAGTCGGTCCCGCTCAGATCGAGCATCCCGTGCTCCTCGTTGAGGGCCTTTACGACGACATCGGGGCGGTCGAGTAGCACCCCGTACCCGGGCACGCCCGAGGCCAGCGCCTCCTTCGAGATCGCCTTGGATCCCGCATCGACCACGGCCTGGCCGGGCACGGCGACGCTGATCACCGTGGCCAGCACGGAGAAGGCGAGTTCGCTGGGCCGGGCTGCGCCCATGCCCACGATGTCGCGGTCGTTGTAGATGCACGTTCCGGGGCGGACCTCGGTGAGCCCGGGCAGCAGGTGGGAGTCCCACAGCGTGGGGGTCGAGCCGCCGGACACGATCCGGGCCGGGAGATCGGCGTCCTCGAGGGCGTCCAGGAAGCCGCGGAGACGGGCGGCGAGACGGGCGATGCGCTCGGCCTGGTCGCGGCGGGCGATGCGGATGTGTCCCGGATAATACATCAGGCCGTCGAAGCGGCCGCCGGGGAGCGAGGCGGCGGCCTGCGCCAGGCGGATTGCGTCGTCCACCTCCACCACGCCGGTGCGGCCCAGTCCCGCGTCGAACTCTACCAGGATGCCGAAGGTGCGTCCCGCGGCAGCGCCGGCACGGCAGAGTGGGCGCAGCGCATCGAGCGAATCGAGGCCCACCTTGACGTCGACGTGGGCGGGCAGGGCGCAGAGCCGCGCGATCTTGGACGGGTGGGCCGGAGGATGGGCCACCAGGAGATCGTCCGTGACCCGAGCCATGACTTCCGCCTCGTGAGGCGTGGCCACGGAGAGGCCGATGGCGCCGCAGGCGAGTTGCAGACGCGCCATCTCGAGCGATTTGTGCGTCTTGACGTGGGGCCGCCACCCGATGCCGTGGCCGCGGCAATAGGCGGCCGCGCGCTCCAGATTGCTTCGCGCCCTGCGCAGGTCGACCAGGCCCGCGGGCGTCTCCACGCGGGCCAGATTCATTGGGCCGGGGTCCAGAGCTCCAAGCCGAAGATGGACACCCGCAGGCGCCCGTCGCCCTCGGGGTCGGTCCAGGCCAGCATCAGCCGGGCGGCGCCGAGACGCGCCACGCGCGGGAATCCGGAAGCTCGCGCCGCGTCGGTGGCAGCAAGGGTGACGGTCGGGCCCATAGTCCCGCCCGGCCCCACGCGGCGGCTGACGATCGCCGCGGCCCCATCGCCCGCTTCCAGCCAGGTCACCAGGGCGGAGCCGTCGTCCAGCAGCACCACATCCGCCCGGCCGATCGGCCGGCCCGCGTCCAGTCGAACGGGAGGCCCGAAGGTCTCCGCCCCGTCGTGGGAAAAGGCCACCTTTACCTGGGACCGGTTGTCCGGAGCCGCGAACCACGCCACCGCGACGTCCGCGCCGCGCGCCGCCATCGACGGTCCGTTCACCGGGCAGCCGCCGAAGACCCAGCCGTCGTCGTGGACGGCGCCGCCGGGCACCCAGCCGGACTTCTCCAGGCGGCTGACATGGATGTCGCGAATCTCGCCCTGGGCCCGGTCGCGGTATACGACGACCGGCACGCCATCGACCACGGCCGCGTCGGTCTGGCAGCACTCGCAGGTCATTCCGTCCACGACCGTCTCGGGGCCGGGCGCGGCGGCCTCCGATTCACCGGCAGGGGGAAGCCTTCGCGCGCGCAATGACATGGTCCCCCCTTCCTCCACCATCGCGCGTCCGTCCAGCCAAGCGGCCCACACGCCCTCTTGATCTCCGAAGAACGAGACGAAACCGTGCTCCGTGGGCGTCCCGTCCTCGTGCGGGGTCCAGGGCTCCGACCAGGTCGCGCCCCGGTCGTCCGACCACGCCACACGGACGCCGTAGTCGTACGTCCCCTGCCCGCCTCTCCACAGCCAGTGGGCGTAGAGCCGGTCACCAAAGGTCCGAATCGAAGGGAAGTCGGCCCAGTTCACGAAGAATCCGTCGCCTGCGGCGATGGTGCTTGGAGGACTCCACGCTCCGTCGAAATACGAAACGGCCACGCGGTGTCCACCGGCGGCGGGCTCGGTCCAGCTCATCCACACCCCGTCCCCGGCCGTCTCCAGGTACGGTTGCCCCGATCCCGGCGCGGCCGGGGTCGCGATTTCGGATGGCGCCGCGGGATCCGGCGCATCGACCGCGCACCCCCACAGGGCCGGCAGGCAGGTCGCCAGGGCCAAGGAGAATCTCGTTGCTGTGGTCATGTCGCTCTCAAGAGTGTATTGTCGATGTAGCCGCAGGCAACGTCGCGGACCGGAATGGGTCCGTAAGGATCCCTTTTCGGAACGTAGTGTATATCCATGGCGAGGCGAGCCGTGGCTCGGCTAACGATACTTGGGCGTCCGACGGTCATGTAGGTGGGACACCACCTGCACGGTCGCTTAATTCAAAGGGGAAGAGGTTGGTCATGGCTGCTACGAAAAGCACCACCCGGTTCCAGTCCGCCCGGATTCTTGTTTCCTGGGCGGGTGCGGCCGCCCTCCTGCTGTCCTTGCCCATGGCGGGGTCCGCCCAGTACTTCGGGCGCAACAAGGTCCAGTACGACGGCTTCGACTTCAGGGTACTGACCACGCAGAACTGGGAGATTCACTACTACCCCCAGGCGGAGTCCGCGGTAGAGGACATCGCGCGCCTCGCAGAGCGTTGGTATGAGCGGTTCTCGCGCGTATTCCAGCACGACTTCGACATCGCCAAGCCGCTCATCATCTACGCCGACCACCCCGACTTCCAGCAGACCAATACCCTTGCCGGCGCCATCGGCCAGGGCACCGGCGGCGTGACCGAATCGATGAAGAACCGGGTGATCATGCCGCTGAGCACCTCCTACCGGGAGACCGACAGGATCCTGGGGCATGAGCTGGTGCACGCGTTCCAGTACAATATCTCGCAGAGCCGCAGCGGGGGCGGCATCATGCGCCTGGCCGCGATGCCGCTCTGGGTCGTGGAGGGGATGGCGGAATACATGTCCATGGGGCGCAATCATCCCCATACGGCCATGTGGCTCCGTGACCACCTCCTGCGCGACGACAAGCCGACCCTGAAGGAGATCACCCGCAACCCGAAGTACTTCGCGTACCGCTTCGGCCAGGGCTTCATCTCGTACCTCGGCGGCACCTACGGGGACGAGGCCGTCCAGGACCTGTTCCGCACCGCGCTCAGGTCCGGCTGGGAAGCCGCGATCGGGCAGGTGTTCGCGATGCCCGAGGACAGCATCGCGATGGAGTGGTGGGAAGCGGTCGAGGCCGAGTACAGGCCTCTCATGGCGGGCAAGACCGACCCGTATGAAACGGGCGACGTGCTGCTTTGCGTGGAGTGCGGCGGCGGTCGCACCAACGTGGCCCCGTCGCTGAGCCCGGACGGTCGCTACATCGTATTCCAGTCGGAGAAGGACCTCTTCTCCATGGACCTCTTCCTGGCCGATGTGGAGACCGGTGAGATCCTTCGTCCGCTGCAGCGCAACGAAACCCCGTACATCGACGGGATCCGCTACATCGACAGCAGCGGCACCTGGTCCCCCGACAGCCGGAAGCTGGCCATCGTCATCTTCTCGAGCGGTGACAATCAGCTGGCGATCCTCGATGTCCAGAGCGGACGGATCGAGGACCGGATTTCGATCGAGGGCCTCGGGGCTATCCAGAATCCCGCCTGGTCGCCCGATGGCCAGCGGATCGCCTTCACCGGGCTGAAGGGCGGGATAAGCGACCTGTACCTCTACGATTTCGAGACCGAGAGCGTCCGGCAGCTGACCAACGACAAGCACGCCGACCTTCACTCGGCCTGGTCGCCCGACGGCAGGACCCTGGCCTTCGTCTCCGACCGCGGCCCCGACACCGATTTCAACGAGCTGGTGTTCGGGAATTACGTGCTGGCGTTCCTGGATGTGGAGACCCTCGCGGTACAGCCCATGACGATCTTCGCCGGGGCCAAGCACATCAATCCCGTCTACGACGGCACGGGCGAAGGCATCTTCTTCGTGTCGGATCCCGACGGATTCCCGGACGTCTACCACATCGACCTGACCGACGGCGAGATGCGCCGGATCACGCGCGCCGTCACCGGGGTGAGCGGAATCACGATGCTCTCGCCCGCCCTCTCCTATTCGCCGGCGCAGGATCTTCTGGCCTTCTCGGTCTTCCACGAGCGGGGCTACATCGTCAACACCGGCCGGCCAGGCGACATGTCGACCCTGGTCGATGTCGTGGCGGACGGGGGAACGCACCCTGGGCGCCTGTTGCCGCCGGGCCGTCCCGGGATCCGCAGCCGCGTGGCGGGCTACCTGGCCGACCAGCACACAGGCCTGGTCTCGGCGGAGGTCTATACCGGAGCACAGTCCGAGGACTATTCGCCTTCCTTGAAGTTGGACTACGTGGGGCAGCCTTCGATCGGTATCGGCGCCGATACCTTCGGTTCGTACGTCGGCGGCGGCACCTACGCCATCTTCACGGACATGCTCGGCGATCGCTTCCTGGGCATGGCCCTGAACGCCAACGGCACCTTCAAGGACATCGGGGGGCAGGTCTCGTACCTGAACCAGAAGAACCGCTGGAACTGGGGCGCGGGGATCCAGCACACCCCGTACCTCCAGCAGTTCTTCCTGTTCGGCTTCGACCAGTTCCAGGTCTATCGCCAGCGCATCTTCATCGACGCCGTCCAGGGAATGATCGCCTATCCCCTGTCGGCCACGCGCCGGCTCGAAGGGGGGCTGGGCGCGACCAGATACGGTTTCGATCTGGAGAGAGAGGTGTACTACACCGATCCCTTCCAGCGCATCGTGGGCTTCGAGCGGTTCCAGGAGGATTGGCGCGATCCGCTGCACTTCGCCTCCGCCTCGGTGTCCTTCGTCGGCGACAATTCCTATCTCGCCTTCACGAGCCCGGTCCGCGGAGAGCGCTTCCGGGTCAGCGCGGAGGTGTCATACGGTACGGTCAATTTCCAGACGCTCACCTTCGACTACCGCCGTTATTTCAACAACGGCGGCCCGGTGACCCTGGCGATGCGCGGTCTGCACCTGGGGCGCTACGGCGACCTGGTGCGCCTCGACGAAGAGCAGCTGGGAACCTACTTCATGGGCTTCGAGTCGTTCATCCGCGGCTACGCCTGGAATTCATTCGACAGCAGCGAGTGCAGCGAGAGCACACAAATCACCCTCAACGGATCCACCTGCCCCCTCATCGACCGCCTCTACGGGCACCGGCTCGGGGTGTTCAACATCGAGTTCCGCCTCCCCTTCACGGGGATCGAGGAGTTCGGGTTGATCAACTTCCCCTACATTCCCGTGGAACTCACGGCCTTCACGGATGTCGGGCTGGCGTGGGATAGCGAACGGCCCGCGCAGGTAACCTGGCTGCGGGACACGATGGACCGGGTGCCGGTCGCCAGCAGCGGGGTTTCCGCCCGGATGAACGTGCTCGGTTTCCTCATCGTGGAGGCGTACTACGCGTACCCGTGGCAGCGCCCGCTCAAGGGCTGGCACTGGGGCGTGCACGTGGCCCCGGGCTGGTAGACCGCCGCTTCAGAAGATCTCGATCGTGACGTAGCGGCCCGGGTTCTCCTTGATGTCGTCGAGGAGTTCGCGGAGGCTCTGCAGGGTCGAATTCACCGAGGTGTGGACTTCGTCGGTTGTCAGGAGCTTGCCCAGGGTTCCCTCTCCGCGCTCGAGGCGTCCGAGGATGGTGGTGAGGGAACCGACCGACTCCTCCACCGTGCTCGATGTGCGCTCCAGGATGGCCATCGTGCTCTCGGCCGAGGCAAGCGCCTCACGCCAGTCCTCGGCGCCGGTGATTCCCTCCACGTTCTCGGCCGATCGTTTCAGGCTCTCGGTGAGCGTCCGCAGTTCAGCAGCCTGGCCGTCCGTCACTTCGGCGAGGTCCTCCAGGAGGTCCCGCAGCGACGCCACCGCCGCGCCGGTGCCCGCGATCGTGGAATCGGCCAGCAGTCCCTGCACTCTTCCCATTACATCGGAGACATCGCCAGCAAGATCACCGGCCTGTTCGAGTACGTCGCCGGCCGAGGTCCCCGGAATGATTTCCCCCGCTTCGACGTAATCGTCGCTATCCCCCGGGATGACCGAGACCACCATGCCGCCCAGAACCCCCATTGAGTGAAGTTCCGTTCTGGCCTCCGCGGGGATGGGGTACTCGCCCTCGAGCTCCATGGTGATGTGCACGCCTCCGCTGGAAGCGATTTCGAACCCGTAGACCCGCCCGATATTGATCCCGCGCATTCGCACGGGGTCGCCACGCCGAATCCCCTGGGCGTCGGCGACCTCGGTTATCAGCATGTAGCGGCCCCGGAACAGCGCCGGGCTCGTCATGAGGAAGAGAACGGTGAAAAAGCCTACGATCCCGAGGATCACGAAGATCCCCACCCGAAACTCCCGCACCCCGGACAGGGGCGGAACGGCGCGAAGGACTTCCTCGTCGGAGAGCCGCTGGCCGCTGCTGGGCGATACTGCGTTGTTCATGTCATCTCCACAACGTCGAGTGCGGCCTCGGCGGCCGCTCGATCCACGAATGCTCTGACAACCGGGTCGCTTTCCTGCTGGAATTCGCCCGGGGTTCCACAGAAACGAATGATCCCGCCTTCGAGCATGGCCACGCGGTCGCACATCCAGAGCGCGCCCTCCACGTCGTGGGTGACCAGAACCGAAGTGATCCTCAACTCTTCCGCGAGTCCCTTGATCAGGCGCTCGACGGCAGCCGTGTTGACCGGGTCGAGGCCGGTGGTGGGCTCGTCCCAAAGCAGGATGCGCGGCCGCCCCACGATCGCGCGCGCAATCCCGACCCTCTTCTTCATGCCGCCCGACAGCTCGGCGGGGAGGATCGACATGACCTCCGCCGGTTCGAGGTTGACGAGCTCCAACGCCCTCCACACCGCCCGCGCCGCGTCCTTCGCTCCCATGCGCTGAAGACGGTCGACGGGCAGGCCGGTCTCGACGTTCCGGTACACGTTGAGGGAATCGAAGAGAGCCGCCTGCTGGAAGACGTACCCAACCTGCCGCCTGACGGAGTCCAGGGCTTCCTTGCCGCCGAAAAACACCGAGATGTCGTTGACCTCGACGTCGCCGCGATCGGGGACCACCAGGCCGATCGTGGTCTTGAGCAGCACGCTCTTGCCGGTGCCGGACGGACCGAACAGCGCGAACATCTCCCCCTCGCGCACCTCCAGGTTCACGCCCGTCAGAACTGGGCGCTTGTACGCCTTCCAGGTGTTGCGGTAGCGGATGACGGGGCGCGGATCCATTGGGCGGTCAGTTGAGGAAGAGCGGCGGGAACAGGGCGTCGAGGATCAGGATGGTCAGGGTCTGGAACATGACCGACGCCGTCGTGGTGCTCCCCACACCCTCGGCGCCACCGCGCGTGCGGAAACCCATGTGAATGGCGATCAAGGGAATCGCGAGACCGAAGGTGACGGCCTTCATGAACGAATACCAGAGGTCCCACGAGTGCCAGAAGAGGCGCGCGCCATAGAGGAAGGTCTCGAAGCCGAGGTCGAGGGTGAGGGCGGCTGCGACCATGCCGGAGAAGAGGCCCACGGCGTTGGCTATCCCGACCAGCAGGGGCATGACGACGAGGCCGGCGAGGATTCGCGGCGCGCCGAGCATTATCTGAGGGTCGCGCCCCAGTGAGCGGTACGCGTCGATCTGCTCGGAAACGACCATGGTGCCGAGTTCGGCGGTGATCCGCGCGCCCACCCTGCCGACCAGGACGATGGCCGTCAGCACGGGCCCGAGTTCCAGCACGACGCTCGTGACGGTCACGCTGCCCAGCACGTAGAGCGGGATGGTGGCGGTGAACTGGTAGCCCCCCTGCTGGGAGGTCACGATCCCGGTGAGCACTGCCGTGATCAGGACGATCGGGATGCTCTGCACGCCCATCACATAGAGCTGACGGACGAATTCGCTCCCCGAAACCCGGAGCCGGATCGTCGCGACAATCGTGCGCCCGACCAGAAGGCCCAACTGTCCCGCGTGCTCGGCCCATAGTTGCCACCACCGGCCGATCGCCCGGAACGGGCGGACGAAGAAAGGAGAGTCCGTCAAGACCCAAAGGGGCGACGGGGAGCTGTGCGAGAGCGGGTCGGACCCAGCAGGATGCCAACGGCGAACCCCTGCTCGTTCAGCTGTTCAGCGCCGAATTGCTGCCGGAACTCGAAGAACGGCATGATCACCGGGATACCCCGCAGGCGCAGCCCGGCGACCAGGTTGTATGACCATTCTCCCGACTCGTCCATCACTCCCTCCTCCTCGAACGTCCGGTATCCCGCGCCGAGACCGAAGTAGAGCGGGTTCTGCGGCGAAGCGAAGAAGAGTTGCGCCCCGACTTCCGTCGAGGAGCATCCCTCACACTCCGGAAAGAGGCGGTCGTAGAGCCCGGCGAACACCAGGCCCTGCCGCAGAAAATCCAGGTCGACCTCAGCGCGCCCGCCCGCGCCGAATGTGCCGTCGAAGGCCTGTGACTTGTAGAGGACATGACCTCCAGCTCGCACCTGGGCGTCGGCCGGAGCAGCCAAAAACGCCGCCGCAGACAGCGCGAGAGCCACCACCGCGGCGATAGCCCCACCCGTCAATCTCTCTCTGCGCACGATGCCCCCCGTTGATTGGATGGTCATGAGGCTGCCAGAATAGAAGGACAACTTTCCCAGCATCAATGTAAACATGTATCGAAATCGGGTCACGGTAGCGGCAGGAGACGGCAGCGCGTCATGCGGGGTGCGGCATCCGCGCAGGTTGCGGGCCCGCCCAGCGGGCGCCCGCGCGGCAATTGCGACAGCCCTCTGCGCGCTTGCGACCAGTGCCTCCGCGCCGCCCCACCCCTTTCGCCTGTCCATCGCCGACGCCGGAGTAAGCGGCTCGACCATGGAAGTGAGCATCCGTTTCTTCTGGGACGATCTGCAGTTCGCCGTGATGGAACAGACCTCCGACATGGATTTCCGGCTCGACGAGACCGATGAAGTCGATACTGTCGTAGAACAATACGTTAACGACATGCTGAACTTTCAGGTGGAAGAAACGTTGCTCCAGGGGGAGCTCGTCGAACGAGGGATACAGGAGGCGCGCAACCCCGACGAGGTGATGTGGTGGTACCGGCTCGAGTACTCCGTGGATCCGTCCATCGACCGCATACACGTGACCAACCGCCTGCTCTTCAACATGTTCGAGGACCAGCGCAACATCGTGAACATCAAGACGCGGCGCGGCCGGGAGAGGACCTACTACTTCAGCTGGGACGAGGATAACGTCACCATCCCAGTGGGGTAGGTCCCGGTGGGGTAGCCCGGCAGGACGCCGGCGGCTGGCGCCCGGGAGCCCTCTGGTCGCGCTGCACGCGATGGACCACGGCCCGCTACCGGCCTTCCATCCTCCAGAACACGATTCCACCGGCCTGCTGACCCACCTCGACCTCGGCGATGCGCGCAAAGTCGGACAGGTCGAAGATGTCCACCTTTCCGGGTTCGGCTCCCACGCCCTCGACGGAAACGAAGGCGTAGCGCCCGTCGGGGCTCACGGCCACGCCGTGGGTGACGGTGGTGGACGACGGGGTTGTCGCGGCGGATCGTCCCGACCTGAGGTCGATGAATTCCACCCCGGCGCCCTGCTTGAGGGTCGCGACGAGAATCCCGTCGTCGGGAGTGAGCGCCAGGTTGTACGGCCCCGCGCCGGTTTCGAATGTGCGGGTCAGCGACCAGGAATCGCGGTCGATTTCCAGGATCCGGCTGCCCCGGTTGCAAGCCACGAAGAGCGACGGGCTCCGGCTCGCTGGCGCCACCCAAGTGGGGGAGCAGGTGGCTGGCGCCGCGCCGGCGGCCATCGCGTGGCCGTCGTGCTCCGCGGAAGCGTCATCGGCCGACGCAGCCGCAAGCGCACCCTCGCGGCCGAGGGCCACCGAGAAGCGTCGCGCGACCTGGAAGGTGCGGGTGTCCACCTCGACGATCTGGTCGTCCATCATGCACGCCGAGTAGAGGAAGTGACCGCTGGCGTCGAGGCGGGCGCCGTGCGGCATGGTGCACGTCTCGATCTGATCCACCTCGATCATGTCCGGCGTGTACACCACCGAAATGGTCGAGGGAACCATCTCGCCGTGCAGGTTGAAGTTGGCGACGAACGCGTAGAGCCCGTCGGGTGTGACATCCAGCGTGGCCGGGAAGTAGCCCAGGAGGATCGGGTCGCTCACCAGGGTGTCGGGACCGGCGTGGAACTTCCACAATTTCCCGTCGGGAACGCCGTGGCCCGTGGTCATGAACAGGAAGCGTCCATCGCGGGAAACGTTCAGCCCGTGCGGGCCTTCGGTTTCGGTCGCCATCTCCCCTACCGCGATGGTTCGGTCGAGGGAGGCGCCCCCGGGTCCGAAGCGGATGCGGTGCAAGAGATCCGCGGACTCGGCCCCCACATACACGTAGTATTCCGCCGTCGGGGGCTGCTGGGCGGCAGATGGAACCGGACCCATCGGGCCGGCCAGGTGTAGGGCAAGGAGCCCGATGCCGCACGCTTCGATCCGCAGAGTTTTCCTCACGCCCGCCTCGTAGTCACGTGCGCCTTCCTTGTCGCAGGTCGCTCGTCCACAGGTTGCCCGCGGCAAAGGTTAGAGGCAGCTTTGCGGTAGGGGCAAGGCCCGGTGCCCCGGAGCGGGCGGATCCCCGCCCCCGTCTGTAACACGCTCACCATGGTCGTCGCCACTTGCTAACCCAGCTCGTCGCGGTTGTAGGGACCTCGCTGTCGGTCTCCTTCCTCTGCTCGGTTCTCGAAGCTGTCCTCCTGTCCGTCAGCCACTCCTATATCGCCGTCCTCCAGGGCCGTGGCGACCGGGCCGGAGACATCCTGTCGCGAATGAAGCGGCAGATCGACGAACCGATCGCGGCAATCCTCACCCTGAACACCATCGCCCATACGGTGGGTGCGACCGTCGGCGGGGCGCTGGCTGTCAGTGTCTTCGGCGGCGGGGTCGCGGTCGGTGTGTTCGCGGCCGCCCTGACCTTCGCCGTGCTGGTGCTCTCCGAGATCATACCCAAGACCATCGGTGCCACGTTCTGCAAGCAGCTGGCACGACCCACGGCGCACCTGCTGCGCATCATGGTGTTCGTGATGAAGCCTGCGCTCGTGCCCCTTGGCTACCTCAGCCGGTGGGTCAAGCCGAGGCGGTCGCGGCAGGCGACCATCAGCCGCGCCGAGATCGAGGCATTGGCCGAGATCGGACACCGCGAGGGCGCCATCGACGAGGATGAATTCCAGGTCATGTCGAGGGTAATGCAGCTCGACGAAATCGCCGTCAGCGAGGTGATGACGCCGAGGATCGACATCGTCGCCGTTCCGGAGCGGGCTTCGGTGGCCGAAGCGATGGACGTGATGCTCGACCGGGGCAAGCTGCGCCTCCCGGTCTACGAGGAAGACGTTGACCAGATTGTCGGGATTCTGCTCGCACGCGACCTGTGGAAGGCGGCCCGTGACGGCCGGGAGGCGATCCGCGAGGTCACGCGCCCGGTACAGTTCGCCCCCGCCACCAAGGCGGTCGAGGACCTGATCCGGGAGATGCGCGCGCAACGGACCAAGATGGTAATCGTGCTCGACGAGTTCGGCGGCACCGCGGGCCTGGTCACGCTCGAGGATCTGATCGAGGAGATCGTGGGCGAGTTCCAGGACGAACACGAGACCGACGAGCCGCGGGATTTCCGCGATTTGGGCGACGGCTGCACCGTGATCTGGGGTGGTACCCCGGTCAAGGACGTCGAGGATCGGCTGGGGATCGAACTCGGCGAGGACTTCGACACGATCGGCGGCCATGTGTTCGGGGGCCTGGACCGCGTCGGCAAAGTCGGTGATTCCGTTCGCACGGGGTCCGGGGAGTTCCGCGTACTGAAGGTGCGTCGGCGGCGGATCGAGTACGTCGTCTACGTGCCTGGACGCCCGGAAGGGTAGTCGACTTACGACGTGGCGGCGCGCGGCAGACGAGGCGGCGGGAGCGGGGGCCCGGTGGGAAGCTGCCGGGTCAGCCCTCGGTAGGTTCCGGGGTCGCGCCCACCTCCGAGGAACCTGCCTTGCGAGCCCGGGCGAGCTGTCGTTCCTCCTGCCAGAACGAGATGGCGAGGAGGACGGCGCCGCATGAGATGGCCATGTCGGCGATGTTGAAGATCGGCCAGTGGTAGAATCCGAGGTCGATCGGCCCGATGAAGTCGACCACGCCCCGGTCCCACCTGATCCGATCGATGAGATTGCCGAGGGCACCGGATATCACCAGCCCCAGAGAAACGATCCTCGTGTAGTCGTTGTCCAGGGCGCGAATCAGCAGGACGACCATCAGCCCGAGCGCCAGGAAGGCTACCGGGATGAAGAACCAGCGCGGATCGTTGCCGATGGAGATACCGAACGCGGCTCCCCGGTTCAGCGCCAGTGTGAGGGGTACGTAGCCGCCCATGAAGTCGGGTTTGGGGGCCCCGATCAGGGTCGCCATCGCCCAACGCTTCGTCACGATATCGGCAATCAGAATGATCGGCAGCAGGACGCCGAGGATGGTCAGCTTTCGCTTCACTTGGTGGATTCTCTGGGGGGAAGCCGCGCGCCGGCCCAGGCGGGCACGGCAGGCGACGGTTGTGGACTAGTGGAGGCGGCGGGAGTCGAACCCGCGTCCGCGAATGGGTCCTTCAAGACGTCTACGTGCGTAGATCACCGCCGGGATTCACTACCGGGAGGAGCGGCGAACAATCCTTCCCGGGCTAGCCACCTTGGTGTCTCATCCGTCGGTCCAGTGGCCTAGACCGTCGAACCAGCCCGACTCATCGACGCCTCTCCGGTTCGCCTCGGGCGGGCTAACCGGGAAGCGGGCTGCTTATGTGTTAAGCGGCCAGGGCCAAGTCAGTGTTGGCATTTGTGAAAAGTTCCGAGGTTTTTTGCGAGGTCCTCGGACCTCGGCACGCAGCCCCGAACTCACCAGACACGTCGAAGCCGTATCGCCCCCATGGGTTTCAATCAGCCGCCGGTTGCCGCGAAATCCGCTCCTGCATGCGACGGACCGACGCTAACGTTAACGATAAAGCTGCCCTCCGACGGGGAAAACCCCCCGACGCTTCAGCCCTCGGTGGGCTCCGGGGCCGCACCCACCTCCGTGACACCGGACCTGCGGGCACGGGCGAGCTGTCGTTCCTCCTGCCAGAATGAGATGGTGAGGAGGACGGCGCCGCACGTGATGGCCATGTCGGCGAGGTTGAAGATCGGGAAGTGGTCGAAACGGAGGTCGATCGGCCCGATGAAGTCGAC
>LXNI01001308.1_pt1 | contig 22351 bp, 18 predicted proteins | sample 809091 | NCBI WGS metagenome assembly LXNI01 (sample SAMN04870527, study PRJNA318959) | sponge metagenome | biome: 01000161; feature: marine sponge reef; material: water | host: Sarcotragus foetidus | place: Greece: Milos, Mediterranean Sea | collected 2013-05-29 | depth 5-7 m | reverse complement strand
CGCCTTCCTGCGACAGACTTGTGCCCAGCTCGGTGACAAATTGCGCGAAACTCTCGCGATACTCAACCGAAAAGCCGCGGTAGTCAATGAATACGCCAGCGAACACGTTGTTGTTTACCATCCGGAAAATCTGCCCGATGTGCCGCCGGCGCAGCGCTGGATCGCCCAGGATAGTCTCGACCGTGGTTGTGTCGAGCGCTTGAGGATCGAGAAAATTGCGGATCAGCGGCATATACAGGTAATTGGATTCAGGGTCGCCGCCGGGCGCCAGACTACCAACCAAGCCGCCCTGCTCGCTCGGCCGCAAGCCGGCGGGGCTCAATATGGTCGTTATGCCGATCACCTCGTCATTGAGGTCGTGACTGACTTCTTGCGCTAGCAGCACTATGGGCGCGGCAGGCCTACGTTCAAAGAGCGCAAAAGCTAATGGCGCGTAGCCGGCCATTCCAGTAAAGACATCACCGGACCGCGCAGAGGGAATGAAGCGCCAGGAGTCGCCATCCCAGCCGCGCAGCGACAGGCGTTCAGAGTCGGCAGCATGCCTGAGTTCGATGCTCAGCGATGCCGGTGGCGCGCCGAGCGTGTCGAGGATGTACACGACGCTTTTCAGCGTGTATGCCGTGGGAAGGGCACTGCGAGCGGCGGGCAGCCACTCGGGCTGATCCGGGCTGTCGCCGCGAAATTCCGCTTCAGAAAGTCGCGTGATTTTAAGCGCGAAGTCGGTGGCGGCCGTATCTTCCGGCAAAAGCAGGCGCAGTTCGGACCCATAAGTCAGCAGTGGCGAGCCGGCGTTGAGGGCTGTGTAGGATCGCGCCAGCAGCCGATCCGGCAGATCAATCGGCGGAAGAAAAAGCGCAAGCGCCGTCAAAGCTGTTGCGATAAGAATGGACGAGCAGCCAATGAGCCAGCAGCCGCTGCTGCGGCGTTTTTGTGGTGGAAGTGGCGGGTCGGGAGTCATAGCGCTAGACGGACAACTGCTCCGGCCCGCCCTTGGCGCTGCTGACCGCGTTCACCAGGATACGCGCCCGGCTGCGCAGCCGCGAATTGGACCAGGTTCCATCGCCGACCAGCCAGCCGCCCATGCCGCAAGCGACCGCGCCAGCCTGGATGAACTCGCGGGCGTTGCGGTCGTCCATGGCGCCATTGCACATGAATGTCATATGCTTGAGCGGGCCGAACATGGCGCTGAAATAGTCGATGCCGAGCGCGCCGATAGGAAAGAGCTTCAGCAGTCGGACTCCCATGTCCCAGGCAACCACCGCCTCGGAGGGTGTGGCCACGCCCGGGCCCATAAGAACGCCGCGATCCATGACGGCCGCGACGATTTCCGGCTGGAAGGCGGGCGAGACAACAAAGTCGGCGCCGGCATCGAGGGCAGCCTGCGCCGCGTCCAAATCAAGGACAGTGCCCATTCCGACGCATACCGCCGCGCCAAATTCGTCTTTGACAGCTCGCATGGCCGCGATCGGCTCTTCCGAATTCATCATCATCTCAAAGACATGAATGCCTTCGTTGAGCAGCACCTCACTGACGCGCAGCGCGACATCCGGCGGAAAGGCGCCGCGCATACCCGCTACAATGCCGCTGGATTCGATGGCGCTCAGCGCGTCATCAGCCTTCATCACCGCGCCCTCTCTCCTGCTGCTATAATTCACGTCGCAGATGCTGTTTAATCATAGTGTTTGCAGCGCCATTTGCCAATGAAGGAAAGTGACACTGTGAAGATTCTGATCGCCGCGGGCGCATTCAAACAGAGCTTGACCGCCGCCCAAGCCTGCGCCGCCATAAAGACGGGCCTGCAGCAGTCGGGTCTCGGCGCGGATTTGGAGCAGCTGCCGATCGCCGATGGCGGCAACGGGACGCTGGACGCCTTCCTGGCAGCCGGCGGGGACCGTCTGACCGCGCCCGTTCTTGATCCGCTTGGTCGGCCGATACAAGCCGAATACGGGCTGCTGGACGGCGGAAAGACGGCAGTCATTGAGATGGCGCTGGCATCCGGGCTGGAGCTGCTGGCGCCGGAAGAGCTGAACCCCATGACCGCCTCGACTTATGGGACCGGGCAGCTGATGGCTGAAGCGCTGGCGCGTGGCGTCGAACGCATCATCATCGGCATGGGCGGCAGCGCGACGGTGGACGGCGGCATGGGCTGCCTGCAAGCCCTGGGTCTGCGGCTGCTGGACGAGCGCGGGAATGAAGTGGCGGCGGGCGGCGCGGGACTGGCGCAAATCGCGACTTTCGATGCGAGCGGCATGGACACGCGCTGGGGGCAGGCGCGGATCGTCATCGCCTCGGATGTAGAGAATCCCACGCTGGGGGCCGAGGGCGCGGCGCGGATTTTCGGCCCGCAAAAGGGCGCAGACGCGGCGATGGTTGAGCAGCTTGAGCGCAATTTGACGCACTGCTTCACCCGCCTCTACGAGCAGCGCGGCGTTGATGTGCGTGCCATCAAGGGCGGCGGCGCGGCGGGCGCATTCGCAGCCGGCTTGATGGCCTTCTTGTCTTGCGAGATCGTATCCGGCATTGATCTGGTGCTGGCGCAGAACGGCTTTGAGGAAAAGCTGGCGGAGGCGTCGCTGGTGATCACGGGCGAGGGCCAGATCGACGCGCAGACCCTGGGAGGCAAGGGGCCGCTCGGTGTGGCGAAGTTAGCGGCGGCGCAAGGCCTGCCGACGATAGCCATCGTGGGCGGGCTGAACATCGACGACGCGCAATTGCATGCCGCCGGCGTCCAAGCCGCTTTCTCCATCGTTGACAAGCCCATGCCCCTGCAAACGGCGCTGGACGATGCGGCCGATTTGTTGCGGCGCGCGGCGCTGCGGCTGGGCTATGTGCTGAAACTGTCGCAGCGGACGCGCTAGGGCGCCACTGCGAGCGCAAGTTTCGCGCGGTTTCGCCTACCATCTGCGCTTAAGCTGCCCTAGAATGCCCGCAGAAAGGGGCGGTTAATGCGGCGCATCGTACTCAAATTGGGCACCAGCGTGCTGACCAAGGGCACCGAGCGGCTGAATCGCCAGCGCATGCTGGAATTGGTGCAGCAGGTGGCTGAATTGCATGAAGCCGGCCACGAGCTCATCGTGGTCTCGTCCGGCGCGCAGACGGCCGGCCGCGAACGCCTGGACTACCCGGACTTGGGCAAGTCCGTGCCCGCCAAGCAAATGCTGAGCGCGGTGGGCCAGAGCCACCTGATGCGCGTCTATCAAGACCTGTTCGATATCTTCGCCATCAGCGCGGCGCAAATCTTGCTGACGCGCGATGACCTCAGCGACCGGGTGCGCTACCTCAATGCGCGCGACACGCTCGACACCCTGATTGAGCAGCAGATCATCCCGATCGTGAACGAAAATGACACCATCGCCACCGAAGAAATCCGCGTCGGCGACAATGACAACCTGTCGGCATTAGTCGCCAGCGTCGTAGACGCCGACCTCCTGATTATACTGACTGACCAGCCCGGCATCTTCACGGATGATCCGCGCAAAAATCCCGGCGCGGCGCTGATTCAGAATGTGGCGCAAATTTCCGACGATCTATTTGATATCGCTGGCGGCGCCGGCAGCAGCGTGGGCACGGGCGGCATGGTAACCAAAGTGCAGGCCGCGCAGATCGCCAGCCGCAGCGGCATCAAGACTGTTATCGCAAGCGGCAGTGAACGCCTGGTGGTCAGCCGCATCGTCGATGGCGAGCAGATTGGCACCACCATTGAGCCGGCGCACAACCGCTCCGACAGTCGCAAGCGTTGGCTGCTCACCGACCGCACGCAGGGTACGCTGGTCGTTGACGACGGGGCGGCAAAGGTGCTGCTGAAAGGCGGCGCGAGCCTGCTGCCGGTTGGCATCCGCGAGGTGAAAGGCGACTTCGAGCGCGGCGCGACTCTGTCCGTGTTGTCGCCTGAGGGCCGCGAGATCGCCCACGGCCTGAGCAACTACAAGAGCGATGATCTGCGCCAGCTCTGCGGCCGGAAGTCCAGCAAAATCGTGGCCATCCTCGGCTACAGCTACGGCGATGCGGCCCTGCATCGAAACAACCTGGCGCTGCTGTAACGCGGGATTGAGCCAGTTTTACTTGTCCGAAACCTGCTGTGTTAGAATTGCTGTAGATGGGAAGAGGATGCGGTGCAATATGGAAGTGCAAAAGCGCCTTTATACCGTGGACGATGTTTGCGAGCTGCAGGGTTGGGACGGCACGAGAGACAGAAAGTATGAACTGATTGACGGAGAGCTCATTGAAATGTCGCCGACGAACTTGTTGCATCAATGGCTAGCATCCGAGCTTTCCGGTGAAATTCGCAATTATGCAAAACGCAATGATCTAGGATTTGTAGGCGTAGAAGGCGGCTTTTCGCCGATAGACAACCGCCACACGCTACTTGCGCCCGATGTCGCATTCGTACGGAAGGACAGGATGCCACAGCCGCTGCCGCAGACATTCGCGGGTTTCATGCCCGACCTCGCCGTGGAGATTGCCTCGCCAAGCAATACCATCGCCGAATTGCGCGAGAAAGCGGCGACTTATCTGCAGCATGGCTCGCGTATGGTTTGGCTTGTATTTCCGGATCAAAATGGCGTGGAAGTCTGCCGCCAAGGTGACGAAGAGCGGATCACTTTCGAATTCGTTGGACCAGATGGCAGCTTATCAGGAGAAGATGTGTTGCCCGGCTTCGAGCTGGAAATGGCGCATCTGTTCCCCACTAAATAGGATCAAGACGCTGCCGCCGCACTTAAACGGCGCACTCGGCTGGCAAGCCGGGCCCCTGCCAGATAGATCCAATACATGATGAACAGAACCAGATACTCGATCAGCGGAATGCGCAATACTTCGTTGACTTGATAAGGCTCGCGCATGACCAGGTAGACGTAGAGCATCAGCACAAGGAATGAGCCGTAGAACAGTTGCCTCGCCCAAGGCTTCAGCCCCAAGCCGTGCATCTGAGTGATGAGGAATATGGCGGCAAAGCCGAAGAAGAACATGGGCCAAATGTCGCTGCTCTGATTCAGCGCGACCTGAAAGGCATGGGGCAGCACCAGGATTTCCAGCAGAAACATCCAGCGCTTGTTCAGGTGGACGCGCAGGAACATCAGCGAGCCCTGCGTCATCACTAGAATGACATGGATAAAGCCGATCAGATGGCCCCAGGTCGGGACCATCGGATGAAACCAAAATGTGTAGATCACGGCGAAGCTGAAGAAATAGCCGTGGTATTTGCGCAGCCCGTCGGTAAAGGCTTTGCGAAACCCGATTTTCTTGCCGAAGAAAAGCCCCCGCCGCTGATTCTCCATGCCCAATATGACAATGAGCATGAGGGCGACGGCAAATTGCGCCGTCCAACTGGGCAAGTCTTGGGCGATGGCATCGTAGAAGAACATGGTCTGCAAGTAATGCAGGATGATGAAAATCAGATTGATGCTCAGCGCCCAGACATTTACCGGTCGCAGTTTGTCTCCGTAGTCGCGCTTGCTGTAGCGCGATTGGGCGTAATATATCGTGCCCCAGATTAGCAGCTGATGCAGCGCGAATCCCAACCAGGCGGTAAGCTGTCCCCAGGCTGTCTGCTCCGCCAGCTGCCACTCGTAGACCAGGGGATCATCCGGCAGCGGGATGATTTCAAACTGGCTAAGGACGCCGCCCATGGCGACTATGGCAGCGCAAAGCAGCAGGGAGAAAATTAGGCTCCAGTTGACGATTTGAGCGCCGGTAAGTCGTGATGTAAGCATTTGGCTGGCTCCGATAGGCCTCACAGGAACGCTACTATCAATGATAGTCGCAAATCTCTAGAATTTGATGAGGGAATGTATATGCTGTCGTCGATGTGATCCGGTCGGAGATGCGCGATTCTCAAAATTGGACCGACATGTGATTGCCGCTGGTCCGGGCGAGCCTATGTGAAAAGTGGTGATTTCACGTGTACAAGGCTTGCTTGCTGTCAGTTTGTGGGCGAACCAAGGCTCGCCTCTACAAATTGCGTGGTGTGGCGCGCGGTTCAAGGCTGGCGCCTGCGGATTGCGTGGAGTGGCGCGCGGGTCACAGAGTCGCCCCTAGATCCAGGGTATCTTGAGACAGGATTTCTGGTCGTTGAATCTGCCACTTGCCACTCCCCCAGCCATGTCCGTTGCAATTTGTAGTCTGATATAGTACATCTTAAAGGGAATACTGGCAGTTAAGGAAGCGCGAACGATGGAAGCTGTTTTGGAAGCGATTGATTTGAAGCGGATGGGTATAGCGGCGAAGGCAGCCGCGGCGATTCTGGCGCAGAAGACTACTGCCGAGAAAAACGCGGTTATTCGCGCCATCGCCGATGCGCTGGAAGCCAATACGCCGGCGATTCTGGCAGCGAATCAGCGAGATCTGGATTTGGCGGCGCAGAATGGCATGGATCCAATCTGGATCCGCGATCGCATCGCCCTGGAGCGCAGGATGCCCGGCATCATCGCCGATGTTCGCAAAGTGGCAGGCTTGCCGGATCCAGTCGGCGATGTCTTGCTCGAATCGACGTTGGACAACGGCTTGCAGCTGCTGAAGCGGCGCACGCCCCTGGGTGTCCTGGGCACGATATATGAATCACGCCCGAACGTAACGGTGGATATTTCGATACTGGCGCTCAAGACCAGCAATGCCGTCATCTTACGGGGCGGATCCGATGTGTTGAACAGCAACATGCAGTTGACGTCGGTATTGCAGGATGTGCTGGCGCAGCACGACTTTCCGGCCGCTGCCATCCAGTACATCAGCAGCACGGATCGCCGGCATGTGAGCGAGATGCTGCGCATGTACGAATACATCGATATGATCATCCCGCGCGGCGGTAACGGGCTGCATACCTTCTGTCGCGAAAACAGCAGCATTCCGGTGATTACCGGCGGCATCGGCGTCTGCCATATTTTCGTTGACGACAGCGCGCGGCTGGACCGCGTATTGCCGGTGCTGGACAACGCCAAGACACAGCGACCGGCCGTTTGCAATTCGATGGAAACCTTGCTGGTGCATGAGTCGGTGGCGCAGACGCTGCTGCCGCAGGTAGTCGATGCCTTGGGCGCGGCGGGTGTGGCCTTCCATGCCGGCGCGCGCGCCTATGCGATTGTCGGTGGCGATGAGCGCGTTGTGCCGGCGGCTGACGAAGACTTCGACACCGAGTGGTATAACCTGACGCTTAACTTGAAAGTAGTCGCCGGCGTTGACGAGGCGATCGCGCATATCGCGCGGCACGGCACGCAGCATTCCGACAGCATCTTGACCGAGACGGCGGAACATGCCGAGCGCTTCCTCAACGAGGTGGATTCGGCGGCGGTCTACTGGAACGCCAGCACACGATTCACCGATGGCAGCGCGATGGGCATGGGCGCGGAAGTGGCCATCAGCACACAGAAGCTGCACGCGCGGGGTCCGATGGCGCTGGAAGAACTGACCACGTACAAGTGGATCGTCAAGGGCGACTATACCTCGCGGGAATAGCGGCCCGCCTGATACACAGGCGACGAATGCCCACTTGACAGCTTTTGTCCCAGCGCACGATAATGTCGGCAATCAAATACCGATTTCAAAGGCGATGACGAAGACAGTCTGCAAGCGCGTTAATTGACGCCTGACGCAGCAGGGAGCGGCCGCCAAAGACTGAAAGCAGCCGCGGCGACAGTTGCAGAATTCACTTCCGAGCCGAGGGGTGAAATGGCGTAAATTCGCCAGAGTAGCCCGCTCCGCCAGCCCGGCGTCACAGGGCAAATGAAGCGCAGCGCCGCCGCCTGGCGCTGAATTGGGGTGGTACCGCGGGAACTTGACGCTCTCGTCCCTGATGGGGTTGAGGGCGTTTTTTGTGGGAAACGGCGAAAACCTTTCAGGCGAAGGAGAGGCCATGACAAATTCAATTGATGAGATGCGCGAACTTGCTTTGAGCGCGCTGGAAGACATACGCGACAGCGACGCGCTTGCGGCCTGGCGCAGCCAGTATCTGGGCAGACGAGGCGCGGTGGGCAAGCTATTCGGCACGATCGGGGGCTTGCCGCAGGAGCAGCGCGCGGCCGTTGGTCAAAGGATCAACGCGCTGCAGCAGGAACTCGACGCCGCCTATGCGGAGCGGGAGGAGCTGATACAAGCTCAGATGCTGGCGCGCGACCTGGAAGAGGGCGAGATCGACATCAGCCTGCCGGCGCGTCCGCAAGGCCGCGGGGGATTGCACCCTTCCACCCGCACGCATCGCGAATTTCAGACGATATGGGCGGATATGGGTTTCCAGGTTTACCACAGCCGCGATGTCGAAGCGGATGAATTTAACTTCACGCTGCTCAATCTGCCGCCGCATCACCCGGCGCGCGATATGCAGGATACCTTTTATACGACCGACAGCCGGGCGCTGCTGCGCACGCATACCTCGCCCGGGCAAATCCGCGCCATGCGCGAGTTTGGCGATGGCGGCAGCAAACCCATACGCGTCATTTTGCCGGGCATGTGTTATCGGCAGGAGCAGGTGACCGCCCGCAGCGAGATTCAGTTCACGCAAGTGGAGGGGCTGGCCATCGGGCGCAACATCCGCATGAGCGACCTCAAGGGCACGATCGCCGAATTCGCCAGGCGCATGTACAACCCCAATGCCAAGGTCCGCTTTCGCGCTTCCTATTTCCCCTTTACCGAGCCGAGCATGGAAGTTGATGTCGAATGTTTCTTATGCGGCGGAGAGGGCTGCCGCGTCTGCAAATACACCGGCTGGCTGGAGATCGCCGGCAGCGGGATGGTGCACCCGACCGTGCTGCGCAACGGCGGCTACGATCCCAGCGTATGGAGCGGATTCGCCTTCGGCATGGGGCCGGAGCGGATCACCATGCTCAAGCACGGCATCCAGGATATTCGCTATTTCTGGGGCAACGACCTGCGTTTCTTACAGCAATTTTAGGGCTCTGCAGAGCAATTGAAAGGACTCAGTGACAGATGCTTGTACCTGTTTCATGGCTAAGAGACTACGTCGACATCGACATCCCGATTGAATTGCTGGCGGAACGCCTGACAGTCGCCGGCCTGGAAGTGGCGCATATCCGTTACATCGGCCTGCCGCAGGAAGAGGCGCCGGGCGTGCAGATGCCGCGCTCGGATCATCTCGTTTGGGACCGGCGGAAGCTGCTGCTCGGGCGCATCGTCGAGGTAAAGTCGCATCCGCAGGCCGACCGGCTGGTGCTGGCGATGGTCGACTACGGCGCGGCCGATCTGGAACAATGTGTGACCGGCGCCACGAATCTCTTCCGCTACAAGGACCAGGGCGAAATTACGCCGCCGATATGGAGCGCCTTCGCCATGGAAGGGGCGCGGGTCTGGGATGGGCATAGCGCCAAACCGCGACAGATGACGCTCAAAGGCAAGGAACTGCGCGGCATTTTCAACAAGAGCATGGTCTGCTCGGAAAAGGAATTGGGCATCTCCGATGAGCACGAAGGCGTCATCGTCATGGATCATGACGAGCGCTATATTGCCGGGACGCCTTTGGCGGACGTGCTGGGAGATGTAGTGCTGGATATCGACCTGACGCCTAACCTGGCGCGCTGCTTCAGTATGATCGGCGTCGCGCGGGAAATCGCGGCGATCCTGGATGTCGACATGCGCTACCCGTCGTTCGACTTTCTGGCGGAAGGCGCTGCCATCGAGGGGCAAGTTGGGATCGAGATACAAGAGCCGGAGCTGAATCCGCGCTTCACCTTGACTTTGCTGCGCGAGGCAGAGGTCAAGCCGTCGCCCTTCTGGATGCAGCGCCGCCTCAAGCTGATCGGACAGCGTCCGCGCAACAACATCGTCGATGTGACCAACTACATCACCTTCGAGCTGGGCCAGCCGCTGCACGCCTTCGACTATGACATGCTGGCGGAACGCGCTGGTGGGGCGCCCACGATCATCACGCGCTTGCCGGATGTCGGCGAGCAACTGGAGACCCTGGATGGACTGCAGCGCGACCTGGGCGCTGAGACTATCCTGGTCGCCGATACCGCCGGCGCTTTGAGCCTGGGCGGGGTGATTGGCGGTGGCGAGACGGAAATCAGCGAGGCGACCCGCAATGTGCTGTTGGAAGCGGCCGCCTGGAACAATATCGGCATTCGCAAAACCATCAAGAAACAGCGCGTCCACACCGAAGCCTCGGCGCGATTCAGCCGCGGCGTGCATCCCTCGCAGGCGATATTGGGCTGTGGCCGCGGGATCGAGCTGATGCGGCAATTGGCCGGCGGCCAGGCCGCCCGCGGCGTGTTGGATGACTATCCCCTGCCGCCGCCGACAGTTACGGTTGACGTACCTATCGAGCGCGTGAAGCGCTTGCTGGGCATGGATGTCACGCTGGAAGAAGCCGCTGACGTGCTGCGGCGCCTCGAATTTGACGTGACGATCGACGGCGACACCATCCGGGCTACGGCGCCTGATCACCGGCTTGACATCAGCGCCGACCCGGCCGTGGGGCAAGCCGACCTGCTGGAAGAGATCGCGCGCATTATCGGCTACGATCAAATCCCCGAGACGATCATGGCGGACGAGATGCCGCCGCAGCGCGAGAATACGGCGGTATTCATAGAAGAGAGAATCCGCGACCTTCTCGTCGGCCAGGGCTTGTATGAGGTCATCAGCTATCGCTTTACCAGCCGTGGGAGCGAAGCCATGCTCGTGCCGGAGGGCGTGGCGTCTTCGCTGCCGGATGCGCAATACGTTGAAATTGCCAATCCGGCGGCCAGCGACCGCAACGTACTACGCCAGACGCTAATGATCAATATGCTGGAGAGCGCGGTCAATAACGCCCGCTATCAGTCGGCGCAGCGGCTGTTTGAAGTGGGCAAGGTCTACTTGGGGGGCGGCGATCTGCTGCCGGAGGAACCGCTGCATTTGGGCATCTTGCTCACCGGCGCGCGCAGCCAGACTTGGTGGCAGGACGGCGCGAATTCAGCTGAAATGGACTTCTACGACATGAAGGGCATCGTCGAGAATATGCTGGCCGGGCTGCATATTGAGGATTATCGCCTGGAGCGCGGCACGCACAGCAGTTTTCATCCGGGGCGCTCGGCGGACCTGCTGATCAGACGGGAGCGCATCGGCGCCTTCGGCGAGATTCACCCGCAAGTCGCGGCGCGCTTCAAACTGACGGAAGCCAAGGTAATCTACGCCGAACTTCAGGTTGCGCCCCTGATTCAACAGCATCAGCGCTTGCACGCGATTACACCGCTGCCGACGACGCCTGCCGTCCTGGAAGACATCGCCCTGATCGTCAGCGCGGATTTGCCGGCCGGCGAGGTTGAAACGGTGATACGACAAGCGGGAGGCCGGCTGCTGAAAGATGTCACGCTCTTTGACGTCTATTCGGGCGATCCGATCCCGGCCGGCAAAAAGAGCCTGGCCTATTCGCTGACCTATCAGGACGAGAGCCGCACACTGACCGACAAGAACGCCGCCAAGATCCGCAAGAAGATCATCGGCGCGGCGCGTCATCGCCTCAAGGCCGAGCTGCGTTCCTGACCGCGATCGGGCCGCTGCGTCTCAGTAGCCTTTGGCGCGGTCCAATTGGTTGAGCAAGGGATCGTTTTCCAGATAGCGGCGCAGATTCTCTTTGAATACCAGCGCCGCTTTCTTGTGATAGTCGCGCGTGAAGCCGGATAAATGCGGCGTGATGATGACGTTGTCCAGATTCCATAAGGGGCTGGCGCTGGGCAGCGGCTCCTCCTCGAAGACATCGAGAGCAGCGCCGGCGATCACCCCGGCGGACAATGCGGTAATCAGCGCTTTTTCGTCGACGACAGCTCCGCGAGATACGTTGACCAAAACCGCCGAGTTCTTCATCGCCGCGAATACGTCGTCGTCAACCAAGTGCTCGGTGTCGTCGGTATGTGGCGCCGTGACCACCAGATAGTCGCAATCTTTGGCCATCGAGGTGATTGTATCCGCTGGATAGATGCGGTCCGGTATGTCGCCGGTCGGGTCGCCCAGGCCCGGCATGATAAAGGCATTCAACTCTTCGGTCCGGCTGATGTCGCGCTTGGTCGCCAGCACGGTCATGCCAATTGCCGAGCAGATGCGCGCTAATTCGCGGCCGATGCTGCCATAACCCACGATGCCGACCGTCTGCGAATCCATATCAATTGGCGAAAAAACACCATGCGCTTCGGCCGGCCATTCCGCCCGGCTCTGCAAGTCGAAAGCCAGGCGCATATTGTAGTTGAACATGAGCATCGTCATCAAACAGTACTGCGCCATGTTGCTGGCATGGATGCCGCTTGTAGTGGTGACGATGATGTCTTCCGCTTGGACGATGGAGTGATCGAGCGCGTGATTGACGCCGGCCGAATTGACCTGAATCCAGCGCAACTTCGGCGCCTGTTCCGGTTCAGGAAAGTAACCAGTCGTATAGAGGACTTCCGTCCTGGCCATAACTTCGTGAGAGACCTCTGGGAAGTGCTGCTCGATCTGCAATCGCGGCGAGAGCTCTCGCACCTCGCTGAGTATTTCATCCGAAAAGTCGACAGCGACGGTGACCAAGACTCGTTCAGATTCTGACATCATCCACTTCCAGGCAGCGCTGCTGGGCGTAATTCTGCATCCTTCGTCAACTGACAGCTTAGCAGGTCGCGCCAGCCCGGTCAATGCGAGCGTGGGCTAGTCTAGTGGCGGTCGCCGCTGGACAGGCGGCTTGTCGATAGGCTATGATTCGCGCTGGCGGACAACAGTTCAGCGCCGTGAATCAAGGCAGCAGATAGAAGCGAGGGAAACATGGGCTTACTGGACGGCAAAGTCGCACTCATTTTTGGCGTCGCCAACAAAAACTCCATCGGCTGGGGCATCGCGCGCGCCTTGCATCGGGAGGGCGCCACCGTCGTCCTGAGCTATGCCATGGACCGGCTGGAGAAGCGCGTACGTCCCCTGGGCGAGTCCATCGGCTGCGAGCTGATGATCCAGGCCGATGTCGGCAACGCCGCCGAGATGGACGCGGTATTCGCCGCCGTCGCAGAGAGATACGGCAAGCTGGATGTGCTGGTGCATTCGGTGGCTTTCGCCGAGCGGGACGCGCTGGGCGGGCGCTTTGTTGATCTGCGGCGCGAGGCGCTTTTGAGCGCAATCGATATCAGCGCCGTCAGCTTGATTGAATTGGCGCGGCGCGCCGAAAGGCTAATGCCGGCGGGCGGCAGCATCATGAGCCTGACCTACAACGCCTCGCGCACGGTCGTGCCCAACTACAACGCCATGGCCGTCGCCAAAGCGGCGCTGGAAGCCATCACGATGTATTTGGCGGCCGATCTGGGAAGCAGCAAGATTCGCGTCAACGCCATCAGCGCCGGCGCCATCAAAACGCTGTCGGCGGGCGGCATCGCTGGTTTCCGCGATCTGCTGAAGTATGCCGAGGTAACGGCGCCAATGAAAGAACTGGTCAGCCAAGACGATGTCGGCGATTTGGCGCTTTTCCTGGCATCGGATTTGTCGCGGCGCATCACCGGCGAAGTCATCTACGTCGATGCCGGCCACAACATTATGGGTTATACGGACGTAGAAGCGCTGATGAAGGAAGCCGAGTGATCTTCCGACGTTCGCCCCGCTAATGCGAAATGCCGCCAGGCACTATTCCATAGAATGCGACAGTACGGTTGCCACTTCGGCATCCGTGTGTAAAGAGGCCCCCGGGTCCGTCTGGCGGATCTGCCGCAATGCCAGAAAGGCGACCAGAAGACCGACGAATCCGCAGCAGAATACCGACCCGTAGGCGATGGCGTGTTGGCCTGAGAGGATCAGCACTAGATCACGCACCATGCCGCCGCCTGCGACGCCCGCGCCGCGCGCCAACGTTACGCAAAGGGTCCAGAAACCCAGGAAAGTCCCCGCCCGTCCATTTGGGCTCAATTCCATCATCAGGCCCAGGGTGCCGATGTTCCAGATGCCCAAGCCCACACCCAGCAGCACCAGGCCCGGCGTCACCAACTGACGCGCTTCGCCAAGAGACGACAGGGCGAATACAGCGTAAGCCAGCAGCAATATAATGATGCCGCCGCGCGACAGATTGCCGTTGGTAAACAGCGGATGACGGCCAGCGAAGTACAGCACGACAAACGAAGCGATAATCGCCATGCCGCCCCAATATGCTGAGAAGCGGTTGGTGACATAGGCCCCCATGTCAAATAGCTGGCCCGCGAAGGGCTCCAGCACGGTGTCTTGCAAAAAGGCGAAGAGCATCGAAAGCGTGAGGTAATAGAGAAAGAAGCGCATTTTGCGGCTCCGCCATACCAAAGCGAGGTCGCGGCGCAGGCTCAGACCCTCATTCGATGCCGACGCACTGGCGGAAGAATTCCGCCGTTCCTCCCCCAACAGAGACAGGAACCAGATCAGTGACAAGACGCCGGCAGTCACCACAAACAAGTTCAATACAGACTGCGCTGTGAACCCGATTGCGCCAGCGTCGGCCGAGTGCGGCAGCATGATACTAAAAAATACGCCGCCAGCCGCGAAGCCCAAGAGAAGAAATGTCCAGACCAAACCGACTGCGCGGCCGCGCTGATGTTCAGCCGCCCGGTCATGAATCAGCGCCAGGAAGGTCGTGCCCGAGAGGGCGCTGCCCAAGCTGAAAAGCAGGAATGACATGACGAGCGCAAGCCAAATGACCCAGGGTATCGCATCCGCGGCGCCGGCCTGCGCTCGGCTTACCAGCTCAGCGGTGGCGAAGCCCAGTGTCACCGTGCTGACCGCCATCATGGCCCGGCCCAGCCAGATCCAAATCAGCCTGCGGTAGCCGCCGACTGTGTGGGTATCCGAGTAGCGGCCGGCGAGTACGCCCAGTGGCGCGAGGAAATAACGCAGGCCGGTCAATAGCCCGACGAATGCGGCGCTAAAGCCCAGATCAGCCACCATGATCCGATTCCAGACACCGGTTGCCAAGACGTCCACCATGCCCGATCCCAAATGGAAAAGCGCAAGTTTTAGATTGCGGCCCTTGCTAAGGTCGGCGTTGCGGGACTGTTTCACTAGCATTATTCTTTAGGTTTTTGTAGATTTCCGGCGGAAATTATACAGGTTCTCCGCGCGCTGTCAATGCAACATATCAAGAATTCCGTAGAAACTGTGATATACTGAAATTAGTTTTTATCAACTACGAAAGTGAGGTTCAGATGTTCCAGCATCGCCCGTTCAATAAGATTGTAGTGCCGACAGACGGCTCCGCTTGGAGCGAACGCGCGATACCCTATGCGGTAGATTTTGCGCGCATAGGCGGCGGCGAGGTCATTTTGTTGCATATATTTACGCCGCCAATGCACGAATTTGTCGATTCGCTGGCCATCGCCGGAGAATACGAATTGGCGAATCGGATTCGGGAGGAGATCAAGCAGCATTTACTCGGCCTGCGTAATGAAGTGCGGGAACAAGGGGTGGAATGTCGCTTGCATATTATTGACGCGGTTGGCGTCGGTCAACATATCATCGATTACATTGAGGCAGAAAATGCCGATCTTGCGGTGATGACCACACATGGCCATTCCGGCTTGGCGCGTCTCGTCTTTGGCAGTGTTGCCAACAAGGTCATGCACGATGTAAACGTGCCGGTGCTGGTGATACGGCCGGATCTGGAGTGATTCAGCAGCGCCTTGGAGGCAGTGGGCCGAGTACAGCGAACTCCGCTAACTCCGTATCTCATCAAAGGGTGGCAGGCGCCGCGACGCCCAGTTCTCAATGACGCGCACCGCCTGCCATGCCTTTTCTTTTTCTCGCGGCGATAGCTTAAGTTGAGCGAATTCCTCCTCATCCAGCAGCAGTGTTTCGCCGGCGGGAAAGACGAAGACATCCAGCCCCAGGTCGTCCGCCGTCACGCTGGCCTCTGCGATAACTGGCGGCCGCGTGATATTGCAGTACCAACCCTTCAGCGCCAGCGACTCGGCGTCTTGTACGCGGAAGATGTTGAACCACTGTTCGGCGTAGAACCACTCACGGAAGCGGTCTCCGCGCCGCAGACGGACATAACCCAGGTCGCGATCCTCCAGTTCGAATACCGCGTCAATGCAGACGAAGCCTTGAGTCCGCTCTACCAAAACACCAGTATACGAAAATACGCTTCTGCTGAAGGCGTCGCGTTTGATCACCGTGAATTCTCGCATCAGGCGCGCCCGACAGTGTGTACCAGCAAGAGCAACCCGCGACGGAAATTGACCTGCGCCTCTTGCGCGAGCATCACATTGCTGATGCCGCGCGCCGGACCCAGCTGGAGAGAATCGTCGTCAAGCGCGTATTTCAGATTCGCGCTGGAAATGCCCTCAGCGCTGGCGGACAGGGGAATCACCGAGATGGTATCGCCGACATCGCCCTGGATCTTGTGAGCGCCCGGCCGCAGCAGACGAATGACTTGCTCGCCGTCCGCCAGGATGATGTCTAGCTGGCTGAAGGCAGGATGGGTCAACAGTAAGATGTTGGCCAGCGTCTGATCGAATCGCCCGCCCAAGCCGCCCAAAATCGCCACCGATTTAGCGCCGAGCGCAGCGCAGTGCAGCAGCGCCAGTTCAAGGTCGGTTTCGTCTTTCTCCGGCGGGTGTTGGATGATGTCTGCGCCGCCCGCTCCGAATCGCGCAGCCTGCTCGGCGGTGAGCGAATCGAGATCGCCGATGATTGTATGCGGCTTCAAGCCAAGCGCGCGGGCGTGTAGGGCACCGCCATCAGCGCAAATGACGCGGGCCGCTTCGGCTTGGTCCAGGCAGCGCTGTACCATCGTGCCGTGATTGAAGGCGCCGTTGGCGAAGAGCAGCACGTGCATGGCCAAATCCCTCGGAGGTTTCGCTTCGATCGCTCGCGTGAAATGAATCTTACCATCGGCGTCAGACAGCTCAAAGCAGGAGGACCGTCTTTGCAGCCCGCGCAAACTATGTTAGCTTCAAAGCATATCAGACTCGCAGGAAAGGCGCGCCAATGGCGGTAGACGCGATCAGCATTGAGGTATTCAAGAATTTGTTCGCGGCCGTGGCCGAGGAGATGGGCGTGGCGCTGCAGCGGGCCAGCTTCAGCCCGAACATCCGTGAACGGCTCGATTTCAGCTGCGCGGTCTTTGATGCCGAGGCGCGCATGATCGCGCAGGCGGCGCATATCCCGGTGCACCTGGGCAGCATGCCGGCTTCGGTGGCCGCGGCAGTCGAGGCTTTCGACGAATTCTTTCCGGGCGATGTTGTGGTACTCAACGATCCCTATCACGGCGGGACGCATCTGCCCGATATCACGATGATTTCGCCGGTCTTCGCCGGTGGCGAATTGAGCTACTTTGTGGCCAGCCGGGCGCATCACGCCGATGTCGGCGGCATGACGCCGGGCTCGTCGCCGCTAAGCACGGAGCTCTATCAGGAAGGCATCATCATTCCGCCGCTGAAGCTGCGGCTGAGCGGCTGGATGAACGAGGGCGCGATGGCGCTGATCGTGGCCAACAGTCGCAATCCGGCGGAACGCATCGGCGACCTGGAAGCGCAATTGGCGGCGCATCGCATCGGTGAGAGCCGCCTGGCGGATATGATGATCGAGCACGGCGTCGAATCGACTGCCGAACACGCCAGCGCGCTGCTCGATTACTCGCGGCAAATGACAGAAGCAGTCATCGCTCGCATTCCCGACGGCATGTATCGCTACCGCGATGCGATGGAAGGCGATGGCCAAGCGGAGTTCGAGATACCGATTCAAGTCCAGATCGAGGTTAGCGGCGAGGCAATGCGCGTCGACTTCGCTGGCAGCGCGCCGCAGGTATTAGGCAATGTCAACGCCGTACCCGCCATCGTCCGCTCAGCCACTTGGTACTGCGTCAGGCTCTTGTCCGATGAAGATATCCCTGTGAATCACGGCTGCTTCCAGCCGGTTGAGGTGAGTACGCCGGAGGGCAGTTTCTTGAATCCGCGTTTTCCCGCTGCGGTGGTGGTCGGCAACACCGAAACGAGCCAGCGCGTGGTTGACACGGTGCTGGGCGCGTTGGCGCAGGCGCTGCCGGGGGACATTCCGGCGGCGTCGCTGGGGACCATGAATAATTTCACCGTCGGTGGTTTCGACGGCGACGAGCAGTTCGTCTATTACGAGACTCTGGGCGGCGGTCACGGCGCCTCCGGGCGGGGCGATGGTTTGTCGGGGCGACACTGCCACATGACCAATACGCTAAATACACCGGTGGAAGCGCTGGAATACAGCCTGCCCATGCGCGTGCGGCGTTATCATTTGCGCGAAGGCAGCGGCGGCGCAGGCGCATTCCGCGGAGGGGACGGCATCGTGCGCGAATATGAATTTCTGGTTCCGGCAACAGCCACCGTTAATTCCGAGCGCCGGCTGCGCGCCCCCTACGGAGTCAATGGCGGCGCGCCGGGCCAGTGCGGCTTGAATACCATTCGCCGCGACGGCGTGGATGAGATCGTAAGCGGCAAACATACCGCGCATCTGGAAGCCGGCGACCGCGTCATCATCGAAACGCCGGGCGGTGGCGGCTGGGGCAAACCGCCCTCCACTTCCTGACGCAATCAGCAGGTTGCCGAGCGGACGAAACGCAAAGAGCGGCGGAGGATATCCACCGCTCTTAGTCTCGTTTTCCGGCTGATTTAGTTGGCGTTGCCGCTGACCGTGACCGGGATCTGCCGCGGCTTGACGTGTTCGGCCTTGGGCAGCGTGATGCTGAGCACACCGTCATCAAAGCTGGCTTCAACCGCCTCGCCGTTGACGACAGTCGGGAAGCGCAGGCTGCGGCTGAACTTGCCGCTTCGGCGTTCGCGGATGAGCAGGCGGCTGTCTTCACTGCGGTCTTCGCTGGCCGTTTCGCCGGCGATCGTCAGCACATCTTCGTGGATGTTGACGCTGATGTCATCGAGCGAGACGCCGGGCAAATTGGCGCGGACGATGTAGGCCTCCTGGCTCTCTTCGACATCCAGCGCCAGGCCGACGCCGCGCGCCTCGAATTGGCCGCCGCTGCCGAAGGCGTCGCTCAGCAGGTCGTCCACCAGTCGGAAGTAGGGGTTACGCGTACGAATCATCATGTTCATGTCTCCTTTGGTTTCTATCGCTTTCAAGTTGAACCAACTACAGGATACGCGCCGGGTGTAGGAGCTTCGCTTGCACGGCGTAAGAATGATGAAAGAGGCGCGTAAACGACAAATAAGAGGCCTCTGTTCCGCCGGGCGTAGGACAATGATATGATGGAGCGCATTAGCTGTCACAGAGCTTGATACAGGAAGTGACCATGCGCGCAGGCGTCGATATCGGCGGCACCTTTACTGACCTGGTACTGAGCGATGGCGGTGGCCTTTCCATACACAAATTATTGAGCAACCCGCAGCGCCCGGAGCGTTCCATGTTGGCCGGCCTAGAAGCGATTGCCGCCGGCGACATTTCGGCGCTGGAGCAGGTGGCGCATGGCTCGACAGTCGCCACCAACGCCATACTGGAACGCAAGGGAGCGCGAACCGCCCTGCTCGCCAGCGCCGGCTTCCGTGATCTGCTCTTTATCGGACGGCAAGACCGGCCAGTTCTTTATGACATTCACCCGCGCATACCGGCGCCCTTGATCCCGCGGGAGCGCTGCTATGAAGTGGACGAGCGCCTCGACTTCCGCGGCGAGGTCTTGCTGCCGCTGGATATGGCGCAATTGGACCGCGTCCTGGACCGCGTCGCCGACGATGAAGTCGATTCGATTGCCGTCTGCCTGCTCTTTAGCTATGTCAACGCCGAGCACGAGCAGCTGATCAAGCGGCGCATCTTGGAGCGCGGCATTGTTCAGCAAAACTGGCAGGTCGTGCTGTCATCCGATGTGCTGCCGGAGTTCCGCGAGTACGAGCGCGCCAGCAGCATCGCCCTGGAAGCCTACGTGCGCCCGGTCATGTCGCGCTATATCGGCGAGCTGGAAGCCGCGCTACCGCCGACTGCGTCATTGCGCATCATGAAGTCCGACGGCGGGGTCATGCGCGCCGGACGCGTGCGGCGCCAGGCAGTCCACACTGCGCTCAGCGGACCCGCAGCCGGCGTCATGGGCGCCTTTCACCTGGCCTCAGTCGCGGGTTTCGACCGCATCATCACGCTGGACATGGGCGGCACCTCGACCGATGTGGCGCTGGTGGCCGGCGAGCCGCAGCCGCGGGCGGAGAGCGCAATTGACGGCTTGCCCTTGCGCGTGCGCATGCTGGATATCGAGACTATCGGCGCTGGCGGCGGATCGATTGCGCGGGTGGACGCTGGCGGCGCCTTGCGCGTGGGTCCGGAGTCGGCAGGCGCCAATCCGGGTCCTGCTGTCTACGGGCTGGGCGGCGAGCAAGTCACGCTCAGCGACGCTAACGCGATTCTGGGCCGGCTGGATGCGGAGCGTTTCCTCGGCGGCAATATGGCGCTGGATCTAGCCGCCGGCGAGCGCGTCCTGGAGGCATTGGCGCGGCAAATTGGCTACAGCGTGGTGGATACGGCCAAGGGCGTGATTGAGGTCGCCAGCGTGAATATCGACCGCGCGATCCGCCACGTGTCCATTGCGCGCGGCCACGACCCGCGAGACTTCACGCTGGTGGCCTTTGGCGGGGCCGGACCACTGCACGCCTGCGCCGCGGCCGAAGGGCTGGACATACCCTCCGTCCTGGCGCCGCCGACGCCGGGCGTACTCTGCGCCATGGGCCTGCTGCTCGCCGATGTCGCGGTGGAGTACAGCCAGTCGGTCATCCGCCGCGCTTCAGAGGATGCCATCAGTGATTTGCGCGAGAGCCAAGACGGACTGCTGGCGCGCGCCCGACGTGAGCTGGAGCAGGAGGGCATCGCCGAAGACGATATGCGCTTCTTTGGCAGCCTGGACATACGTTATGAGGGGCAAGCTTACGAGCTGAACATTCCCTTCGGCGCTGATGTCGTCGAGGCCTTTCACCTGGAGCACGAGCGCGCCTACGGGCATGCCATGCGTTGGCGGGAAGTCGAGGTCATCAACAGCCGCCTCAACGGAATCGGTCTGATCGACAAACCCGAGCTGGCAGCGGTCGACGCGCCTCAGCATGAGGCGGTTGCATTTGGCGCCAAGCCTTCGCCGCTGGGGGGTGAGACTCGGCTTTTCCAACGCAGCGACTTGAAGGCTGGCGCAACCTTCGCTGGCGAGGCACTGGTCTTCCAGTTGGATAGCACAACTTATGTGCCGCCGGGCTGGCAAGCGCGGGTGGATGGCTTTATGAACCTGCTGCTGGATCGCGCTTGAGGGCTAGTCAATCGCGACGGTCGCCTCGATCTCGACTGCCATGTTGAAGGGCAGCGAGGCCATGCCCACCGCCGAGCGCGCGTGCGCTCCTGCTTTGGGGCCGTACAAGGCCAGAATCAAGTCGGAGCAGCCGTTGATCACCGCGGGCTGCTGGGCGAAATCCGGCGCGCAGTTGACCATGCCAAACAGGCGCAGCCAAGCCGACACACGATCGAGGTCGCCCAGTTCGCGCTGCAGGCTGCCCAGCATTGAGAGCGCGACCGCTTTGGCCAAGTCGTAGCCCGTTTGAACGCTGATGTCAGCGCCCACCTTGCCGAATGGACCCGCGACCGATCCATCGGCTTGCTGCGGCCCATGGCCCGATACATAGGCGATGCCGTTGTGGACGCGCACAAACGAAAAGGGCAGCTCCACACCCGGCGGTGCTTTGATCGGGGGCGGCAAAGCCAAGCCCATGTCAGCTAATTTACCTTCAATACGCATATCGTGGTCTCCCCTACTCGTCTCGTCGAGCCTACCATAAGGCCTGCGCCGGCGCACGGGCGGGGCGGAATCAAGCTAGAATGATAGCTGATCTTATCGAGGCTGGCATGACGGCGCAGGACGAGTTGCGGCAGGCGATTCAGATGATGCAGAATGGACAGGCTGAGGCGGCCGCCAATCAGCTGAATCGACTGGCGAACAGCCCGGGGCTGGATGCCCAGGCGCGCGCGGCGGCTTATGTCTGGCTGGCGGAATCGCGCGGAGATCGCGACTTCAAAGTCCGCTGCCTCGAGCGGGCGCTGGAGCACGATCCGAATAATGCGCAGATACGGCACGGACTACAGCAATTGCGCGCCGCGCCGGCTCAGCCGCGCCATCTGCCGGCCATACGTCAGAAACGTGAGAGCGCTCGTCAATTGCAGCAGACCCCGCGCGCGGTCGGCATCGACGGCGGGGCCAATGGCCTAGCCAGCGCCGCATTCATCGCGGGAGACGGCCTGCTGGCGACGACAAGTTACGCCGTCGGTAGCGCGCTGCGAGTTGCCGTGCATATTTCTGGCGAGCAGGAAGTCTCAGGCACGGTCGTCCGCCGTTATCCGCAGCACGATTTGGCGCTCATCGCGACGCCGCTGAGCCTCGCGCGCAAGCCAGCCATCGCGCCGCCAAGCCTGGCAGCGGAGAACTTGTCCTTTACCGCGTTCAGCTCCACGGGCGCGCGGCTGCGCG
>LXNI01001307.1_pt1 | contig 22376 bp, 22 predicted proteins | sample 809091 | NCBI WGS metagenome assembly LXNI01 (sample SAMN04870527, study PRJNA318959) | sponge metagenome | biome: 01000161; feature: marine sponge reef; material: water | host: Sarcotragus foetidus | place: Greece: Milos, Mediterranean Sea | collected 2013-05-29 | depth 5-7 m | reverse complement strand
GATCATGAGTCCTACGGTGTTCAAAGAAAGAGGGTATCGATTCTTCTTTTTCTCAAGGGAAGAACAAAGAATGCATATCCATGTAGTATCAAGTGACGGTGAGGCGAAGTTTTGGCTTGAACCCAAAATTGAGTTAGCGAAGAATTATCGTTATTCTATACACCAACTCAAGGAGATTGAATTACTCGTGGAGGTTCATTACGATGAGCTTATCGCAGCATGGAAGCAGCATTTTGGCAGTTGAGGTAACAAATATCTCTACTCATGGAGTATGGCTTCTGGCTCACGGAAAAGAGTTGTTTATGTCTTATGATGATTTTCCTTGGTTCAGGGATCAGTCCGTAAAATCGATCATCAAGGTTGAAGAACCGTCCCCAGGTCATTTCTATTGGCCCGACATTGATGTTGACGTTACGGAAGAAATAATTGAAAATCCTGATAAATTCCCCCTAAAAGCAAAAAACAAATAAGGAGTATGCCAGCATCTCGGAGACAACATTGTTTTCTCTGGGAATTATTTACCGAGAGGCTTTAAACCAAATGAAGATAAACATTGAAGATATTGACAGCACCAGAAAAAAAATCAGGGTTTCCCTTTCCTCAGAACAGGTTGCGGAAAAAAGAAACTCAGTGTTCAGTGACGTAATGGGAGGAGTCAGCGTCAAGGGATTTCGAAAGGGAAAGGTTCCCCGCCACGTGGTGGAGTCCATGTACGGAAAGGAAGTTGATCAGGAAACCGCGTCGAACCTTGTTTCGGAAACCTTGTCAGAAGCTCTCACGGAGCGCTCGCTTTTGCCTGTGACGCGTCCCGACATTACGGAGATGGACGAGGTCAAGATGGGAGAGGAGTTTACCTACTCGGCTGAATTCGAGGTGGTTCCCGATTTTGAACTTTCCGATTACAGCTCGATTTCCGTGAAAAAAACCGTTCTCCAGATGACCGAAGAAGATATAGACGCCGAGATAGAAAAACTCAGGGAAAAGGGTGCGCAGTCAAAACTTATTGAGAAGAACCGTTCTGCAAAGGAAGGCGACTACGTATTTGTCGACTACAGCGGCACGTTTGAAGACGGAGAGACAATAGACGATCTTAACAGACAGGATGTCAGATTTTTACTGGGCGAAGAGCAAATCTCCCCCGAGTTCGAAGAAAACCTGCTTGGGAAAAAAACAGGGGAAGAGGCGAAATTCTCAGTTTCCTACCCGGAAGATTTCCTGATACAGGAGGCCGCTGGAAAAACAGTCAGCTTTACCGTAAAGGTAAAAGAGATTCACGACAGGGTACTTCCCGAGGTAAACGATGATTTCGCCAAGGATTTCGATGTCGAGAGTGTCTCTGAACTGCGAGAAGCCATAAAGGAGCAGCTTGAGCGTATTCACGAAAACGAGCAGCTCTCGTCCATGAGGGAGCAGATAGTCGACAACCTTCTCTCAAACAACCAGTTTGACGTTCCGCCGTCGATGCTTGAGAAGGAAGAAGAGAGTCTAAAGGCAAGATTCGTCTCCGACATGCAGAGGGGTGGAGTTACGGAACCCGAGATCGGAGAGGATGTGGTGCCGAAATTTACCGAGAAGGCCGCCGAGAGCGTCAGGACCTCGATAATTCTCGGCCGCATTGCGCACAAGGAAGACGTAAGGGTAACGCGCAAGCAGCTAAACGAGCACATAGACCGCCTCGCCGCGTCATACAATCTTCCCTCTGATCAGGTGCACAAGGCTTACGAGCAGCCGGGAACGATGGAGCATCTTGAATCCCAGATTAAAACGCAAGGTGTTCTGAATCTTCTTCTGGAACGGGCCGAGGTTGAGGAAGTGGAGGGCGAATCCGCTCCGATTGACAAGGAATAACCCGCTTAGTTATAATCGGTCTTGATGATAACCGATTTCATACCTTACGTTATTGAGCGTACTAGCAGGGGCGATCAGGGTTATGATATTTTCTCAAGGCTCCTTAAGGACAGGATTGTCTTCATAGGTTCCGATATAAATGACACGGTTGCCAACGTCGTTATCGCGCAGCTTCTTTTCCTTGAATCCGAGAGTCCCGAAACGCCTATTTACCTCTATATAAACTCCCCCGGAGGGCATGTTACCTCGGGTCTTGCCATCTACGACACCATACAGTACGTGAAGCCCGAGGTCTCAACCATATGCATAGGGCAGGCGGTCAGCATGGCCGCGGTTCTTCTGGCAAGCGGCGCTGCGGGCAAAAGATACGCGCTGCCTCACTCGAGGGTGATGATTCATCAGGTGCTTGGAGGCGTCTCCGGGCAGGCAAGCGACATAGAGATACACGCAAAAGAGATTGTCAGGGTAAAACAACAGTTGAATTCCATACTTGAGAAGCACACCGGACAGACTCTTGAGAAGATAGCAAGTGATACTGACAGAGACTTTTTCATGACCGCTCAGGATTCCATTGATTACGGTATAGTGGATGCCATAATTACGGAAAGGGAGGAGGCAACCGGATGAGTCCCAGAAAAAGCAAAGAAGAAACGAAACACTACTGTTCTTTCTGCGGGAAAAACCAGGAAGAGATTAACAAGCTGATAGCGGGCCACGGCGTCTATATCTGCGATGAGTGTATAGATCTCTGCAACCAGATTATAGCGGAAGAAAAGACCAAGGACAGCACTTTTCCGAAGCCGAAAAAATCCTTTCCGACTCCCCAGCAGATGAAGTCTTTCCTTGACGGGTACATAATAGGTCAGGAAAACGCCAAGAAAGTACTTTCAGTTGCTGTCTACAATCACTACAAGCGGATGCAATTCAGTGATTCCGGCAGGAGGGGAAGCGACAAAGTGGAGGTGGAGAAAAGCAATATACTTCTCATAGGCCCCACGGGTTCGGGAAAAACCCTGCTTGCGCAGACGCTGGCCAAGATTCTCGATGTTCCCTTCACCATAGTGGACGCTACATGCTATACAGAAGCCGGTTATGTGGGTGAGGATGTCGAAAATATGATCGTAAGCCTGCTTCAGGTGGCAAACTACGATGTCGAAAAAGCTTCCCGCGGAGGCATTATCTATATAGACGAAATAGATAAACTCACCCGTAAATCAAGCGACAGCCCCTCAATCACAAGAGATGTCTCGGGGGAAGGTGTGCAGCAGGCATTGCTCAAGATAATGGAAGGGACTCTGGCGAATGTTCCTCCCAAAGGGGGGAGAAAGCATCCGCAGCAGGAATTTACCCAAGTGGACACTACGAACATACTTTTCATATGCGGTGGTGCTTTCTGCGGCCTTGAGGATATTGTCCGCGCGAGAATAGGGGAGAAATCCATCGGGTTCGGGGCGAAATTGTCGAACACAACTGCGGAGGACGAAAGCAACCTTCTTAGCAATGTTCAGCCTGAGGATCTTGTTCAGTTCGGACTGATTCCTGAATTCGTCGGGAGGATTCCGATTATCGCCAGTCTGAGCGAGCTTACCGAAGAGCAGCTGGTCGAAATTCTGACCGAGCCCAAAAACGCAATCGTAAAGCAGTTTGAGAAGATGATGGAAATCGAGAAAGTACAGCTGGAGATAACCGAAGACGCGAGAAAAGCCATTGCCAGGGAAGCCGTCTTGAGAAATACCGGGGCCAGGGGACTTCGGGCCATTATAGAATCGATTATGCTTGAAGTTTTCTATGAAGTGCCTTCGCTGGAAGGTGTGACGCGCTGCGTCATTGACGAGAGCGTTATCGCCGGGCGGAGCGATCCCAAGTTTTATTTTGAGAAATCGGATGAGGAAGCCCAGAAGCTGCTGGGGACTTAGAAGATTTCTTGCAAGCGAAGGTTCTCCTGCGCCTGCATCCCAGCGGATACCCCCGGAAACCACGAATCCAAAAACCGATGATTGATAAGGAACTGCTTGAAATTCTCGTGTGTCCTGAGACCGGGGAACCTCTTGAGGAAGCCGGTCGGGAGATCGTTGCGCGGCTTAACGAACTTGTTGAGTTCGGAACTCTTGTTGACAGGTCGGGAGAGCGGGTTTCCGAGAAAATCGAAGGGGGGCTTGTTTGCCGCGGCGGGAAATATCTTTACCCCGTGAGGGAGAATATACCGGTTCTGCTGGTTGAAAACTCCATTTCCGTTGCTTGATTTGTCGCCTGTCGGCAAAGCATGCCTGTGCGTGCGCTGTGAACCGGTATTTCATGCCGCATTGCAAGCCCCGTTATACGGTAAAAACTTGGATTTATTGAGCGGGATCGTGTTATAATGAATTGATAGACAGGGAGGGAATCAAAATGATTAAAAGAAAATTTCAGTCCTCAATGAAGGGATTTCTATCCATGTTTCTCGCATGTGTACTCCTTTCGTCGCTCGGCGGGAGTGATGCATCTGCGCAGGACGATGACGCAGTTGCACAGAATTTGTTCGGGGTAAGCGACGTATTTCTCAAAAAAATCACGGTCACCGCCCGAAAACGAGAAGAACTGATCCAGGACGTTCCTCTGTCGATTACCCATTTCAGTTCGGAACAGATTGAAGCCCTTAAGGTGAACGACCTTGAAAGTCTCACGGTGCGCATGCCCAACGTGGCGCTTGACGATGCCATCTCGGGAATGTCAATAGCCAACTTCTCCATCCGCGGTGTCGGGATAAACGACTCCATAGCTTCTGTTGACCCGACCGTGGGAGTGTTTGTAGACGGCGTGTATATGGGGCAGATAAGCATCGTTTTGTTTGATACCTTCGATGTTGAAAGCATAGAGGTGCTGAGAGGACCGCAGGGAACGCTCTTCGGGCGGAATGTCACAGGGGGCGCCGTACTGATTAATACCAAGAAACCGGGAGACGTCTTCGAGATGTCGGCCCGCACTTCGTTTGAGGGAGGAGGGGAGAGCCTTAACAGCTATTACATGGGCACAATCGGAGGCCCGATCAGCGAGACGGTAAGCGTGAAGATAAGCGCGTACACGAATCAGGATAACGGCTGGTTTAAGAATCTCCACACGGGCGAGGCTTTCGGAGAAAGCGACATACGGATGGTACGACCGATGATTATGTGGAACCCGACGGATGACGTAAGCCTTGTTCTGCGTTACCAGTACGAAAAAACGAGGAACGATGGCACCGCGTCACAGAACCCTCGCGACTTCGATCTCGACAGTCATGATTTCAGCATCGACGAGGAAGGCTTCAGGAGGCATGAACATCACTTTTTCTCCGCTCAGCTGGACTGGGATGTGGATTTCGGAGACGGCACCGTGACCAATATATTCGGTTTTTACGATGCAGAAGGTACCGCTTTGATTGATATCGATTCTTCGCCGGAAAACGCTTTCCACATACGCGGATGGACCCCCTACAGCCAGTTGAGCAACGAACTGCGCTACTCGGGCAGATTCTTCGAAAGTCTCCACGCGACGACCGGTTTTTATTACTTTTCAAACGAGATAAATTATCATGACCGCCGTTTTGTATTAGGGGGAGCTATTACCCAGAACCTGGGAGGAAATTATTTTGTTGATGCCTTGGGAGTGTTTCTCTCCCTTGATTACGATCTTACGGACCGGGTAACGCTTATTGCGGGCACCCGTTACAGCAATGAAAAGAGAAAGGCGGAGACCGCCTCCGCCGGAGGCAACACGACGCCATGCAACGTTGCGGTCGGACCGGCATGCGAGTTTGATTTCACCGACGAGGAGACCTGGAACTACTGGTCGCCCAAGCTCGGTGCCGTCTACCATATAAGTGGCGGAGCGAACATTTACGGACACTGGACCAGAGGATTTCGCTCTGGAGGCTATAATCTGCGAAACAATGTCTCCCCGCCTGATGAGATCCCGGGGCCGTACGATGAAGAAAAGATCGATACCTTTGAGGCAGGATTCAAGATATCGACAGCAAGGGGAATACTCAACGGTGCGGTTTTCTATAATATGATCGATGATGTGCAGCGGATAATAACTCTTCCTACCTCTCGGCCGCCCTCTCTTATACACCAGGTGATTCTCAACACTGCGGACGTAGAAGCCTTCGGCTTTGAGCTTGACGGACTGGTAGCCGTTACCGGGAACTTTTTTCTTCTGGGTTCGGTCGGGTACGTAGATCCCGAGTACACAAAAATAAAACATGACCTTAATCAAGATGGGGCTCTTGACAAAAAAGACCTGGCTCTGGATCTTCCCCGGGCCGCGAAGCTGACCTGGAGCGTCGGCGCTACCCATAGCGCCGGACTTGCGAACTGGGGGGAAATGACTTCAAGGGTAAGCTATTCATATCGCGACAAGTCATATCTAACGGATGACAACAGGGGGTATACTCCCGAGCAGAACATTCTTGACGCCGGAGTTGATATCACCCCGATGAACGACAGGTTTTCAGTCGGATTTTACGGAAAGAATCTTCTTAACGAGGTCAGGCACGGAAGCTATACCGCACTCTCATCCGCTGATGGCAGTGCACCTTTATCGCAGTTGCAAGGTTCTTCATTCGCACCGCTTTCCAGGGGCAGAACCTTCGGTGTGCAGCTGACCTACCGGTACAGGTGACGGAAAAAAAGGCAGACACATTTACCGGTGGCTGGATTACGGTCAGGTCCCTGCTTATCGTGGATTTGCGCACACCCGGGCGCATTGCGCTCCGGCATCTTTCTGCAAGACAAGATCGCGTTTTGAACCACGTGCGGTGAAAATCTTTACCCGTCTTCCAGCGGTCGGGTTAACGGGTTTCTCGGGGGAGCGTGGCGGGAGGAATTGCCACCACGCTCGCCATAACTGTTCACGAGGTCGACCCATGGAATGACTTTGGTCCTCGGATCGGGTGGAATTGACGGATGCCGATGTCGGCACTGCCGCGACAGCTGTTATTCAAAGTAAAGCCGATGCTCGACCGGGTAGATTTCCCCCGCCGACCGACAGATAGTGGAGGGCAGGCCGGAACTCCTCCGCGTTCGTCCCGCTGCGTACTGGAACCCTGGGCCGGAAGCGTGCTCGTCACAGGTAAGACATGGGTTCAGGTTCCCCCGATTGTCTGCATGTGCGTCATTCATGTTATTTGTCAGCACGTTCCAGAGCCCGTAGTGATCAATGCAGGTCTTCATACACTGGCTTCTGGTATGTAATATATTGTATGTCCAGGTCTCGGCGCACGGCTCTGCAAAGCCGATTTTTTCCATGAGACATTTCTTGATGCCATCTGCCGTAAGTTTCCTCGCGCACGTTCTCGCCGGCTTCGTCAGATCCGGTTTTGCCATGTAGACCGCGAGATCACGCAGGGAGGAGCATGTTCCGCAGTGGTAGCGGTGTGTAACGACATAGCCTTCAGTAAGCGCGCTCTTGTGGTCGGGAAATGTGCGCAGGCGGTAGTCCATGAGTTCTGGGTCCACGAACTGGACGGCACACACCTCGGTATTTGAGCCCAACGACGAGTGCCACCGCAGAACTGGTTCCTGACCGTAGAACAGAAACGTTGCTTTGATCTCGTCGAGCTCGTAACTCCTCGCATTCGCGGGCAAGGGATAGCGCAACTCCGAAATGCTGGAGTAGGATTCATGGTACCGGGGCTCATACGGAGAGGACGTAAGAAAGCCACCCGCACCTTTTGAGGGTGAAGTGTCGGCTTGTCCGGTTTCTTTGTTGCCGCTCCCAAGATCCAGCCGGTCGTAGATCTCGTTACCGTTAAGAAGGTTTGTATTCCGCAGGCGTTTGGCCAGTGTGTCGGTTCCAGACAGGCTGAGTACACGATTGTCGGTGCAGACAGTACCATCCTCAGAAACCTGCTGGTCCAGGAAGAGGAGAAGCGCCAGCAACCCCGCGATCACCAGCCCCGCGGCCCCGAAGCCGGCGTATTTCCCCATTTTTTCTCTAAGGTTCTTCTGCCTCTTCATTTTCTCCAAACAAAAACAGCTTGCGGCAACGTGCCCCTATATAGACAGAAAGGAGAGTCGGCACGGGTAATTCAGTCTTTTGCGAGAAAATCAAGCACGGCTTTATCCACCTCGGCCTGGCACTCTCTCCAGAACCCGTGACCGACGTCCGCAAACGCCTTTTCAACCGCGTTCGGTATAAGTTCCACGAGCTTTTTCGATCTCTCGGGAGGTGTGACGATGTCCCGCTCTCCGTACATAACCAGGGTCCTCGCGGAGATTTTCCCGAGTTGGGATAATACGTCATGGTTCTCGCACGCATAGCTTTGGTTCCTGTATCCGGCGGCCGCATCGGGGTCAACGGGAACTTCCTTGATTCTGCTTATTAAGGAGTCGTAGTTCTCTTCGATATATTTCCTTCGGTATCCGAGAAAAAGCGCAAAAACCCATCCCGCCCCAGGTCCCGCCTTATCCACTATGTCCCTTGCGGTTTTGATAAGCAGGTTTCCGACCTCGTCCCTGTGCCCGGAGGAGCATCCCATAACGAGCCTGTTTATCCTTTCGGGGTATTTTATACCCAGCCACTGGCATATCATTCCACCCATTGATTTTCCAACGAAGTGAGCTTTTTCTATCCCGAGAAACTCCAGAAGCCCTGCAGCGTCATCCGCCATCTGCTCCATCGTATAAGGATAGTCGGGTTTCTCGGAGCGGCCCGAGCCCCTGTTGTCAAGCACTATCACGCGGAAATGTTCCGAGTAGATGGGAACCTGTACAGCCCAGCTCTCAAGACTGCTCCCGAGGCCATGGATGAGCACGAGTGGATATCCTTCTCCGCATTCTTCATAATAAAGGTTTATTCCGTTTGTCTTTGCGTATGGCATATCAGGTCTGCCCCGAGGTTTACCTAGTTTTTGCTAAGAAGATATTCTTCCAGTATTACTGTAGCGGCCATCTTGTCTATTACCGTTTTTCGCTTCTTTCTTCCCATCCCGGCTTCTATCAGCGTCTGCTCTGAGGTCTTGGTGGAAAAGCTCTCGTCCCAGTATTTAACCGGAAGGCTCAGAGAATCTCGGATGCGTTCGGAAAATTTCTTTATGCTTTTTGCCCTGCTTCCAAGAGAACCGTCCTGGTTATAAGGGATCCCCACTAGAATTTCGCGGGGGGAATATTGCTCTATTATATCGCGAAGCTGCGCGAGGTCTTTTTTTTCGTTCTCGCGACGGATGGTGCAGACGCCGTTTGCGGTGATCCCAAGCTCGTCGCTTATGGCAACCCCTATGGTTTTGGTTCCTATGTCAAGGGAGATTGTTCTTCCCGAAGTTTTGTCTTGCTCCTCAGCCGGTGTTTTCATCGGGCTCCAGTTTTTCAAGATTCCATGAATTCTTGACTCTTTTTTTTGTTGGGATAGCTTAATTAAACATACAGGTTTTTTTTTGTAAAGCCTGTCGGGAGTAAAAATGAATTCCCTTCCAAATAAATATCGCACTATTTTCTTAAGCCTGTTCCTGCTTGTTTCTTCTTCGGGTTGCGCGGTCGTGGCAGGTGGCGTGATCGGCGGAGGTGCCGCCGCTTACCTCAAGGGAGTTCTCAAGACCAAAGAACCTGCCTCGTTTGACAAGGTCTGGTTCGCGGTTGTGGAGGCTGTGGAACAGCAGGAGCTTGAGGTAACCAAAAAGGAAAGCAACGTGGGCAAGGCGCTTATTGAAGCCAAGCTCAGAGACCAGGACAAAATTGTCTACATAACCGTTAAGTACCACAAGCCAGAGATAACCAATTTAATTATCCGCGTGGGCGTCTGGGGAGATGAGGATGAATCAAGGCGCATGCTAAAGCTTATTCACGAAAAGCTGTATTAGTCTCTCCCGAGATTCTCGTAAAGTTCCACTTCAATATCAAGTTCCGTTCTGATACCCGCTTCGTTAAGTTTCGTATTTGCCTCCCCTATCGTTTCGCATCCGCAGACAGCTTGCGCGGGTTTTGATACCTTCTCATAAACCACTTTTGGATCTACGTAAAAGGTTACGGTGGAACTTATGTCGAGTTCAACTTTCCTGCTGCCGTTTCTTATTGAAGTGGTGCTGAAGATGCCTTTTGCGTATTCAACCGGCCCCCTGCTCGCCTCGGTGGGTATTATACTTATCGCCTTTTCCATTAATCCCAGAGTTTCGGCGGATATGCCCCAGCTCCCGAGCATTCCATTGTTCCGTGCTATGATGCTGAATGATCTTTCAAGTTCCGCCTTGGACAGTTCTCCGTCGCTCCCGAAACCGAATATTCCCATTATGGTAGGCATCTGGAAGCTCTGCCTGTAAAGCGCGGCTGTCATTATGGCGTCAGCAAGCGGACTCATGAGCCCTTCTTCGTCTCCGAACCCGAGTACGTCTCCCCCGACGTCTATTCCCACCACCAGGTCCGCACCTAGTTTCCGGGCGGCATCCGTTATTCCCTCGAAAACTTTCGCTGGACCGTAACTGATATCGACAAGGAGGGTCTCCTCCCCCAAGACTTCGGCCATACCCGCCTCGGCGAATCTCGCTCCCGCCCGTGTAGTTGAATTTTTATTGCACCTCCAGACCACACTGTTTATTTCGCAGACGTTGTGTGCCTCTTCGAGTTTTCTGGGTCCAGGGTCGGGGTCTATCGTGAAACGCTCCCAGCTGAGGCCTCCCAGAACGCATTGCGTGCCGGTTGCTTCAAGCAGGCTTGCCGTTGGAAGAGTTCCTACTATGTCTCCGCCTCCTCCTATTCCGAGCAAAATGGCTTTTTTCGAATTTTTAAGAATTTTCTCAAGCATAGTAATTAATCTGAAGCGGTGATTACTAATATCTGTTCTGGCGCAATCATCAAGTTGGTTGCTCCGCATAATGGGTCGACCAGCCGGGCCGGATCTTTATGGAGAATCGATTTCCGGCTATATTAATCTTCCTGTTTTACGACTTTTTATGAAGAAGATAATAAATGGCTGGAAACACTTAAAGGGCGTGCACTGCGGTTCCGTTGCCGTGAGGGATGTCTGCCGCTACTACGGACACGATCTTTCCGAGCAGATGTGTTTTGGGCTCGGAGCCGGGCTCGGTTTTTATTATTCTTGTGACGAGGAGATGGACCCGAGCAGGATTATACAGCCCCGCGGTCCCCTTATGGAGATTAATTTCCTTAGGAACTTCGGTGTTGATGTCGCTGACTGGAAATACGAGGATGACAACGAGCAGGCCTCTGCTGGACTCAAGAAATTTATTGACAGGGATGTTCCTGTATTGATACAGGCCGACATCTGGTACCTCGAGTATTTTAACTCTAAGACTCATTTCCCCGGACACATAATCGCGGTATGCGGATATGATGATTCTGAATCCGTTTTTTACGTGGCGGACAACTCGTTTGAAGATCTCCAGACCGTCTCTTTTGAAAATATGACAAAAGCTAGAAGCTCAAAAGCCAAGCCCTATCCCCTTTCCAACAACAGGGTTGAAGTGGAGTCCATGGAAGACGGTACCGATCTCGAGGAGATGATTCTCGGCGCCGTGAGGAGAAACGCCGAAATGATGCTTGAAGGCCGAACCACCCTCAGAGGAACCTCCAGCGTCGAGGTTATAAAGAAGTGGGCTGAGGATCTTCCAGGCTGGAAGGACCTTGCTGATTGGAAGTGGGCCTCAAGGTTTACTTATCAGGTCATATGCAGAAGGGGCGTCTGCGGAGCTGCTTTCAGGTGGTTTTACAGGGATTTCCTGCAAGAGGCGTCCTTCGCGCTTTCCCCTTTTTACGGATCAGATCTTCTGGAGGAGATGAACGGAATCGGTCAGAAGTGGTATGACATGGGGGTGCTTTTCAAAGAGATAAGTGAGAGTGCGTCAATTGGACTGGAATTCGAGCGGGCCTCGGAACTTGCTTTAGATATATATGATCTTGAAAAGAGGTATTTTTCCTCCGTGCTTGAAAATTTTCCTGTCATCGCCTCGGCAGGGGAAATAAACCGGAGTGAGTGAACATTGCGCGGATATTTGAAAAATCACTCTGTTACATTATTTGAGAATTCTGAGTTTTCCTGGCGTTACGTTTCTGTGGCAATGGGGATATTACAAAAAAATAAGGTACTCTACTAAGTTACGTGAAATTAATTTAGGAACCGACTATGTTTTTATTTCTCTTAAGAAAGTATGTCTGGGCCGTAAACATCTTGCTGATAGTCGCCATTGCGTACTCGGTAGCGGCCATGATCAACAACGGCCTGCGCGACAAGATAGAATCTGGCGAGGGTGGCTTGACGGGTGAACACCTGTACAAGGAGAAGTATGGACGGGTTAAGATTCCTTATCGTTCGAGGAGCTACTACGACTCGATATTGGAAACGAATCTGTTTGGGATAGGCGGTTACGCGGGGAAGATGGAAACCGGTGATCTCTCCGAGATTCTTGAGGGTGAAATCACCCCGAAAACATCCCTCAAGCTTGAACTTCTGGGAACTTTCATGTTCAAAAGCCGCACTCATTCTTCGAAGAACAAGAGCATCGCCGTAATAAAGAATATGGAAAATCTTAAAATAAAGGGTTATTCTGAAGGGCAGCAGATCGATCTTATAACATCCGAAAAAGTGGAGGTAGTGAAAATAGACGACTGCGAGGTAACTATACGCCGTGTGGAAGGTCCCGAGTTGATTGCCTGCGGGAATGAACTCGAATCCGTTTTTTCAAAAAGCCCCACGAGCTCTTCCTCGGGAAGAAACAAAACGTCTGTAAAGTCAAAGAAGTCATCGGCCTCGGGGGTAAGCAAAGTCAGTGACGGCGTGTACCAGATAGAGAGAAGGATGTTTGACGAGTTGCTTGCTGAGCCCGGAAGTTTAATAACGGAGGCTAAGATTGTACCGCGCGATGACGGCATCAAGATTTTCGGAGTAAAAAGCAGGAGCGTGTTTTATAAAATGGGTCTTAGAAACGGGGATATAGTCCACCAGATAAATGAAGTCGCTTTAAACGACATGCAAAGCGCTCTTTCGCTTTTCACCGATTTAAAGGGTCAGAGTGAATTCACCGTTGATTTCACGAGGAGAGGTAAAAGAAAAAGTAACCGGTACACGGTTTACTAGACCTGCGGTGAAAAAAATCAGTCCCTTAAGGTTAAAACAGGTTATGAGATATCTTCTTAATAAAAATCTTTTCTCGGTTCTGTCGGCGGTTCTCATTTTTTCCGCTTTGATTGTCTGTCCACAGCAGGCTTTCGGAGAGAAATCCGAGTCGCCGGACCCTAGGAATTTAAAGGCCGTTGTCGCTCCGGGTCCCGGACAGCAAGAAGCACAGGAGCAGGGTGAGTCCATAAAAGAGTTGCCTCCAAAACCCGTTGATATTGTAAGGGAAGCCGCAAAGGCGTTAGCCGAGGAAGCGGCAAAGAATCCTGGTAGAAAAGTTGCAAAACCCTTCGGCAAAGACGCGGTTAAAGTTTCCGGCAACGAGGTCGCTGAGGATTTTGTCGAAGACCCAGGCCTCCCGCTTGATTTAGCCGAGCCGGGAGTCATAGCCGAGCCGGAACCTGAACCGCAGGAGGCCTTGGAGCTCGAAGTGGAGAAGCCCAAGGAGCCGGAGCCCGGGGAATTGTCGCCCGCGGTCGCCGAGGTTCCAATTGAGAAGGCTGCTGGAACCGAAAGTGAAGAGATTGCGGAGATCCCCGACGATGAAGCCGTTGAGGAAGAGGAAGTTGAGGAGGAAGAGGGAATGGTCAACCTTCGATCCAACATGACGCTTAAGGAGATGGTGAAGACCATAAGTGAGATAACCTCCGAGGTTTATCTCCTAAGTGACAAGATCAGGGACAAAAACGTGACGATCATCACTCCTCAGGGTGGTTTCGAGAGGGAGAACGCGTTTAGGGTTTTTGAGATATTGCTCGATATGAACGGTTATTCGGTCGTAAGCTCAAGCGGAGTGAATAAGGTCGTTCCGAAAAAGGGAATAAAGTCAGAAAGCATACCGCTGAGATCGGATTTTGATCTCGGAGAGTCTTCCCAGAAATACGTGATGAAGCTGATAAAGCTTAAAAGCGTAAAAGCCAAGGGAGTCTCCAACATCCTTCGGACCTTGGTGAGCAAGGAAGGATATATGAAGGCTTACGAACCGTCCAACACCTTAGTCGTGATTGACAATGAAGATAACGTTAGCAGGATAGCGGAAGTGGTGGCGAGTCTTGATTACGATAAGAAAATAGAGTTCGTAAAGGTGCAGAACACAAGCTCGGCCAATGTTATCTTCAAACTGCTTGAGATCTTCAGCCCCAAAAGTGCCAAGAGCAAGCTGTCAAAAGGCAAGGACGACGGTTTCATATCCGGAAGTTCCGAGCTTCTAGGATTTAAAGTGATAAACGACGAAAGGACTAACTCCATAATAGTGATTGCCGACCCGAGGGACATTGTCCTGATAAAGGAGACGATCGCCGTTTTGGACGTCGAGAGCGAGCATGCGGAACAGGATGTTTATGTCATACCGGTTAAAAACGCCGACGCCGAGCAGATAATCGAGGTTCTCGGGAATCTGTTCACAGAGGGGAAAGGGAGTGCCATCTCTTCGGTTTCCTACCGGGATCAGACGCGACAGTCCGGCAGAACCGGTCAGTCTTCAAGTCGTCTTGGAGATAGCAACTTGGGTAGCGGCAAAGATGCCAGCGGTTTCGGCTCTCAAGGCAGCAATATTCAAAGGGGAGGGAGCCAGCAGACGGGGGGTTCCGTTGTCGTGTCCTCGTCCGATGGGTTAAAGATAACTTCGGACCCGGCGACAAATTCCATTATAGTGGTCGGATCTCTCACGCAGTACAGAATGGTCAAGCAGATAGTGGACAAGCTTGACGTAAGGAGAAGACAAGTATTTGTAGAGGCTGCCATACTTGAGGTGGGTCTTGACAACCTTCACGCGCTGGGAACTAATTTTGGTCTCGGTCTTAGAATAGAGGGCGACAACCTCGGTTTTATCGGACAGCAGCTTCCAGGCATCCCGAGCCTCCTCGGAGTTGCGGCCGACCCCGCAATCGCAACGACTTCCATAGGCAGTCTTTCGGGGCTTTTTCTCGGTGTTGTGGGAGAGGAAGTTGACGCCGACGGTTCAGGCCCGCTTCCGTCTCTTCCTTCGTTCTCCGCGGTGTTTCAGGCTTTAAATTCCGTGACCGACGTCAACGTTCTTTCAACCCCGAGCATTATTACTACCGATAACGAACCGGCCGAGATAGTGGTGGCTGACATAATACCGTTTCCGATGGGAAGCACCGTGGGCACAAGCGGCGTGACTGTTCAGACGATCGAAAGGCTTCCGGTTGGAATAAGGCTCAGCATCACGCCCCAGATAAGCGAAGGAGAGTACCTTAACCTGGATATAGTTACCGAGGTTTCTTCCACCCGGGAGGCGCCCTCGGGGCTTAACACTGCCCAGTTCGGTATCGCGACCACGACGAGAAGCGCTGACTCGTCGGTTATAGTCAAAAACGGACAGACCCTTGTTATAGGAGGACTGGTTCAGGACAGAGAAGAGGTGCTTCACAACAAAACACCTTTACTCGGAGATATTCCGCTGATTGGAAACCTGTTCAGGTTCAAACGCAATCAGAGCAGGAAGCTTAACCTGATGATACTTCTTACCCCGAGGATAGTTGAGACGGAAAGCGATATGAAGCAGCTGCTTCTAGATTATCAAAGAAGAAAGACCTTGCTTCACAAAAGGGATCTGAATACGCTTGAGTAGGGAAAATTTGAGAAATGAAGGCTCTTGACGAAATAATAGGCAGACGTTATCCCGAGGTGATGGGGAGGATCGAAGAGCTAAAAGGCAAAAATGGCCGGAACACCGAAGACATACTGCTCAAAACAGACGTACTCAAAGATTCTCCGGCCCTTGAGGTTCTTTCCGAATTCTACGGAGTCGAGAAAATCGAATCAATTCCCGAAGACGATATAGATTACGAGCTGATAAAACAGTTTCCGATCAGCTTCGCGAAAAAATTCAGAATACTCCCCATAAACAAGAATAACGGAACGCTCAAAGTTATATTTGCCCCGCCGCAGGAGCTTTATGCACTTGACGAGATTCGCTCCCGCTTTAACTGCTCGCTTGAAACTTATATTGCCCTTGAGCGCGTGCTGAACGACAGCATCAACAGGGTTTATGAACAGGGTAAAGACGTTGGCTCAGAAGATATAAACGAAGGATCGGGACTCTCCGAAATGGAGTTTACCGAACCCCAGGATCTGATTGAGGCCGAAGATGAAGCCCCGATCATCAAATTCATAAACACGCTTCTTTTTCAGGCCGTAAGGGAGCACGCAAGTGATATTCACATAGAGTGTTTCGAAAAAGAAGTGCTGGTCCGGTTCAGAAAGGACGGCATTTTGCATGACGTGACGAAAGTTCCCAAGACGGTGCAGCCTTCAGTGATCTCGCGCGTGAAAATCATGTCCGAACTCGATATAGCAGAGAGAAGAAAGCCCCAGGACGGAAGCATAAGGCTTAAGATTGGAGGGAGGGATATTGACGTAAGGGTTTCAACAGTCCCCACTTCATGGGGAGAGAGCGTGGTAATGCGACTGCTTTACAGGTCTTCGGTGCTTATGAGCTTCGAGCAACTTGGTCTTGAAGGGAAAAAGCTTGAGACAGTGGAATCCCTTACACAGCGCCCCCACGGAATCATACTTGTTACGGGACCCACGGGAAGCGGTAAGACGACAAGTCTTTATGCCGCCCTGCAGAGAATCAATCTTCCCGACAAGAAGATAATTACCATAGAGGACCCGGTTGAATACCAGATACAGGGAATCAATCAGATCCAGGTCAATACCAGGGTGGATCTTACGTTCGCAAACGGACTTCGCTCAATGCTGAGACAGGACCCTGATGTTATACTCGTGGGGGAGATAAGGGACAGGGAGACCGCCGATATTTCCATGAACGCTTCGCTCACTGGGCATCTGGTATTTTCCACACTGCATACCAATGATTCGGTAAGTGCCGTGACCAGGCTTGCCGACATGGGAGTGGAGCCCTTTCTTATAGCTTCGACTCTCTCGGCTGTAGTGGCCCAGAGACTTGTCAGGATTCTTTGCGCACGGTGCAAGGAGCAGTACGTGCCGATTGATGAGGAACTTAGGCGTATAGGGCTCGCGCGCGAGGCATGTCCCGAAGGAAGAATCTACAGGGCCAAAGGGTGTCCGGAGTGCATGGAGACGGGGTTTTCGGGAAGAATAGCAATTTTTGAGATACTGATTATCGATGACCAACTTAAAAACACCATTCTCACCCACCCAGACTCGGCCACGCTTAAGGAGAAGGCTCTGAGAAACGGACTTGTCACTCTGAGAATGGATGGCGCCGACAAAGTCGCAAGTGGTATAACCTCAATTGACGAGGTGCTCAGGGTTACGGAAGAGGAACTGGCGGAGAGCTAACCCGGGGTTATCTTTAGCGTTGATATTTCAAAATGCCTGTTTACAACTATAAAGCTATTAACGACAAAGGGGAATCGGTAAAGGGAGTTATCAGCGCGGAATCGGTCAAGCTCGCAAGCGATAGGCTCAGAAAAGAGGGTATCTACCTCTCTTCCATAAAAGAAGCGACCGGGGCTCGCCGCTCGTCGATCACTCTTCCGTGGAGCGGGGTGAGCATTTCGGAGCTTGCCGTTATGACAAGGCAGTTCTCCACCCTGATTTCAGCTGGTCTTCCTCTCGAGACGTCGCTTGTGGCTCTCTACGAGCAGACCGATGATCAGAAACTCAAGGAGATTCTCTCCCAGGTGCGAACCCGGGTAAGTGAAGGCAGTTCTCTTCACGCTGCGCTTGAGGAACACAAAAGCGCTTTTTCCGATCTTTACGTGAGCATGGTCCGCGCCGGCGAGGCAAGCGGTACCCTTGATGTCGTGCTTGACCGTCTCGCGGATTTTCTTGAAAAGCAGCTTGAACTGACTTCAAAGATCAGAGGTGCAATGATATATCCGGCAATAATGTTTATTGTCGGGCTTGGGGTACTTGTTTTCATGATGACTTTTGTAATTCCCAAAGTCGCCGATATATTCGAGTCCAGCAACAAGGCTCTGCCCTTTGTTACTGTAGTACTTATAAGCGCGAGCGATTTCCTCAGGGAGAGTTTTGCCCTGATACTGGTTTTTATGGCCGTCGTATTCTTTTTTGCGCACAGGTACGTAAAAACTCCTTCCGGAAAAAAGATCTACGACAGGTTTTCCCTGAGAATCCCCGTGCTCGGGAAAATGTCTTCGAAAGTGATGATTTCCCGTTTTACAAGGACGCTTGCCACGTTGCTTTCAAGCGGCATTCCTCTTCTTGATTCTGTTAGGGTGAGCGAATCGGTTCTGGGGAACAGCCTTTACGTTGAAAATATCAGGGATGTCCGGGTCAAGGTGGCGGAAGGCGCGGCGTTTGGGAACTCTCTTGCGCAGACCGGGATTTTCCCTCCTCTTGTTGTAAGAATGGTTTCTGTTGGGGAGGAGGCCGGTAAAGTTGAAATTATGCTCTCGAAAGTAGCCGATATGTACGACACCGAGGTTGACGGCATGCTTGCCACGCTGACTTCTCTTCTTGAGCCGGTAATGATACTAATTATGGGCGTTGTGATGGGTTTTATAGTTTTCGCTATACTTTTACCCGTGTTGAATTTAACTTCGGTAATAAGCTGAACAGGGAGGTAGAAAAAAATGAGATCCCAGATGGGGTTTACTCTGATTGAAATTATGGTGGTTGTGCTTATCATAGCCGGGCTTGCCTACATAGTGGGTACGAACGTGATAGGTCAGGGGGAGAGGGCAAAGGAAAAACAGGCTATGATTCAGATCAAGCAATTTGAGCAGGCTCTCCAGTTGTTTAAGTTTGATAACGGTTTTTATCCCGAAACCCAGCAGGGGTTGCGCGCTCTGATCGAACCAGTAACGGTAGGCAGAGAGGCCAGGAGGTGGAGGCGTTATCTTGAATCCTCAAACGTGCCGTTTGATCCTTGGGGGAATGAGTTTGTGTATTTCGGAACTGACCAGACCGAGGACGGATTGTACTATATAAGATCTAACGGCCCGGATGGGGTAGGGAATTCAGATGACGATCTGTCCAGCAGAGACAGATGAGAAGAGAATCCGCTGGTTTTACCTTAATTGAACTCATGGTGGTTGTTTTTCTCCTCGGAGCTTTTTTCTCCGTGGCGATGCCGAGAGTCTTCAAAACGGATGACATGAGCCTCCGCAGCGCTTCAAGAGGGCTTGTCACGACGATAAGATACCTGTACAGCAAGTCCATTTTTGAAAAGCGGATATATAAGCTTTCTTTCGATATTGATGCCGGGGAATACTGGGCGGAGGCACTTGAGGGAAACCAGTTCCGCTCGGAAGAAGGTCCCGGATACGGACGCAGAAAGCTTCCCAACGGAGTTTTTTTCAGCGACATACAGACGGAGAGAACTCAGGGGAAAGTCGGTTCCGGAAGAGACGCGTTTATACTCTTTCTGCCGACAGGGATTGTTGACTCGGCGGTTATTCACCTGAGGACCGATAAGGATAATTTCTTCACGCTTTCCACCAACCCCTACACCGGGGCCACCAAAGTTTATGACGAATACGTTGAATTTAACGACCGGCTTCAGAACCTAGCCGAGCGGTAGAGGGAAAGACGGGATGGGTACCTCGAAAAACAGCAGTGTTTGCGGATTTACGTTGCTTGAAGTCATGGTTGCCGTGGGATTGCTTGCCTTCGCGATGGTATCCATACTCGGCATCGTGGGTCACAATATAAATCTCGCCACAAAGTCCACCAACTACCTGATAGCCACGAGTCTGGCTGACGAGATAGCTTCCCGGATTGACGCCGAGGGCCTCCCCTTGGATTCTCAGAGAAGCGGGAAGTTTGATAATCATCCGAGTTTCGAGTGGCATATTGTGGTTGCTCCTTACAACTTGCCGCAGTTCGAAGCGACAATGAACATAGTCAGGGTTCTTATAACCTGGGACAACGGGGAGGAGAGCTATGAAATCAGCTTCATCGATTCGGGATGATAAAAGCGGTTTCACCCTTATAGAGGTTCTTATCACAGTTACCATAACGGTCATTGTGCTTACGATGCTCTACAGTTCCTTTTCCCAGCTCCTAACTGCCAAACGCAGAGTAGAAACAGAAAACGAGCTGATTCAGGAGGCGAACACGATACTGCTTAAGATGCGCCACGACTTAGTGAATGTTTTTCCCAGAGGGAATATCAACTCCCAAACCTCTTCTTCCTCCGCGTATCCCTACTTTACCGGCCAGCTCGAAGGGGAGAACAGCAGGATTATCTTTACCTCTTTCGCGAAGGACCCGACGCATTATTCCACCCAGTCCGGCCAGAGCGAGATATCCTACTATGTGGTTCCGCTTCGCGGCGAGGACGAAGGTATGCTCGCCCTTGTCAGGAAGGATAATTACTTGATTGGAAACGATGAGGCCGGAGCTGCGTACCCGATTTCAGAAAGGGTGCTGAGTTTCCGGGTGAATTTCCTTGGCGAACGGTCTCCTGGGTTGGCGAATGAGCAGAAGATGTGGACATGGGATTCGTCTGCAATGCGAGGATTACCCCAAGCCGTTCAGATCCAGATCATTCTCGCGGGGGATGGAGGCCAGGAGGAAGCCCATTCCATGATTGTTGCTATACCGGTGGCTGACTGAATGCGGAGAACAGACTCAAAAACAGCGCAGAGAGGAATAGTACTCGTTATCGTTGTCATAACTATCGCGATACTTTCCACGATTGTGATTGATTTCATGTACTCGACCCGCGTGAGTTACGAGATTTCCGTGAACAGCTCAAACGATATCCAGGCGAGACATATCGCGAAATCGGGAGTGAGAGTCGTGCGGGGTGTTTTGAAAAAGAAAAACCTTGAGGATATTCCCGTGATCAGGGGAGTGCTCGCGCAAGCGATAAAGTCGCAGAACGGTGCCGGTGGTTGGAGTCTTTCCATCAGTTCTTTTCCCATCGGAGATGGAAACATATCCCTTGAGGTCAGAGACGAAAGATCGAAAGTCAATCTTAATGCTCTTGTAGACCAGAAATCAAACCGGGTGGATTTTCAGGTTCGCACGCAGCTAAACGAACTTTTCCGTTTTCTAGGAGTGGAGACGGAGAAAGCCGATCTTTTTGTGGCAAGCCTTGTAAACTGGCTTGACGGGGCGGCGCAGGGCGGCGGGAACGATCAGGAGCCCGATGGTGCCAGTGCGGCCCATTACTCAGAACTTGAGAATCCCTATTACATTAAGGACGGACCGCTTGACAGTGTTGAGGAAATTAGGATGATTCAGGGGATGGATAAGGATTTCTTTTTCGGGGTCAAGGACTATCTAACCGTCTATCCTAAGGATAAGCAAGTGAATTTCAGCACCGCTTCAAAAACGGTGATAATGGCTACCATTAAGGCTGCCGGAGTCTCAGTCACCGAGAGGGAGGGGAATATTCAAGAGCTAAAAGACAGTGTTGTCAGGAGAATGGCCGACGAGATAATAATGCGCAGGAGCGCCAAGAGAATTATATCGGCCAGTGAAACCAAGAAGATTTTAAAGAGAGTGGACTCCAGTCTGAAGATAAGTTCCGGTATCTCCGGCGTGGTTCTTAAAGGCGGGAAAAGCGATGTCTATACCGCCGTTTCCACAGGCATAGTGGGAGAGGAAATCCCCGTGACAAGACAGATTCAAGCCGTTATCCACAAAAACCTGAAAAAGAAAAATTCGTATCCGACCCTAGCATCCTGGAAAGAAAGATAGTAGCCGAAGTGGCGGAATTGGCAGACGCGCAGGATTCAGGATCCTGTGGGCATTGCGCCCGTGGGGGTTCGACTCCCCCCTTCGGCACAAGACCTTACAGCACTTCAATCGGTGAATTGCTTCAGAAATGGAAGAAAGGCTGGACCGCCTTGCTGCGGATTAACGCCGGAGAGATAGTGTAGGCAGATAGGGGTTCTTTTTTCTTCAAAAGTCAGCTTTTTTATGTCAGATCAACAAACGGGTTGTAGGCGATTTCCCAGAGATGACCGTCGGGATCCTCGAAGTATCCCGAGTAACCGCCCCAGAAGGTGTCCTGCGGTTCTTTTATGATTCTGCCACCTGCTGCGCTGCGTGCCTGTTCTATCACCTTGCGCACTTCTTCTTTGCTCGGTTCGTTATGCGCTATGGTAACACCGGAGAATCCGTTTCCTTCTGTCGAGATGGTTGCATCTTCGGCCAGATTGTCTTTCGGATACAGAGAGAGCCATACGCCGTTCATGTTGTAGAAAGTGATTGAGTCGCATGATTCCTTTTCAGGTGCCAAGCCCATTCCCTGCTCATAAAACTTTTTAGCCACCATAATGTCGGTGACCCCTAAGGTAATAATCGCTAGTTTCGGCTTCATGCTGCGGCTCTGTAAATGCTGTGGTTTGTCAAAAGCAAAAAAAAAGGCGCCTTAAAAAAGGCGCCTTTTTTCGTTTGTGTGCCGAGCATGAGCAGCAGCTTGGAAGTGAGAGTCTTCTATACAACCTGATGGCGGTGAAGTATTAGCGAAGCGCAAGGGCGATGTCGCGAGGCATGGTCTGAAGGAAGCGTGGAGC
>LXNI01001306.1_pt1 | contig 22382 bp, 22 predicted proteins | sample 809091 | NCBI WGS metagenome assembly LXNI01 (sample SAMN04870527, study PRJNA318959) | sponge metagenome | biome: 01000161; feature: marine sponge reef; material: water | host: Sarcotragus foetidus | place: Greece: Milos, Mediterranean Sea | collected 2013-05-29 | depth 5-7 m | reverse complement strand
CGAAAGGTCCCGCTGATGTCGGATTGAACCATCGGGCCAAGCCTATATCATCCGGTGGGTTTTGTCCAGTACCGTTAGTGACCAATTTAATGATGACAGAAACTTTTATCATGACTCGGTAGGCCTAGCCATGACAGCAGATTCGACATGAGGCGGGGCACGCGGTCAGCAGGAGGTGCTATGTGCTGGACCTCTCCGGCACCTGCCACGACAACGCTGCCACTGCGGTAGTGACCCGGAGCATCCAGCAATCCGGCCATCAGTGTCTTATGTGCACTGAGAAGATCGTCTTCATTGACCGGATTCCACTGTGGGAATAGTTCATAGGCGTTGATGGCATTGCGGACCTCCTGGATTTCACGAAGAGGCGCGACCACGGGTTTCCCTTCCAGGATGGTGGAAATTTGTTTTTCAGTGAGCCGGTTCCCTTCAATCGCGAGCGAGCCTTGAATAGTGCGAATACGATTGATCCGTCGCAGATGCAAATTGGCGTGAACCGCTGCTTCATTCACCCGCCCAATCGTTTCCCCAATCCGTTCGGCCAAGTCGAGAATGGTTGAAGTGATTGTATACGGTGGCACAGAAGTCATGACCATGATCAATAGTGGCTGGCTGGTATCCGGAGGCGAAGGCCATGGCCGCCTCGATTGTGCTGCGGTTGTTTCCTCGATTGGATCGTCACACCCGTCACTTCTCCAAATGTCAGTCCGTGTACCCGCCCCACTGTTTCATGGTTCAGTCCCGCGACGTTAATGTGAATCGCCCCGGTGTTTTCTCGAAGCTGAAGTCCTTGTTCTCTTAAAGTAGGTGGAACTTATTTAATTTATTATTATTCAGTTACTTATAGTCAACCAAACGCGAGTTTTCTGACACAGGATTGTATCTTGAAATCGATTGTATTTCCACTGTTTTTGTCCGCAGTCACCGGGGATGCGATCATTACAGATGCCGGTCATTCATCACTGCGGGGAGCGAATTGTTGTCTAGGATTGCCGGGGTGCCCGGTCTATTCGATCAAGTGTCTCTGGTTGGCTGATACGATGATGGCAATTTTATCTCGGGTTCCAGTCAGGGGTTGATTTCGGACTTCAGTGTCTGAATACCGTTATCGCCACCGAGTAGCAGAATGTCGGCACCTCGCAGTGCAAACACCCCGACCGTGACTACCCCCGGAATCTGATTGAGCTGTCGTTCCATGGCCATGGGATTGTCCAGGTCCAGATTCCGAACGTCCACAATGACATTACCGTTATCTGTGACGAAACCGGCCCTCAGTTCAGGCCAACCACCCAATTGAACCAAGATGCGAGCGACTAGGCTCCGTGCCATGGGAATGACTTCGACCGGCAGGGGAAACGTCCCCAGTCGATCTACCAACTTGCTCTGATCGGCAATACAGACGAATTTTTCACACGCCTGTGCGATAATTTTCTCCCGGGTCAGGGCCCCCCCGCCCCCCTTGATCAGATGCAAGTGTCGGGTTGTCTCGTCTGCTCCGTCAACGTAAAGGGGCAAAGAGCCAACCTGGTTTAAATCAAGGACCGGAATGCCGTGTCTTTTCAGCTTGGTGGCCGAAGACTCGGAACTGGCAACGGCACCATCAATCCGGGACTTGATCCGGGCCAGTCCCTCAATAAAAAAATCGGTTGTTGAACCGGTGCCGACACCCACGACATCACCGGGTTCGACATGCTCAAGCGCAGCCTCGGCAGTCATTTTTTTCAAGTGGTCAGTATTCATGACGTTGTTCCAGGGTTGAGGTGACTTTATCGGCTTGGCTTGCCAGAAACGGCTGGTTATCAAAACAAGGATGCACTGAGTTCACTGACCGCTTGGAGCATATCAGGGTCATCGGTCAATGTCTCGGAGATGGCGCCACGACAGGCTGTCGGTGGATCAATGCCGGTGACCATCAGTTTGGCTGCGTGCACCAGCAGGCGGGTACTGGCACCTTCCTCCAATCCGCTTCCCTTCAGATTCCTTGTCATATTGGCATATTTGACCAGTCGGGTCGCCCTGTTCAGGTCCAGTCCGGTTTCCTTGACAATGATTTCGGTTTCCAACTGCGTTGCTGGATAATTGAATTCAATGGATACGAACCGTTGTCGGGTGCTTTGTTTGAGATCCTTCAGAATGCTTTGATATCCGGGGTTGTACGAAACGGTGAGGCAAAATTCGGCTGGAGCGGGAATCAACTCACCGGTTTTTTCGATGGGCAGGATTCGCCGGTCATCGGCCAACGGATGGATCACAACGGTGGTGTCTTTTCTTGCTTCGACGATCTCATCCAGATAACAGATCCCCCCTGCACGGACAGCGCGACTGAGCGGTCCGTCCGACCAGCGGGTTTCTCCGCCAACAATCAGGTAGCGCCCCACCAGGTCGGCTGCCGTCAGATCATCATGGCATGAGACCGTGATCAACGGCCGTTTCAACCGCCATGCCATGTGCTCCATGAACCGGGTTTTTCCGCAACCGGTTGGCCCTTTGAGTAATACGGGAATCGCATTTTGATAAGACGCCTCGAAGACTTCCACTTCATTACCTTGCGGAGAATAAAACGGTTCGTTCTGAATCAGGTAATCTTCAAGTGTTGATTCGTTCGTCATCAATATAATCCAAATAAAAAACAGATCTGAAAGTTATGACCGGCCGCACCAATGAGGCACCGGTGCGATCCCATTGAGGGATGTGATGGTGTTGCACACGCGTGCCCTGATGGTTCGAAAAAAGGTGATTTCCCAATAGTCCGGGTGCGCATGTCTTGAGGACAACCGGGCAACAACCCAGCGTCGAATTCGGTTTTGTGATCGGCCGGTCCCGACACGATCGCATCATGCAGTGGCGCTGGTTGATGCATTTCAGCCAGTGTTGTCTGGGTACTCAAAGGGGTATCACACCATCCCCGACATGCAGGGTTCCCGCGACTTCAGGCACCATATTGATGCCGAAATAAATTTCTCCATCATGTCGACGGTATGTTGAAAGCGTATGAATCGGTTCCGGTCCAGCCAGCATTCCGGTTTGCTGGTCAACGGTAGGAATGGAACACCGGGCACACGTTTGTGCGAAGCGTATGGTGATTGCGTTGATTTGGATACGCTTCCAGTGATCCTCATCGAATGCGTTACATCCACTGACCACCAGGTTGGGTCTGAACCGGTCCATCGAGACCGGACGGGCCAGACGACAGTTGAGATCATCCAGTGAAGATTGAGAGAGAACAAGAAGCGGGAAGGCATCGGCAAACATCGTATGATCACCGGGTTCGGATATTGCCGGATCACATGGCCTGATCTCATCGTCTGAAAAGCAAAGCAGTGTACAGGCGCTATCCAGGGACTGGCTGAGCCATGTGCTGGTCGTGCCACCAATATCGATTCCCGTGACCGGAGCGCCGAATACTTCCGTCTGCACTTTTTTCATCCCGCGGTCGACTTTTGGGACAATATGGTCTTCGAGACCAAAACTGGACAACACCAACTGGTCATCCACCAGCGCAGTTTCCAGCAATGCCATCTGTGGATGGGTTCTTTGGGTCAGGCATCGTTTGTTTTGATCAATGATCATCCATTGACGATCAAACCGCAGACCGGATGGTGTGATTTCGCTCTCGAGCAGAGAGATGCCGGCGCAGGATTTTACCGGATAGATATGAATTTCGGTCAGTTGCATGGTCAAATGATGGGTACGCGCCTTGGTCTGATTTCACTATACCGCTTACCGGATTCTAAAGTGTTTGGATGGCAGATTGAATTGTGAATGTCAACATTATTCCGGGAAACTAATGCTATCCCGATGGTTCGCGTTAACTTGATGGGGTGATCCGCCTTTGCGGTGGGGTTTTTAGAATCAGTCGTCCGGGGCATCCGTCAACAGGTCCAAACCAAAGACGGTCCGATCGGAATCCCATTCCCTGAAAGCGTCCCGTGGTTCGATGATTGGGAACAGGCGTTGTATCGCTGGCGTGAATCAAGAGAGACGGATCGTTTGACTTGAAAAGTGTTTTTGCCGTGCACGGTCTCAGGGCTCTTGGCCATCGGGGGATGGTCGATCGCCTGCCGTACGGTCGATGGTTGGCCGGTATGAGGAAAAACACTTGGACCGATGAGGCCGGGGCACAAGATCGATGGAATCGGGAGATACTCGCATAGCATTGTACAAGCACCGGTAAATCCCCTATGATCGGGCAACGGTTTTAACGCTCGTTCAGCAGAAGTGATCCATGTCCCTATTTGATCCCAGTTTTGCCATATATGGCCTGTCTATCGTCTCAATTATTGTTATTTTTCTTGCCATCCTGATTGTTTACAAGGGCATCGTCATTGTCCATCAGGGTTATGAATACACGATCGAAAGGCTGGGACGGTTTACCCGGTCACTGCGTCCGGGCTTTAATGTGATTATCCCGTTTGTTGACCGGATAGGGGCCCGGGTGAACATGATGGAGCGGGTATTTGAGGTGCCCTCCCAAGAGGTGATTACCCGAGACAATGCCGTCGTCAAGGTCGATGGTGTCGTGTTTTTTCAGGTACTGGATGCAGCGAAAGCAAGCTACGAAGTCAATCAGCTGGAAAATGCCGTCTTGAATTTGACAATGACCAACATCCGGACTGTGCTCGGTTCGATGGACCTGGATGAGTCATTGTCCAAGCGTGATGAAATCAATGCCTCGTTGTTGATGGTGGTTGACTCAGCGACGTCGCCTTGGGGAATCAAGGTGACGCGGATCGAAATCAAGGATATTTCCCCGCCTGCAGACCTGGTCGAATCCATGGCACGCCAGATGAAGGCGGAAAGGGATAAACGGGCGTCTATTCTGGAGGCGGAAGGCTTGAGACAGGCGGAGATATTGAAAGCGGAAGGGGAGAAACGGGCTGCGATTTTGGATGCTGAGGGCGAGAAGGAAGCGGCCTTCAGGCAGGCGGAAGCACGGGAGCGGCTGGCCCAGGCAGAGGGTGAGGCAACCCGGATGGTTTCCGAGGCGATCGCCGCCGGGGATTTGCAGGCCGTGAACTATTTCGTTGCGACCCGGTATGTTGATGCCCTCAGGGAACTGGGCAAGTCGGATAACCAGAAAATCCTGTTCCTGCCCATGGAACTCAGCAGTATTGTCGGATCGATTGGCGGGATCGGTGAACTGGTAAAAGAAACGTTTGACCACAGCAAGAAGAAAACGGATGCGGCTGACGGATGATGTCTGATCTGGAAGGCATGGCCTACTACTGGGGCTGGTTCGGCGTGGGGCTGGTTTTGCTGGTGCTGGAACTGGTCGCACCACTCACTTTCTTTTTATGGTTGGGCATCTCCAGTCTGATGACGGGGGTGGCGGTCCTGATTTTCCCCGGTATGCCATGGCAAGTACAGTTTCTGTTGTTTTCGATCTTGTCGGTGGTCAGCATCGTGATTTCGAGGCAGTATCTGATGAGGCGGCAAAACAGTTCGGATGTGCCCAATTTGAATCGCAGGGCGCAACAGTATGTCGGCAGGGAGGTGATCCTGAGCGAGGATATCCGACAAGGAGTCGGGAAGACCAAGATCGATGATACCTACTGGAACGTGACCGGAGCGTCATTGAAAAAAGGGACGAAGGTGAAAATTGTCAGCATTGATGGGACCGTGTTCGCGGTTGAGGCGGTTGTCCCTGTCATGAATGAGCGGAGCGAGCAGTAAAAAATACGCTTAATATTGTGGATTGTATGATTAATGGATGAGTTCTTTCAGGACGATCCCATGCTGAAGGGGATTGAAGGGTATTGTCAGGTTAATGGGCAGATGATCAATCTGGTTTCAGGGTTTTGACAACGTCAGGGTGGCGATCGGTGATGAGAACTGCTGGGTGGTGGCTGGTTCGAGTTCCGAAGGGTGGATTCCCGCCTGTGCGGGAATTGTCTTCGATATGCGATGGATCGTCATTGCATGATGTGGTAGGGAAATCAGGACACCGACCCAGCCCCATGTGCCGCAGACTTCTGCCGGGAAACATTTCAGATCGCCGGTAAAAACCTTGCCGTTGGCCGAACGCTAAACCGCGTTTTCAGACTGGCGAAACGGGGTTGAACTGTGAGACACTGCCCTTTATGCAAAACGAGTCATCAACTGTCGATTATCTGGCCCGACTGATCGCTTTTGATACGACCAGCCGGAACTCAAATCTGGAATTGATTGAATTTGTTCAGTCATTACTTGAGCGCCGGGGCATACAATCTGAATTGACCTTCGACAGTGACAAAAGGAAAGCGAATCTTTACGCCACTTTGGGTGAGGGGAAACAACCGGGGGTTGTGTTATCCGGTCATACCGATGTTGTCCCCGTAGAGGGTCAGCAGTGGTCATCCGACCCGTTCAGAGCAGTGATTAAGGACGATGGCAGGCTCTATGGTCGGGGGAGTTGCGATATGAAAGGATTTATTGCCATTTGTCTTGCAAAGATAGACGATATTCTGGACGCGGATCTGGCGACACCGGTTCATCTGGCTTTTTCATATGATGAAGAGGTGGGCTGTATCGGTATCAAGGGGCTCATTGAGGCGTTGCAGAAAAAACCGATCAAACCGCGTGCCTGCATTATCGGTGAGCCCACGGATATGACAGTGGTCAAGGCCCATAAGGGAATGCTCTTCAAACGCTGTTGTGTGACCGGTAAATCAGCACATTCCTCGTTAGTGACGCAGGGTGTCAATGCGGTGATGGTGGCCGCGAACACCCTCTCTTATATTGATTCCATTGCCCGGCGTATCCAGAGAGAGGGTCCTTTCGATGACGCCTTTGACCCCCCCTTTACCACCCTACATGCCGGGGTGATTCGTGGCGGGACGGTCAACAACATTATTCCCGATGAATGTCAATTCGATTTTGAAATCAGGAATCTGCCGGATCATCCTGCGTTGCCGATTTTCAATGAAATAGAACACTATGTGCAACAGGAACTGCTTCCCGGGATGCGAGCCGTGAGCCCTCAGGCGGGCATTCACTGGGAGACCCTGGCGGAGTTCCCCGGTCTGGATACGCCCATCGATGCCCCTGTAGTCGCTATGGTGTCTGACTTGTTGGCCACCTCACAACAGCCAGGCAAGGTCAGCTATGGAACCGAAGGCGGCCAGTTTCAGTCGGCAGGGATTCCGACGGTGGTGTGTGGTCCGGGCAGTATCGAGCAGGCACACAAGCCCGATGAATATATTGAACTTTCCCAACTCACGAAAGGGGAACAGTTTATCGCTGCGCTCATACATGCTCTAGACTGACTGCATTGAGTATCTATCTTGCACTGGGCTCCAATCAAGGAGACCGTAAAGCCAATCTGTCTGAAGCCATCCGGTCCCTGGAAAAGCGGGGGTTTCGGGTTTCGAGAATCTCGCCTGTGGTGGAATCACCGGCCATGTTGCCTGCAGATGCCGCGCCCGCCTGGAACAAGGTGTATCTCAATTGCGTGATTGAAGGAAACGCCAGTTGGACCCCGGAACAGGGGTTGGGGTATGCCAAGGGGATCGAAAAGGCAATGGGGCGACAATCGTCAAGGCGGTGGTCGCCGAGGATCATCGATATCGACCTGTTGCTTTGGCACAACGAGACGCGTGATTCGGAATCGCTGACGATACCCCATCCCGGTTTGGCGCAAAGACCCTTTGTTTTGACGCCACTGGCTTTTTTGCAACCGACACTGAAAATACCGGGGAGCGGGAAAACCGTTTTCGAGTTAACGAAAGCACAGCCGATCATCCCGCTTTGGATGGGCATCTTGAATATCACGCCGGATTCGTTTTCCGATGGAGGGGCCTGGTCTGACGAGGGGAAGCTGGCCCGGCATGTGGAGGACTGGATTGCGTACCATGTTCCGATATTGGATATCGGGGCAGAATCCACCCGCCCGGGTGCACAGACGCTGACGCCGACAATGGAATGGGAGCGACTGCATCCGGTCCTGGAGATGCTTGGTACCCGCTTGATCGATGAACGAACCGGGCCTTTGATTTCCCTGGACAGCCGCCATGTTGCAACACTGGAAAAAGGCTTGGAAAGGGGGGTCGCCATGATCAATGACGTGACCGGGTTGACCGACCCGAATATGATCGATCTGGTGAAATCGGCCCGCTGTCAGGTGGTTGCCATGCACAGCATGGATGTGCCGGTCATTCCGGGGAAACAGTTGCCTGTAGACCGCCCCGCGGTTGACCAGATCAACGAATGGCTGGAGCGCAAAGTCGATACCTGGCTCGATCAGGGGCTGGATTTGAACCAAGTCATACTGGACCCGGGAATCGGTTTTGGCAAGACCGTGTTACAGGCCATTGAGTTATTGCAAAATTGTCGGAGATTGCGGAACAACGGTTTGCGATTGTTGATCGGTCATTCACGCAAATCGTTCATGAACGGATTTGCGGACGGACCGTTTGGCGAAAGAGACCTTGAGACACTGGGTATATCGCTGGCGCTTTGTCAGCAAGGGGTGGACATGATCCGGGTACACGATCCGGTGATGCATGTCAGGGCTTATCGGGCATGGTCACAAGTTGCGGCCCGATGAGAATCAGTGGAACGTGACCTGGGCGGAGAGTGTGAAGACAGGGATCGCTGCATCAAACAGATCGCCATTGTCATCCTGCATCTGGTAACTGCCTCTCATCGAACCGACCGGAGTTTGCAAAACGGTGCCGCTGGTATACTCAAAACTTTGGCCGGGTTTCAGATAAGGGTGTTCCCCCACCACACCCGGGCCGGTTACTTCCTCGGTTTTTCCTTCGGCATCGGTAATGATCCAGTGTCGGGTCAGCAGTCTGGCGGCAATGTTACCGCGGTTTTCCATATGGACGGTGTAGGCGAAGACATACCGATTGTCATCGGGAACCGATTGGCTCTCAAGGTACATCGGCGTCACGTGGATGAAGATGTGTTGCGATCGTGTCATAGCGCGATTAAAAACCAACTAGATAGACTAATCAAGCGCTATCGGTTCCCGATGTCAACCTAAAGCAGAAACAATGGGAAGATCCGCCCCCAAACGCATCGAACCGAGGGTGGATTGTGTCAGTCGCCGGTCAGTCCGGTGGGCAGGCTGTCATGGAGCGAGTCGAGCACTGGCTCGACCCATTATCATTCTCAATAATGTGGACTCGGTATTGCTGAGAAATCTAGTCGCAATACTGACCCGCGTTCCCGCATCCCATCTTCACAGACTGATCATTATCCAGAATCTGGCCGGTCAATCGCATCGTTCTTGGCATCCCCCTGATGTCGTCCGGCGGGGTGATCCACCCGGATCTTCTGCTCCCTGACCCCCGAGTTGAAGGTCACTGTGCCACTGGTGCTTTCGTAATCCTCGTTCTGGACGGCCGAGCGATCTTTCGTCTTGTACTTGTAGCGCACCGACCAGCCGTTCGGCGCCACGTCAAGCGTGACGGTGAACGTAATCGTGTCGCCCTCGGTGGCCCCGGTGTCCACGGTAGTGGCAGTCGCGGTGTGTGGCAGCACAAGCAACGTGGCGATCGCGCCAATCGCCGCCCATTGTCTTGTCATCATTGGTTCGCCTCCGGTGGCAAACAGATCATGATACGATCAATTGTTGTCTAAGCGGGGCCGTTGTGTCAAACGAAACCGCTTCGGTGGCTGCATCGACCGTTAGGTCACCGCGCTCTGGTTGATTCATAGTGGACCCATCGGAGCCTTCAAAGGCCCGATCAGCGCCTGAAGCCGTCTCCATCGCACCGCGAATCCGTTTCGCATGGCCGAGGATGTCCCAGGGTCTCTCATTGGTCCTGATATCAAATCGGTATCGAACCTTTCACTGGGATACGACCGGCGTTCGCAGCGAAGATCATGCGAATTGAATTTGACCAGTCGGGTAAAAAATACGGTCATGATTCTACGAATCGTCTTTCAAAGCATTTCCTTGTCAAGGGGAAATATATGAGGTTGCGCTCTTTGGGCCTTGGCGAAAGCGCCGGATACAAATTGCCATCAATTTCAATGGGTTCGTCAGAAGAGATTGCTTCTTGAATTCGCAAATCAGCAAGTATCCTATTTTCATCCGATCTTTCGGAAAGAAAAAGGATATCCCATTAGCCTGAAATGGCCAAAAGGGAATAGTCCTCGATGCGCTGACAGCGCTATCGGTTCCGCAACCGGAGTTGAGGAGCCTGCAAGGAGCCTGCAAGGAGTTGTCCTTGAGCCAGTATGGGTTATAATGATATCGTTTCAACAACGATAATTTGAGGTGCCTGATTTTAACGGGGTTGCGTCAAAACAAACATCAAGACAGGAGCGTAAAATGCAACGATCACTCTATATTGACCCTGCCAAGTGCACAGGTTGTCTGCAATGCGAGATGGCTTGTTCCTATGAGAATGAAGGGGTTTTCAATCCGGCGAAGTCCAGAATCAAGGTCTTTACGTTTCATGATGAAGGGCGTTTCGTGCCGTATACCTGTACGCAATGCGATGAAGCCTGGTGCCTGCATGCGTGCCCTGTCGAGGCCATTACCCTGAACAAGGTGACGGGTGCGGTGGAAGTCAGTGATTCGGTCTGCGTTGGATGCAAGGTGTGCACCATTGCCTGTCCGTTTGGAACTGTGAACTATAATCAGGATACCGGCAAAGTGGTGAAATGCGATCTTTGCGGTGGGGATCCGAAATGTGCCACTGCCTGTCCAACGGAGGCCATCACCTATGTTGACGCAAATGCCACTGGCCTTGAGAAAATGCGTGCCTGGGCGGGTAAAACAGATAATGCGGCTGCCGCAGCGCACTAGGGGGACAGACCAATGACGTGGACAAAAAAAATTCTTAGAGTGAATCTGACTGACGGAACGGTGACGAACGAGCCGTTGAATATGGAATGGGCGGCAGACTATATCGGCCAGCGTGGCTTGGCGACACGCTATCTGGTCGAGGAAACTGATCCAAAATGCGATCCGTTGGGTCCGGATAACAAGCTGATATTTGCGACAGGTCCCCTCACCGGAACGGCGGTATCGACCGCAGGCCGTTATTCTGTCATTACCAAAAGCCCTTTGACGGGGGGCGTCGCCTGTTCCAACTCAGGCGGTTTTGTGGGTGCTGAACTGAAAGCGGCGGGCTGGGACATGATCATCTTCGAAGGCAAATCCTCCACACCGGTGTATCTGGAGGTGCTGAATGAAAATGCCCGCCTGGTCGCGGCTGACGATATCTGGGGCAAATCCGTGTGGGCTTCTGATGAATGGTTGCATAACAAGTATCAGGATCCTCAGCTGCGTATTGCTGCCGTGGGCCGATCAGCCGAGGCGGGCTGCCTGTATGCGGCGGTGATCAATGATCTCCACAGGGCGGCCGGCCGGTCCGGCGTGGGGACCGTGATGGCATCCAAGAATCTCAAGGCGCTCGCGGTACGTGGGACCCGCGGCGTGGGCAATATCAAGGATCCGGCGCGATTCATGCAGTCGGTCGCGGAACAAAAAAAGGTGCTGGCCGACAATGCGGTGACCGGACAGGGCTTGCCTGCGCTGGGGACGCAGGTGCTGATGAATGTCATCAATGAGGTCGGTGCCCTGCCGACGCACAATATGCGTGATGTCCAGTTTGACGGGGCAAGCAACATCTCGGGTGAGGCGATGCTGGAGCCCAGAGAAAGCGATGGGAAGCCCAATCTGACCACCAATGCGGCCTGTTTCGGGTGTACGATTGCCTGTGGCCGTATTTCGACCATTGACAAGACGCACTTTTCGGTTGAAAACAAACCGGAGTACTGGGGTAATTCTGGCGGATTGGAATATGAGGCTGCTTGGGCGATGGGGGCTGATACGGGCGTCGATGATCTTGATGCGATCACCTATACCAATTTCATTTGCAACGAGGATGGGTTCGATCCCATTTCCTTCGGTGCGACGGTGGCTGCGGCAATGGAACTGTTTGAGATAGGTGCCATTACCCAGGAACAAACCGGGGGTGTCGAGTTGAAATTCGGTTCTGCCGAAGCACTCACATGGTGTGCGGACCAGGTTGCGACCGGCACCGGGTTCGGGAAGGACCTGGGCCTCGGGTCGAAACGGTTATGTGAAAAATACGGTCATCCGGAACTTTCGATGACCGTCAAGGGACAGGAGTTTCCGGCCTACGATCCAAGAGGGATTCAAGGCATGGGACTGACGTACGCGACCTCCAACCGGGGTGCCTGTCACCTGCGAAGCTATACCGTGGCGTCTGAAATCCTGGGCATTCCCGAAAAAACCGACCCGTTGGAGACGGACGGCAAGGCCGGGCTGGTCAAGGCATTCCAGGATGCCACTGCTGCGGTTGATTCCATGGGGGTGTGTGTTTTTACCACGTTTGCCTGGACTCTGGACAATATGGCACCACAACTGGATGCGGCTTGTGAAGGGGAATGGACGGTGGATCGTCTCGTTGAGGCCGGTGAACGAATCTGGAATCTTGAGCGGGATTTTAATCTGAAGGCCGGCCTGACCGGGTCCGATGACAATCTTCCGGCAAGGCTGCTCAAGGATGCGGCAAAAACAGGCCCTGCAGAGGGCAAGGTCTGCGGGTTGGATAAAATGCTGCCCGAGTATTACGGACTGCGCGGCTGGACACCCCAAGGTGAATTGACCGACGAAGTGAGACAGAAGCTGTCACTCCCATCATGAAGCATGTCATTATCGGTGCCGGGCCGGCAGGCGTGGTGGCGGCCGAGACGTTGCGCCATCTCGATCCGCTGGCCAGTATCGTATTGATCGGTGATGAATCGGAGCCGCCGTATTCCCGTATGGCCATTCCGTATCTGTTGATTGAACAGATCGGTGAACCGGGCACCTACCTGAGAAAGCAGGACGGCTATTTCCCGCAAAGGGGCATTTCGGTCATTGTCGGAACCGTTTCATCGATCGATATCGCGGCCAACAAGGTGATTTTGTCAGATGGGATGCACCATGATTACGACAAGCTGCTGGTGGCCACCGGCTCGACACCCATTTCTCCGCCGATCCCGGGTATTGATCATGACCGGGTGACCAGTTGCTGGACACTTGACGATGCCCGAAAAATCAGCGCCGGTTTGAAGCCGGGTGCGTCGGTGGTGCTGATCGGCGCCGGATTTATCGGGTGTATCATCCTGGAGGCACTGGTTGCCTCTGGTGCCAAGCTGACGGTGATCGAGATGGGAAATCGGATGGTTCCACGGATGCTTGACGAACAATGCGGTGCGTTGCTGGAGCGGTGGTGCCAACACAAAGGAGTCAATGTCATGACCAGTTCACAGGTGGAGTCCATCGAGTCTGTCGGTGAAATGGCCAAGGTCCATATCAGCGGCGGACGTGCAGTCGAAGCCGAACTGGTTATTTCTGCCGTGGGGGTGAAAGCCAATGCCGAGTTTCTTTCGGATGGTGACGTGGAGCGGGTCAACGGCGCGGTTAAGATTGATGCGTTCATGCAGTCTTCGGTGCCCGATATCTATGCGGCCGGGGATGTGGCTTATGCCAAGGACTTTTCAACCGGGGGCTATAGTGTTCAGGCCATCCAACCGACGGCGGTGGAGCATGCCCGAATTGCCGCGCACAATATGGTGAACCATGGATCAGTCCGGCATCAGGGGAGTGTGTTGATGAATGTACTGGATACCGTCGGTTTGGTGTCGGTCTCTTACGGACAATGGGAAGGCGTCGAGGGAGGGGAGTGTGCCCGGTTGATTGATGAGGCCCATTTCAGGTATATCCAGCTGCAGTTTGAACAGGACAGACTGGTGGGCGCAAATACGCTTGGCATGACGCAACATGTTGGCGTTCTTCGGGGATTGATCCAGGGACGGGTGCGACTGGGGGACTGGAAACAGCGTCTGATGAATAATCCACTGCAGGTGATGGAAGCCTATCTGGCCACGGTCCACGGCTAGTGGTCCTGTCGACTGTATGGAGATCACGTTCAAGTTATTTGCAACGCTGATGCCGTATTTGCCGACCGAAGCGGTCAAGAATGCGGTGAAACTGCAGGTTGATGAACAGACCACGCCCAATCATTTGATTGACCGCTTTCAGGTGCCACGTTCCGAAGTGCATCTGGTCTTGGTCAATGGCATCTATTTGCATGAGACTGACCGCGACCGGCCGTTGCATGCGCACGATACGCTGGCCATCTGGCCGCCTGTGGCAGGAGGATGAATGACCAATCGCCTGCATTCAGCTATCAGGCGGATATGGGGTTTACCCGGCAGGAACTGCTCAAAGGACTGCCGACGGCGGTTTACCCCTACCAGTTGTCGGTACGATCAGATTTGTTGATTGAAATCACCTTGGGGCAACAGTGTGCGCAATTGAGCCTGCAGCCGGAAAAATCAAGAAAAATCGCGTCCATTACCCTGCCGGTCACCGCAATAAGACTGGATTTCTTTGGATTTGATGAAACACAGTATCAGGCGTTCATGACTCGATTCAAGCGTTACCTGCATCGCGGTGGAGGGTAGTGGAATGAAAGTGACCCTCAAATTATTTTCCAATCTGATGGAATATCTGCCCCAGGGCGCACAGGGTAATATGATCGAGTTATCGGTCAGTGACCGCGCCACGGTATACAGTCTTGTCGATGATCTCGGGATTCCACGAAATGACATTCAAGTCATTATGAGAAATGGGGAATTCTGCCCTCCCGAAAACAGGAATGACGTCCTGTCGGACGAGGACAAGATTTCAGTGTGGCCCTCCATTCAAGGTGGCTAAGCCATCTGTCTGAATGTTGCCGCAATCAGGTAGGGGGCCCTCACAGACCGGGGACAAATGGTCATCAGGCGATCTTGATCATCCGTATCGGGGCAGATAGGTTATAATTTATCCATTTACGAGAGGCAGATTGTCGTGCTCCAGGATCAGTTGCAACGCCCGTTGCGGGATTTGAGGATTTCAGTGACTGACCGCTGTAATTTCCGTTGCGGCTATTGCATGCCGAAAGACGTGTTCGGCAAGGGATATCCGTTTCTCAAATCCAGGGAGTTGTTGACTTATCCGGAGATTGAAACCGTCGTTCGGGCATTCACAGCGCTCGGTGTCACAAAAATCCGCTTGACCGGAGGCGAGCCATTGCTCAGAAAGGATATTGAAAAGCTGATCGAGCGACTGGCCCGTCTCCCCGAAATCAAGGATATTGCCATCACCACCAATGCCTCTTTGCTGACCCGGTCCCGAGCCCGGTCCCTAAAGCAGGTCGGCATCCGAAGAATCAACATCAGCATGGATGCCATCACGCCCGAGATATATCAGAAAATCAACCAGATATCTTATCCGATGCAGGTCATTCTTGATGGCATAGAGAACGCGTTGACAGTCGGTTTCAAAACGGTCAAGGTCAACATGGTGGTTCAAAAGGGTATTAATGAACAGGACATTATTCCGATGGTGAATTATTTCAGGGGAAAGGGGGTGGTGTTGCGATTTATCGAGTTCATGGATGTGGGAAACTATAATGGCTGGAGTCTTGATCAGGTATTTAGTGCGCGGCAGATCATCTCGTTGATTGAATCACACTATCCCCTGAAAACGGTGGAAGCAAACTATCCGGGTGAAGTGGCCAAACGGTGGCAGTATGTGGACGGAGAAGGGGAAATCGGGGTCATTTCATCGATTACCCAGCCCTTTTGCGGAGGCTGCGCCAGAGCCCGGCTATCGGCGGTCGGCGAATTGTATACCTGCCTCTTTGCCCGGTCCGGGTTTGATTTGCGGAAATTGCTCAGGGATACTCCCGATGAACAACGGATTGTCGAGGAAATCGCCCGCATATGGCGGGGCAGGCAAGACCAATACTCGGTTGAGAGATTGAGGGGGGAGGGCACGCCCGTTCGAATCAGTCGTGGCCCGCAAAAGGTCGAAATGTCATATATTGGAGGCTAGTGAGCGAGTGCCTCTGGGAGTGACCATCGAACCGCCACGGCGATCATGCCTTGAACCGGGGTGTCCTGGTCGTGACTCTGACGGTCCGGTTTCCAGGTGATCCGATGACATGAATCGAAGATGGCTCAATAAATACAATCAATCTACGTTAGAATTAAACGGTTGTTCATACCGGAGAATCAGTTGATTAAAAGAAAGCACTGTTATTCCAGGGAGGATCTGCTGTCTTGCGGACAGGGCAATTTGTTCGGGGCGGGGAATGCACAGCTCCCGCTGCCGGATATGCTCATGTTTGATCGCATTGTGCATATTGATGAGGATGGCGGGCGCTACGGCAAGGGCGCTGTGGTGGCCGAGCTTGATATTTCTCCGGATTTGTGGTTTTTTGCCTGTCATTTCCAGGATGATCCGGTGATGCCGGGCTGTCTGGGAGTGGATGCGCTGTGGCAGCTGGTCGGATTTTCATTGGGGTGGCGGGGCGGCGAGGGTCATGGTCGTGCGTTAGGCTCAGGCGAGATCAAGTTCACCGGCCAAATCACGCCCGAGTGCAAGCAGGTGGTGTATTGTGTCGAGTTCAAGCGAGTCATCATGCGCAAACTGATCATGGGTATTGCTGATGGAACGGTAACGGTTGACGGCAACCTGGTCTATGACTGCAGGGATCTCAGAGTAGGCCTGTTTAAGAATACCCAGTCCTTTTGAGGCAAGTAAACCATTGATGTTTTTTCATGATCGGGCATCGTGTTATTTGAGACAGAATTCCATATGGTTAATCTCCCGGATCGGCTAGGGGAAAAGAACCTTCATCGAATTTTCAAGAGAGTATCATGAGGCGTACTGTTATAACGGGTTACGGTATTATTTCCAGCTTGGGAAATAATAAAACTGAAGTAACAGAGTCACTGGTCAAGGGACGGTCAGGCATCGAACACAGCGAGGAATATCAGGCACTTGGAATGCGCAGCCATGTGCACGGCACGATCAGTATCGATGCGGCCGCGCTGATCGACAGGAAGCTGCATCGGTTTATGGGGGATGCGGCGGCCTATTGCTATCTCGCAATGCAAGAGGCAGTCGACCACGCGAACCTGTCCCCAGACCGGGTGTCAAGCGAAAGAACCGGGTTACTGCTCGGTACGGGTGGAGCCTCGCCGAAACACATCGTGCTGGCGGCTGATACGCTCAGGGAACGGGGCGTCAAAAGAGTGGGTCCCTATATGGTCACCAAAACCATGGCAAGCACCATTCCGGCCTGTATCGGCACTGCATTCAAGATAAAAGGGGTGTCGTACTCGATCAGTTCGGCCTGCTCGACCAGCGCGCATTGTATTGGACATGGCGCCGAACTGATTCAGCTGGGCAAGCAGGATATTGTCTTTGCAGGCGGCGGTGAAGAACTGCATTGGTCCTTATCGGTACTGTTCGACGGGATGAGTGCGATGTCATCCAATTTCAATGACGAACCGACGCGTGCTTCCCGACCTTATGACGTGGACCGTGACGGGTTTGTCATTTCAGGGGGGGCCGGCGTCGTGGTCCTGGAAGAGATGGAACATGCCATTGACCGGGGTGCGACGATCTACGCCGAGCTGGTCGGTTATGGTGCGACTTCGGATGGTTATGACATGGTGCAACCGTCGGGAGAGGGCGCGGTCAGATGCATGCAGCAGGCCACCCGTCATCTTGATCAGCCGGTACAGTACATCAATGCACACGGAACAAGCACTCCGGTGGGTGATGTCAGGGAACTGGAAGCAATCGCACGGGTTTTCGGGGCGCATTGCCCTTATATCAGTTCGACCAAGTCGCTGAGTGGCCATGCGCTTGGCGCAGCGGGTGCCAACGAATCGATTTATACCCTGCTGATGATGGAATCTGGATTTCTTGCGGCCTCAGCAAATATCGACAACATGGACAAGCAGGCGATGGATTATCCGATTGTCACGAAAAGGATGGATAATGTGGATCTAGATCTTGCCATGAGCAACAGTTTTGGTTTTGGCGGAACGAACTGTTCGTTGGTGTTCAGGCGCTGGCGCGAATAATGCGCGTTGTGTACTCGGTCCCACCGTTGTCCCGGGACTGTTAACACGATCGCGTTCCCGCCCAATGACAGGTCAGTATCGTCTCGCGATTATTGTCTGGCTCGGCCTTTGCGCCTGCCTGATATTTTTCATGATATTGCTTGGGGGTGCGGTACGGCTCACCGGTTCCGGTTTATCGATGGTGGACTGGAAACCGCTGACCGGCATTATTCCCCCCCTGGGGGCCATGCAATGGCAGCAGGCGTTCGACAAGTACAAACAGTTTGCTGAATTTCAATTCGTGAACCAAGACATGGTGCTTGTGGAATTTCAATTCATCTTTCTGATGGAATATGCACACAGGGTACTGGGACGGATTATCGGGTTCGTGTTTTTTGTGCCGTTTGTTTTTTTCCTGTTCAAGCAGTGTCTCAGTGCCCCCTTGATCGGCAGATTGTGGTTGTTGTTTTGTCTGGGGGCGGTACAGGGTGTCGTGGGATGGTACATGGTGAAAAGCGGGCTGGTTGACGATCCACATGTCAGTCAGTACCGGTTGATGCTCCATTTCATGCTTGCGGTGATTATCTATGCGTATATGATCCGACTGCTCGTTGGATTGCTTCCCGCCTTTAGGCTATCGGGCAATCCATCACTGAATTACCTTGCCGTTGCGGTGCTGATTGTGCTACTGGTCATGATGTCGTCCGGCGCATTGGTCGCAGGAACCCGTGCCGGGTTCATTTTCAACACATACCCCAAAATGGGGCTGGAGTGGGTCCCATCGCAGCTGTTTTCGTTGACCCCGATGTGGTTGAATTTTTTCGAGAACCCGGTGACCATTCAATTCCTGCATCGCTGGTTGGCCATGTTGGTGTTGCTGGGGACCGTATTTTATGCAATACGGATTTTCCATTCCGACAAATCGAATTTCGCCGCGCGGATCAGCATTATCCTCGTTGCCGTTGCCGTTGTTCAGGTCATTCTGGGGATTGTGACACTATTGTTGCATGTGCCGTCGGTACTGGCTGTGACCCATCAGGCAGGCGCCCTGATCCTGTTGACGGTCGTTGTGGTCAGTCTCGCAGCACGATTCCAGAAATGGATTCCGCGACAGACAGGGTGAGTTGCGCACTCGGATCCGGTGATTTGGGTAGCACCCGTAACCGCACATCGACGCTCAGGGCAGCACGCGACACGAGTCGATTTATAGTTATCCGGATACCCGTCATTCATTCTGGGAAAAAGGCATGGGCCACGACCACAACCGCATCATCCAGACCCAAGGGCTGTTTCGGTGTACACACAAACGGTCCGATCAGTTTTTTTGCTCGTTACTGTTTTCGGGGCCCGGACCGTGTCTTGGCATCTTGGAACGCTGTGCGGACCGGTCGATGAGAATTGCCGCTACACATGATGAACACGACAACCTATAATCGGCCTTTGCCCAAGGCACTGTGAAGTTGATGGCAAGAAGACAGCACCGATTCATCACTCCTATCGTATAACAGACGAAATATCGGTATGCGAATTCGATTTTTTTCTCTTTTACTGTTGTGTCTGTTCGGCCTGTTTTCAATGTGTGCACGATTATCGGCAAATGATCAACTGGAATGGAATCTGACGGAGTTATTGCGGCAACTCGCCGAGATCAAGGAGGCCAGCATTGAGTTTGTGGAAAAAAGGGAATCCCTGTTTCTGGTCGATGAGTTGGAATTGAGTGGCTCGATTGTGTATCGTGCCCCTGATTACATGGAAAGGAATACGACCAGTCCGATTATCGAGACGGTGATTATAGATGGGGATCTGATCACGATCAAAAAAGGCAAGAATAGTGGGAAGAAGGAAGGTATGGTGGAGACTCAAAAGTATACGATTGAAACCAATTCCTTGATGCACACGGCGGTTGGCAGTATTCGAGCTATGCTGGCGGGCAATCTACAGCAGTTGGGAGAAAGCTATCAGATAGAGATGACCGGTGATGAGGCCAACTGGGCACTTGCACTGATGCCCCTTTCAAATGAAATCAAGGAGAAGGTCAGGAAAATTGCGCTGGCGGGTGATGGAGTGAAAATTCAGAGAATCGAAACGGTCAATGTGAATGGGGATCAAACCACGCTGATCCTGACTTATCGGCAACTTCAATAACCTTTGACCAGACAACGGTGTGCAATCGGGACAAAAAGAAAGCCATTGGTATTGTTGTTCTGTTGATTTTGTCCCTTGTTGTCATTCAGACAAAAGGGAAAGTTTCTACCGATCTCTCTGTTTTTCTTCCTGAAGCCAGTACAAAGGCTGAAAACCTACTGCATTATCAACTCGATAAAGGCGCTTCTTCCAATCTCATCTTTATCGCACTGATTGGACTGCCCACGGATGAACTGGTCGAGGTCAACCAGCGGATGACGGACAAGCTACGCCAGTCCGATTTGTTCAGCAAGGTGACGAATAGCGCGGATCAGTACAGTGCGGACGATCTGTCGGTGCTGGAAACATATCGGTACCTGCTCAGTCGACATGATCTCGACTTTCAGTTTTCCACGGCGGGGTTCGAAAAATCACTGAATGACCGATTGGAAGGGCTTGCCTCGGCCACATCCGACGTTGAGAAACGGTATCTCCGTCAGGATCCGACCGGCGAAGTGATCCATCTTCTCGGCGAATGGCAAGGCAAGCTGAGCCGGCACAAAACACCGGAACAGGTAAGGGGAATCTGGTTTTCCGAAGACCACCGGCGGTCGTTGATTCTGGCTGAGATCGAGGCTGACATCTCCGATCTGGATAATCAGGTCAATGCGGTGGTTGAAACAAGGAAGATATTCGACCAGGTCAAAACACCGTCTGTCGAAATGATCATGACCGGCCCGGCGGCTTTCGCGGTGGAGTCCGGTGAGGATATCCGCGAAGATGTCCGGTGGCTAACGTCCCTGGCGGTGTTTTTCGTTGTCTTGTTTTTGGGATCTGTCTATCGGTCATTGCTATCGGTTGCGCTGGTTGTCTCTCCGTTGATTGTTGGTGTGGTTGTTGCGACTGCCAGTATCTTGTTGCTCTATGATCAGATACACGGGATTACACTGGCATTCGGCATTACACTGGCGGGTGTGGCCGTGGACTATTCCATTCACCTGTTAACAGGCATGTCGGCTGACCGGGCATCGACCCGATCGCATGTGGTGAAAATCTGGCGTACCCTGCGACTGGGTGTGTTGTCCACCATTATTGCCTATACCGCTTTTCTGTTGTCTGGATTCGGGGGACTACAACAACTCGGACTGTTTACGATTGTGGGTTTGACAACGGCCGCATGGTTCTCCCGCTGGGTGTTGCCCATTTTGGCAACCCGGGCCCGCATCACGGAACAGGGGCTGGTGCGTCTCCACAACGCCTTTAAATCGCTCGGCCAAAAGGCATCGGCAGGTCGATGGCTTGTCGCCGGAGCGGTGGCTGTTGCACTGACGACTCTGGTGATGACAGACCGCCCACTGCTTCATCTTGATGTCGATTCCCTGAGCCCCATCAAGGACAGTCGCCGGGCCGAAGGCAAACTGTTGCGGGGTGATCTGGGGTTTTGGTTTGGCGGCAGTATGTTGGTTGTAACCGCAAGCGACAAGGAAGCCGTGCTTCAAAAAACCGAGGATATTGAAGGTGCGCTTGATAACCTGGTTGAGGACGGACAGATCGACAGCTACGACATGGCTGCCCACTTTCTGTCCAGTCAGGCGAGGCAGGCGCTGAAGCAGCAACAGGTTTCGGATACCGCGACAATCAGGGCGAATCTCGAGTCTGCGTTGAAGCGCTTCCCCTTTCGAGAGACAGTGTTTGATCCCTTTTTCGATGGATTGGCGAAGACCGGGGAGTTGGCGTTGCTGACCCCGGAAATGCTCGTAGAGACGCCCGTTGGCAGGAAATTGGAGCCGCTGTTGTTTGACTTCGGACACGAAGCGGCAGGCGTGATCCTGTTGCACGGAGTCAGCGACCGGCAGGCCATGCTGAGGTTCGCGGAAAACCATGAAAACGTGCTGTTTCTACATCTTAAATCCGCAGCTACCGACCTGGTGGCACGCAGTGTCGATCGGGTCTCGGTGATCATGATCGGCTGTATTGTACTGATCTATGGTTGCCTGGCGCTTGCTTTCAGGAGTTTCGTCAGGCCACTGAAGATCATGATTCCGACCCTGTCTGCCGCCGTGGTTGTTGCCGCGGTACTGATTGTGTTCGATCAGCCATTGAGTATTTTCCACTTGATTTCGTTATTGTTGGTCGTTGGACTCGGGTTGGACTATGCGCTGTTTTTTAATCGATTGCCTGAAAATGCGCTCGAATGGGATACGACGTTCAAGTCGTTATGGGTATGTGGAGTGACCACCATACTGGTGTTTGGCATTTTGATGTTCTCCCGGACACCCCCTCTCGAAGCCATTGGCGTGACCGTTGGGATCGGTGCCTTGATGAGTATTGTATTTGCCGCGATGTGGGCGACAACCCCTGAAAAGATGAAATCGGTTTGATGACATGACGCGATT
>LXNI01001305.1_pt1 | contig 22383 bp, 19 predicted proteins | sample 809091 | NCBI WGS metagenome assembly LXNI01 (sample SAMN04870527, study PRJNA318959) | sponge metagenome | biome: 01000161; feature: marine sponge reef; material: water | host: Sarcotragus foetidus | place: Greece: Milos, Mediterranean Sea | collected 2013-05-29 | depth 5-7 m | reverse complement strand
CCGTGGACATAAGGTTCATGCCATTACCTTTACGCGCCAGTATCCGGCGCTGTTGTTTCCAGGTCGGACACAATACGAAACCGGAGCGGTGGCAGAACGTGCAGTGGAGGCAGAACGATGGATTGATACCATCAACCCGTTTTCCTGGTGGAGGGCAGTAAGACGCATCAAGGAACTGGGAGCCGAGGTTGTCATTTTTCGCTACTGGATGCCATTCTTTGCTCCCGTCTTCGGTACCATGGCGCGCATCCTTGCACGCAACGGCATCAAATCGCTGGTTGTTGTCGATAATGCGCTGCCGCATGAGCGGCGACCGGGTGATATAGCGCTGGGACGTTATTTTTTCGGAGCGATGCAGGGATGTGTTGTGATGTCTTCAGCAGTGGATCGGGATTTGGATCAGTTGGGGGTCAGTTGCTCACGCGTCCTCGCGCCGCACCCGGTATACGATAGTTTCGGCAAGCCCTCAGATCGCGCCGAAGCACGCGCAAAAATGGGACTGGCTGAGGATTTACCGGTAATTCTTTTCTTCGGTTTTGTACGTCGGTACAAGGGACTGCATGTACTTCTGGATAGCATGCCGGTAGTTCGGGAGACGCTGCCAGATATCTGCTTATTAGTAGCAGGAGAATTCTATGACGATGAAGAACCTTACCAAAAGAAGGTCGAAGTGCTCAACCTTCAGAAACAGGTGAAGTTAGTCAACCAGTACATCCCCAAGGATGAAGTGGCTAATTACTTTGCTGCTGCCGACGTTGTAGTTCAGCCGTACCTGTCTGCAACCCAGAGTGGAGTTGCGCAAGTCGCATATCAGTTTGAGGTTCCGATCATTACCACCGATGTTGGAGGGCTCGCCGAAATCGTACCCCACGAGGAAGCGGGGCTCATTGTCCCACCCAATGATGCTGCTGCACTGGCAAGCGCCATCGTGCGATATTTCGTGGATGATATGCAGGTTAGCCTGACGGCAGGGGTCCGGCGTCAAAAACGGTCTCTGGGATGGGACAAATTGTTGGATGCTATTGAATCGGTAATGTAGTCCAATGTCCATGAACGCACATACAGGGGGACGACATCAGAAGAAAGGGTACAGCTACGTCGCTGTGATTCTGCTTTTTGCGGGTTGTCTGTCGCTGGACAACGTGGAAGTCCCCCCGATAGGGTCACCGGATACACCATCATGGCAACCGATAAGTGTGATTGACGATGCCCGTCAGTTGGCGCTGTTAGGGGAGTCCGGGACACCAAGAGATATTGGAGATTATTTGACTGCCCGAATGGTCGGGTTACAGCCTGCATTTGGGGACTCCTTCACGATCACACTACAGGGGCCCAGGCGGGCAATCTACGGAGTGTCGTTTGGTGACGTGAAAAATCCGGACAAAATGTTTTGGGCGGATCCTCGGTCTACGTCAGGTGTCTACACTGCTACTACACTCGTTTCTGCTGAAAAAAGTGTATTCCGTGAGGGAATGGCTGTGGTGCTGCCGAAGGAATTGTTAATTCCCGGCCGCATCGATACACTTTTGCGTCGGGGGGCGCAAGCCATTATCGGTGTGGGTGATGTACGTAGGCGATTGACAACCGTACAGAGTGCTGATGCTCTACTACTCCAGGTGACGCCAGACGCTCTTGCTACGGTAGCAGGACTGGATGCAGACAGTGTTGCAGGGCTTGCTTCAAGCATGCAGTATACGCTCCCGAACCCGATAGATATTGAGGTGCAGGTGCGGACATATGGACCCGTCTTAAATGTGTTGGGATTTATCGCTGGGCAGGATCCGCGTTATGCATTACAGCTGATAGTCGTCGTGGTAGATCCCGGTTCTATAGAAGTATTTTCCGATGCAAATAATTCTCAATGGATTCCTTCGGCTATCCTCTTGGAACTCGCTCGAAAGTACGCCATGGGAAGTGCACACAGTGCATTCCCGAGACGGTCTATTTTGGTTGCTGTAGGCACAGGAGCAAGTCTACATGCAGTATTTGCACGCCCAATATGGTTCCGGAAAAATATCTCCACTATACTGTCGCTGGGGAGGAAGGGTAACAGTTATGTCCGTATAGAGGACGATGATATCGCTCTCACGGGGTACTCTTTCCCCGACATCAATGAATCGGAGGCGATGGAAGTCTATATCACATCGGTATTGGACGATGTCCACGGTGTATTACGACAACTCGACGGTTTGCCGCTTGATTACGAATTCAGTGGGGATAGAGACTAGTTCTGAGCAGTAGCTCACATTAGGGACTTACTGCGGTTCCGCAACGCACTGTCCGCATTCGTACGACCTTCCTCAATGTCCTCTATTCTGGTGCAGTATACATGAAGCAATACCCTCTCCATCATACATGAGTTATACGGCTGTGCACTGCGAATATCCCTATGACACTAAAAAATCCGGCATAAGCAACTTGTTACTAATCTGTCAATCACCTATCTCGCTCTACCAATGTTAAATGTTAATCGAGATTCGGATATATCCCTTGGGGACCGAGTATTACGCAGACAGAGCCATCAAAGGTATTTTTTGGTTGCCGAGTATTTGGAGACGGGCTGGATATCAGGCGGCATAGGCGTCAGGCTCCGCCTTGGCTTGATGCGCTGGGTATGGGCATTGGTCGCTACCAGAGAACAGGCCTTCCGTCCTCCCAGCAAAATCTCCTGCAGGCTCTTGAGCAAGGCGCCGTGCAGCGTTTGCGCCCCATATTCATGACCATATTCACAACCGCGTTTGTCCTCCTGCCTGTCACGTTTGGTACAGAGACAGGGGTCGAGATCATGAAGCGCATTGCCACCCCGATCATTGGTGGTCTCGCAACGGCGACCGTGCGAACACTGATTTATCCTGCCGGCCATGTTCCTGGTCGTGATGGGGCCACGATTCCGGCGCGCCGCTAAGGTTAGCAAGACACGGTGGCTGACCCCCGATGATCCGGTGCACGACGAGTAGCAGTAGTGTTGGACATATACGGCGCCTAGGTAACAGATGTGTGGGATTCACGGTGATTAGCCATCTTGCGATTACCTGACGCGTATACGATGGAGTCGGCAATAGGTAGCGGGGTGGTGGATGTTTGGCTTGAGGGCAAATTGTTTGAGGGCAATTGATCTATCCATCCCGATCTACACTCAATGTCCTCCATCCCGGTGTAGTACACATGAAGCAAGATCTTCTCGCTAGAACTTCCCAAAACAATCCCCACGCTTAAAAGCCATGTGCACCGCAGTAAGTGTCGTCTATTGGACAACATACAGTGTTTTGTAGTCGTGGTGTAGCAAGTGCAAGACGGCCTGAAATACCTCGCAGTCGGGCATACTGTCAGCGTCACATTGGCTCGGCAAAGAAATCCGCAAACTGCAGTTTTTCTGACAGTAAGGAGTCACAGCAGACCGAGCAAATGAGAATTTGGCTAGAAGAGTACTCCAAGCATGATTGCCCAGCCCTGATTAGTCAGGATGGAGTCGCCAGTTTCGGAGTGAGGTTTGGTCACATCATTACGGCCTCGATAAGATCGGGCTTCAATCGTGAAGCGCTGGCTGGCTAGATAGAGGTCTAGGCCTGCCCCGAACATGAGGCCATAATCAAAAGGCTCGATGGATTCGTCTTCTTCGACAAAGATTTGCCCATCGGTAGTAGATTCGGCTAGGATTACCGACTCCAATGCAAACAAAGCCGCTCCCCCGAGAAAAAACCGTGGTCTGACAACCCCAGAAGATTCAAACCGGAATTGTCCCAGGATAGGAACTGCGAGATAAGATGATCTACTGGTCAGTACACCCGGGAAGTCATTGTATTGCACCCGGGTTTTTGCACCCATTCGAAAGTAGAGCACCTCCCCAATTGCACTGAGACCTCCAATAAGTTCTAGTTCAGCAGATCCTCCGCCTGCAATACCCGTAACATTCTCCCATGTGGTTTCACCGGAGGCCAGATTACCAGAAAATGTGGTTTGTGTCATGCCAAGCTTTATCGCTCCCCTTATGCGTTGTGCATTTGAGGGGGCAGCTAGCAAGAGAGCTATGGACAGCAACAGCAGCAATTTGAGGTTCTGCATGGATAGTGTAAGTCTCAGTAGGCCGAATCAGCGTTCAGAAAGATAAGACGGGATTTGCTGCGGAGCGTAGTGATGTTGGGGTCTCAGGCTAATGAATGCGAACGATGATAGGAAGCCAAGATCGGTGATACAAGCGTATTCGTAGCGTGTCTGTATGTAATCCTTGGCATCCCCTCATCGCCATAGTACACAGGGCCGTGTTGTACTGCGCTATTTCATAACCTTGCTCAACAGCGCAGCGAAACGGATACAAGATTTCTAGGCAGTCTCTCAACACACCCGCCCTTCATGGTACATGTTGCCCAGTGCATATTGCGCGTTCGATTGCTTTGCCCAGCGGCGAGCTGGATCCGCTTCAACGATTTCGGTAATCCTTCCTCAGTTTGCCCATGTAGACCGGATGATTGAGAAAGCTTCAAGAGGTGGTATTTCCCACAACTTGCTTGTACTCCTCGTGTAGTCTCTTATTCTTGGACTTAGGTGATTGTCGGAATTATGGAACAGGGGGCAAAGGCTACCGTACGCTTACCGGATTTTAACGCACAGTCTATGGCTATATCAAAGGACGAGGTTCGTCATATCGCTAAGTTGGCTCGGCTGGAATTCACTGAGGCCGAGGAGGAGGTCCTGTCTGACGATATGAGTCGCATACTCGACTACATGGATATGCTCAATGAGTTGGATACTTCGGAAATTGAGCCAATGACGCATGTGCTTGATCTTGCGCACGTTGTCCGTGCAGACTCTGTCGAAAAGCGTATCAGTCGAGAAGACGCTCTCAAGAATGCGCCGGATACGGATGGGGAGTATTTCAGGGTACCAAAGGTCATTGGGTAGCGTCCGTCTATGGCCAGATTAAAAACGACGCGTTATCCCCAGATACCACGGTCGTGGTGGGCGACGCAGCCACCTCTTTTCCAGCACACGGTCTGTGCACTTGCGCTGCTGATGGTCGCCGTTTATTTCTGCTGGCCGACCCTTTTCAGTGGTAGGAGTCTGATTGGAGGCGATACTGTTCAGTGGAGAGCAGCTGCTCAAAGCATGTTCGAGTACCGTGAAGAAACTGGTGAAGAGCCGCTGTGGGCAGCCAATATCTTTGCAGGCATGCCAGGGTACAATGTTTCCCCGCCTGCGCTGGTCCCCCAGATGGACGAAATTCCCCGTGCGATCCGACGGATATCATGGCCCTTTTCGCATGTGATTTTCTTGCTTATGGGGGCCTATATCCTTGTCTGGTATCTGACTCGTGATACGCTAAGCTCACTATTGGCGGCCTGTGTGTACGGCATGACCACCTATCTGCCCGTCATTCTGGTGGCTGGGCACAATACCAAGTTTGTCGCGCTAGCTTTCGCTCCATGGCTTCTTCTGGCGTTTATCTACGGGATGCGAAAACCAAGCCTGATGGCCGGCTTATTGTTTGCCGTCGTACTGGCAGTGAATCTGCGAGCGGGGCATGTACAGATTACGTATTACGTCACCTTTATAGCTGTTGTCTGGTGGATTGTGCTTGCCATAGAGGCATGGCGGCAAAAGAGACGGCTTGCGTTCTTGAAGTCGACAGGGTCATTGGCTATGGGGGCAGTGCTTGGGCTCCTCATGGTGGCTGAGCATTACTGGCCCATGATTGAGTATAAGGAATACAGTATACGTGGCATGTCTTCTGGTGGAGGTGCGGGCGGATTGACTTGGGATTATGCTATGCAATGGAGTCAAAGTCCGGGGGAGCTGTTAACGTTACTGGTGGCAGATGCCTATGGTGGAGCCACACACTATTGGGGATCCAAACCCTTTACGGGTGGCCCCCATTATGCAGGCAGTGTAGCCTTGCTTCTTGCAGTCCTGGCCGTATGGCGCATTCGTTCACGTCTTGCAGCGGCGCTGGGCATTGCCGGTGGTCTGATGGTACTGTTTTCTCTCGGGCGTCACTTCGGGATATTGAATCGTACCATGTTCGATTACTTCCCCCTGTTCAATGCCTTCAGAGTTCCCGAAACCTGGCTCATCGCAGTGGTATTGGTGCTGGCGGTTCTTTCAGCCCTTGGTCTCTCCTATATTGTGCGACGTGAAGTATCTGTTGCTGCCGAACGTACTAAATGGCGCACGATCTACGTCATATGTGGCGTGACCGGTGGTTTATTACTGCTTCTGCTGACAACTGGAAGTTCGGCATTTGATTTCCAGCGTGAGGGAGAGCGTCAACAAGTAATTACGTATGTAGCCCAATCCACGCAGCGAAGCCCAACGGACCCTGAGGTGGTTGCAGTTGCAGAGCGGTTTTTGTCCGAGGAGCTTGTAGCCCCGCGAAAAGATGCTTTTATGGCAGATGTGAAACGCTCGTTACTGTTTGTGGCCCTAACTATTATAGCATTAGCGGCTATCCGCCGCGGAAAATTATCGACTTGGGTATTTCAGGGACTCCTTGTGCTTCTAGTGGTTCTTGATTTGGGGGGCGTAGCGCGCAGATACCTGAGTATTGATAATCTCAGCATGTCGAGGGATCCTGTTCGACGCATAGCAACATTAGATGTGGATGAGTATGTACATGAACAGGAGGGGCAGTTCCGTGTGCTTTCACTCGAACGTCTGGATCAGACTGGGTTGGGGCGTCCATCATTCCATCACGAGTCGCTTGGAGGATATAGTGCAGTGAAATTGCGCTTATATCAGGATTTTCTGGATAATATTCTCATGGATCCTAACACTGCAACGCCGAACGAGAATGCTCTCGACATGATGAATGTTCGATATATCCTATCACAGGCGCCTGTTAGCGGGGCTTCTAGTGTGTACTACGGTTCGGGATCCGGTTTCAGTGTGTACGAAAACCTGGACGTGCTCCCACGTGCATTCCTTGTAGGGCAGACGGATGTCATAGAAGATCCGAGTGAAGCTATGTTTCGCATCCAGGAGTCCAACTTTGATCCCGCAATGACAGCTATACTGCCTGCGCCGATTGAAGAAGCAGTGACCCCCATTGATTCGTCTAGTACTGTTACCGTTAATACACTCAACTATGGACCTCGACGAATTACCTATGAGGTGGAAACGGATGCTCCGCGCCTGCTGGTTATCAGCGAAGTCTATTACCCGGCGGGTTGGACAGCCACGCTGAACGGGGAAAGCGTACCTATATACAGAGCTAATTATCTGCTGCGTGCGGTCGCCATTCCTGCCGGAAAACATACCCTCGAAATGAATTTTGCCCCCGCAAGCTACATCTGGGGTAAAAGAATCAGTAGGTTTTCCACAATTTTTGTCTACGGGTTAACACTGATTTTTCTTGTATTTGGTGGTTACAGGTATTTTCCGGGATTCAGAAGGAGGATTAGCGATTCTAAATCGAGGAAGCGATAAACTTTCGTTGTTGGTGCTTTGAGGTTGGTTTTGAGGCGTATTCTGTTGATCAGCTACTACTTCTCACCTTCCGGGGGATGAATTCCAACGTGTCCCCAAGATCTATCCGACCATGAATGACGGTCTGGAATCCAGGGGAGAGCCTTGGGAGGTCAGTGATACAGCATGCGCCGAATATGAACGTCTCTGCTACGGCACATCTGTTGGATCGTCTCTATGAATTCCATCACTAAACGACACACGCATGTCTGTATGCTGGTCGAGGCACGCCCCAGTTTGTGAAGGCGGCAGCTGTCAGCTCGAAATTGAAGTAAGTGAGAATCAGGGAAACTTTGGTACAACCCAGGCAGCATTACGGCGAATTGTTGAGTCAGATCTTTTTTGATGAACTCAGGGACAGATCTATCAACTGTGATTCTGGAGAAAAAGTGGCCAGGTTTCTCATTGTAATCGCCGACGAGGTGAATCTCGCGATATTTCGTTAGTGTGCTCTGACGAAAGGTGGGCGTGCTATCGAATACGATCAACACGGATGCAGTTGATGCCTTCCTGTGGAAGACACTTATGCGGACTTATAAGTCCGAGTTTACCTTGGTTTACCGGGCACCATCAACATGCACCGTGGTCTAGGTTTTCTCCTAGACACGATGTCGTCACTGCTGGAGCATTGCAGCGCACGGCTCGTAATGGTTGGTGAAGCTCGTATTCGCGTTGAACTAGAAGCGCAGGCAGAATCATTGGAGACAGCTGATTGCGTGAAATTCGAAGGATGCGACCGCGAGCGCAGGTCAAAAACTATAGACTTGCAAGTGGCTTTTGTCTTATACCGCCAGTCGAATGCGAAGAAACGGACGCAGTTCTGCCGCATAAATTATTCCTACTATATGCACCTTGGGCATCCAGTGGTCGTTACAGACTGTACAAACATGGAGCAAATTGTATAAGCGGCAAATTTTGGAGTAGTGGTGCCATATGAGGATCATGAAGCTTTTGCTTCGTGTCTGATTGAACGGTACAAGGATTCTATTCGCCGCAACAGATGGCTTACAACAGTCACCAGGCTGTATTGGAACGTTACGACTGGGACCACTCTGTGCGTTTACGGATATAATTTCCATTGAAATCGGCCTGACATGACCCAGTGACATGGTTTTTTGGTTAATGCACGTTCAATCAGTTCATCAGTAACCGTTTTATGCCGGATGTACTACGACGGTTATGGCGCGGTATCCGAGAAGCAATTTTCGGGGACCAATCGACTTTTGGCGAGACCGCAAGGACGTCAGGAGCTCGACGGCGGGCGATGATTTTTAGTCTGGTAGCCTCCATCGTGATATGGCTTCTGCTTAGTCTGTCGGAGAATCAATATTTGTCTGTTGAATACGTAACCTGCGCGTCACAGGCCCAGGTCGCCTCTCCCTCATGTATTTCCGGGCTTGATACAGATTCGGTCTTGACACAACCTTTGCCCGAGACCATTCGCACGACCCTGTCTGGTCCGGGCAGGAGCCTGTTGGTACAGCGTTTTCGGGCGCGTCACTGGAGCAGTCCAATTACATTCGATGTGACCATGCCCGCACTGGAAACACAATTATTGCTTCGATTACCGGAAGAGATAACAATAGAAAGCATTGTGCCGGAGCGAATAGACTTTCAAAAGGAGGCGAAAATGGAACGTATGCTTCCCATTGAGTCACGTGTCACGTTTGTACCCCAGCCACCGTATTTCCTGACGAGTGAGGCACAGCTTGACCCCGATACTGTCGAGGTTCTTGGACCGGTATCTGTCGTAAGTCGACTGGAAGTATGGCCAACAAAGTCAGACACCGTTGTAGGGGTCAGTGATACAGTACATTATTCGGTAAGCTTGCTTGATTCATTGACTGGCCTGGTGAACTTATCTACCAAGGAGACGACAGTCACGCAACTTGCATCGCAATACACGGAGGGTCAAAAAGAATATATAAGAGTGGAGCTAGAAGGCCTCCCCGACGGAAACAATACAGTCCAGCTTGATCCAGAGTTCGTGACGATCACGTATCAGGTACCTTTGTCAAAATTTTCCGAGGCACAACAATCCCAGTTCATTCAGGCCACGGTGTCGTACAATCAGATATTTGCCGACACAACTGGACACGTCGAGCCGATTGCCCAATACCCGCCTGATTTGATGTTACGCCAAGTAACGGTTTCGCCAGAGCGACTTCGATATTTCATCAACATTGGATCGCAGTAAGACTTATTCTTATGGGGCAACAACGGCATAATGTCGTGGTTGAAGGGCGCAGATTCTTGACGACTGTGTACATGGCTTGGCCGCTGTGGCCTAAGAATACGGTTAAATACCACGATACCCCACAGGGCATCCTTACCGAGTCCGGTATTTGGTACAGAACCACCGCCAATCTTCTCAACGAATACGCAGCTGAAGTCTTCAAGCGCGAGCCGATCGAGACACATTTGGCACGTGCAGATACGTGGATTCGATCCCCTCACACGCTGTCCGCATGGCTGCTTGCATTAGGTTTAATCTACTACAATCCGTGGCAGATTGCTGTGGCTGTGCTGGGGTTTTTCCTGGGCTGGCAAATATTGGCGCCTGCACTGGTAAATCGTGGAGTATCGTCCCTTTTGAGGATATTGGATTCGGTGTTGATGCAGGCGATACTTTACGCTGGAACGATGTCGATATTAGCTATGACTGGTCGATACCAGGCTGTGGCTGTGGGGCTGATCGGTTTTGTATGTTTGCGGTGGGGCATATTGTCATATTTGATGCGCCCACTAATAATCCGGTGTTGGAAAGCAATGTATCGACTTCCAGTACCTGACCATATATTGAGAGCTTTTATTGTTCGTACTGCGCTGCGTTATGGCATTAATCTTGCCGACTTCGCAGACATTGAGCAGAAAATTATCCAAAATGTATTCAAGAAGAAGGCGCCTCGAGGGAGGAGATAACTTATGATAAATGGCGTTAATGCTGACGCGATAAGTGAGCTGCGGGCGAAGGTACGATGCTTGCTGGAACAATCAGATACCCATTCCAAAGCAAGAATAGCTACGGTTTCTGTGGCATTTCAGGGTGTGTCTCCGATCAGGTGGTTGGCAAATTATCCACAGGAGGCGCGTATCTACTGGTCAGGACGGGATTATGGTATGGAGGTTGCTGCGATTGGGGAAGCAGATTGCCAGTATTCACCTTCTGCGGTTGACTTGAAGGCGTTACGCAGCGGACTGGGACCGATGTTCTCGGGTTGTGAGCATGGCATTAGATACTACGGGGGCATTCGCTTTGACCTTCGCCTACCGTATGAAGCGCAGTGGAGTTCATTTGGTGCATGGCGATTTGTCTTGCCAAGATTTGAAGTTCGTAAAGATCCAAAGGGCACGATGCTCCGCTGTAATGTCGTGCTACCTGATGATCGTGCGCAGATGAGTCTGATTCTTGACCAGATTGATGCACTTCGGGTGCCTGCTCAGGGGATCGAACAATTTCCGCAGCCTACTAGGCACAGTTTCTGTCCAGATTTCCGAAAATGGGAGTCTATTGTTGGCTGGGTGCTTCGCGCGGTTCATCACTCTCCTTTGGATAAGATAGTTTTGGCAAGAGAAACCGCAGTTGATTTTTCAGCTCCTCTGGAACCGGTTACCATTTTGCAGCAGCTTCAGAGTAATTCTCCCGGCTGTTTCCACTTTCTTTTTGAACCGATACCAGGTATGGCATTTTTGGGTGCATCCCCAGAGCGACTATTCAGGCGTGAGGGGCGTTCAGTAGAAAGTGAGGCGGTAGCAGGCACACGTCCGCGTGGAGCATCTGATTTGGAGGATGAGAGGATGATTGATGAGCTGTTCGGGAGCGCAAAAGAGCAGCGGGAGCATGAGTTTGTTCGAATCAGTCTGCAGGAGGAGATTGCACAACTGGCCGCCCATGTGACCATGGATGTCCAGCCCTCAATTATGCGTTTGGCTTCCGAGATACATTTGGTCTCACGGTTGCGTGCGATCCTGCGCCAGGAGTATACGAGCTTGGATGTGCTGGAAGCATTGCATCCATCTCCAGCAGTGGGTGGGTACCCATCTAATTTGGCATTGGACGTTATCCGGGAGCGGGAGCCCTTGGATCGTGGCTGGTATGCGGGTCCGGTAGGCTGGATAGGTATAAATGAGGCCGAATTTGCTGCTGGGATACGATCCGGTCTTGTATCGGGATCAATGATCCGACTTTATTCGGGTGCAGGGATCGTCCGAGGATCAACCCCTTCAGATGAATGGGCTGAGATTGGACACAAGATCGGTGGATTAGCGCGGGTGCTGGGGCTCTACACTTATCCGGTCCAAGCGGACTTCCAGTACGCATGATCCAAAGCAATGCGCACCGTGCGCGCCTGATCGTCGCGGAGTTGGTACGCTGCGGGGTTCGTGAATTTATAATTGCTCCCGGTTTTAGGAGTGCGCCTCTCGCGCTGGCAGCGATCAGCCATCCTGACACGCATTGCACGGTTCATTTTGATGAACGCGGTAGCGCATTTTTTGCACTTGGATACGGTCGAGCAACCCGGCAGCCATGTGTCTGGATTACTACCTCAGGTACAGCTGCGGCAAATGGCCTGCCGGCTATAGTCGAAGCTGGTATGGATAATGTGCCAATGATTTGCGTTACGGCCGATCGCCCTCCAGAACTTCGCGATACCGGTGCCAATCAGACAATTGACCAAGTGCACTTGTTTGGTCGCTATCCCAGGTGGTTTGCGGATTTGCCAGCGCCGGTCTCAGAACAGGATGGAGCGTACATAAGCACTACGATTGATCAGGCGGTGCACCGGGCCTGCACCGGACCAGTACACCTGAACTGCATGTTCAGAGAGCCCCTTTTGGAGAAAGAGCAGGAAGAGAGATCGATTCCGGAGATGTCCTGGCCGACAGAAGAGCGTCAGCAAACACAGTATATGGTTGCGGTAGGGGATGTGGTTGTATCGAGGCGAAGAGTACTACAGAATATTCGTGAAGCCCAACGAGGGCTTATCGTCGCTGGCCGCCTACAGGTCCCTGAGGATGGCAAAGCCATTCATGCTATGGCAGAGCATTTGGGATGGCCGTTAATGGCAGATATTAGCGCACCAGTGCCTGCAGGAGAGAACGTAGTAACTTTTTTTGACTTAATTGTACGCAGTGAAATATTTGCACGCCGGCATTTCCCGGACGTGGTACTGCATTTTGGCGGGCCTCTAGTATCCAAGAAATTGCAGCAGTTTTTATCGCGTGCGCGTCCCGAGACTTATGCATTAATTGCTCCATCTTCAGACAGGATTGATCCGTACCACGTATTAACGGATCGAATTCAGTCGGAAATTGCCGGGTTCTGTAATTATTTACTGGGTGAGATACCTGGGGATAAACCTCGTGCTGCATGGGTTGATGTGTGGATGCGTGCGAATATCTTAGCTCGGCGTACGCTCGTTTCATTGATTGACCATGAGCTTTCTGAACCATCTGTAGCATGGATGCTGTCCAGACTATCCGACAGTACAAATTGGATTTTTGGTGCCAGCAGCATGCCGATTCGGGACTTGCAGGCTTTCCTAGAAAGAGACGCAGCCCCACGCGTTTTTGCTAATCGTGGTGCAAGTGGAATTGATGGCACGCTCGCCACGGCGGCAGGTATTGCTCGGGGGCAGTCTGGGTCTGGTACCGTACTGTTGGGAGATTTGGCAATGTTACACGACCTGAATTCGCTAGCCCTCCTCAAAGACTGTGATATTACCATTGTTGTCATCAACAACAATGGCGGTGGCATATTTAATATGCTTCCAATTGCTCTTGAGCAGGAACAGTTTGAAATGGTACTGGGAACTCCCCACGGCATGGATTTTCGATTTGCTGCAGAGCAATTTCAGATACCATATACGCTGGTTGACTCATGTGCCCGGTTCCAGGAAGCCTGGCTGGTTGCAGCCGCTTCAGCAGGACCAAGTCTGATTGAGATCAAAACGGATCGCAAGGAAAACGCAGATCTGCACGAAACCATCTACAGACTCGTAAACGAGGCTATCGAGGCTAAACTTCTCGCATAATCCCCAACCATTACTATGTCTAAAAAGAAGCATCACTTTACCCATCGCCCCACGGTTAAGGGGCCAATTGTATGGCAGGATGCAGACGAATACACGGACATCCTGTATCAGATAGGTGTGCCTGACACCGATACGGCAGGTATTGCCAAGGTGACGATCAACCGTCCACAGGTTCGCAACGCCTTCCGTCCATTAACGGTGACTGAAATGCAGGATGCATTCGCCAAGGCGCGTGATGATGCGTCTATTGGAGTGATTGTACTGACCGGGGCTGGACCGGATGCTTTTTGTTCTGGGGGGGATCAGCGCATTCGCGGGGATCATGGATATACCGAGAAGGGCACGGGTACTCAGCGCCTGAATGTTCTTGATCTGCAAAGGCAGATCAGAACCTGCCCCAAGCCGGTGATTGCAATGGTTGCGGGTTGGGCTGTCGGAGGTGGGCATGTTCTGCATGTCATCTGTGATCTCACGATTGCTGCCGATAATGCCAAATTCATGCAAACCGGCCCAAAGGTCGGTTCTTTCGACGGGGGCTATGGAGCGAGTTATCTTGCCCGTCATGTAGGGCAGAAAAAAGCACGGGAGATCTGGTTCTTGTGCAGACCTTACGATGCTTCCGAAGCTTTGCAGATGGGTCTCGTAAACACTGTTGTTAAACTGGACGACCTGGAACGCACTACAGTGCAGTGGTGCAGGGAAATTCTTCAGAACTCCAATATTGCAATACGGATGCTTAAGGCCGGATTCAATGCAGATTGTGATGGTCAGGCCGGTTTACAGGAGTTAGCCGGACATGCAACGATGCTGTTTTATATGACTGAGGAGGGGCAGGAGGGTAGAAATGCATACTTGGCCAAACGTCCTCCAGACTTTGACAAGGAAGGGTACAAGCCGTGAATATGAACACGATTGTCGTCTGGCTTTCAGCTACTCGTCCCAAGACATTATCCGTTGCGATCGCGCCAATCATCGTAGGATCTGCGATGGCATGGGCGAATGGTGGTTTCAACCTCGGCGCAATGCTGGTTGCGATGGCTTGTGCATTACTGATCACTATTGGGACAAATTTTTGCAATGATTATGCCGATTTTGCACGGGGTGCTGACACGGCTGACCGTAAGGGACCTACAAGAGTAACGCAAGCCGGACTGATTCCCCCTGGGCACATCAAGATTGCCACTTTTGTAATCTTCGCGCTTGCTGCAATCCTTGGAATGTATCTGGTTTACCGAGCCGGATGGGTTATACTCCTCATTGGATTGGTTTCGATAGCTGCAGGTATACTCTACACGGCCGGGCCGTGGCCGTTTGGTTACAAGGGGTTGGGGGATCTGGTTGTTCTGGTATTTTTCGGGCCGGTAGCCGTCGGGGGGACGTATTATGTTCAAGCGCTTGAGATCACACCGTATGTGATTATCGCAGGCATTGCGCCTGGTCTACTTGCAACTGCGATCTTGCTAATTAACAATATCCGGGATATGGAGGAAGATCGCAGGGCGGGCAAGATGACGACGGTGGTGCGGTTCGGGCGCAAGTTCGGTATTGGTATGTGGGTTGCCTGTGTAGTTATCGCAGCGCTCATGCCTCTGGAGTTTGTTCGTGTTACCGGTGAACATATATGGTCTGGGCTTACAGTACTGATTTTGATCCCGGCCATGAGCATACTGCATGGTCTGGTCACAATAGAAGATGCTGTTCGCTTGAATCCACTTCTTGGACAAACGGCACTGTTACTGCTTGCACATAGTGTAATTTTTGCGCTGGCATGGGCTTTGTAACGTAATATTAAGGGAATGACGAATCCTATTGACTATGTCACAGGCATCCAGTACGCTTGAGAGGAGATTCAGTAATACATTGCGGTTTCTTGATGATGTTTCTCCACCACCAGCGCGTATACTCGACCTCGGTACTCCAAATGAACTTGGGCGGCGGATGGAGCGTGCAGGGTACGAGGTTAGTAATACAGAGGGCGACTTGGAAGAGCCCACAGGCGTAATTGGGAAGGACGTTGATCTTGTAACTGCTTTTGAGATATTGGAGCACTTGGTGACTCCATATAACGTACTACGGGCTATTCAAGCCCCTCGTCTCGTTGTGACGGTTCCGCTTCGTTTGTGGTTCGCTTCAGCATACTGCAATCCGGATGATCCGTGGGATCGGCATTTTCATGAGTTTGAGACTTGGCAGTTTGACTGGTTACTAGAGCATGCCGGGTGGCGAATAGTGCGTACTGAAAAATGGGTCAGCTACGGTGCACTAAATGGTATTCGCCCGATACTTCGCCGCTTTACGCCCCGCTATTACGCCGTTGAGGCTGTTCGTCAGTAGAGCAGGCCGTGCGGGTAGTATCACAACGCGGTCTCAATCATAGTAATCCTGGCAGGAATAACCTCTTGCTGAGCCGCGTAGAGGTTTACGCTATGCTTTTGCAGGCCATACACGATGTAGAATTGATAGATCTAAATCGTGGTTCTCTATAAGTCTCTCGGGCTGCAGCTTGGGACCGCTCAATTGGGGATGGGTCTTAAACACGTCACGTTCAAATACTTTGTGCGTATCTAGGCCATGTATTTCCCCCGGGAGCTTTCTGGCCAACTCAATCAAGCCAAGTATTCCCACACCGGATTCATAGGAGGAGCTGATAATGCATCGTGCGTTTTCTTGCAGGGCTTGTTCAATGTGTGCGAGAGTGGTATAGATGCCTCCGGCAAGTGTCGGTTTCAGCACGCGAACATCGGCAAACTTGAGGTACTTTTCCGCATCCTGCTCTCGGAGTGTTTCATCCAGTGCTAGGGGAATATTACAGTTTCGGGCCAATTCCATAAGCTCGGTTTTATCTTTCAGGGGTTCTTCGAGATAGTCTATCCTCAAATTTTGTGTGGCTCGAACGAATTTTTTTGCCGTTTTTATTGACCAGGTGCGGTTCGCATCAACACGCACTTCAACTGCGGGGTATTTTCCGCAAATTGTGTGCACTATATTCAAATCTTCCTCCAGGGATTGTCTGCCAACTTTAAGCTTTATAGCCCGATAGTCTGAGTTGACAAGACTGTGCGCGAGATGGATTCGTTGATTGTCTTGGTGTCCTATCAAGCCACAGCACGCTATGGCAGATGTTTCTTTTGGGGATTGTTTTCTCGTTGCAGCGTTTAGATTGTAGAGGGCAAGTTCAAATCCAAATCGAACTGAGGGAGGTATCTTGACTGCATTCAGGTCCAAAGTGCATAGTGGGGACTCCAGGATTTCCCCGGCAAACACCTCGGCCCGTGCTTGTGCTTCTGTTAATGACTCTGCGCTGAACCCGGGTAATGGTGCAATATCCCCCCAGCCTGAGTCATCACCATGACTCAGACACACCAGTAGACCCTCTCGATGTGTACGGGCTTGCCTATCCCAGGCAATGGGAGAGGTCAGTTGTAGGTGGTACCTATAGATATTGACTGAATCAATATTGATCATGGTTCAGATCTTTGATGTTGGATGGTGCAACCCATAGTCGAACTGAAACTTGCCACGGTTGATAGCAAGTCATCATGGGCGTGTTCTTTAGAGTAGCCGTTTTATGTATTCGTCCGAAAATCCCACGGACTTCTCCAACATGTCCTGTCCCAATTTACGCTCCATGCTGAGAAAGTCCGATAGGTTTGTTCCAGAATCCGAAAGCACGCAAAATCCGTTTCAATCAACGCGGTTGTCTGCGGATAAATGGATTGTGTCTGGCGGAGGGACCGTTTCGCATGCTCTGGGAGCAAATCGGCGATATATCAGGTCTAACTACGCACATGAGACGCAATCCGTCTGCACGATTTGCCTGGAGAACTGTGCGTAGGAAAACCGCGCACCCGGTTCGGAGAGTGGGAACTGGAAACAAGTAGGGGGAAAATCCCTGACTCCAAGGGCATCGCACCACCCCTGACGCTACAACGATTCGGGAATCGCACTCGGTCTATCCATTTAAAAGATGAAGCGTTAAGGCGAATTGGTTTTTGCGCAGGCAGGGCGCGAAATATATTCTCATGCCAGTTAGCTCCATTTTCGTGTACTCAATCCGGGTAAAGCTGTAGCTACCTGTTCATATTGTTGTGAGACAAGGTGGCATCAATCATAACCGAAAATATTTTCATGAACTGTTCCAGCCGATCAGGTGCCGCAAGTGTTTGGAGCGGAAATTTTGGACGCCCGTTGAGCCGCTTGTCGACTGACACGCCTTCAATCTGATTGAGTGCACTCCACAGTCGTCCCCGCGCTTCCTCGCTGTCATAGGGCGCAGTCATCCATTGGAAGTTGATTTCTATCTGACCATCACTAGTAAGGCCGAAGGTCCACTGAAGACCGGACGGGTAAGGGAAATCCAGTTGGAACTGGATTATTGGTTTGCCAGCTCGCATCTGGGCTGGTAACCGATCAAAGGATATATGATGTCCGCTGTTTTGCAGTTCACCGTGCTTGCGATAAGCCCAGTCAATCAGATTCTCAGCAATCTGGGCATCTTTCGAGCCAGCAGTACACTTCATACTTGAAAGGAAGAAGCCTGGATCTATAGTCTGTTCAGGGTCCAGTAGAGGAACTCGAAACTCTGCAACGACCGGTGCGTGGTCACTCAGCCTGTCAATAATTCCAAGATCAACTCGCAACCGAGTGCACTTCTTTGCAAGTCCGGGCGTAGCGTAAAGCCAGTCAATTTGTGTTAAATGATCAGCCCGGGGGTGGCGGTAAGTAGGGATATGGAAACAACTGTCTTCGGAACAGGGACAGTCAGATATCGGTTCCGGGCGATCTTGTGCAGTTGTTGCGAGATTCACCAATCCGAGCGACTCAAGTACGTTGAGGATAGCCCTGTGGCGGGATAATGCCGTCGGGTCCGTGCTGTAGGTGTAGTCGAGATTGAGATCACCGCCCAGCACTACCCGACTACCAAACCGGGAGTCAAACAATGGGATCAAATCGGCAATGATGCGGAGCATCGTCGTTTGCGCGTACACATCTATGAGACCGTAGATGCTTACACAAGTGATTGGGCCGATCCCCGGAAGATCAGTCCGGGCGACGATCATGGTGCCTGGAAATGTTCCCCGCATACTAAATCGCTTTGTGCTGTAGCGCGTGCGCACGGTGTCAATTTCCTGGACGCTCACATCTTCAGAGAACGCGACAACACTGGAACCCCAAGGACGATTCCCACCAATTTCACGATGTACAAACTGACTTCGATCCAAATCCCGTGGAACGACACTCTCCTGGAGGAGCATTATATCTGCATCAGACTGAGTTCGCAGGTATTCCCATGCCTCTGTCCGTTTCTGCGGTGTTCGCTTCCAATGATCCATGTTCCAGGTGCCGATGGAAAACTGGCTCCATTGGGCATTCGGATCTTTCGAACTCATCGTATCGGTTATGATTTCTCTGTTACAGCAACCTAACGCCGAGACTTCTCACATTTAGATATTCTCGGCAGATGGTGATCGATTGGAGTATAAGGCCGTTAGCAAAGATACCACGTCTCACGCCGACAGACAGAGTTGGAGATAGGTATTGCTTCGGCGTACGAATCACATCATCGCAACAGGGACCCGGGCTCTGGCACCAATCTAGATGTGCGCATTAGCGCACTTGCCTCCTTTCTCGGATTGCATTGCCGTATATGACTGCAAATCGTCTTGCCGGCCAGTCGTGTTGATTTCAGTTTCAGCCAATAGCATTCTACAAAAACCTCCAGTTGTTTTCATGTCGTTTGATCCCGCTTGGATCAATGGTGTAGTATATGTAACCAGATTTATGGACATTGAGCCTTGGACTGTCTCCGTGTAGAGGAACTGCAAAAATAACAGGTGCAAACCAGTGAGTATTTCTGAGTACCCCGGCCATTTGACGGAGCAACTACACGGCTAGGGGGTTCGGGTTACCGACTCTTGTGCTCCAGAAGTAAACCTCGGGGAGCTGCACACTATTTACCGAGGGACATAATTTGCCTTCCTTATGTAGAATATCCGCACCATGTAGGCGGAGTACAACTTTTGGCTAACGCGCTGGATCACTTTTCTCCGGCTTGTCCGATTTAGGGCTTACCGAAAAATAACTGATTTACCATCTCACAAAGTTCAAAAAATCAGTCTGAATGTAGTGCAGATCCAAAGCCGGCCAAGGCTAAGTCATGTGCTCCTGCGTCGTTGTTTTCTGTTGAAGACCGGCTGTGGGAGGCCTCGGCCAAGGGGGCTGGCTACATGGTTCGCAACCATATATCAAGGGTGGGCATTTGCTTGGAACCCGGTTGGCAGGCAGTGGAGGTGCTGCTGGGTTGTGTGCATGCCGGAGTGTCGGCGTGTATGCTGAGCATGCGCTGGCCCGGAGTTGCAGTGGATCAGGCGCTCGGACGATTGGGGATCGAGTATGTGTTGACTATACGTACAGATCTGAAGACTAAGTGCTTGGATCCTGCTACGTGCTACGCTGAGAAGCCTCATGCAGGTGACACCAGCTCTTATGAAGACGTAGCCACGATAGTATTCACATCGGGTTCGTCAGCCACCCCCAAAGCTGTGGCACACAGTTTGGAAAACCACATAACCAGTGCACAAAGTGCATGCGCGGCACTGGATTTAGGGAGTCGTGACCGGTGGCTTTTGAGTCTTCCACTCTGGCATGTCTCGGGGATCAGTATTGTCTTTCGTTGTTCTATAGCCGGTGCAGCGATTGTCATCCCCGATCCCGGGATGTCTCTCACAGAGGCTCTATCCAGCTATCAGATCACGCATGTATCCATGGTTTCGACACAGCTACTACAAGTCCTGGAACAAGATCAAAAGCCTCCTTCCCACTTGCGTGCAGTCATCGTAGGAGGAGGGCCTACGCCCCAAGGTATTTTGAAAATGGCAATAGACAAAGGGTGGCCGATCCGCACAACGTATGGGATGACGGAAACGAGCTCAATGGTCACTCTAAGCGAAAAAAATCCATCTCCTGGTTCCTCTGGACGTGTACTGCAGGGAAATGAACTCAAGATTACCGGAGATGGCGAAATACTGGTCCGTAGTCCGGCCGTTTGTCTGGGATACCTGAATGCGGACACGCTCGAAAATATTGCAGATGAAGATGGATGGCTACATACTGGGGACTTGGGACGACTGGATGAAGCCGGGGAGCTTTATGTTCTGGGCCGCAAGGATAACATGTTTATTTCAGGCGGTGAAAATATAAGTCCGGAAGAAATCGAATATGCTCTCTGCAGTGTTCAAGGCGTACAAAAGGCCGTTGTGGTACCAGTACCTGATCCAGAGTTCGGACAGCGCCCGGCAGCATTCATTCGAGGAAGCGCGAAATTTGAAGATGTAGAAAATTTTCTCGCTCGCGAGCTTCCCCGGTTCAAGATTCCGAAATGCTATCCCTGGCCGGATAACATCTGGGCACACTCGCTCAAACCCGACCGAAAATTACTCGGTGACCTGGCAGTCCGTCTTCAGGACAGTTCCTAGTTTCCTGATATTCAAACTGGAAGGGTATATCTTGATACTGTATGCAGAGAGTCATCCACGCGATAAGGATAATCATGTCCAGTTTATCAAGTTCACACGTGTGTGTAGCATGTTAGCCATATGCAGTAATGCGGCTGCCAAGCGGGTAGTGGTTCTGCTGTTGTTTACCCTTTTGGTCGTCCAGCAGGGTTGGTCTCAGGACCGAGATCAGCGTATGTCTACGCTCTTGCAGCAGCGCATAGCGGAGCGCACCGCTGCTGCAAAGATTACGCGATCCAGTGCACAAGTGACTGCCTCGGAAGCGGATTCTTTAGTCTTAGTCACGCTATACAACTTTTCCAAAGGTGCTTCTTGGTTTGATAACACCGGATGGCTACAAGAGCCGGTATCTCAGTGGTACGGTATTACGCTCAACAGTGATGGCCGCGTGGTGTCTATCGACCTTGGCGGTAATGGACTGGGCGGCCTGCTCCCCACGGGTCTGGGTACGCTCGAAGAACTTGAAATGCTCGATCTTTCCGATAATGATCTGACTTTTTCAATCCCTGCATCACTGGCCAATCTGACGGTATTGAGGGAATTAATCTTGTGGGGTAACAGGCTCTCCGACGCTATTCCTCCAGAGCTGGGGCAAATGTCGGCCTTGGAAAAATTATCACTCTTTTGGAACCAGTTGACCGGCCCAATACCACCGGAACTGGGCAATATTTCTACGCTCAAGTGGTTGTACTTGGATTTTAATCAGCTGGAGGGCTCAATACCTACTGAACTGGCAAATATCACAGGGCTTGTCGAGTTGTTCGTTGATGGAAACAACCTCACGGGTGAATTTCCTCTGGAACTGACTACATTCCCATCGCTGGAGTCGCTTTATGCGGGCTTTAATCAGCTAACAGGGACGATTCCAATCGAATTGGCCTCGATGTCTACATTGGAGAACCTATCACTGGAGGGTAATCAACTCACTGGTGTGATTCCACCTGAATTAACCCAAGGACCGGGTTTGACAAAAATTTACCTGGCAAACAATCGTCTCACAGGTGAGATCCCGGAGGGCTTTGGCAGTATGTATTTTCTTACCACTCTGGATTTGGAAGGGAATGGCCTAACGGGCTCATTGCCCCCGGATCTGGGAAGAAGTTCCAATCTGCGCCTGCTAAACCTATCAAATAATCAACTCACGGGCAAGGTTACCCGGCTGCCAGGATCATTGGATGAGCTGCACCTGCGAGGGAATCAGCTTACTGGCGATTTTGCATCGTTTATCGAACCGCTCACTTGGTTGCGTAAGATAGATAGTGTTTGCCAGAAAAATACCTATTTTGGCCGAGTTAGGGGCGTCATGGCCATGGTTTGCGTACGTCAGAAACATCAATTCGAGGGGGTCGTGGCTTGATCTCGGCGTATTTGAGCTG
>LXNI01001304.1_pt1 | contig 22393 bp, 22 predicted proteins | sample 809091 | NCBI WGS metagenome assembly LXNI01 (sample SAMN04870527, study PRJNA318959) | sponge metagenome | biome: 01000161; feature: marine sponge reef; material: water | host: Sarcotragus foetidus | place: Greece: Milos, Mediterranean Sea | collected 2013-05-29 | depth 5-7 m | reverse complement strand
AGCACCGCGCACACCAGCGTCAGCAGCGGAAGCGCGATCTTCAGAAAACGATAGCGGCGGCGGGCCAAGGGCGGCCTCTCGATCTCGTCAGGCGCGTGTCACGGAGGGGATGGTGTGAACCTCGGGTTTCGCGATGTTGTCCATCCCGTAAAGAAAGGTTAACCCATGCCACGCTCGGCGGGGCCGGCGGCGCCGGCGGCGCTCATCGGGGCCAAGATGCCGCCGGCGCGTGCGGCCCACGCTCACGGGCGGCCTTGTGCCGCGGCCATGTCGCGGCGACAATCCCGGCCCCACGAACGAATGGTGACGTGAATGTCCAGCACCAATTACGATCCCATCCAAATGATTGAGCGTCTCGTGTCTTTCGACACGACTAGTCGAGAGTCGAACCTCGCGCTCATTCACTTTGTACGCGACTATCTCGCCTCTCACGGCATTGACTCTACTCTTATACATGACGAAACGGGAAACAAAGCGAATCTTTACGCGACGGTAGGGCCGCAAGACGTGCCCGGCGTTGCGCTTTCAGGCCATACCGACGTGGTGCCGGTGGACGGCCAGCCGTGGGATACGGACCCCTTCGGCCTCGTCGAGAAGGACGGGCGGCTCTACGGGCGCGGCACCTCGGACATGAAGAGCTTCAGCGCGGTCGCGCTCGCCCTCGTGCCGGAGTTCGTCGCGCGCCCGCTCAAGACGCCGATCCACTTCGCGCTCTCGTTCGACGAGGAGGTCGGCTGCCTCGGCGCGCCGCTGATGATCAACCAGCTCGGCGCGGAGCTCGGCGTCAAGCCGCACATCGTGATCGTGGGCGAGCCCACCAACATGGCGGTGGTGAACGCCCACAAGGGCGTCTACAGCTTCGAGACCAGATTGCGCGGGCTTGAGGTGCACTCCAGCGCCACCCATCTCGGGGTGAACGCGGTGCAGCACGCAGCCACGCTGGTTCACTTCCTCACCGAGCTGGCAGACGAGATGGCGGGCCGAGCCGAGCCGGAGAGCGGCTTCGATCCGCCCTACACGACGGTGCACGTGGGCACGATCAGGGGCGGCACGGCCCAGAACATCGTGCCGCTCGACTGCGCCTTTACGTGGGAATACCGGCTGTTGCCGGGGGCGGACCCCGACGAGATCCGCACCCGCTTCGAGCAGTTTGCCGAGGAGACCGTGCTGCCCCGCATGCACGCGGTCGATCCCGGCACCGCGATCGCCACGGAGGTTCGCGCCCAGGTGCCGGGCCTCGTGCCCGAGGACGGCTCGCCGGCGGAGGCGATCGTGATGGCGCTCGCGCGCACCAATCGCACCGAGGTGGTCGCCTACGGCACCGAGGCGGGGCAGTTCCAGGAAGTCGGGATCCCGACCGTGATCTGCGGGCCCGGCAGCATCATGCAGGCGCACCAGCCCAACGAGTACATCGAGCTGAGTCAGGTGCGCGCGTGCGAGGTCTTCATGCGCCGCCTGCTCGACGAGGTGTGCGCGGCCTGAGGCTGCGGTGGCGAAGGGGTATTTCGCAGGTTATCCCACAGGTTTGCGCGAGTTCTCTACAGGCTATCCACAGCTTATCCACAAGATATCCCCAGGTAATCCACAGGTTATCTACCGGGTTATTCAGCCAGAGACGGAGGGACGCGAGGCATGAGCGGCGCGAGCTTGGAGCGCGAGGGCGCGGTCGGCGTCATCACCATCGACAACCCGCCGGTGAACGCGATGAGCCCCGGCGTGCCCGGCGCGATCCTGGCGCGTTTGGCGGAAGCGCAGGCCGACGACGCGGTGGCGGCGGTGGTGCTGCGGGGCGCCGGCAAGGGCGCGCTCGCCGGCGCCGACATCCGTTCGTTCGGCAAGCCGTGGCCCGAGGGCGAGCCGACGCTCCGCGACGTGATCGCGGCGATCGAGCGGTCCGCCAAGCCGGTTGTCGCCACGCTCGCCGGCTACTGGCTGGGCGGCGGGCTGGAACTGGCGCTCTCCTGCCACTACCGGGTCGCGAGCCGCAAGACGCAGGTGGGCCAGCCCGAGGTGGCGCTCGGCTTCCCGCCCGGTGCCGGCGGCACCCAGCGCCTGCCGCGGCTTGCAGGCGTGGAAGCGGCGCTCGCGATGATCGTGAGCGGCAAGCCGATCGGCGCGCCGGAGGCCGCCGAGAAGGGAATCCTGGACCGCGTGATCGACGGCGACCTGCGCGAGGGCGCGGTCGCCTTCGCCGAGGAGCGCATCGCCGCCGGGCCGCCGCACGCGCTCGCGCGCGAGCGCACGCCGGAGCTGATGGACCCGGACGTCTTCGCCGCCACGCGCAAGCGCCTGGAGCGCCGGGCGCGCGGCCAGCGGGCGCCTGCCGCCTGCCTCGAATGCGTCGAGGCGGCGCTGACGCTCCCCTTCGACGAGGGAATCCGCAAGGAGCGCGCGATCTTCGAGGAGTGCATGGCCTCGGCCGAATCGAGGGCGCTCCGCCACGTGTTCTTCGCGGAGCGCGCGGTGCGCAAGGTGCCCGGCATCGGCAAGGAGACGCCCGTACGGCCGATCGAGAGCGCGGCCATCGTCGGCGCCGGCACCATGGGCCGGGGCATCGCCACCTGCTTCGCCAACGCAGGGATTCCGGTGCGCCTGATGGATTCGGACGGCCAGGCTCTCGAGCGCGCCCTGGCCGGGATCCGCAGCGAGTACGAGGGGCGCGTCAAGCGCGGCCGCATCGGCGCGGCCGACGCCGAGGTCCGCATCGGGCTGATCGAGCCCATCGACACGTTGGAGAAGGTCGCCGGCGCCGATCTGGTCATCGAGGCGGTGTTCGAGGAGATGCCGCTCAAGGAGGAGGTGTTCCGCGCCCTCGATTCGGCGTGCGACGCGGGCGCGATCATCGCCTCCAACACCTCCTATCTCGACGTGAACCGCCTGGTTGATATCGTGCCGAGCCGCCGGGGCGACGTGCTCGGCCTGCACTTCTTCAGCCCGGCGCAGGTGATGCGCCTTCTGGAGGTGATACGCACCGATTCGGCCTCGCCGGAGACGTTGGCGTCCGTGCTCGCGCTGGCGAAGCGGCTCGGCAAGACCGCGGTGGTGGCCGGCGTCTGCCACGGCTTCATCGGCAACCGCATGCTCGAGGGCTACACGCGGGAAGTGCGCTTCCTGCTGGAAGAGGGCGCGTCGCCGGTCGAGATCGATTCAGCCCTCACCGGGTTCGGTATGGCGATGGGGCCCTGCGCCGTCGCCGACCTCGCCGGCCTCGACGTGAGCTGGCGCAAGCGCAAGGCGGATGCGCACCTGCGCGATCCCTCAAAGCGCTACTCGGCGGTGGCGGACAGGCTCTGCGAACTGGGGCGCTTCGGCCAGAAGACCGGCGCCGGCTACTACCGCTACGAACCCGGCAGCCGCACCCCCGTGCCGGACCCGGAGGTCGACGCGCTGATCGCCGAGGTCGCGGCGGAGAGCGGCATCAACCGGCGCACCATCGGCGCGGACGAGATCGTGGAGCGCTGCCTCTACCCGCTGGTGAACGAGGGCGCGCGGATCCTCGACGAAGGCATCGCGCTCCGCGCCAGCGACATCGATATCGTGTGGATCAACGGCTACGGTTTCCCCCGCTGGCGGGGCGGCGTGATGCACTGGGCGGACGAGATCGGGCTCGCCGCGGTGCACGGGACCATCGCCCGCCTCGACGAGAACCAGGACCACTGGGAGCCGGCGCCCTTGCTGAGCCGGCTCGCCGCCGAGGGCGGGAGCTTCGCCGACGTCGACCGCGCTGCGTGAGGGGAGGGGGCCGCCTCAGGCCGTGGTTGCGCTTGCCGCTGCTGCGCTTGCCGCTGCGGCGGTTGCCCCTGCTGAGGTAGCTCTGGGGCGCGAGGGGCGCGGCGTGCTCGCCGACTTGAGCTGGCCGCAGGCCGCCAGGATGTCCCGGCCGCGCGGGGCCCGGACCGGCGCCGCATAGCCCGCGCGGTTGACGATGGCGGCGAAGCGCTCGATCGCTTCCGGTGTCGAACACTCGTAGGGCGCGCCCGGCCAGGGGTTGAAGGGGATCAGGTTGAGCTTGGCCGGGATGCCGGCGATCAGGCGGATCAGCGCGCGGGCGTCGGCCTCCGAGTCGTTCACGCCCTTCAGCATCACGTACTCGAAGGTGATGCGCCGTGCGTTGCTGGCGCCGGGGTAGCGGCGGCAGGCGTCCAGCAACTCGGCGATCGGGTGCTTGCGGTTGATCGGGACCAGCTCGTCGCGCAGGTCGTCGCGCACGGCATGGAGCGAGATCGCGAGGCCGACGCCGAGCTCCGCGCCGCAGCGCTCGATCATCGGCACGACGCCGGCGGTGGACAGCGTGATGCGCCGGCGGGAAAGCGCGATCCCCTCGGGGTCCATCACGATGCGAAGCGCCTTGGCGACGTTGTCGTAGTTGTAGAGCGGCTCCCCCATGCCCATCATCACGATGTTCGACAGCATGCGCTGGCCGCGCGGCGACGGCCATTCGCCGTAGGAATCGCGGGCCACGAGGAACTGTGCGACGATCTCCCCGGCATCGAGGTTGCGCACCATGCGCTGTGTGCCGGTGTGGCAGAAGGTGCACGACAGCGTGCAGCCCACCTGCGAGGAGATGCAGAGCGCGCCGCGGTCCTCCTCCGGGATGTAGACCGATTCCACCTCGCGGCCGTCGGCGAAGCGCAGCAGCCACTTGCGCGTGCCGTCCGTCGACCGCTGCTCGGTCGCCGTCTCCGGGCGCGCCAGGGTGTAGCGCTCGGCGAGGGCGGCGCGGAGTGCGCCGCTTATGGTCGTCATCGCGTCGAACTCGACGGCGCCCCGGTGGTAGATCCAGTGCCAGAGCTGCTTGGAGCGCATTCCCACCTTGTCAGGCGGCACGCCGACGGCCTGCAGGCACTCGGCAAGCTCCGCGCGCGTGAGCCCGATCAGGCTCTCGCGCTCGTCTCCTGGAGGAATGGTCTTGCTTGCTGCGTCGCCGCCGGCGCCGGACCGGGAATGCGCGCCGGGTTCTGCCTCTACGGGCACGCCCTGATGATGGCGTCGTGAATCTTGGTAAAGCCGATGAGGGAGTAGGTGTCCTCGGAATAGGTGCCCTTGAGCGACACCCCGCGCACCTTCAGCTCGCGGCCGCGGATCATAGCCTTGACCACGATGGCGTCGTCCTCCTCTTCCTTCACCCACGCGTGCTCCTGTTGGGTCAGGTCGAAGTTGAACTCACGCCCGTCGATGGTCACCTTCACGGGCTTGTCCTCGGGATAGGGATAGCCGGAAGTGACGCTCACCTCTTCGGAGGTCCTGCTGCCCTGGCGGCGCGTCACCATGATGTTGGGCGCCCCACGCCGCTTGTAGTTGCCCGTGGACTTCGCAGGCTTCGCGTGCATGTAGCAGACCTTGCTGCCGTCGCGCACGTAGGTGTGGGACTTCCAATTCGCGTTCTCGGCCAAGGGCTCGGGCTTGACCTGCGCGTGCCCTTGCTCCGCCCCCGCGAGGAGCGCGATGCAAAGAAACGCAGCGAAAAGGAGGGCCGGCGCTTTGGCGATACGTCGGATCATGGCCTCAGACGATGTAGTGCCGAATGCGGAGCATAGCGAAAATGGAAACGGGCCGCCAGTACCTCTCGCCACCCGCTCGGGTCACGATTTCGGCAACGGCCGCAGCTCAGGCGGCCGCGCCGGAGCGAATCGGTTTACGGCAGGCCCGCCGCAGTCCATATAAGAGAGCATGGCGATACTCAAGATCGCGCGCATGGGCCATCCCGTGCTGGGCAGGCCAGCCTTGCCGGTCGCGGACCCCGGCGCGCCGGAGATCGCGCGCCTGATCGTCGACATGGTGGACACGCTGGTGGACGCGAACGGGGCCGGTCTGGCCGCGCCCCAGGTGCACGTGCCACTGCGACTCGTGCTCTTCCGCGTGCCGCCCGGCCGCCAGACGGCTGAGCAGGAAAACGGCGAACACGACGGCGACTCGGCGGAGGCATCGCCCCTCGAGTCGCCCACAGTGCTCATCAACCCGGAGATCGAGCCGATCGGCACGCACTTGGCGGAGGACATGGAGGCCTGCCTCTCACTCCCCGGCCTCGCCGGGATGGTGCCGCGCCACGACCACATTCGTTATCGCTGGATCGACATCCTGGGAGCGATCCACGAACAGGAGGCAACGGGCTTCCACGCCCGAGTCGTGCAGCACGAATGCGATCACCTGGACGGCATCCTCTACCCGATGCGGATGACGGACCTCTCCACCCTGGCGTTTACCAGCGAGCTCGGCCGCTCGCAGCCGGCGGAGGAGTGAGCCGTGTGGCGCGCGCTGCCGGCTGACGAGACCCGCGACCGGCTTTTGCTGGCGGTGCTGGCGCACGTGCCCTTCGACGGCTGGTCCGAGACGGCGCTCGCGGCGGCTGCGGTCGATCTCGGCCTCGAGACCGAGGAGGCGCGGCATGCCTTCCCCGGCGGCCCGGTCGCGCTCGTCGCCTATCACGCGGCTTACGCCGACCGTCGCATGGAAGAGGCGCTGAAAGACGCGAACCTGGCGGACATGCGGGTGCGGGAGCGCATCGCCCACGCCGTGCGCATTCGGCTGGAGCAGAACGCGGCGCACCGGGAGGCGATTCGCGCGGCGCTGCCCATCCTGGCGCAGCCCGGGAACGGCCCCTACGCCCTCTATTCCCTCTACCGTACCGTGGATGCGATCTGGTTCGCGGTCGGCGACAAGTCGACCGACTTCGGCTTCTACACCAAGCGCGCCCTGCTGGCCGGGGTCTATCTCTCGACCCTGCTCTATTGGCTGAACGACGGTTCGGAGGATTCGCAGGCGACCTGGGGCTTCCTCGACCGCCGCATCGCCGACGTCATGCGAATCCAGACGGCGCGGGGGCGATTCGCCCGCTTCCGCCCGCCCGGCGCGGAGCTGCTGCGGCGCCTGCGCGAAGCCGCCCGCGCCGCCGCCGATCCCCTGCACAGCCGAGGCCCGCAGAGCCCGGCCTAGCCCGGACCTGTCGCCACCATCGCGGACCGGTTCGTCTCGTGAACGGCCAGCCTGTATTGTGACGCCGGCTCGCCATCAGGAGTGATCGATGACCGCGATATCCCCGCTTGCGCCCGCGCGCTTCCCCGACATGCCGCCGGTCCCCGGCGTTCGTCTCGCTGCCGCCGAGGCGAGGCTGCGCTACAAGGGCCGCCCCGATCTGCTGCTGGCGTCGTTCCCGCCGGAGACCGCGATCGCGGGCACGCTCACCCGCTCGCACACGGCGGCGCCGCCGGTGCACTGGTGCCGGGCGTTGCTGGGCGAGGGCAGGGGCGGGGCGCGCGCGCTGGTGGTCAACGCCGGCAATGCGAACGCCGCGACCGGGGAGCAGGGCCACGCCGCCGTGCGCCGGACGGCCGAGGCAGCCGCGGGGCTCGTCGGCTGCAGTGCGGATGAGGTCTACGTCAGCTCGACCGGTGTGATCGGCGAGCAGTTGCCGGTGGAGCGCCTGACCGCGGCGCTGCCGGGGCTGCACGAGCGCCTCTCCGATAGCGCCTGGCCAGAGGCCGCGCGTGCGATCATGACGACGGACACCTACCCCAAGGGCACTACGGCCAGCGCAGAGATCGACGGCGTGCCGGTGGTCGTCAACGGCATCGCCAAGGGCTCCGGCATGATCGCGCCCAACATGGGCACCATGCTCGCCTACGTCTTCACCGATGCGAACCTGCCGGCTGCCGTGCTGAGACCGATGGTGCGGCGCGGCGTCAACCGCTCCTTCAACGCCATCACGGTGGACGGCGACACGTCCACCAACGACACCTGCCTCCTCTTCGCCACCGGCGCCGCCCGGCACCGGCGGATCGCGCGCGCCGGCGACGCGCGGCTGCAATCGTTCCGCGCCGCGCTGGAGGCGGTGCTGACTGATCTCGCACGGCAGATCGTGCGGGACGGCGAGGGCGCCACGAAGCTCGTCGCGATCACCGTGCGCGGCGCGGCCTCGGAGGCGGCCGCGCGCAAGCTCGGGCTCGCCATCGCCAACTCGCCGCTGGTCAAGACCGCGATCGCCGGCGAGGACCCCAACTGGGGGCGGATCGTCGCCGTGGTGGGCCGAGCCGGCGTGGCCTTCGATCAGGCGCAGCTCGCGATCTCGCTCGGGGCCGAGCGCGCGGCGGTGAACGGCGTGGCGGACCCCGCCTTCGACGAGCCGGCCGCAGCCCGCCACACGAAAGGGCAGGAGGTCGAGATCGCGGTCGAGATCGGCGCCGGCCCCGGCACGGCGACCGTCTGGACCTGCGATCTCACCCACGGCTACATCGAGATCAATGCCGACTACCGCTCCTGAAGCGGAGAAGCCCATCGTCCTCGTGGCGGCGGTCGCGCTGGTCGATGCGGATGGCCGCGTGCTGCTGGCGCGAAGGCCCCCGGGCAAGGCCATGGCGGGGCTCTGGGAGTTCCCCGGCGGCAAGATCGCGGGCGGCGAGACGCCGGAGCAGGCGCTGATCCGCGAGCTGCGCGAGGAGCTCGGGATCGACACGGAGCAGAGCTGTCTCGCGCCTCTGGCCTTCGCCTCCCACGGCTACGACGACTTCCACCTTCTGATGCCGCTCTACGTCTGCCGGGTGTGGAGCGGCGTGGCGACGCCGCGGGAGGGGCAGGAGCTCCGCTGGGTGCGGCCGGCGCGGCTCCGCGACTTCCCCATGCCGCCGGCGGATGCACCGCTGATCCCGGTGCTGCGGGACCTTCTCTAGGGCCTATCCGTTTTGCACGGAAATGCTCCATACAGCTTATCGCTCACGGCAGCCGGCCGTCGTGCGATTCCGCGCGCCTATCGGCGCGACGGCCGGCGCCTGCGCGGGCGCGCCGCATACGCGGCGGGCCGCTGTCGCGGCCTGTCGCGCGTCCGTCAGAGTCGGACGCGCTCTAACCCCGTGCCGCCATGAAGATCACGGCAATCGAGATCACCCGGCACCGCATCGCGCTCGACCCGCCCGTGCCGGTCTCGTGGGACAGCCGGCCGCGCGCGCGCTTCACGATCAGCCTCGTGCGGGTCCGCACCGACGAGGGGCTGGAGGGCGTCGCCGCAGGCGACACGATGGGCGGTTTTTCCGAGCACGCCGATCTCTTCCTGGGCCGGGACCCGCGCGACATCGAGGGCCACCACGCCGTGCTCGACAACCTCTGCTTCCACCACGGGCGCTGGTGGCCGCTCGACATCGCGCTCTGGGACCTGCGCGGCAAGATCGAGGGCGCGCCGGTGTTTCGCCTGCTGGGCGGTGGCGAGGGCCGCGTGCGGGCCTACGCCTCGACGGCGCTGAGGCGCGACGAGGCCGCGAGCCGGGACCTCGCACAGATGCTCGTCGCGCGGGGGTTCCCCGCCATCAAGCTGCGCTGCTCCACCGACGACTGGCGCCGCGATCTCGGGCGATTCGCCGCCGTGCGCGACGCGGTGGGACCCGGCATCGAGCTGATGGTCGACTGCAACCAGGCCTGGCGCATGCCCTGGGACACGGCGCCTGCGTGGGATCTCGCGACCGCGCGCGCGGTGGCCCGGGTGCTTGCCGATCTCGGCATCTACTGGATGGAGGAGCCGCTGCATCGCGGCGACTACGCCGGCATGGCGGCGCTCCGTGCCGAGGCCGGCGTCAGGATTGCGGGCGGCGAAGTGACCCGCGAGGCGCACGAGTTCCGCACCCTGATCGAGCGGGGCTGCCTCGACGTGGTGCAGCCGGACTGCGTCTTCGTGGGCGGCATCACCGGGTGCGCGCGCATCGCCGCGGCGGCCCGCGAGGCGGGCCTGATGTTCACGCCCCATACCTGGGGCAGCGGCCTGATGCTGCTGGCCAACGCCCATCTGACGGTCGGCACCGGCGGCGCGCCCTACCTGGAGTTTCCGTTCGACCCGCCGGACTGGGTGCCGGCGCAGCGCGACTTCTACCTCGCCGAGCGGATCGAGACCGATGCCGACGGCTGGCTGGCGCTGCCGGACCGCCCCGGCCTCGGCGCCGTGCTCGACGAGGACGTGCTGCGCGAGACCCGGATCGGGTAGAGCGCGTCCGTCTTCAGCGGACGCGCGACAGGCCGCGACAGCGGCCCGCCGCGCATGCGGCGCGCCCGCATTGTGCGCTCCGCGCGCGTTCCGCGCGACGGCGCCGGCCGAAGGCCGGCTGCCGTGAGCGACAAAGAATCAGAGCGTATTCGTGCAAGTTGGAAACGCTCTTGGAGTCAGCCCCCGCGCCGGGATGACAGGGAGGCCCGCAGCGGCCATGATCCCGGCCCCGATCCACGACCGCCGAGGAGTCGCCGGTGACCGATGATCTCTGCTTCACGCCCGCCACCGAGCTCAGCACCCTGATCCGGAGCAAGGCGCTCTCGCCGGTCGAGCTGATCGACGCCGTGCTCGCCCGTGTCGAGGCCTGCGAGCCCCGCGTCAACGCCTTCGCCACGCTCACTGCCGAGCGCGCGCGCGACGCCGCCCGGCGCGCCGAGGCCGCGTTGATGAATGGCGAGGCTGCCGGTCCGCTGTTCGGCCTGCCCGTCACGATCAAGGACCTGACCGAGACCGCCGGGATCCCCACCGAGCGCGGTTCGCACTCGCTGAAGGACCACGTGCCGACGGTGGACGCGCCCGTGATCCCGCGGCTGGAGGAGGCCGGCGCCATCATCCTCGGCAAGACCACCACGTCGGAGTTCGGCTGGTCGGGCGTGAGCCACAGCCCGCTCACGGGGATTACGTCCAACCCGTGGAAGGAGGGCTACAACGCGGGCGCCTCCTCGGCCGGCGCAGGCGCCGCCGCCGCGGCCGGCTACGGGCCGCTGCACCAGGGCTCGGACGGCGCGGGGTCGATCCGCATGCCGTCCCACTTCAGCGGCATCTTCGGGCTGAAGCCGACGTATGGCCGGGTGCCCAACTGGCCGGTGCCCAACAACGACCAGGTCTCCCACGTCGGGCCGATGACGCGGACCGTGGGCGACTCCGCCCTGATGCTCCACGCCATGGCGGGGCCGCATCCGTGGGATCACACCAGCCTCGAGGCCGGCCCCGCCGACTACATGGCCGGGCTCGACGCCGGAATCGCGGGCCTCAAGGTCGCGTACAGCCCGGACCTCGGCCACGCGCGCGTCGATGAGGACGTCGCGGCGCTGGTGCAGAGCGCGGCCGAGGCGTTCGAGTCCCTCGGGTGCAGGGTCGAGACCCCGACGCTGCCCTTCGGCCCCGAGGGGCCCGAGATCATCCGCCTGCTCTGGCCCGTTCACCTGCACGCCTACCGCCCCCTGCTCGCGGAGTTCGAGGACCGCATGGACCCCGGCCTCGTCGCCTGCATCCGGGCGGCGGACGGGATCACGGGCGCGATCTACCTGGAGACCCGCGCGCGCAAGCTCGCATACGTGGAGGCCGTGCACCGCTTCTTCGAGGAGTGGGACCTGCTGCTGACGCCGGCCGTCTCCACGCCGGCGTTCCCGGCCGAGCGGCTGCAGCCCGCGCACTGGCCCGCGCACCCGTGGGACTGGATCGCGTGGGCCGAGTTCTCCTATCCCTTCAACTTCAGCCACAATCCCGCCGCCTCGGTGCCCTGCGGCTTCACCGATGCGGGGCTCCCGGTCGGGTTGCAGATCGTGGGCAAGCGCTTCGCCGACCTCACCGTGCTGCAGGCGGCACGCGCCTTCGAGCAGGCGCGCCCCTGGGCCGACCGCTGCCCGGCGCTGTGAGGCGGAGGCGGAGCTTCAAGCCGGGCACGGCCCTGCGCACGAGCCGGCCGTCGCGTTGCTTGCCGGCCGGCGGCGCCTGACGCTATAAGGAGCGCGCGCGGGAGCGGTCGAGCCGTTCAGCGCGCGTCATCGGTCGGAGTGTAGCTCAGCCTGGTAGAGCACCGTCTTCGGGAGGCGGGGGTCGGTGGTTCAAGTCCACTCACTCCGACCATTTATTTCAACGACTTAGCCGCTTCCCGCACCCTCCCCGGTCGCCGAATAACTGTCCAACTGGACAGAAACCCCAACATTCGGCCGGGGGAACGCGCCCCGGTGCGCCGTCCTAATCCGTGTCCTGACGGGCGCGGCACTGGACGTTCAAGGCGGGGGCGCCTGGAAATATGCCCGCCAGGACGGACTCGCGACCCGTCCGCAATTCCGGGCAATGACCGCTATCCGCCCCGCCGCTCTGCGGCGACCTGTCAACCCAGCGCCCATCACAATGACGTAGGCAGGTACGCAACCCCGCACGCTCGCGGGGCGGTCAGACGACTCCTGTTGCCGTGAGGCAGGCGGACCCGGGAGGGTGATTCCCTCCCGGGGCGGTGCAGGGTGGCACCGAAAAGGTACTGAGTACGCGGCCGATGCGTCACCATCGGCTCCCCTTCATCCGGGGACTACGCACGACGGATCGGACGTGACGTAGGGCGGAAAAGAGTAAAGGTGTGGCCGGCCGATGACAATGGGGCCGGGGTGTATCGCGAACCTATCACTTGGGTGGTTCTCTCTTTGGTGGGGAGTAGTCCATGCAACAGGCGCAGGCAGAATGGGTGCGAGATAGCGGGGAGTGGCGGCTTGCCGTGCCGGCGGAACTGGCGAAGCCGGGCGGGCGAGTCACGGTGGCAAGGGCGGACGGCACGCGGCGCCGCACCGTCACCATCGGCGAGGTGACGGGGCGGGAGTGGAAAGGCATGATCGTGTGCACGATTGGGCAAGGGCAATGACGATGACGATCAGTGAAGCATTGGACAGAGTCGAGGCGGGGACGCGGGCCGTCCGCGCGCTCGCCGAGCTTGGGCCGAACGACGGCGCGTGCCGCGAGGCGATGGCGCGCTTTCGCGCCGATGTCGCGGCGCTCGAGGACGCGGTGCACCGGGCCGACGCATCGGACCGGCACGACGCGTCGGCGACGAAATGACCGCCGTCGGCCGGCCGATGGCACCGCCGCCGGCACCGCGCCGCGCGGTAACCGTATGCCTGCGTGCCGATGCCACACAAATGCCCTTGAGCGCTGGCAACGCTACTGCTTTATCTAAGAGCAAATCTTGAGGCTAGGGTGACTCTTGGAGGTCTTGGAGATGATCGCAGAAGGCTTCATATCCGGCGTGGCATCTGGAATTGTGATAGGCTTGTTCTTTGGGGATTTTGAGGTGGGAAAACGATGTTGGGAGAGGCACGAGCAAATTCAATACCTTAGAAAATTGATAACTAAGCAAAAGAAACAAATGTGCGAGGCTGACCATGTGTTAGGTCCGCCCACGGACGACTCAATGGCAACAGATATTTGGCGCAAAAGCCTTTTCGGTTCGATGCGAAGGCAAATTGAAACGACTCTGGATGGACGATGCCACCGTCTATCGTTCGATGAGAGCAACGGGATTAAAGAAGTGCTCAGAGAAGTCGGCGATGTGCCAGATAGGTTCATCAGACGTAGTAAAGCCTACAACGACCTATTCGAAAAACTGGAATCTTTGAAGTGGTTGAAGCTGAGCAAAGGACCCTATCTCGAAGGATAGTCTATTGGGTGGGCTGCGGGCCGTAGAGAGTGGGGCCGCCAATGAAGCCCCTTGAGCGCTACCTTGCCGGCCTGCGGATAACGCAGGGGCGGCACGCGGGGGAGCCGTTCGCCGTGCTGCCCTGGCAGCGGCGATTCGTGGCCGGCGCGTTCCGGCCGGGGGTGCGGTCTGCGGCGCTGGCCGTGAGCCGAGGCAACGGCAAAACGACTCTGGTTGCCGGGGTGGCGTGCGCCTACCTGGACGGGCCGCTAGTCGAGCCGCGCGGCGAAGTGGTGATTGTGGCGTCGGCGTTCTCGCAGGCGCGGATAGCCTTTGAGCACGTCCTAGCGCTTATCGACCCTGGCGACTCGGGCCGCTGGCGTGTCCAAGACAGTGCGAACACCGCCACGCTGGAAGATAGGCGGACGGGCGCGCGGGTGCGGTGCATTGGTTCTGATCCGCGAAGGGCGCACGGTCTGGCACCCGTGTTGGTCCTGGCGGATGAGCCGGCGCAATGGCCGCACACAAGCCGAGACGCGATGCTATCGGCGCTCGCGACGGCGCGGGGCAAGATAGCGGGGAGTCGTCTTGTTTCGATTGACACTCGTCCGGCGGACGGGGAGCACTGGTTCGCCAAGATGCTGGCGGGGGGTGCCGACTATGCCCAATGCCACGTGGCGCGGCCGCTGGCCGGCCGTTTGACGCAACGCCCGCCTGGCTAGCCTGCCTCGATACCGCCGGGATAGCAGAACGACGCGCGCGGCGCGTGGAAGCCGAAGACCAGCTCCAGCGGCTCCCTGGGGCGGAAGGGGTGGATCGGGTGATCCGGGGCCAGGAACTCGATCGATTGCATCTCGAAGGCCTTGGCGCGCTCCATGATGACCGCGTGGCGGTTGCGCATTACCTGCCCGTCGAGGGCCGACAGAACCATCAGCTGACCGCCCGTGATCTCGCCGACCTCGCCGGTCGTGCGTGCGCGGGAGCGGATCAGCGGCTGGCCGTCGACGGTGGCGGTCGCGACCAGGGTGTCGCCCTCGAACTCCAACGTCGTCACGCCGTCCGTCGCCGGAATGCCGCGCTCGATGGCGTAGTCGCGGACCCGGGGCGACGAGATGAAGTAGTGGCTGAACCAGCGCCCGGGCGTTTCGGCATCGGCATTGTGGCCGACGACGTCGAAGCAGATATAGCTGAGCGAATATGCGCCGAAGCCCGAAGTCTGCTCGTCCCGGTCCACCACGTAGTGCACGAGGACGGCGGCGCGACTCTCCACGGGCGTGAGCCCGAGGCCTGAGGGCAGCGCCAGGTCGATCGCCGCAGGCTCCGCCGGCAGGTAGCTCAGGAACATCATCCGGCAGTTGACGACCAGCTGCGGCGGCAGAAGTTCAGGCATGACGCCCTCCACGGTGTCGTTTTGGCCGGACCACTTTACCGTTGCCAAGCATCGCGCGCTCTATCACGATGCCTGACAGGGTGTCGATCCTCCTCGCGCCGAGGCCTGAGCAGGGCAAGCGGTATCGACCGCTCCGGGACCTTGCCGCTTGGCCAGCACTTGGCAGCAGCGCGTATGGAGGGCCAAAGACCGAGATTTGTCTTGGCGAGAGCACTCGGAATACGGAACACAGGGGGGATTCCATGTTCAGCTTCACACGCTTGGCGAGACTCGGCCTCGCCGCTGCCTTTGCCACCACGCTCGCAGCCGGTGTGGCGAAGGCCGAAACGCTCGTCATGGCGATCGCCAACACGCCCGCCTCACTCGACGGCGATCAGGCGCTCAGCGCCGAAGGCGAGATGATGATGGCCAACATCCATGGCGGCGATCTGTTCCTCTACAAGATCATCGAACAGCCCGACAAGTCGGCGGACTCGGTCGATCTGAGGTCCACCGACGATCGCGGCGTGGTCGGCCTCGTTGCCGAATCCTGGGAGATGAGCGAGGACGGCACCAGCGTCACGATCAATCTCAAGAAGGGAGTGAAGAGCTACGCCGGTAACGAGTTCACGGCCGAAGACTACAAGTGGGCCTGGGCGCGGCGCTTCGAGGTCAAGGGCGTCGGCAAGTTCATCGGCGACGTCATCGGCATCAACGGTGCGGAAAGCATCGAGATCCTCGACACGCACAAGGTGCGGGTCAATCTGCGCGGCACGACGCCGATCTTCTTCAAGATCCTCGCGCAGAACTATTACGGCGGCCCCTTCGATTCGACTGAGATGAAGGCGAACGCCACCGAGGACGATCCCTGGGCGCTGGAATGGTCCCGGACGCACTCGGCCGGCTTCGGCCCCTATCACGTCGAGCGCGTGGTGCCGGGCGTCGAGACGGTGCTCGTGACCAATCCCAACTGGACCGGCCACAAGCCCCATTTCGATCGCGTGATCCTCAAGGCCGTGCCGGAATCGAGCGCGCGGCTCGCTCTGCTCAAGGCGGGCCAGATCGACATCGCCTGGGGCTTGAACGAGCGCGAGCTGCAGCAGGTCGAAGGCGACGAAAATCTCCAGGTGGTGCGCGCCATCGCCAACAAGCAGCTCTACGTCGGGCTCGGCGTCGACAAGCCGCCGTTCGACAACGTCAAGGTTCGCCAGGCCATGGCCTGGGCGACGCCCTACGAGGACATCATCGAGAAGGTCTATTACGGTCACGCCCGGCGCATGCGCAGCACGGTGCCGGACATCTACGCGGGCTTCGAGTCCACCTACCACTACGAGTACGACCTCGAGAAGGCCAAGGCGCTGCTGGACGAGGCGGGCTTCCCGGACGGCTTCGACGTCAAGCTCAGCTACAACGCCTCCCAGAAGGAGGCCGAGGAGATGGCGATCCTGGTCAAGAGCAGCTGGGAGCAGATCGGCGTCAGCGTCGCGCTGCAGGCCATGCCGGTGGCGGTCTTCACCGAGCAGCAGTACGGCAAGAAGGCGTTGCAGGCCTTCGCCGTGAACGAGCAGTGGCCGTGGAGCGGCGATCCGGGCTATTCGAGCTGGGTCTATCTCGGCAACGGGCCGGACAACTTCATCAACGCCACCAACTACAACAACCCGGAGTACAACGATCTGCTGGAGCAGGTGATGCGCATGATGGATTCGCCCGAGCGCGTGGCCATCACCAGCGAGCTACAGAAGATCGCCGCGGAAGAGGTGCCGTGGATCCAGGTGGCGTGGTTCGACTGGACGATCGCCGCCAAGAAGGATCTGAAGGGCTTCCTGTGGACGCCCGATAACCAGATCCGCTTCATGTACATCAACCGTTAAGGGCGCGATCCCACTAGCGGCACGAGGGGCGAGGCGCAGACAAGGCGCCTCGCCCGTCCGTAGACGGGGAGGCATGACATGTGCACGAACATCGGTGCCACCGGAGCCAGCGTGCTGGGCGGCAGCAAGGTGTATTTCGGCAGTGTGAGCGACGACCCCTATGACATCCGCACACGGGTGATCGTCGAGCGGGAAGAAGGCGGCTATGCCTTCGTCGGCACCGATCTCGTGCCTCTGGAGGCGAACGGCTCGGCGGCCGACTACAGGGATTCGGTCAGCGGTGCGCCGACCCGCGGGCTCAACGAGAAAGGGCTCGGCTTCACTTGGGCGCTCGCCTTCGAGCGGCCGGAGAACGCAGCACCCGACGGCGCGCTCAAGCCGCACGACCTGTGGCGGCGCGTCATGCGAGAGGCAGCGACCGTCAGCGACGCCTTGGCAATCCTTGAGGAGTCGCCGCGCGACATGGGCGGGCTCGCGCTCATCGCCGACCGGGCGGGCGACCTCGCCCAGGTCGAGATCGGGCGCCGTGCCATCGAGGTGACCGACCGCCGCACGCGCTCAGCGGGCGGCGCCATGGTCAACGTCAACTGCTGGGTCTCCATGCAGGCGGCGGACGGCGTCGCGGCTTACGGTCTCGACGTGCCGACCACCTCCAACATCTCGCGCTACGAGAGCGCCAATGCGCGCATGACGGCGGTGGACGGGCAGATCGACCTCGGCACCATCCGGGACATGCTGTGCAACCACGAGCACAAGGAGAAGTTCCCCGGCGAGAACACAATGCTGGCCGGCCACGGCTTCTCCGTCTGCAACCACGGCAGCCTGTACAAGCCGGCCTTCGATGCCGCCGAGCCCTGCTGGGGCACGGTGAGCGCGGAGATCATCGACCCGGTGGACGGCATCTTCTGGTACGCCTACGGCTGGCCTTGCGGCGAGGCGCAGGAATACGGCGACCAGATGCTGCAGGAGCGCTCCTGGGGAGCGTTCCTGGGCTTCCCCCTGGACGCGCTGCCGGCAGGCACATACACGACGCTGACCGGCGAGCTGACCCATCTCGCGGCGCAGCACTTGGGCCAGCTCAAGCATCTGGGCCCGCCGAGGCGGATCGAGCCCCTGATCGAGGCTGCGGAATAGTCGGTACTGCAGCGCGCGTTGTGTGAGGCGACATGCGGTTCGCCAAATACGCCGGCCGGCGCCTGATCTTTCTCGTCCCGCAGCTATTTGTCGTCTCGGTCATCGTCTTCTTCCTGGTCCGGCTCCTGCCGGGCGATCCGGCCTACCTCATGGCCGGGCAGTTCGCGACCGAGGAACGCATCGAGGAGCTGCGCTCCTCCATGGGGCTCGACCAGCCCCTCTACGAGCAATACGCGCGCTACGTGACGAACGTGCTCCAGGGCGATTTCGGCGATTCGTGGCGCACGTCTCAGCCGGTGGTCGAGGATATCAAGCAGCGCCTGCCCGCCACGCTTGAGCTGGTCCTCCTGACGGGCTTCATCTCCGTCGCGCTGGGCATCCCCATCGGGATCTACACAGCCGTCAAGAAACGAGGCATCGCCGATCGGGTGCTGCTCGGCTACGGCATGCTGGCGGGGTCGATCCCCGACTTCTGGCTCGGCCTGATCCTGATCTTCGTGTTCTTCTCGTTGACCGGCATTCTGCCGGGGCCGATCGGCCAGCTCGATCCCATCGTCTCGACACCGCCGCGAATTACAGGTGCCATTGCGCTCGATGCGCTGCTCGGGGGGCACTGGGAGGCGTTCAAATCGGCGATTCTGCACCTCATATTGCCGGTCGCCACGCTGACCCTCGTCTACATGACGCTCATCATCAAGAACACGCGCACCATGGTCGAGGAGATGATGAACTCCGACTTCGTGCAGCACGCCCGGGCCATGGGCTTCAAGCGTTCGATCCAGCTCCGCTACGCGGTGCGGAACGCGCTGCCGCCCGTGGTCACGGTGGTCGGCATCGTCTTCTGGTTCCTGCTCGGCGGCGCGGTGCTGGTGGAGACGGTCTTCGCCTGGGGTGGCCTCGGCCAGTACGCCGTGGAATCGGTCATCAGCTCGGACTACGCGCCGTTGCAGGCCTTCGTGCTGCTGGCCGCGATCTTCACCCTTCTGGTGTTCCTCCTGGTCGATCTCGCCTATTTCGTGATCGACCCGCGGATCAAGACGTAGATGACGTCCCTCATCGACGGTGGCGGTCCCCAGTCGCGCCGCGAGGCGGCGACGGCCGAGTTCAACAATTTCCTCGCCTTCGCGCGGCGCCGGCCGGGCTTCATCTTTGGCCTGGTCGTCGTCTTCGCCACCGTGTTCCTCGCCATTTGCGGCCCCTACATCGCGCCCTACCACCCCGAGCGCGCACTCCCCGGCGCCGGCCTCCAGCCGCCCTCCGGCCAGCACTGGATGGGCACCGATGTTTCCGGGATGGACGTCTTCTCGCGCGTCATCTCGGCGCCCCGCATCGATCTCGCGATCGCGCTCTCGGCCACGCTGATCGCGTTCGTGGGCGGCGTGCTTCTCGGCGTGGTCTCGGGGTTCTATGCCGGCGCGCGCGGCATCCCGCGCGTCGCCAGCGAGGCGATCATGCGCGGCGCGGACATCCTCCAGGCGTTCCCGGTGTTCATCTTCGCGCTTGCCCTGGTCGGCTTCCGAGGCCCGGGGACGGAGAACGTGATCGTCGCCCTTGCCTTCCTCAACATCCCCTACTTCCTGCGCGTCACGCGGGGCGCCGTCTTTCAGGTGCGCGAGCGGCCATTCATCGAAGCGGCGCGATGCGCGGGCAACAAGGAGGCGCGAATCGCCTTCGTGCACGTCATGCCCAATGCGCTCGGGCCCGCGCTCGCCAACGTCTCGCCCGGCATCGGCTTTGCCATCCTGCTGACGGCGGCGCTGAGCTTCGTCGGCGCCGGCGTGCCCAAGCCCACGCCCGAATGGGGATCGATGATCTCCATCGGCGCTCCCAACATGATGACGGGCCAGTGGTGGACGGCGCTGTTCCCGGGCCTCGCGCTCGGCATCACGGTGCTCGGCTACGCGCTGGTGGGCGACGGCATCCGCGACTACATGGACCCCGTCAACAGGAGGTGACCGGTGGAGCCTTTGCTCGCCGTAGACGACGTCAGGGTCTCTTTCGAGAAGGAATCGGGCGCGGTCGCCGTGCTCAACGGCGTCGACCTAGACGTGAAACCCGGCGAATCGATCGGCATCGTGGGCGAATCCGGCGCCGGCAAGACGGTCCTGGTGCGTACCATCCTCAATCTCCTGCAGGAGCCCTGGAAGGTGCATCAGGGTCAAATCCGCTTCGACGGCGAAGATCTGCTCGCCAAGCAGGAGGAGGAGCTGCGGCAAATCCGCGGCGTCAAGATCGCGCTGACCTCGCCCGAGCCCCGCAAGCAGCTCAACCCCCTCGTCCGCATCGGCGATCAGCTGGCGCACGGCATTCGCGCGCACCGCAAGATCACCCGTAAGGAGGCGCTGGGACTTGCCGTGGAAGCGCTCGAAGCGGTGGGAATCCCCGACCCGCATTTGCGCGTCCGCTCTTACCCTCACGAGCTCTCGGGCGGTATGTGCCAGCGCGTCGTCATCGCCATGGCGCTGAGTCATTCGCCCAAGCTGCTGCTCGCGGACGAGCCGACGGCGGGGCTCGACGTGACCATCGCGCGGCAAATCCTGGACCTGATGACCGAGCTCGTTCATGAATTCGGCTCGTCGCTGATGCTCGTCTCGCGCGACATGGGCGTGGTGGCGCACTACTGTCAGCGGGTGGCGGTGATGTACGCCGGCCAGATCGTCGAAGTCGGCGAAACCGACGTGTTCTATGGCGCCGCCGCCCATCCCTACAGCCGCCACCTGTTGCGTGCCGCGCGTGCGGCACGGGACGACCGGCGCGGCGTCTCCGCGTCGGTGGAGGCGCGGGCCGCTGCGGCTCAGGGTTGCGCCTACATGCCGCGATGCCCCGTGGCGCTTGCGACCTGCGAGCAATCCTCGCCCGCCCTGGAGCCGGTCGACGACGGCCACGCCGCGCGCTGTTTCCGCCGCGGCGAGGTCGCACGCGGCGAGGTGCAAGCCTGATGGCGGAGCGCCTGCTCGAGGTCTCCAACCTCGTGAAGCATTTCCCCGTGGGTCGCCGCCAGACCGTCAAGGCGATCAACGACGTCTCGTTCCATATCGACCGGGGCGAAACGCTGGCTCTGGTGGGCGAGAGCGGCTCCGGCAAGACCACGGTGGGGCGGTGCATCCTCCGCCTGATCGAGCCGACCGAGGGCCGGATCACGTTCGGCGGTGCGCAGGTCGATACCATGTCCGCAAACCAGCTCCGTGCGCTCAGGCCGCGGGTGCAGATGGTCTTCCAGGAGCCCTACGACTCACTCAACCCGCGCATGAGGATCCGGAAGATCGTCGAGGAGCCGATCCTCCTCGGCGGCGAAATGACCCCGGCACAGCGCCACGATCGGGTCGCCGAGGTGCTCGAGATGGTGCGCCTCGGCGCCGACGCCATGGACAAGTATCCCCACCAATTCAGCGCCGGCGAGCAGCAACGGATCGGGATCGCCCGCGCCATCGCCACGCAGCCGGAGCTGGTGGTGCTGGACGAGCCGACGTCCGCACTCGATGTCTCGGTGCGTGCCGAGATCCTCGACCTGCTGACGGACCTGCAGGAGGATCTGGCGCTTTCCTATCTCCTGATTTCGCACGACCTGACGGCGGTACGGCGCGTTTGCCACCGGGTGGCGATCATGTACCTCGGCAAGATCGTGGAGCGCGGCAATTCCGACGAGCTGTTCGAGCAGCCCCTGCATCCTTACAGCCGGGCGCTGCTTTCCTCGGTGCTTTACCCCGATCCGAGCGAACAGCTCTCGCGCTTCCTGCTCAGCGGCGAAATCCCGAGCCCGATCGACCTGCCGCCTGGTTGTCACCTCCACGGCCGCTGCCCTTGGGCCGTCGGCAGCTGCAACGATGCCTACCCGGATGCGGAGGAGCTTCTTCCCGGGCGCCAGGTCGCCTGCTTCCGGGCGCGGGAAATGAACGCGCTGAATGGCGGCACGGCCGCCGCAAGCCAGGACGGCTGACGGCCGCCCCTTACGTCGCTCCCCTCACGTCACGAGCGGTTCCAGACACTCACCGGCGGATGCCGTCCGGCCCAGGGCTGCGCCTGCTCGAGCTGGCTCGCGAGCATCGGGGCGACCGGCTTTGCCGGGTGGCGTGACCGGGCTCGCCATCGTCGCCGGGCTCGACGGGCGCGCGGTCGCCGAGTCGCAAGCCGAGTCGCGCCGCCGCGACCGCGACCCCGCAGAGCCGCCGACCGCCCGCCGACCGAGTCGCCGCCGACCGCGCGCGCCGACCGAGTCGCGCCGCGATGGCACCGCGCGCCGGGAGGGGTTCGGGGTGGGCAGTGTCGAACTCCATAGAGGAGAGAGAATAGTTGTGAGAAAACCGTTTCTGATCGTCGTATTGGGGCTGTCGGTCATCGCAATGCCGGCCTTGGCCTTGGAGGAAGAGGCCCAGGTGCAGTGCGAGCAACTGGAAGAGTTGGTCGTCAAGCGGTCGGCTACGGACGTTGCGTCGACGCGGCGGCCTTTGGTTCGACACTATGTGCCAGAACAGAATTATATTTGGTGCCTGGGCATCGGCTTTGCCTCGTTGGATGAACGGATGCCGAATCTCACGAAAGTAGCCACCCAATCTCAGGCAAAGTAGCCACCGATTCTCACCGAAAGTAGCCACCCAGTCTCACCAAAGTAGCCACCCCTCGGGGCGGCGGGTTTTGGTGCGACT